>OGRO01003303.1_pt1 | contig 11680 bp, 7 predicted proteins | sample 1553451 | NCBI WGS metagenome assembly OGRO01 (sample SAMEA2580021, study PRJEB22360) | human gut metagenome
CAGTCCTATTGAACCCCCAAACACCCACCAGCCAACAGCGGACAGCCGACAGGCGGCTGTTCGGCGCGGCTTACATCTCCTCCAGCATCTCTATGTAGCGTTCCTTTGTCATGGGGTGCAAAAAATCGTATTCGCGCGACAGACGGCGGAGTATTGTCAGCGTTTCGTCTTCCGAGCCGAGGTCGATAACGACAATATCGCCCACGCGGCGTTCGGGGTTTTGGTAAAGCATACGCCATGCCTCGGAGCGCACAAGCGCCTCTATATCGTCCTCACGGTTTTTGACAGGCATTACCGTGTACGGCGTTCTAAGCTCGCGCAGTCCGACCTCGTGCGCGCTTTCCGCAATTCTGACTGCAAGCTGCAAAATTCCGTATACTGCAAAAAAGCAGATAATTGAACAAATAATTATTTTAAGCAAAATATTCGACCTCCTTTACTCACATTATATGCGTGCGGCAGAAAACGGTTAAAGGGGCATTTCCAAAAAACATGATGATATTTACGGAGCGGGTATTCAAAAAAGTGTGGTTTTTCAATCATATAAGGCAGATTAAGTTCAGCTCCCTTGCCAATCGCAATCGGGCAAATTAAAAACGCTGCAATGGCAGCTGCGGAATATCCGCAGCGCCGTTGCAGCGTTTTCTGAAAGAACGGTTATTTATTGTATTTACACGTCCATGATTACAGGAAGTATCATGGGTTTTCTTTTTGTTTTCGAGAATATGAACGAGCCAAGCTCGTTTTTGATATGCGATTTTAAGGTTGCCCAGTCAATTGTATTGTTTTCAAGGCAGTCGTCTACGATTTCAACCGCTTTTAAGCGCATACTCTCCATAAGGTCCTCGGACTCGCGCACATACACAAATCCTCTGGAAATTATATCCGGTCCCGCAACAACCGTTTTGCTCTCGTGTTCCATTGTAAGAACGACAACGATAAGTCCGTCCTGAGCAAGGTGCTTACGGTCGCGCAGAACGATGTTTCCGACGTCGCCCACGCCAAGACCGTCAACCAGAACTCTGCCGGACGGTACCGTTCCGGTTATCTTTGCCTGACTTGCCGAAACCTCCAAAACCTTGCCGTTTTCCATCATAAAGATGTTTTTCGGACTTATGCCCATTTGAAGGGCAAGGTCCCTGTGTCGGCTCAGGTGCTTGTATTCGCCGTGAACCGGCATAAAATATTTCGGTTTTGCAAGCGCAAGAATGATTTTAAGCTCCTCCTGGCAGGCGTGACCCGAAACGTGAACCTCCGCGAGAGATTCGTATATAACCTCCGCGCCGTGCTTCAAAAGCTCGTTTATCACGTTTGAGATTGTTTTTTCGTTGCCCGGAATCGGACTTGCCGAGATAATAACAAGGTCATCCGCCTCGATATTTACCTTTTTGTGACCTGAATATGCCATTCTGGAGAGCGCGGACATAGGCTCGCCCTGCGTGCCTGTGGTGACAATTACCAGCTGATCCTTTGCGTATCTGCCGATTTCGTCAAGCTCTATAAGAGTGTTTTTGGGAATCTTCATATATCCCAGCTCAATAGCCGCGTTAATCACATTTACCATACTTCTGCCGGATAACGCAACCTTTCTGCCGTACTTGACCGCCGCGTTGATTATCTGCTGCACCCTATGTATGTTGGATGCAAATGTTGCGACGAATATACGCTTTGAGCAGTTTTCAAAGATATTGTCAAACGTGTGACCGACCGTGCGTTCGCTCATGGTATAGCCGCGGCGTTCCGCATTGGTGCTGTCAGACATAAGGAGTAGCACACCCTTTTTGCCCAGCTCGCCTATCCTGCCGAGGTCAATCATCTCGCCGTCAATCGGCGTTGAGTCAATCTTGAAGTCGCCCGTGTGCAGAATTACACCCGCGGGCGTGTGCAGCGCAACGGCAACCGCGTCCGCGATACTGTGGTTGGAGCGAATGAACTCAATCTTAAACTCCCCGAGCTTAAACGTCTCGCCGGGGTTTATTACATTCATCTGAGTTGAGTTAAGCAGTCCGTGTTCGATAAGCTTATTTTTTAAAATTCCGAGCGTAAGCCGTGTACCGTAAACCGGGACGTTAAATTCCTTCAACACATATGGGATTGCTCCGATGTGGTCCTCGTGACCGTGTGTCAGAACAATGCCGCGTATTCTGCTTTTGTGCTTTTGCAGATAGGTTACATCGGGTATAACCATATCGATTCCCAGCATATCGTCGTCAGGGAACGCAAGACCGCAGTCCAGAATGATGAGGTCGCTGCCGTACTCAAAAACAGTCATATTTTTGCCGATTTCGTGCAGACCTCCGAGCGGCGTTATTTTAATTTTTTTACTTTTTTGCACAAATTATCCTCCGTTTCATAATTTTACCGTTCTTTTATATATTGTTATTGAGGGGGCGCCGTGCAAACGCCCGAGCAATAAATAATAACAGATTTTGAAAATCTGAGTATTATCAAAAAACTTTAATCCTATTCAGTATACACCATTTTCAAAGAAAATTCAAGGGTTTTAAGAAATAAAATTCTTCTACAGTAAATTTTTCCTTAAATGCGGAAAAAATATTCACTCAATATTGAAAAATAAAAAATTTTATGGTAAAATTTTTATGCGGTGCAACCTTTTGGGCATTTAAAAAGTATTATAAATAAAGAAACTAAAAAAAAGAGGAGGAAGAAAGTATGAAAAAACTAATTTCACTTGCGGCAGCGGCGGCAATGCTCGTTTCGGCAATGCCTGCGTTTGCGGCGGACACGGCGCAGGAAAAGGCGCTTGCGGCGGTAAAGGAGCGAATCGGCAGTACGGAAAAATACGACCGTTTCAGCAGCGCGGTATCGGAGGGCGAGAACGGTGACGAGTACAGCTTTTACTGGAGCGTGACCGGCGGCGATTATGCCTCCATGAATATCCGCGCGGACGGCAAGGGCAGAATTCTCGACTACTCGGTGTACGATTCAGACCGTGACGCGGAAAGCAAAAAAAGAACGCTCAGCTCGGACGCGGCAATGAAAAAGGCAAAGGCTTTTGCGGATAAGCTCAACCCGGAGCTTGCCGGCAAGTATGTTATCAGCAAGGACAGCGACATTGAAAGCCTTTATGACGGCGACTTTTACTTCACTCTCCAAAGAATGGAAAACGGTATTCCGGTAAGCGGCAATGAGGGCAATATATCGGTCAATCCGAGCGCGACAGCGGTTACAAACTACGGTATCAACTATACCGAGGGCTTAAAGTTTGCGGCGGCGGACGGCGTAATAGACCGCGCGGCGGCGGAGAAGGCATACAAGGAAAAACTCGGAATGAAGCTTATTTACAGGCAGTATTACGATTACGCAAAGGGCAAAAAGACGATAAAGCCGGTTTACGTACCTGCGGAGGAGCGCGGCAGCTATATAAATGCGGTCAGCGGCGAGGTCGAGAAAATCAACACGCCTGACGTGATAATGTACCGTAACGGCGGCGCCAACGAAAAGTCGATGGGCGCGGCGCAGGACGCGGCATTCACCGAGGCGGAACAGACCGAAATCGACAACGTAAAGGGACTGCTTTCAAGAAACGAGCTTGAAAGCAAGCTGAAAAGCATGAAGTATCTGAACATTGCGAACTTCAAAGCGACATATTACAGAGTACACAAGGATACGTTTTCGGACAACTATTACGCAAATATTTCAATGGAATATAAGCGCGGCGACGAGATTGAATACGCGTCAGTTGAGCTGGACGCAAAGACGGGCAAACTTATCGAGGCAAGACGCTACGGCAAGGAACTTAAAACAGACAGGAGCGAAAAGAGCGCGGCGGAGCTTTCCAAAAAGACGGAGGAGATTGCAAACTATTTTGCGGCGGACGTAATAGGCGAGTATAAAAAGGATGATACAGCAAGCGAAAACGGCTATGCGCGCTACACAAGATATGTAAACGGTACGGCGGTAGAGTTCGACACAATAGACGTTGCGCTTGACACGTACACGGGCGAGCTTGACAGCTATCGCGTATCGTATTCGACAGAGGAATTTCCCGCGCTTGACAATGTAATCGGCGCAGACGCGGCGGCGGATAAGCTCTTTGCAAAGTCGGAGTATGCCGCGACCTATATGCAGCAGATGAGCGATGAAAAGCTTGAAAAAGCGGATGAGTTTGTAATTGTTTACGATTTTGATGATGAAACTCCGCAGGTAATCGATGCAGTAAGCGGCGATGTACTTAACTACAGGGGTAAGACCTATCAAAAGCGCGTTCCCGCCGAGTACACGGACATTGACGGACATTATGCGGCGGCTGCGATACGCGCGCTTGCAAAGTACGGAATCTCGCTTGACGGCGACAAGTTCCTCCCGGACGCCGCAATAAAGCAGTCGGATTTGCTAAGGCTTGTGCTGATTACGTTTAATCACTGCATATTTGACATAAACGATACGACCGACGAGGTTTACCGCGAGGCGAAAATGAACGGAGTTATAAAGAGCGGCGAGGAAAACCGTGACGCACAGGTAACGCGCGAGCAGGCGGCGGTATTTATCGTACGCGCCCTCGGAATCGAGGAATACGCAAACCTTGAAGGTATCTACGTCAAGCCGTTTGCGGATGTAAATTCAAATGTCGGCGCGATAAGCATACTCACAGCGATGAAGGTGTTCGGCGGCGACGGCAGCGGAAACTTCAACCCGACGGATGCAATGACGCGCGGCGACGCGATGATAGTTCTGAATAACTATCTGAGCAGATAAAAATACATTGAATTGCGGCTTTGTAAAGCACAGTGCGCCGCACAGGAAGTAAAAAAACAGCCGAAACCCGGCGGGGTTTCGGCTCAGACAACCGACAAACCCACCTTTTCCGGGTGGGTTTTGTCATACATATTAGATTTTTAATCCATGTTGATAAAAAGTGCAAATCCTTTTTCCAAAGGATATTTGCAATTCTTTTCATGTTCTGCCCAGCCGCAGTGAGTAAGCACTGTTCAAAAATCCTTTCGTTTCCGCGCATACGGCAATAGCGCAGACCATGCAGTTCTTTTGATTCTGCAAAGCTGCGTTCAATTTTCTCTTTCTGTTTTGCGTATATTTTCTTACCCCCGTCAGTATGTGTGGATACATATACCTCATCCCTATAATCTTCCCACACATGACGGCGAAGGCTTTTCGTTTTTTGTTTTTCACTTAAACATTCCTCCCGTCTCGGACAATTTGCACATCTGTCATTTTTGCAAAAAAATGACCGCTGACTTTGACTTTGTCAGCGGTCTGACCTCTGTGCCGTACGGCACAGAGGTGTTTTATGTCTAATATTCAATTACGCCTTCGTATACAAGGCTTGCATTTCCCGTCAGGTACACCGCGTCATCGGTGTATTTTACGGTAAGCTCGCCGCCGTTGACGCGGACGGTTATATCCTCGCCTTTAAGGCAATGTCCGCTTTCAACCGCTGCAACAACCGCCGCGCACGCGCCGGTACCGCACGCTGGGGTTTCGCCGTTGCCGCGCTCCCATACACGCATACGCAATGTCCTGTCATCCACGATACGGACAAACTCCGTATTTATACGTTCGGGGAAAATCGGCGCGTTTTCAAACATAGGTCCGATTTTCTCTATGTCTATGTTGTCTATTCTGTCACAGAAAACAACACAGTGCGGATTTCCGACCGAAACACAGGTTATGTTGTATTTGCCGTCCGCAATATTGACCGGCGTGTCTATAACCGTTTCAGAGCCGACGGAAACCGGAATGAGCTTTGAGTCAAGGCTCGCCTTGCCCACGTTTACCGTAACCGTTCGCACCTTGCCGCCGTAGAGGTAGACGCGCAGCTCCTTTATGCCGCTTGCGGTTTCAATCGTGAACTGCTTTTTCTGGATAAGTCCGTTGTCGTAAAGGTATTTTCCGACACAGCGGATGCTGTTGCCCGCCATTTTGCCCTCGCTGCCGTCGCTGTTGAAAATACGCATTTTGTAGTCAGCAATGCTCGAGTTTTCAATCAGTACAATTCCGTCGCCGCCTATGCCGAAGTGGCGGTCGGTGAGCGTTATGCTGAGCGATTCGGGGCAGGTGATTTCGCCGCTGCGGTTGTCAAAGAAGATATAATCATCACCGCTGCCGTGCATTTTGATAAATCTGATTTTCTGCCTTGACGTGCGCAGATGACCGATGTCAACAAGCTCCGTGTTATTCTCGTTAAAGCGGCTGAGAATGATGTCGGCAAGGCTGTTCGCCGTGTCAAGCGAGGTCAGACACGCAATCGAAAGCTGAATTGCGCGGCGGTGTATATTCATGTAGTCCTCGATGTCCTTCGGGTCGCCCGAGTTGGTGTAGACGATATAGTCAATTTTGTCGCTTTCAAGGAGAGGGATTATGTCCTTATGCTCAACCGCTATCGGTTCAATGCCGAGCGACTGTATCATAGCCGTGTTTTCGGGACTTGCGTAAATCGTCAGTCCCGCGTCAAAGAACTTCTTGGCAAGCCGCAAAAGCGGAGTGTGTTCGCGCTTGTCAACGCTGATGAATACGCCGCCGTGCTTCTTTTCCAGGCAGAAACCCGCCGCGGTAAGTCCTTTGAACAGAGCTTCGGTAAGCGTTTTGCCTATGCCCAGAACCTCGCCGGTCGATTTCATCTCGGGACCGAGAAGCGAGTTTACGTCGGACAGCTTTTCAAACGAGAACACGGGAACCTTTACCGAAACGTACGGAGACGGCTTGTAAAGACCTGTTCCGTAGCCAAGCTCGCGCAGACGAGCGCCCTGCATAACCCGCGTTGCAATATCAATCATCGGAACCTCCGAAACCTTGCTGATGTACGGCACGGTTCTGGACGCTCTGGGGTTGACCTCGATTACGTATATCTCGTTTTTATAGATAAGGAACTGTATATTGATAAGCCCCTTTGTTTTAAGCGACAGAGCCAGCTTTTCCGAGCAGTCGATAATCTTTTCAAGCAGCATATCGCTTGTGTTCTGCGGCGGGTAGACCGCAATGGAGTCGCCGCTGTGGATTCCCGCGCGTTCGATATGTTCAAGCACGCCGGGGATAAGCACGTCCTCGCCGTCCGAGATTACATCGACCTCCAGCTCTCTGCCCATCATATATTTGTCCACAAGAACAGGGTTGTCAATCTTCTGCATAAGAATGATGTTCATGTACCTGCGTATGTCGTCGTCCGTGTACGCGATAATCATGTTCTGACCGCCGATTACATAGGAGGGGCGAAGGAGTACGGGGAAACCGAGCGTTTCCGCCGCGCGGACCGCCTCGTCCGCGGTCATGACGGTAAGTCCCTTAGGACGTTTTATGTCAAAGCGTTCCAAAAGCTCGTCAAAACGCTCTCTGTCCTCCGCCATATCGATACTTTCCGCCGAGGTACCGAGGATTTTTACGCCCATACCGTCAAGGAACATGGTCAGCTTGATTGCGGTCTGACCTCCGAATGCGACCACAACGCCCTCCGGCTTTTCAACATTGATGATGTTCATAACGTCCTCCGGCGTGAGCGGTTCGAAGTAAAGTCTGTCAGCCGTGTCAAAGTCGGTCGAAACGGTTTCCGGGTTGTTGTTTACGATAACAACGTGATAACCCATTTTTTTCAGCGTCCATACGCAGTGTACGGACGAATAGTCGAACTCGATACCCTGTCCGATTCGGATAGGACCTGAGCCGAGAACGATAATCTTTTTATCGTCAGACGCGGTTTCGCGCGCTTCACATTCCTTGTCATAGGTGCTGTAGAAGTACGGAGTTTCCGCCGCGAACTCGGCAGCGCAGGTGTCAACCATTTTATAGACCGCGGGGCGCGGATTTTCTATATCACAGCCGGAAATACGTTTGATTGCCGCATCAGTGTAGCCGAGCTGCTTACCGTGCAGATACATTTCGTTTGTCAGGCTGCCGCCTTCGAGTTGCTTTTCATAATCCGCGAGCTTTTGGAGTTTTGCGATAAACCACTCGTCAATTTTGGTTATATCGTGAATTTTCTCTATTGATATTCCCTGTTTAAGAGCCTCAAATACAGTGAACAGGCGGCGGTCGTCCGTTTGCTTCAGCTGCTTTTCGATATTGACCTCCTTCAGCTGCGGCATATTGAGGGTGTCAAGACCGATTTCCGCGCCGCGAACAGCCTTCATAAGCGCCATTTCAAACGTGGGCGCGATAGCCATAACCTCGCCTGTCGCCTTCATCTGTGTGCCGAGGGTGCGTTTTGCGTAAACGAACTTGTCAAACGGCCACTTGGGCAGTTTGACAACGATGTAGTCAAGAGCCGGCTCAAAGCAGGCGAATGTTTTGCCTGTTACGTCGTTTTTAATCTCGTCAAGAGTGTAGCCGAGCGCGATTTTTGTCGCAACCTTTGCAATCGGGTAGCCGGTCGCCTTGCTGGCGAGCGCCGAGGAACGCGAAACTCTTGGGTTTACTTCGATTACCGCGTATTCAAAGGTGTCGGGATTGAGCGCAAACTGACAGTTGCAGCCGCCCTCGATGCCGAGCGCGGTAATTATATCAAGCGATGCGCTGCGCAGCATTTGGTATTCCTTGTCGGAGAGCGTAACCGCGGGCGCAACAACTATACTGTCGCCTGTGTGTACGCCGACAGGGTCAAAGTTTTCCATGCTGCACACTGTGATTACGTTGCCCGCGCCGTCGCGCATAACCTCGAATTCTATCTCCTTCCAGCCGTAGATGTACTTCTCGACAAGAATCTGGGTAATAGGCGAGAGGTCAAGACCGCCTCGCGCAACCGTAAGAAATTCGTCCTTGTTATACGCAACGCCGCCGCCCGCACCGCCGAGGGTAAATGCCGGGCGGATGATAACCGGGAAACCAATTTTCTCGGCGATTTTCAGCGCGGTGTCTATATCCGTTGCGATGTCGGAAGGGATAACAGGCTGACCGAGCGAGAGCATGGTTTCTTTAAACAGCTCTCTGTCCTCCGCTCTGTCGATTGCGTCCTCGCACGTTCCGATGAGGGATACGCCCATTTTTTTGAGAAAGCCTTCCTTTGAAAGCTGCATCGCGATTGTCAGACCCGTCTGACCGCCGAGAGAGGCAAGAAGGCTGTCGGGACGCTCTTTTTCGATTATACGCTTGACCGTTGCGGCGGGGAGCGGCTCAAGATAGATTTCGTCCGCCCTTGCCTTGTCGGTCATGATTGTTGCGGGGTTGGAGTTGACAAGAACGATGTTAAGACCCGCGTCGCGAAGAACGCGGCACGCCTGCGCCCCCGCGTAGTCGAACTCCGCTGCCTGACCTATTACAATAGGACCCGAGCCGATAACAAGAACTTTTTTGATATTTGGATTTAACGGCATTATTTTTCCCCTCCTAACATATTGATAAACCTGTCAAACAGGAAGTTTGTGTCTTTCGGTCCCGAACACGCCTCCGGGTGGAACTGTACCGAGAACGCCGAAAGCTCGGGGTAGTCTACGCCCTCGCACGTTCCGTCGTTAGCGTTTTCAAAGCTGACGTGCGCGCCCTTTGGCAGCGAGTCGGATATAACCGCGTAGCCGTGGTTCTGACTGGAAATGAACACGCGTCCGCTTTCCATGCTGCGTACCGGCTGATTTACTCCGCGGTGACCGTATTTGAGCTTGTCCGTCTTTGCTCCGCTTGCAAGGGCAAGGAGCTGATGACCCAGACATATTCCGAAAACCGGCTTTCTGCCGATGATGTTTTTGATGTTGTTTATTACCTCGGTGTTTTCCGCGGGGTCGCCGGGACCGTTGGAGAGCATAATTCCGTCATAGCCGCAAAGAGTGTCCGCGTCTGTGTCATACGGGAAAACCGTAACCTCACAGCCGCGTTTGCTCAGCTCGCGGGCGATGTTTTCCTTTGCGCCGAGGTCGAGAAGTGCGACCGAGAATTTCTTTTCGCCGACCGCGGGAACAGTGTAGTTTTCTGTGCAGCTTACGCTTTTTACCGCGTCATGCACGGTGTAGCTGAGCAGTTCCGCCGGTTTGTCCGCGGGAATTTCGCTCACGATTTTTGCGTTCATTACGCCGTGTTCGCGGATTATTCTTGTAAGCTCGCGCGTGTCAACGCCGCAGATTCCGGGAATACCGCACTCCTTGAGGTATTCGCCGAGGGTTGATTCGCAGCGGAAGTTGGACGGGTAATCGCAGAGGTCGCGGACGATATATCCGAACAGCGCGGGCCCGGCGCTTTCCTTATCCTCGGGAATCATACCGTAGTTTCCGATTAGCGGGAAGGTTTGTATTACAATCTGACCGTAGTAGCTGGGATCGGTCAGAGTTTCGATATATCCGCCCATGCCGGTAGTGAAAACAAGCTCGCCGACAACGTCCTTTTCCGCACCGAAACGCTCACCGCAGAATATGTGACCGTCTTCCAAAATTATATATGCTTTCATGCTGTACCGCCTTTCATATCATAAATCGGGGGCGGAAGCAAAATGCACCCACCCTCTGTAATTCAAAAACTAATCCTTTAAAAGTGTTACCAAAACCGCTTTTTGAGCGTGAAGGCGGTTTTCCGCCTCGTTAAATATCTCGTCCGCGTGCTTTTCAAATACCTCGGCGGTAATTTCCTCGCCGCGGTGCGCCGGCAGACAGTGGAGTACCATTGCTCCATTGTGACATACCGACATAAGCTCGTCGTTTATCTGATACCCTGCAAAAATCTTTTTCCGCTCGGCTGCCTCGTCCTCCTGACCCATTGACGCCCATACGTCCGTGTACACAACGTCCGCGTCCTTTGCCGCTTCCAGCGGGGACTCGGTGCAGAGGAAGTCGCCGTTTTCCTTTGCCCATTCCATCAGCTCAGCGTCAGGCTCAAAGCCTTTCGGGCAGGCGATTGCAAACTTTATGCCGAGCTTGATACAGCCGACAATAAGCGAGTTTGCCATATTGTTGCCGTCGCCTATGAAGCACAGCTTTAAGTCCTTGAAGGTGCCGAGGTGTTCTCTTATCGTCATGAGGTCGGCAAGGACCTGACACGGATGACAGTAGTCGGTAAGTCCGTTGATAATCGGGATTGAGCCGTACTTTGCAAGAGCTTCGACTTCCTCTTGTTTGAAGGTTCTTATCATAATGCCGTCAAGGAAACGCGAAAGAACTCTTGCGGTGTCTTCAACAGGCTCACCCCTGCCTATCTGAAGGTCGTTTGAACTGAGAAACAGCGGGTTTCCGCCGAGGTCGTGCATACCGACTTCAAAGGAAACGCGTGTCCGCGTAGACGATTTTTCAAAAATCATACCAAGGGATTTGCCCTCCAGGTGGCGGTGCGGAATTCCGTTTTTCTTTTCGTATTTTAGCTGATCCGCCATGTTCAGGACGTCGATTATCTCCTGTGCGCTCCAATCCGAGAGTTTAAGTAAGTGCTTTGCCATTTTCAAAAATCCTTTCTGCCGTACGGCACGTTTTATTCCATAACCTTTTTGAGTATTTCAAGACCCGCATCAATTTCCGCGTCGCTTATGCTGAGCGCGGGAAGAAGGCGGAGCCTGTCCTTTGCGGTGAGGATAAGAAGTCCGTTTTCAAGACATTTTGCCGCAATCTCATGCGCGTCGCCCGTGACGCTTGCGCCGAGCATATATCCCATGCCGGACACGCCCGTAATGCCTTTTATGGATTTCAGTTCTGAAACAAGGTATTTGCTTTTTTCCGTGATATGCGCCATAAGCGCACTGTCAATTCTGCTGATGACGTTTACCGCTGCGGCGCACGAAACAGGGTTGCCGCCGAAGGTG
>OGRO01003311.1_pt1 | contig 11653 bp, 8 predicted proteins | sample 1553451 | NCBI WGS metagenome assembly OGRO01 (sample SAMEA2580021, study PRJEB22360) | human gut metagenome
GCTCGATTTTTCTTAGATTTATACCTTTTTGCTACAAACAAACTGAACCTCTCGGGCGTCGAAACAAGTCTATTTTCGTTCAACTGATTCAGAAAATCAGTATCACTTATAAGACCTGTTTCTCCTTAATCGTCAAAAGCCACGGCTTTTGACGAACGAGGAGCAGCCGCGTAAAGACGATTGGTTTTCATCTGTGATGAAAATCGGAGGAAATAACGCGAGCTGAGACGAACGCCTTCGGGTTCAGTTTGTCCGTTCTGAATCTTTTTTTCCTATTCCCGTATTACGCTTTAAAACTACCGCGGGCAGGTAACTGCCCGCGGCTTTGTTTTTGCGGAAAAGGGGATAAATTTCTGAACTGTGACGTAAAAAAACGAAAAAAATCTACAAATCAAAGTTAAAAAAATATATTTATTGAATAAAATTCAAAAACAGGGTTGAAATTTTGCGCTCATTATGGTAAAATAGTTTAGTCAATTTAGTTTTTAAGGCTTTTTTGTGAAGAAAGGAAAACGGGCAATGCGCAGATTTTTTACCGAGCCGCAGAATATAGCGGGCAATACCGCGTATATTTTCGAGGACGCGCGGCACATCGAAAAGGCGCTTCGTATGTCTGTCGGGGACGAGCTGATTGTTTTTGACGGCAGCGGCTTTGAATACACTGCGCGGCTTACCGAGATTTCAAAAAATCGCTGCGCTGCGGAGATTACCGAAAAACGCGAATCGCTTTCCGAGCCTAAGGTTAAAATAACGCTTTTTCAGGCTTTGCCTAAGGCGGGAAAAATGGAAACGGTAATTCAGAAGGCTGTGGAGCTTGGCGTGTACGAGATTGTGCCTGTTATCACTGAGCGGTGCGTGACAAAGATTGCAAACGCTGCGGCGGCTGCGGAAAAGGCGGCGCGCTGGAACAAGGTTTCGGTGGAGGCCGCAAAGCAGTGCGGACGCGGAATTATACCAAAGGTGTGCCTGCCGCTGAGGTTTGAGGACGCAATCGGCATGATGCAAAAAGCGGAGGTCGCGATTTTGCCGTACGAGGAGCTTGGACACGGCGGCGAAAAGGGCTTGCACGGGGTTTTGGCGGCTGTGCCGAATGCTGCAAGCTACAGCGTTATGGTCGGACCCGAGGGCGGATTTTCCGACAGAGAGGCGGAATATGCAAGGGAAAACGGCATAAGCCTCGTTGGACTCGGCAAAAGGATATTGAGGACGGAGACGGTCGCAAGCGCGATTATACCCGTTATAATGTTTTTCAGAGACGAATTTTAGATTTACGGAACTTATGAAGAAAGGTATGTGGCTTTAATGGCTGTGGCTAAATCAAATCAGGAAATAAAGAAGAAAAAAAGACGTGAAAAATCCGAAAGGATAGAACGGATAACAAATATGTACATGATAAATCTTTCGTGGGGAATACTCGCGATAGTGCTGCTTAGGGCGATTGAGTCCGGCTACGGCTCGGCGGATATGATACTTGCGATGCCAACGGTTATGAAGTCGGCTGCGGCGATTCTGGCGATTGCGGCTGCGGCGCTTTTTGCGTGCGCAAAAACGGGAACGCTGAAGAATACGTCAAGGGCGAAAAATTACGCGATATTCTCGCTTGCTGCCGCTGTGGTATCGGCGTGTATTGCGTTCTTTGCCAAAATCAGAATGGCGGTTTGCGGAATAATTCCCGCACTCACAAGCGTGGATTCGCGGTGGTGGATTTCATGGGGCTGGGTTGCTCTGATAGTGATTTATCTTGCTGCCGCGCTGGTATGGACAGCGGTTACTGTGGCAAGAGTTGAAAAAGGAAAGTAATGGGATGTAAAAAACGTGCAGACCGCGCGTCGCAGCTCGCGGTTATATCCTCTGATTTTTGCAGCAAGAAAAAATCAATCGGTTTTTGCGCGGCTGCTACTTTTCGACAACCCCCGCCAAAATGGCGGCGGTTGTCGATTTTTTTGTATTCGGAAAATCTTATATAGGAAAGCTGCCAAAGCTCATTATAAAAAGTTTTCGCAGTATAAGCATTTCACACTCCGGCTGCGGATTCCTTATAAGATACATATATATTCACCGCGAGCAGGGTCAGCGCGGGCGCAATTATCATGCCGAGAACACCGAAAAAGCGCAGACCGATATACACGCTCACAAGAGTGAGCAGAGGATGAAGTCCGATTTGACGGCTGACGATTTTCGGCTCGGAGAGCTGCCGCACGGTAAAGACAAGCATCTGTATTACCAAAAGCGCGGTAAAGGCGTAGGTGTCGCCGTAGATAAGCGAGATAAGCCCCCACGGCACAAGCCCCGCCGCCGTTCCGAAAAATGGCAGCGCGTCAACCGCTCCGCAGACAATTCCCCACAGCAGCGGATTTTTCATTCCGACTATCCAAAGGCAGACGGCGACAAGCAGACAGGTTATGAGCATAAGTATCAGCTGCGCCTTTATATATGAAGAAAACGCCTTTGACATGACGGCTTTTATTTTTTGCAGCGAGCAAACCGCCTTCTTCGGCAGTATCTCGCGGATAAAGTTGGTAACAAGCCGATAGTCCTTTATAAAGAAAAACGTCGAAAGTATGAACATCGTTATAAAAAACAAAAAGCCGGGCAGAGCCGCCGCAACCGCCTTTGCATAGGCGATAAGCTGCTCGCTTATCGGAACGGATATGCCATTGAGGCGTTCGGATAATTCGTCCTCCGCAAGGCGCAGAAAGCCGCCGACCTCCGGCGAAAGATCGTGAGTATACGCCGAGATTTTAAGGCGCAGCTCCGCAAGAGAGGTATTAAGCGAATCGACAATATCAGGCAGGGCAAGAACAAGGTTTTTCGCCTGCGAAAAGAGTTTAAAGGCGGCGGCTATAATCAGCGCGGTGGTGACGGAAATAATAAGCGTGACAAGAGCGGCGGAGCTGACTCCGCGGCTTATTTTTGTTCTGCGCTCAAGAAACCTGACAAGCGGCTGAGAGGCGGACGCGATAATGAATGCCAGTACGAACGGCGCAAAGATTTTGACAGCAAAAGGCAGCAGGAAAAGCACGGTAAGTATTCCTGCTGCCGTAAGTATTCTTTTAAAGATTATTTCGCTTTTCACCGCAAATCGTCTCCCTTCGCGGTGAGTACACGCGGCTATCTGCCGAGGAGCTTGTTCATAAGCGTATAGCCGTGCTCGGTTACGATACCCGTTTTTGCCGCCTCTTTCTCGGAGTATATCCGCACAGAGCCGTTTGTGCAATTACCGCTTCTGTATATTATATACGGCACGGGGTCGGAAGTATGCGTCCTTATCGCGAGCGGGGTCGGATGGTCGGGCATGATGAGTATCGCAAAGTCCTCGCCGTCGGCTTTCAGCGCCGCGACAATGGGCGCGACAATTTTCTCGTCAATCAGCTCAATAGCCTTTACCTTGTTTTCGATTTCGTGTCTGTGACCCGCCTCGTCCGGCGCCTCCAGATGAACGTAAACAAAATCGTCGCCGCTGCGCAGAGCGCGGATTGCGGCTTCCGCCTTGCCGTCAAAGTTAGTATGCACATTTCCGGTCGCTCCTATAACATCGATTACGTCAAGACCCGCGCATACGCCGATACCTTTTATAAGGTCAACCGCGGAAACAACTGCGCCGCGGATTCCGAATTTCTCCGCATATGTATCAAGATTCGGCTTTGTGCCGTTGCCCCATATCCAGATTGAGTTCGCCGGACGAAGTCCGCGCTTTATTCTGTCAAGATTTACAGGGTGATCCTTCAGAATGTCATAGCTCTTTTTCATAAGATTTAAAATAGTCTTGTCCTTCGGCAGATAGTCCGTGATTTTGCGGTCGGATATATCGTGCGGAGGTGTGAGCGAAAAATCGTTTTTCTTGTTGTGCCAAACCATAAGGTGGCGGTAACTGATTCCGCTGAAAAATTCGTACTCGTCGGTGCGGAGAGCTTCGTTGACAGCCGCGATAAGCTGTGACGATTCCTCGGTGGTTATCTCGTCGGAGCTGTAGTCGATCATGGTTTTGTCCTCGTAGCGCTCATCGTCCGAAAGTGTTACGACGTTGGTGCGGAAGGTTGTGTCGGTAAGCTCCAGATGCACGCCCATCGACATTGCTTCAAGCGGCGAGCGCCCGGTGTAGTATTTTTGCGGGTCATAGCCGAACACCGCAAGGTTTGCAACATCGCTGCCCGGCGGGAGGTTTGCGGGAACCGTGGTAACCATTCCCATTTCGCCGCAGGACGCAAGCGCGTCTATATTCGGTTTGTGCGCAGCCTCCAACGGAGTTTTGCCGCCAAGCTCGGGGACGGGAGTGTCCGCCGCGCCGTCACATAAAATTACTGCATATTTCATAAGTCTTCAGCCTTTCTTCATTGTTTTTCCTATGCCTAAATTATACTCTGACGTGCAGCGTTTGTCAACCGCGCAAAAAAGAAAATTTTTTGTGAACTTTTCGGAAAACCCTTGACTAAACCCGCGGTTTGGAGTATACAATATATGTAGGCACACGGAAGCCGAATAACAGTGTCGATGTCGGCTCCCGCGGGCGGACACAGCGTTTGAACGCCAGTGTCGGTACAACTGAAAAACAGGGGGTTTTTGAAAATGAAATTTGATTTTACCTACTACAATCCGACAAAAATTTATTTCGGAAAGGACGCGCTCGGCAACCTCGGCACGGAGCTTAAAAGCTACGGTGATAATGTTTTGCTTATGTACGGAAAAGGCTCGGTCAAGAAAAGCGGCCTTTATGACAAGGTTTGCGGCATTTTGCGCGACTGCGGCAAGAACGTGACGGAGCTTGCGGGCATAAAATCCAATCCCTCTTATTCACAGCTTCTTGAAGGGGCGCGGCTTGTACGCGAGAATAATATTGACCTGATTCTGGCTGTCGGCGGCGGCTCGGTTATCGACTGTGCGAAGGGAATTTCGGTTTCGGCATATTGCGAGGGCGACCCGTGGCAGAAATACTGGGTTGACTTTGAGCCGGTAGAGAACAAAATCGTGCCGGTCGGCTCGGTGCTGACAATGGCGGGAACAGGCTCGGAAATGAACGGCGGCTCGGTAATCACCAATGAGGAAAAAATGCTGAAAAACGGCAGAGTTTTCCCGGCGAACGTAAACCCGAAATTCTCGGTGCTTAACCCGGAATACACCTTTACCGTTCCGAAATATCAGATGTCAAGCGGAATTTTTGACACTATGTCGCACCTTATGGAGCAGTATTTTTCGGGCGATGACGATAACACGACAGACTATGTTCTGGAGGGCGTTATGCGCTCACTGATACACAGTGCGGAGATTGCAGAGAAAAATCCGACCGACTATGAGGCGCGCAGCAACATTATGTGGTGCGCGACAATCGGACTGAATACGATAACGGGACTTTCCAAAACGCAGGACTGGGAGGTACACATGATAGAGCATCAGCTGGGCGCGTATACGGATTGCGCTCACGGAGCGGGGCTTGCGGCGATTTCGATTCCGTATTACAGATATATATGTAAGTACGGAATTGAGAAATTTGTACGCTTTGCAAAGAATGTATGGGGCGTAAATACGGACGGAATGAGCGCAGAGCAGGCGGCAGAGAAAGGAATCGAAAAGCTTGAGGAATTTGTAAAAATGCTCGGACTTCCGCTGACGCTGCGCGAGCTTGGCGCAACGGAGGATATGCTGCCGAAGATTGCGGAGTCGACCGTTAAGGGCGGCGGATATAAGCAGATGAATGCGGAGGATATACTGGAGGTATTGAAGGCCTGCTATTAAGGGGATGTAAAAAAGTTTGGACTGCAAAAAGACAGAAACACAAAATGCAGCAGATATGAAAACGCTAACTGTTTTATAAAGATAGAAAATCTCATTTTATTCGATTTTCATTATTTTGTAAACCTTTTTGCTATAAACAAACCGAATCATTTTTTCCTATCCCCTTCAGGGGATGTAAGTTAATTTCATTCATATAAAAAAGCCTTGCGGAGCAATAATAAGCTCTGCAAGGCTTTGCGTTTTATTACGCTTTTTTTCTTAAAAACAGCTTAATCAACTCCGAAAGCACGACAACGCTTGCCGCTATAAGGAACAGCTTTATCCATACACCGAGCGGCAGCGGAACTGTGCCGAAGAACGCGCCGGCGAATTGGATTATCAGAATTTGCAGTACAAACGTAAGTCCGACAATAAGCAGCATAAGCCGATTCTTTAAAAGGTGGCGGAAAATGCTTTCCGTATGCAGCTCGCGGCAGTTGAACGCGTTAAACAGCTGAAACAGCACAAACATCGTGAAAAGTACGGTCCCTTCCTCGGTGCTTGGTACGTTCAAAAAGTTGAACACATACTGACAGAGGAATATAACCGACATATAAACCGCGGTTAGCGCGATTCTTGTAAACATTGTACGCGATATGATGTTGTCGCCGCGCCCGGTCGGCTTTCTGTTCATCAAATCCGAATAGTTCGGCTCAAGTCCGAGCGTCAGCGCCGGCGGACCGTCCATGATAATGTTTATCCAAAGCAGCTGCAGCGCGGTAAACGGCGCTTTAAGACCGAGCAGAATCGAAACAAATACCGTAATTACCGACGCAAGGTTGACCGTGAGCTGAAAGCTGATAAATCTCTTGAAGTTTTCGTATATGTTACGTCCCCACTCGACCGCCTTGACGATTGTCGCAAAGGAGTCGTCCAAAAGCACAACATCGCTCGCCTCCTTGGAAACCTCCGTTCCGGAGATACCCATTGCAATGCCTACATCGGCATTTTTCAGCGCGGGCGCGTCATTTATGCCATCCCCTGTTACCGCAACCACGTTGCCCGCCGCTTTAAGCAGCTTTACAACACGCATTTTGACGGTAGGGGTGCTGCGCGCGATTACGGCGATGTCGGGCAGCCGCTCTGAAAGCTCGTCATCGCTCATCTCGTCAATTTTTGCCGCCTCGATTGCAATTTTTCCGTTGTCCAAAAGGTGAAGCTCGTCCGCTATCGCGGTAGCGGTAACTATATTGTCGCCTGTCAGAATTTTGAGCGCGATTCCCGCACTGCGGCATGAATGAATCGCGTCATATACGTCGCTGCGGAGCGGGTCGGATATGGCGACAAAGCCGTCAAAGCTCATGTCGGTTTCCATTTCGCTGTGACAGACCTCGTCCTCGTAGTCCTTCATCGTTTCAAGCTCCTTGTGAGCAAAGGCGATGACGCGCATAGCCTTTTTCTGAACCTCCGTAATGGAGCTTTCCGCCGCGCCTCTCTCGGTATCGGTGAGGGCGCACATACGGAGGACGCACTCGGGGCTGCCCTTTACATATGAGATAATCTTTCCGTCAACCCTTGAAATTGTGGTCATGTGCTTCAGCTCGGACGAGAATGGGAACGCATGGAGGATGTTGTGGTCATTTCGCTCATCTTTGTAGGACTTGCCGCTCTCGCTCCGCGCCGCGGATTTTTCGTAAAAATTCAGTATTGCGCACTCGGTCGGATTCCCTATAAACGAGCCGTCCGCGGTAATGTCGGCGGTGGTGTTAAGGCATATATTGTGCGCCAGCCACTCGCAGAAAAGCGACTTTGCATCGCTGTGAAGGCTTGTGTCGTAAAATGCGCCGACCGTCATTTTGTTTTCGGTAAGAGTCCCGGTTTTGTCCGAACAGATAACATTGATACAGCCTATCGTCTCGGATGCAATCATCTTTTTGACAAGTGCGTTCTGCTTTGCGAGCTTTATTATATTGATTGAAAGTGAAACCGCAACAATGGTCGGAAGCCCTTCGGGAACGGCGGCAACAATCAGGACTATGCTTGTGACAAACGCGTCCGTTACTGTTTCTACGCCAAGCGTGCCGCTTATGGCAAAGGAGATGATTTCGGACGCGAACACTACAGCCGCGGCGATTATGCCAAGAACGGTTATCGTTTTTCCGAGCCGCGCGAGCTTTTCCTGGAGCGGTGTAGAGCCTTTCTCAGCTGTTCCGAGCTCCTTTGCGATTTTGCCGAACTCGGTCGAGTCGCCGACCGCGGTCACAAGCATACGGCAGAAGCCGTCGGTGATATATGTGCCGCTGTAAAGCATATTTGCGCGTTCGGCAAGCGGCGTCTTTTCATCGGCAAATTCGGCGTTTGCGTCCTTTTTCGCGGGAAGGCTCTCGCCGGTCAGCATAGATTCGTCAACCGCAAGCCCGGCGCTTTCAAGCAGCCGTCCGTCGGCGGGTACTTTATCGCCCGTTGCAAGAAGGAGCAGGTCACCGACCGCTACCTCGCTGCGGTTAAGAATAACCGTTTCGCCGCCGCGGATTGCATTTACCGTTGTGTTGCTGCTGATCTCTGAAAGCGCCTCGAACGCCTTTGCGCTTTTTCCTTCCATGACAACGCTTATGATAACGGAAAGAAAAATTGCAGCAAATACGCCGATACATTCAAGAAAATCGGCTTCGCCGCCCGTTGTGCTGCGAAAAATGTTCACTGCAAGTGCGATAAGTCCGGCGGCGATAAGCATAAGTATCATCGGCTCGGTCGCCGCGTCCCATATGCGTTTCAGCACGGATTCGGGTTTTGGCCGCGTAAGCGTGTTGCCGCCGAATTTGCGGCGGTTTTCCTCTGTGCGCTCCGCGGTAAGACCGTTTTGCGGATCGCAGCCGAGCGTTTTGAGCAGAGCTTCTTTTGTTTCAGTGAAATCCATCATCGGGAAAAACCTCCAATATAAATTATACCGACAAAAATGACCCGCGTATGCTATGCCATACGCGGGTCAAAAAAACAAGACACACGTATGGCTGAAAATCTCCATACATGAGTCTCGTTCATTAAGACAAGCCAGACCTGCGGCCAGTTTGTTGACTTGTCACGCTTTTAAATTTGCGCAAACTACTCCCTCAATGCGGGTATTTGTTATTATTTTAACTGAGTATAGCACAAAAAATACCGGTTAGTCAAGCATAACCTGATATTTAATTATCCGTAGCCGCCTTAATCGGCGTGATTTCGGCTTGTAATTTTTGCGGGGCGTGAGAATTATCGAGTGTTTTAACACCGTTTTGGCGAAAATCCGCCTTTTAAAATCGGGTTTTTAAACCTTCGGAGTTTTACACTTATTCGGTTTTGTTCACGATTTTTTTGCCGTCAAATATGATGATTCCGCAGCCTTCGCCAAAGCTGCCGCCATCTGCCATGCGTTTTTTAAAGCTGCGCATAAGTGAGGTGTCCTCGGGCAGCTCGTCTACGGGCGTGTCGCACGGCTTGCCGAATACGCGCCACGAATCGTAAAACGCGTCCGTTTTTTCCGAGCCGATTATGTCAAAGTCGCGTACAAAGTCAAGAAGGTTTGAGCCTTCGCGGAAAAGCTCCGCGTTTTCGGGGTATAACAGCCATGATATACATATAAGAGGTATATAGCCTTTTTCCTTGCAGCCGAAAAAGTCAAATGCTCTTTTGTATGAATCTATCCGCAAATCCCGCGGGAAAGGCCCCGAGGACGGAATATGAAAGTTGTACACGGTATCGCCGCGGTTTATACATATGTCGCCGTATTCGTACTTTTCGTACGGAAACGGCATTTTTATGTACTGGAATCTGCCCAGCGCAAAAAGCTCGATAAGAAAATGGTGGTGAAACCATTCAAAGACCAGCGTACCCCACAATCCGCAAAGATTGTGACATTCAAGGAGCTTGCAGCGCAGGTCAAGCATCAAGTCCCAGAAAAGTGCGTCATCAAGACCGCGGAGTGCATACTCACGGCGCAGCCTGTCAGTACACAGCAGCAAAAAGCAGAAGTGAATTGTGCATACTTCAATCCTCAGATAATCCGAAATCGATTTGAGTATTTCCGTAACGCGGTCGTCGGTACGCTCGGTAAAATATAAGTCCTCCGCCTTTGAAATATCGCCGCGAAAGCGCTCATCGGAGGTGAGCGTTTCACAAACTCTGCCGAGATAGCTTTTGGCATCCGCGGGAAAGTCCAGTCTGTTCATAAGTTCATATGTAAATTTTATATTCATTTTGATGTATTCTCCTTAAAATTATTGCTCCGGGTCGCGCATACGGTAGCCTATGCCGACCTCGGTAAATATGTATTGCGGCTCTGCGGGGTTTTTCTCGATTTTGCGGCGGATATTCGCCATGTTTACGCGCAGAATCTGATTGTCGTTTTTCGGCGTGCTGCCCCAAAGCTGCTTTATAATGTAGTCATAGGTCATTACCTTGCCGGCATATTTGCCCAAAAGCGCCACAATTTTAAACTCGTTTTGCGTAAGCGCGGCGTCAACGCCGTCAATATAGACGCGGTGCTTGTAGTGGTCAATGACCAGTCCGCCGATTGTCAGCCTGTCGTTGTTTGCAAGAGCCGCGTTGTCAATGGAGTTGCGGCTGTGGCGCAGCGCGGGGCGTATCCGCGCAAGCAGCTCCGATGTTCCGCCGGGCGGCTTTGTAATGTAATCGTCCGCGCCCGCGTCAAGCGCCGCGACCTTGTCGGATTCATCCGTACGTGCGGAAACAACTATGATAGGAGTTGTGCTTTTGCGCCGTACCTCTTTTATTATCAGCATACCGTCCGCGTCCGGGAGTCCCAAATCAAGTATAATAAGGTCGGGGCGGTGGGAGCGTATCATGTCAAGACCCTCCATTGCTCTTGACGCGCATATTACGCTGTAATCGTTTGCTGTGAGCGCTGTACGCATATAATTACATATTTTTTTGTCATCTTCTATTATAAGAATTTTTTCACGTACATCCATAGGTAATCATCCTTTCTGTTTGAACGAAAGAGAGCAGTACGTACTTCTGTTATAAAGGTCGGTATTTCGCTTTCGGTCAGGTGTAAAAATTTATATGTTCTTTTCAACGGGCAGGGTAAATTCAAAAACCGCACCGCCGTTTCGTCTGTTGCGGGCGCGCATCTTTCCGCCGTGAGCCGTGATTATGCTTTTGCATACCGAAAGACCTATGCCTATATCCCTTGTTATATCCGATGTTCCGTGCTTTATATGTGCGGATGTACCGCTGAAAATTTTCGGAAGCATATCACGGTCTATGCCGACGCCGTTATCCGCTATCGAAAAATGCGCCCTTTTGGCGTGCTCCGTGACGCAAACCGTAATCACCGTTGTTGTACGTCCGTGGGTTACGGCATTTTGGAGTATGTTTATTATAACCTGCTCGATAAGGGTTACGTCAACCGAAACAAAAAGCACATTTTTGGGAACGGAAACCTTTACGTTTATATTGGGGTAGTTCTTTTTGAACTTTTGCACCGCTTCGCCGACAAATTCCTCCACGATTTCCGGATTCTTTTTAAAAAAGGCAGCCGGGTTTGAAATTTTGGTAATCGAAAGGACATTCTCGATTATTCGCGTAAGCCATTCCGCATCATCGCGAATATCCGAAACAAGAAGGGTTTTTTCCTGCTCCGACAGCTTGTTGTGATTGTCCATATATGTGGATGCGGACCCGAGTATTGAGGTCAGCGGGGTCCGTATATCGTGGGATATGGAGCGCAGAAGGCTGACCTTCATCTTTCCGGTTTCGACCTGTGCGCGAATCTTCGCGTTGTGCTTTATGTTTGTGGCCGTCATATTTACCATAACTGATACAAGCAGCATCGTAACAAAGGTCAGCGGATAGTCGGTCAGTGAAAAATCCAGCGCAAAAAACGGATATGTATAGGCGTAGTTTACCGCAAAAACGCTGATTGCCGAGGCTGCTGTTCCGTACA
>OGRO01003317.1_pt1 | contig 11628 bp, 18 predicted proteins | sample 1553451 | NCBI WGS metagenome assembly OGRO01 (sample SAMEA2580021, study PRJEB22360) | human gut metagenome
AAATTATAAAAGAAAACCTCACATTTTTTCAAATGTGGGGTTTGTCAACAATCTGGATAGTAGTTTTACTATTGTTATTTCTATTATAATTTGAAGAAGGTGATTAAATTAAAACATGATAGTGTAATAAAAAATAAAATCATGATATATGAATCAGATGACAATATTAAAGTTGAAGTTATCTTAGAAGATGAAAATATTTGGCTTACTCAAGATCAAATAAGTAAATTCTATAATAAAACTAAATCTACAATTAATGAACATATAAAGAATATTTATTCGGAGCATGAACTATCAGAAACAAACACTATGAGAAAATTCGGAAATTTCGAATTTTCTACTAAACTAAAAAATTATTATAACTCAGATATGATAATCGCTATTGGCTTTCGTGTGAGGCAAAAGAAGGTACAAAATTTAGAATTTGGGCAAATGAAAAATTAAAAGAATATTTAATAAAAGGATATAATTTAAATGTAGAAAGATTTAAAAATAATGGTAATGATCCTTAATTTGACGAACGCCTTGATAAAATAAGAGATATAAGATCAAGCGAAAAAGTTTTCTGGAGAAAAATACTAGATATATATGCAACTTCAGTTGATTACGATCCCAAAAAAGAAATTACAATTAATTTTTTTAAGACAGTCCAAAATAAAATGCATTATGCCATTTCAAGCAATACTGCTGCCGAAATAGTATATAATAGAGTCGACAGTAAAAAAGATAATATTGGACTTACAAATTTCAAAGGAGATATGCCCACTAGAAAGGAAACGGAAATTGCTAAAAACTATTTAAGCTATGAAGAAGCACAATAACTGAGCATATTAATAATATATTAAATAGTGGTGAACTTAACGAAAATAACACCGTCGGAAAAACCGACGTTGATCATTCTAAAAAACCTGTAAAGATATATAATTTGGATATGATTATTGCTGTTGGGTATCGTGTTAATTCAAAGAAGGCATCAAATTTTAGAATTTGAGCCACAAAAGTTTTAAAAGAGTATATGATGAAAGATTAAAAAAACCAAATTATATATTTGGTGAAGATTATTTTGAAGAAATGTTAGAGCGTATTAGAAATATTCGTTCTAGTGAAAGAAGATTTTATCAAAAAATCACTGATATATATTCTTTATGTAGTGTTGATTATGACAAAGATTCAGAAATAACAAAAGAATTTTTAAAACTGTACAGAACAAGTTACATTATGCAATAACTGGTCAAACCGCAGCTGAAATTATATATAATAGAGTTGATTCTAAGAAAGAACATATGGGTTTAAAAACGTGGAAAAATTCACCGAATGGTCCAATATATAGATATGATGTTGATATTGCTAAAAACTATTTAAACGAAAAAGAACTAAAGGTTTTAAATAGAATTGTTACAATGTATTTAGATTATGCTGAATTGCAAGCCGAAAACCATAATGCGATGACTATGAAAGATTGGGTAGAAAAATTAAATGCATTTTTGCAATTTAATGGAAAAGAAATTCTCCATAATGCTGGGAAAATATCCGCTAAGGTTGCCCAAGAATTAGCGTATAAAGAATATGATAAATTTAAAGTTAAACAAGATAAGTTATATAAATCTGATTTTGATAATTTTCTGAATGAAACAAAAATGATAGAAGATAATGGAGATAAAAGTGAAAAAATTAAATGAATATTTAGAACAAAATATATGGAATCCTAAATATTTATTTCATGGCAGTCCTTATGAAATTGATATTTTAGAACCAAGAAAATCTACTGATGCCCAAAATAAGGAAAATGAGGATTATGCTGTTTTTCTTACAAGTTGGTTTATTAATGCTACGGCATATGCTTTTAGAAATAAATTAAAAAAGATGAATGAACATTATGATTTTTCAATGAATCATAATGGTGAATTGCCAGCCATGATTTTTCGAGTTGAAAATTTACCAGATGATTTATATGGATATGTATATGTTTTTAATGAAGATGTTGTAAAAGTTTATTATAAAGATTTTGCAGATTATTTTAGTAGAGAATCATTACAAAAATCTAAATAAAAGGAAATAATTGTAATGAATAACGAAAAAATACCAACAAGTACCAATATCAACTGGTTTCCAGGACATATGGCTTTCCTCCCCTACCCGCAATATCATCCCATAAAAAAACGTTAGAAGTTTTATCTTCTACGTATTTTTTTATATTCTTTCAATTGTTGATCCACATATTCATTCCATTCCCCTGGTCTTTTCGTTATTCCTATTCTAGAAAATCCTACCTTTTTTTGTCCAAAAAAGAATAACTTAGAATATCCCTTATACACCACAATTCTAATTGGACCACAATATAAGAGCCAGTAATTTGAATCTTGTTGGGATGGATGAAATTCATATTCGGAAAGGCCATATTCCTCAAGTAAGCCATAAACCACATCATCTAAATTCCTTACATAACTATTACTACGATAGTCTTTTTTCATTTTACGATATTGATAATCTAAATGATCATATTCTTTTAGTAATTCTTCAATACTTCTTGTCTCTTCTGGTTGCCATTGAACCTCTTCCTTTGGTGTCGTTTGTTTCACATTTCTTTGTACATCTCTATGATCGCCGTAAGGGTTATATGATGAAGTTTCCCTCATCCAAGCATCATCATCAAAACCAGTGCAAGCTCGCGCATAAGTTCTTGATGGCTCTGGTTGACTAGGATAATCCAGTAAATAAATTACACCCCCACTTTCTTTTGGTTTTTGTGCTTCTCCTAATTCAGATATTTTTTTCTCTATTACTGCCATCTTTTCTTCATATTGTACCATTTGTTCTAAATCATATAGATTAACATCACGCTCATACAAAGGGGAAGATAAATAAACAGTGAAATCATATAGATATTCATCTAACCATCTTCCAGCATCCAAAGAATATTGTAATGGGTCATGAGTAAATTGAATGAGCGTTGCAGGATTCACATGCAAACTTTCACGATAGAAATTAATACAATCATCATTCCCACGTGAAACACCCTCTACTTTATCAAAGCCCAGACCTGTTGCTATATTTTTCGCAGCATTGAATGTACGATGATAAAGATGATAATAAACAAGGGGCTCACATAATTTTCTCATTTCTAATAATTCTTTTTTTAGTTCCTTATGATCGTCTTTTAAAAGATTAAAATCTAGATGAAGCATTGATTCTAAATAAGAATAAAGTTCCGGAGAGAATTTTTCTTTATTTTGGTTTAACATTTCTACGAGTGATTCTTCTTGATACAACTTAGTCATAAATCATATTCCTTTCTTTTATCTCGTTGTTTCTTTTTCTAATGTATGATCAAGTAATTGATTTAACATTACCATTGCTTGATATACATTTTTAGGGTTCATTGCAGGATCGTTGGCTGGAAGTGTTGTTACTGCTTTTTTGAGATGATAATCTTTTTTGGCAATCATTCCCATATAACTTAGTATTTGATAAAGGGTAAACAAGCCCTCTTCTTTTTGTTCATATTGCGAAATCATCCAATCCACAAAACCAGGGTGCATTGCTTTTGAACAAAATTCTGCCATAGAATCAATATGTAATGTTTTTGAAAACTTCTCTGCAAAAGCATAATATTCTGGATAAGCATTGATTTCTGTTTCTAATTCTAATTCTGGATCAGTAAGTAATTCCTGTCTTTCTTTTCTCTTATCACTGTTACTAGAAATGATATGTCTTCCTGGATAGATTCCTGACCCAAATTTCTTTGTTACCATCATTTCTGCTGTCATTTGAGCAACGACTTCATCCAATAAGATAAATCCCCAATTAGGGGCATCTAATAATGGATTTTCACGAATGAGAGGATCTCCATAAGAAAGTCCCATCTTCTTTAATAAAATCTTCTTAATATAAGTTGCTTTTTGATCTCTGGATAAATATAACTCTTGATGAATATCACTTTCATAATGAGCAAGTTCGTGAAATACTGTTTCATATAAGAACCATGATCCTTTTTCTAAACAACCTGCTACATTGATTTCAATTGTTTTCGCACCAATATCAGTATGACCATACCATGAGACATAATCTTTCACAACCATTTTTTGTACCATACCAAGTTTCTGATTCCACTCTGTAAGATCTTCTTTTGAAATCAATCCTAACTCTAACGCATAGGTTGTCATTTCTTGTTTAATTTGTTCTAAATCGAAATGAAAAAAATCTGGCGTTTTTTCCATGGATTGCTCCATTTCCTCTACCTCCTGTAAACAATTCCAAAACCCCACAATATTAAAGTAACATATTTCTTTTGAAAACACAATCAAAAAGCCCAAATTAATTGAACTTTAATATTTTCTTAGAAGAATTACCATGTTGCATCTTTTTACAATAATTCTCTCTTACAAAGTGAGCAAGACAAAGATCTATCATAGATGGTTGTTGGTTTTCTTGAAAGGTAAGAATCCATGTCTTTAATTCTTCTAACGAAAGAGACTGGAGATGTTCTAATTCTCTTTGTACCAATTTCCACTCTTCTTCAGTTAATTTTCTTTCCATAAGTTGTTCTATAGAATGTCTACGGGCATAGTTATATACCATCATAGTATCATCTACTTGTTCTTGTTCTGTTTGAAATCTTGCAAAAAGAGGAAGTACTCGTTGTTCTACACGATACTGCTCTAAGAAATTCCACTCTTCTAAAGAAAGTTCATTGACTGCTTTTGCACGAAGCATTTGAACCTTTCTTCTTTCCCACTCTGGTTGATAGATTATCCATTGTTTCCATTCTTGTAATGGAGATGTTGTTAAAAATAAATGAAGTTGTTTTTCATTCGTCATTCTATTCACCACCCTCTATTTCTACTATACTCTTTAAGAAAAGAATATGCAAATAAATGAGAAATAGAACTACTTTAAAAATCATCGTACTTATGGAAAGAATCTGAATAAAGAATGGCAAAACAACAGATTTCTAGTAAAAAAAGAATGAAAAAATACTTTTCACTCTCTTTCTTGAACTCAAATTTAAGATTCACTTTCATGATGATTCATTCTTTTTAATTGTCTTGTCTTAGATGATTCTTCTTCAAGATCAGAATCGACAACAAGAGAGGCATCTAAATAATTTCTCATCATTTTTAATTCACTTAAAGAAAAATGATGTAAAGTATTCATATTCAACTGTTCTTCTCCCTTTATTTCTTCAAGAAGATCAGCTTGATTCATCAAATCGTAATGATCTAAATAAAATTTTTCTTTCTTCGCTTGGTGATGTTGTTGAATTAATTTGACTGTTTCATAATATGCTCTGAATGTAAGAAATGTAGCTAAAACGAAAACAAGCGCATAAAGAAAACTGATCAATTCCCAAGTGACACTACCACTAGAAATATTCGATATTGCATCAGTAAGTAGTTTGAAATCTATCACAGAAAAATAGGTACAAAAGAAATCCTCTAAACAGATTGTTACAACATTTCGAGGAAAATTTCTATCAAATGCCTTAGTTCTATACACTGCTTGATTATGCATAAGATCTAAGATTTTATCTTCCTCTTCTTTTGTAAAGGGAATCGATGTTTCTGCCCCATCATATTTTTTTATTACAATCTCATGATCTTTTACTTCATAATGATGAATATCACTCGCTGGAGTCATACCCCTCAAGTCTTTGGTTAAAATTTGATATAATTTTGTATTTGATTTATTCATTGTAATCTCTCCAATTCATGAGAACTATATTATCGCTTGTTATGCATAAAGTCAACAGGGCTTTTCTCCTTTTTCTCCCAGTTTTTCCAAGCAATATAAGTAGAAATAAGAGAGATGATATTCGATAGAACCCCTACAATAGAATAAACAGAAATATTATATACAAGCCATAAAAAATAACAGAAAAAGGCAACTCTTTTTACCTGTAATTCATTTCCATTCCATACAACAATCATGTAGATCATCGCTGCAAGAAATGGCAACAAAGAAAAATAATTTTGATAAGTAAATATACAAAGTACAACATAACAGATAAGAAAAAGAAATAAGAAAAAAACATGATTGAGTTTAGAATGTTTTTCTTTGAAAACGATAAATAAATTTCTAATGAAAGCGACTACTTTTGTAAGACAACCACTATATGCTCCTAAGAAAAGATAATGCGTAATATCTAAAATATTCGCAATACACATTCCTTGAAATATTTTCTGTTTTGTTTTTAAATGATAGGAAAGTAAAGTCGTACCTAGAGCAAGTAATTCTAACAATTGTGATAAAACGTACATCATGTTTCATCCCCTTTCCTGATATAAAATAACAATATGAACAAAATCATATTGTTATTAACATCTATAAAATGGTGAGAGATATAGGACTCGAACCTATGACCTCTTGCACGTCAAGCAAGCGCTCTAACCAACTGAGCTAATCCCCCATTCTTCTGGAATCACTAAAATAAGTATAACACACCAAGAAAAAATATGCTACAACATGAGCACATTTTATTTCATTTTTCAAAATCATACCAAATCTATTTGGTACCAATCAAATCATCAAACTTTACAATTGTACGATAGACAAAAAGATATCAGAAAATAATTTTACATTGATTTTCTTTTCTTTACCAACTGATATACTTCTTCATGTATATCTTCAATCTCCCTCATCTTATTTCCATAATTACATTGAATTTGATCCCAGGAAAGATAATCTGCAATAAACATCGCACTTTCATAAACGTTCCTCATAAATTCTAAATTACTTTCATGAATATCATGAGTAATTCCTTCATTTTGTTTCCTCATATTTCTCATTTCTGAAACCAAATCAAATGGAGCATGTAAAAATAGAACTTGATCTGGTTCTTTGATACCAAGTTTTCCATATTCAAAATCAATGACGTAATCAACAAACTGTTTCTTTTCTTCTATATCTTCAATCAAAGCAGATTGATAAATCAAACTAGATGTTGTATATCGATCAAGTAATATCACAGCTCCTTGTTCATATAATTGTTTTAATTCTGTATACCAAGTAACTCCCCTATCAACTGCATACAAGCTATTGATAAAGTAAGGAGACAATTCATCTAGTTGTCCCAGTCTTCCTTTCAAGTATTCTTCTACTAGAGCTCCTTGATAAGTTCCATAAGATGGAAAGTGATGATAAGTAATCACTTGTCCATCTTTTTTAAGATGATCACACAACAATTTATACTGAGTTGTTTTCCCTATTCCATCACAAGCCCCTTCAATCACAATTAACTTCCCTTTTTCCATCATATCATTCCCCCGTCTCTGTTTTTCAATCATCTACAAATCTAAAATGATAATACTTCTATTGTTTTATTGATCAAGAATTAGATTGTATCTGACGTAAATAAGCATCCACTTCTTTCACTAGATCATTTACATCTTTTCGATCACCTTTATTACCATGAGAAATAAAATCATCCCATTCTTCTAACACTTCATCAATATTATCTTTGTTTACTTTATCTTTTATGATCTGATAAGCTGTCTTTCTATAATTCATAATACTGACAACACCTAAAGCTTTATAATAAGATTTTTCAGGTATATGAGATATTTGATAAAAATGAAGCGCTAACTCATCATCTACTTTTCTCGGATTTTTTATAATGATTTTATTTGCTCTATATACTGCTATTTGCCCCATCTAATTTTACAACTTCTGCATCTTCTGGTATCTCAACATCATAAATGGTATCACCACGATGTAACCATCTTAGTATACAATCTTCTGTTGTATAGTTAAAACCACCAAAATCTTTACCATGTTGAGCAGTCGGATTCCAATGATTACTGACATTTACTTCATTTATTTTATATTGAAGAGTGCTATTTGCCCCAGAAGTAGTACCATACATCACTTTTACATACTGATTCATTTACTATCACCTATTTTCTATAAATTTACTTCTTTTTATGTGGATATGTCGCATAATATAAACTTTTTTGTCTCATGATTTCATTTTCTTTCACTTGTGTATCCAATGGTTTATCTAAATCGACAAGATTTCTACTAAAATCAATCTGTGATAACCTATGTAAGATATAGGCATCAACCATCGATAACTGTTCATATGTTTCCGGTGTTTGCCCTTCTCTTACAATAGCACTTAACTGTTCTTTTGAAGCTTGACACAATCTAGTAATTTCTTGTCTTGCATACTGTAATTCTTCAGAAGTTAATTTACTTTTCATAAGTTCTCCAATTGATTCTTTACACATAAAATCATAGACATTCATATAGTCTTCTTCAGAACACATACTGGTACCATATAATTGAAATAATCTAGCAATATATTGATTTCAATGATATCTACAAATTTCTTTTTGTTCTTCGAAAGAACATTCTGTTGCTTTTTTGGAACTTAAATATTCCATTCGCTGTTTTTTAAATTCAGGCTCGTAGGATAACCATTTTTCCCATTCAGAAAAAAGGTATTTATCATTACTTGGAATCATTTTCACTCTGCCACCAGATTTAGACATAGCTCGTGCAATCATCTTATTCACTCCCATGATTATAAGACCTCCCTTATGGTTTATTTTAACATATTTTTTAGCGCATTGATACACTAATATTTGGAATTATTAATTTCAAAATATTTGAAAAAAAAAATAATTTATGTTATCATTTCTATGTAAAGGGAGGTTTTTGAATGACATTAGAACAAACAAAACAAGAATTAGTAAGGAGATATAAATATTTATATGAGAATGCTTATTTTATATTAGCACCATATATGTATGGACAAAGTGAAGAAGAGTTTAAGAAACTAGTAGATGAATATTCACTAGTAGATGAATATTCAAATGAACATAATGATATTGTTAGGTTACTGAAAAAGCCACTAATTTACTTAAATACATATCAGTTAAATAATATAGCTCCATTATTTGAAGAATTTTTATTATCCGACAAACCAATGAAAAAAAGTTCACTCTATCAAATGATAGAAAGTAAAAGAGATCATAAAGATTATTTAGATGAAGTGAGAAAAGGATTAAAATTATTAGAAAAAGCGAATGCTGATATACATGAAATGTTTCAATTGAAATTAAATATATGGGAAATATTTAAAAATGTTTCAAGATATATCCAGGATCAATCTGGTGATTTAAAGAATAAAAAAAAGAAGTTATCTGTTCTTGACGAATATTGTAGAATTTATAAATATAAAAATAATGGCAAAGCTTACACTAGTGGCATAGAATTCAATTTGCATGATGCCAGTTCTATTGTGGTAAATGACGATGAGAGAAAACCATCTAGAGATAAGAAAGATAAAGGAACGAAAAACAATTCATTTATCTCAACAATATGTTCTGCACCACGTTATGATAACGGATCAATTTTTACTGAAGATGAAAAGCAACAAATTTATTTACAATATCATGACGAATTACCATGGAATTTAGAAATAACTTGTAAAGACGAAGAAGAATGTCTTGACCCGATGAGTGAAACAAGATTAAGTAGGCCTGAAAATACAGAACCATGTGGCCAAAATTTCTTTATAAAAGAAGAAGAGATTTTTGTTCATCCAGATGATCATGTACATAGATATTATCAATTATGTCCACACTGTGGGTATATAGTACCTGTTCCTAAAAGTTTCTTATCAGAAGGAATAATACAAAGAATAGAAGATAGATGTAAGCAAGATGATAAACTGTTTAGAAAAATGTTTCTTTATTCAGAATTATTTAGTTTGGATAAGAAGTCAACAAAAGGTCAAAAGAAATTATTAAAAGACAAACTCCAATGATAGGAAACGATCAAAGTACCATATAATTGTTATACGAAAAGAAGCAAATCAGCCTTGCTTCTTTTATTGTGCTTTTTTGAAAGATTAAAACTTTAGTAATGATTCGTTTCTAAAAATTCATTTTGAGTAAATGAAATGAACTCAATCTTGTTATTTTTTATATATTTGTTATATCTATTCATTATATTAATATATTTTGCATCATCTATCTTTTGACCATTTTTATACAAAAATTTTTCTAACCCGTTAAAATTTTCTATTACATAATTATCATTTATTTTTGCAAATGATAATCTAGGCAATGGAGGATTGAATTTCCTAATTAACACATTAAACGGATATGTAAAACAATTAGGCTTGCCATCTACTTTTGAAATATTAATCAATGATACTGTATTGTCTTGTTCATTTTTATCTATAACAAGCATTAATCTTTTTTTATATTCTACATTCTTTAAGCCACTTGCAAAATAAGGTGGTATAAAATATAAAAACATTCCAACTTCGATCATTAATAATCTAATTCTTCCATAGATTTAAATTCATCTGAATTCATAATTTCATAAGCATCTAAAACATCCCTAATATTATCAAGTTCCTTTTGTAATTCCTCATTGGGAACCTTTGATTTCTTTTTATCTTTATAGTCAAATTCATTATTGGATAAATTTAAATATTTTTTCCAATATTCAAATTGGTGTGTCATATTCGATAATGTGTCTGCATCTTCAGATCCATATATGTTTTTCGTCAATTCTAAAATCTCAATATCTTCGTTTGATAGCTCTCTTCTATTATAATTTAAAAGGTTTTCTAGATTGTTCTTATATTCAAGTCTTATATTTTCCATTACCATTCCATTTTGAAAAGCACAAAACTCATCTTCAAATAATAACTTGTTATTTTTCGCTAAACTTATAAGTTGCGCAAAAAATAATAATTTTTGTAATTTCATATTCCCTTTAAATGTATTTCTTGGTGTATCTAAATTATTTTCTAAAAACCATTTTGCATAATCAAAAACAGTAGCTTTTTCCATGATCACACCTCCTATTATCATATTTATCATATCATATTCAAAGATAAAATACTAATGAATTTGTACTAAATATTATAGCGTACATTTTTTATTTTGAGACAATTTTTCTGTCGTTTAAAACTTCTATTCAATTTTTATAAAAAGGCAAATTGATTCAATCAATTTCACTCATATAATGATTATGATATAATACAAATGTATTTTCAAAATTAAAATAAATCAACTAGTTTTTATAAACATTCTACCATAGTTTTAGTCACAATAAAACCCGAAACCTAAAAGTTCGAGTTTGGTATCAATCTGGTGACGTTGAGAAAGTTATCTATAACTTTTTACCAAAGGCAATTGATGTATGAATCAATCACTACATACATTATAATCCATTTTTTTAGGTATTAATTATTTGGAATTAATTATTTAATACATTTACATTTTTTTCACAGAAGTTTCATTATAGTCATTATTTTTTTACTCCTGCATAAGTTCTTCAACTCTATGTACTACTGATTTTGATATTGCCTTGCGATTTATGGTAAAATTATTTTTTCTTTCAACATCAAGTTTGTAATCAATCATCATATCTACATCATCTTTTATAATCCTTGCATCATATCTATCTTTTGGACGTGAATTCTTTTTTGAATTGTAAATACTTTCTAAACTCATCATTTTATAAGGGATACCATTATGATATCTTATTAAATTAGAAAATGACATATCTGTATAATCTTTAGAAAAATGATGTTCATCAACAAATAGTTGTTTACTACCATTTTGATTTTCAAAATAATATTCTTTTGTAGTTATACTATTATCTGGT
>OGRO01003319.1_pt1 | contig 11627 bp, 8 predicted proteins | sample 1553451 | NCBI WGS metagenome assembly OGRO01 (sample SAMEA2580021, study PRJEB22360) | human gut metagenome
CCAATAGTTGCATTTTCTGCGTAAAAATGCGAAAATATAAGATAACGCATTGATTGCAAGAAAGTAAGGAGAAGTATATGTATATTATCGCAGGGCTGGGGAATCCCGGCAAAGAATATGAAAATACGAGACATAATATCGGTTTTGATGTCATAGACAGATTAGCAGAGGAAGAAAATATTGCTGTCATGGAGAGCAAACACAAGGCGTTGATCGGCAAAGGCTACGTGGCAGGGCAGAAGGTGATCCTGGCGAAGCCCCAGACCTTCATGAACTTAAGCGGAGAGAGCATCCGTGAGATCGTGGATTATTATAAGGTGGACGATACCTCGGAGCTGATCGTGATCTCCGATGATATCAGCCTGGATGTGGGACAGATCCGCATCCGCAAAAAGGGCAGCGCCGGCGGACATAATGGACTCAAGAATATCATCAAGATGTTAGGGCATGATACTTTTACCCGTGTCCGCATGGGCGTAGGTGAGAAACCGAAGAATTATGATCTGGCAGATTATGTATTGGGACATTTCCCGGTGGAAGAACGTAAGGTTATGGATGATGCTACGAAGACCGCCGCAGAAGCGATCCGTATGATCATCACCGAGAGCGCGGATGCTGCCATGAACCATTTTAACAGTAAGAAAGCGTGAAAAAATGCAGGCACTACTTGCGCCATTGAAAGAACTGGCGGAATATGATGAGGTCCGTAAGATCGTCAGACAGGGAAAGGGAACGGTTGCCCTGTCCGGATGCGTGGACTCACAGAAACTTCATATGATCTACGGACTCAGCGATGGCCTGAAATACAAGGTCATCGTTACTTATAATGACTTAAAAGCCAAGGAGATCTACGAGGAATACCGCTTTTATGACAGAAATGTCATGCTGTATCCGGCGAAGGACCTGATCTTTTTCCAGGCAGATATTCACGGTAATCAGCTGGTACAGGAGAGGATCAAGACCTTGCGCAGAGTCGTGGAGGGCAAGCCTGTCACCATCGTCACCACCTATGCGGCATTGATGACACCCCAGGTGCTGTGGGAGGAGAAAGACATCATCCACACCGAGCGGGGCGGAAGCCTGGATGAGAGCAAACTGGCATCCCGGCTGGTAGCTATGGGATACGAGAAAGCCTATCAGGTGGAAAGCCCAGGGCAATTCTCCGTGCGTGGCGGTATTGTGGATATTTTTGACCTGACGGAGGAGAATCCCTACCGTATCGAACTGTGGGGGGATGAAGTGGAATCCATCCGCAGCTTCGATATCTTAAGCCAGCGTTCCATTGAGAAGCTGGAGAGTATCACGGTCTACCCGGCGACGGAGTTCGTGTTGTCTGAGGAGCAGATTCGCAAGGGAATCACCAGACTGGAGAAGGAAGCCGCCAAACAGGAGAAAATTTTCCGGGAAGCCCACCGGCCGGAGGAAGCCCACAGGATCGCCACCCAGGTAAGCGAGTTGAAGGAACAGCTGTTGGAATTCCAGAGCAAAGCGAACCTGGAAGGATATATCCGATATTTTTATGAAAATACGGTGACTATGCCGGAGCTGCTGGCGGATATGGCGGGACGATCTCTGGTCTTCTATATTGATGAACCGGCGCGGGTGAAAGAGCAGGCTGATGCTATAGAACTGGAATTCCGGGAGAGCATGGAGCAGCGTGCGAGAAAAGGCTATGTGCTACCGGGACAGATGAATATTCTCTACAGCGGAGAACAGGTTGCGGCCACATTGGAGAAAAATGCCGTGGTGACACTGGCTACCATGGAGACCAAGTACGGCTATTTCCGGACGGAAAAACATGTGGATATTGCAGCCCGCAACATTGCCCCCTATAACAACAGCTTTGAATCCCTGGTAAAAGACCTGAAAAAATATAAAAAAAGCGGATATCGGGTGCTGTTACTGTCCGGCTCCCGTACTCGCGCAAGACGTCTGGCAGAGGATCTGCGGAATGCGGAAGACGGCGGTGCGGGACTCACGGCAGTATATACGGAAGACCCCATGCGGGAAGTACAGCCCGGAGAGATCCTGACCTATTATGGGCATGTGAATAAGGGATTCGAATACCCATGGCTGAAATTTGTAGTGCTGTCCGAGAGTGATATTTTCGGGTCGGAGAAACGTAAGAAGAAAAAGAAAAAACTCTACCAGGGGCAGAAGATCAACGATTTCAATGACCTGAAGATCGGTGATTACGTAGTGCATGAGACCCACGGATTGGGGATATACAAAGGCATCGAAAAGGTAGAGGTGGAAAACATTGTCAAGGACTACCTGAAGATCGAGTACCGGGACGGTGGCAATCTGTACATTCTCGCTACCGGACTGGATGTGATCCAGAAATACGCCTCCGCCGATGCGGCGAAGAAGCCGAAGCTGAATAAGCTGGGTGGCAAGGAATGGGAACATACCAAGACCAAGGTCCGCAGTGCGGTCAGCGCCGTGGCAAAGGATCTCGTGGAGCTGTATGCGGTGCGCCAGCAGAGTGAAGGCTATGCCTTCGGAAAAGACACGGTATGGCAGCGGGAGTTTGAGGAAATGTTTCCTTTCGAGGAGACGGAGGATCAGCTGAGTGCTATCGCGGACACCAAGGCCGATATGGAAAGCCATCGGATCATGGATCGTCTGATCTGCGGAGATGTGGGATATGGTAAGACAGAGATCGCGATCCGCGCTGCCTTCAAAGCAGTACAGGAGGGCAAACAGGTGGTATACCTGGTGCCTACCACCATTTTAGCACAGCAGCATTACAACACTTTTGTGCAGCGAATGAAGGATTTCCCGGTCAATATTGCCCTGATGAGCCGGTTTCGCACATCTTCGGAGATCAAAAAGACAGTAAAAGATCTGGAAAAGGGAATGGTGGATATCGTCATTGGTACTCACAGAGTATTGTCGGCGGATGTGAAGTTCAAGGATCTGGGGCTTTTGATCATCGATGAGGAGCAGCGTTTTGGCGTGGCTCATAAGGAGAAGATCAAGAAACTAAAAGAGAACGTGGATGTGCTGACCCTGACGGCAACACCGATTCCCCGTACCCTGCACATGAGCCTCATCGGTATCCGGGATATGAGCGTGCTGGAGGAGGCTCCCAACGACAGGCTGCCGATTCAGACTTTTGTCTGCGAATACAACGACGAACTGGTCAGAGAGGCTATTGTCCGGGAGATGGCCCGGGGCGGACAGGTCTACTATGTCTATAACCGTGTGAATAATATTGCGGATATTGCGGCACAGATCGCAAAACTGGTGCCGGAAGCAAATGTGGCCTATGCCCATGGACAGATGAAGGAGCATGAACTGGAACGGATCATGTTTGATTTCATCAACGGAGAGATCGATGTGCTGGTGTCCACTACTATTATAGAGACCGGGCTGGATATCTCTAATGTAAACACCATGATCATTCATGACTCGGATAATCTGGGGCTGTCCCAGTTGTACCAGCTCAGAGGCCGCGTGGGACGCTCCAACCGGAATGCCTATGCGTTTCTGATGTACAAGCGGGACAAAATGTTAAAGGAAGTAGCGGAGAAACGGCTGGCGGCGATCAAGGAATTCACAGATCTGGGCAGCGGTTTCAAAATTGCCATGCGGGACCTGGAGATCCGTGGGGCCGGGAATCTGCTGGGGATGAGCCAACATGGCCACATGGAAGCCGTAGGATACGACCTCTACTGCAAAATGTTGAATGAGGCGGTGCAGAATCTGAAGGGAATCCATACGACGGTGGATTTCACCACGGTGATCGACCTGGATGTGGATGCATATATTCCGGCGGAATATATTGTGAATGAAACGCAGAAACTGGATATTTATAAGCGCATCGCCGGCATTGAGACGCTGAAAGAGCGGGATGAGATGAAGGATGAGCTGTTAGACCGGTTTGGCAATATCCCCAAGGCAGTGGATAATCTGCTGCGGATCGCACTGATCCGCATGGCGGCACACGCACTGGATATGACGGAGATCAAGGGCAAAAACGGCCGGATCACCTTTAATTTCCGACCGGATGCAGCCATAGACCCACTGAAGATCCCCGCGTTTCTGAAAAAGCATGGAGAGGAAATGAGCTTCACCGCATACGGCAATCCTTTTTTTACCTATAAATACAAAAAAACGGGACTGGTAGAGACCGATGCGGAACTCCTGATGGGGAAAACCGAGGAATTATTGGAAGAAATGAAAGAACTGGTGCTGGAAAAATTGCCGGCTCAGGAAAATTGAGAGAATTTTATGGGACATTAAAAGAGATACCTTCTTATCAGAACAGCAAACAAAAGGCTTCTGATAAGGAGGTATTTTACTATGAAGGGATATGTAACAGCCAGCGGATACATGGGATATGTGGAGAACGAATATATCTTATTTGCCAGCGAAGATGACTATTTTGATTACATGGAGGCTATTTAGGGACAGCAACATACCAGTCATAAAAAGGTGTCAGGGTGAAGCTGTCTTTGAACAGATCGGCCTCTGTGTAGTAAATAATATAAATACTGTCAGTGGATATGGTATCGTAATTGATGCGCGTATTGACCCGGATTCCGTCAGCGGTGGTAAAGGCGGCCGGAGCCGGGGCAACATCATAGGTAACGGTAGCCAGGTACTGGGAAGGCAATGTTTGTGTATACAGAAGCAGTCTGGGCCATTGCGTTGCCTTTTCCGCGCTGATCGTAGTCAGACCGAGCGTCTTGCACTGTTTCATCGAATACGCAACACAGTCTTCTACACCTTGGGAAAAATAAGCGTTTGTAGTTTCCGCATACTTGGTGTAATAGTCCTTTTGGAACAGAACCAGACAGATGAGGAAGAATGCAGTGGTGCAGCCTGTAAAAATCCTGCCGAGAGATTGAGACTTCCCCTTCAGGAAGCAGGAACATTTCCAGATACCATATGCCTCGCATAAGACAAGCGGGATATAGAGATCATTGATCTGATGCATCCTGGCGGTGACCAGCAGCGAGGTGATTCCACCTCCCATCAGCTGGGCAAACAGGAAGAATTCCCAGCAAAACACATGCTGCCGCACAGAACGAATCAGCCGGTACAGCATACAGCCGCTTCCGATCAGGATAAAGACGCGGCCGATATCGTAAAATAATCCCCAGGGCAGTAGAAAGTCATAGGGACTTCCGGTATCCTGCAATAACAATAAATGCGCTGTGTTTTTGAAATTCGCATAAACAGAACTTAGGGAAAAAGCAATCTCTCCGCCGCGATACCCCTGTGTTTTGGGAATAGTGATCCAGGGTAAGGCGATCTCCGGCAACAGTCCCTGATTGACCAGGACAAATAAAAGCAACGGTAATGCCAGGACAAACAGGAGCAGAACAGACAGAACGCTGTAACGGTTGCAATGGATTTTATGATAGCGGATCCCGTAACATACCTGCAGAGCCAGCAGGATGGGAAGCATCGGCCAGATCACTGCGTAGCAATAGAGGGAGAGACCGTAAAAAAGTGCCGCGAGCAACAGATAACGGTTGTCATTCATGCCCCGTACGAAAAAGTACAGACCAAACATGAGAAAACCGGGGGCCATATTGGCATCCAATGCCCAACGACAGGCCATGATGTGCCAGGGACAGACGCTTAAGGCGAATAAGGTCCAGAGACCCGCAGTGTGGCCGAACATTTCCTTTACCAGACAATAGACGCACCAAAGCGTTAGAATACCTACCAGTGCCTGAGGAAGCCTTCCGAGAAAAGTAGTGGGAATCCCTTTGTTCAACAGCAGGAGAGGAGTGAGAAGCCAGGAGTACATGGCACTCTGCCCGTCTCCCCAGCTGGACATATAGATGGGGAATGCATAGCCTGCGGAATCCCGGCCTTCGTGTAAAAGGTCATAGGAGTTCAGCAGGACAAAAGCCTCATCCTGATGTAGGCCACCGGGCACCCGGGACAGGTATAACAGACGCAGAAGTGCTCCCAGTAACAGAATCAGAACCGGACAATAACGTCTGTAAAAAGTGTTACTATCGGAAAGGAATTTTGAATGCATAAAAATACCTCAATTCTTAGAATGATAATACAGATTGATTATAGCAGATATTGACGGCAAATTCAGTATTTTCGTTAAATTTTTAATTTATGTCTGGCACCTTTACCGACGCCATATATTTGTGTTATAGTACAAATGTAAAGAGAAAATGTAAGGGGTTTCAATGGCACACTGTGAGGAACACCGGAGAGATTCCGATACAACATTTGGCAAAAATGCAGATGGGAGTTTATATTATGGAACTGACTGAGAAAAAGGAATTTGACCTGCTCTCCCTGGGAGAGATCATGCTGAGATTATCACCGCCCGATAATGAGCGTATCACCAGAGGCGACAGCTTCAGCAAGCAGGCCGGAGGTGCAGAACTGAATGCCATCACCGGTGCGGCAATGCTCGGATTGCGCTGCGGTATTATCTCCAAGCTGCCGGCCAATGACCTGGGTGTATATATTAAGAACCGTGTACGTCTCTGCGGTGTCAGCGATGACTATCTGGTATACGACGATGATAAGGATGCGAGACTGGGTGTGTACTATTATGAGAATGGCGCTTATCCGAGAAAACCCCGTATCGTCTATGACCGTAAGAATACTTCTATCAATAAACTGAGTGTTGCGGACTATGATGACAGCCTGTATAGTGATACCCGTTGCTTCCATACCAGTGGTATTACACTGGCGCTGAGCCCCGAGCTGAGAGCAACCGCCATTGAGATGATCAAGCGTTTCAAGGCGCAGGGAGCCATCATCTCCTTCGATGTGAACTTCCGCGGCAATCTGTGGACCGGTGCTGAGGCGAAGGAATGCATCGAATCCATTCTGCCTTATGTAGATATCTTCTTCTGCTCCGAGGACACCGCACGCCTGACTTTCCTGAAGGAAGGCGATGCCAAGAGCATTATGAAGAGCTTCACGGAGGAGTATCCGATCTCCATCGTGGCATCCACACAGCGTATCGTACATAGCCCGAAGCGCCATACCTTCGGTTCTATCATTTACAGTGCCAAGGACGATACTTATTATGAAGAAGCGCCTTACACCGATATCGAAGTCGTAGACCGTATTGGAAGCGGTGATGCCTATATCTCCGGTGTCCTGTACGGACTGCTGGCACATCCCGGCGAATACCAGCGGGCACTGGAATACGGTAATGCCATCAGTGCACTTAAGAACACTATCCCCGGTGACCTGCTGTGCACTGACCTGAAGGAGATCCAGGGAATCATCAAGGAGCATAAGTCCACCGGACGCATTGCGGAGATGGATCGCTAAAGCATTTACCCTTCTTATCTGATCGAACAAATAGAAAAGACAAAGCTCTGTCATGTTAATTTAAGTGCATGGCAGGGCTTTTCTGTTTATTTTTAACAAAATTAAACCTAAAACATATTAAAAAGTCTGCTATACAAGATTAAATTAGTTTGATATACTAAAGACTGATATAGTACTAAAAGCAGGATGTTATCAGATGGAAGATTTGAGAAACAGAAGGGAGACAGCAATTTGGAAAAGGAAGACCGTATCCGGCAGAAAGAACAATGGAAACAACTGTCTCCTTCTGAAAAATGGCAGTATTTTATAGACTATTATCTGTGGGTTACCATAGGCGTGACAACGGGAATCGTCATTCTGATCTTCCTGATCGTGCATTTTGCCACCAAGACAAGTTTCGTCATGGGAGTCATGGCAGTGAATACGGACGGAGAGCACATCGAAGCCACCGGTCCGGATTATTTTACGGATTTCCTGCGGGAACACGGTGTGATGTCCAAACGGGATGTGGTGAACCTGAATTATACGATCTGGATCGATCCGAACTCGGATTCCGACGTGGATTCCACGAATCTCAGCACGATCCAGGTATTGTTCATGACCCGGTCGGTGGATGTGTTTTTTTCTGACGAAGAGTTTTTGAAGCTCATGGGCGGCACGGATTATCTGGTGGATTTAAGGGATTATCTGCCTCAGGAGCTATTGGACAGATATGAAGATCAGCAGATCAAAGTGTTAAATACCATGACGGGAGAGACGATCGTGGCAGGGATCTGGCTGGAAGATAATGCCTGGGTGCAAAAGACCGGCTGGTATGAGCACACGGCAGCGGTAGGACTGGCGGATGGCATGAAAAACCCGGAACTGGCGGTGGCACTGTTGGAGGAAATATTGAATGCGGAATAAGGATGAAAAACATTACCGGGGCATAGAAAAGCTGACGGACAATCCGTTTTTAAATCTGTATCATATCGATGCACTGGGGCGGGACGGCATGCCGTTTCACTATTATTTTGCTTCCCGCAATGATGAGGATAATATCAAACATAAGACTCATAGCCTGCGCCCCGAAGGTATGGCGGTCTATGCGGTAACGGAGGATGGACAACATCTGGTACTGGTGCGGCAGTACCGTTACCCCATGGACGATTATCTCTATGAACTGCCAGCAGGATTGATCGAGCCGGGAGAGACGGCTTCGGAGGCTGCCTGCCGGGAGATGATCGAGGAGACCGGTTGGGAACTGAAGGTATATGAAGGCGGGGAGCCGGCATTCCGCAGAGGCTTTTTCCTGGCGCAGGGGCTGACGGACGAGAGCGGCAGTATGATCTTCGGCACGGTGACAGAGCAGGTGGGACAGCAGATGGAGAACACTGAGGATATTCAGGTGATACTGGCGGACAGACAGGAGGTACTCCGGATCCTGAGACAAGAGCGGGTATCCATGCGCTGCGGACTGATGCTGATGCAGTTTTTGAAGGCAGAAACGGAAGCACCGTTTGCTTTTTTACATTTGTGACAGATATATCAACAGAAAGCATAAAAGACAGGGGCGCACTTGCCGCTCGGAGAAGTTTGGAAATGACGATTTTTGGAAAGCGAATGCTGATTTTTAGATAGATTTTTATTCCGGAAAGAAAGAGGTAAAAGTATGGCAATCAGATACATAGAACAGGACAGAACCTTCTGGCTGGATACAGAACACACCAGCTACATCATGGCTGTTGTGGATGAGGAGAATTTTGTGGGGCATGTATACTACGGGCAGAAATTGCAGTATACCGAAGGCACACCGGCACCGGTATATCTGATGCGCACCGGAGAAGCACCTTTTGTTCCTTCCAAAAATAACAGAGAACGGGTCTCTTTTTTGGACTCTTTTCCTATGGAGTATCCGGGGAACGGGTTAGGAGACTACAGAGAGAGTGCTGTCTCCATCCGGACCGTGGGAGGACATGTGGGAGTGCAGCTAAATTACGTCTCCCATGAGATCGTAAAGGGGAAGCCCGCGCTTCCCGGGCTGCCTTCTACTTTTCCGGGAGAGGAGGATTGCGACACCCTGATCCTGCACCTGGAGGACCAGACGACCGGTTTGACGGCAGAACTGATCTATACTACATTTGAAAAAGTAGATGTGATCACCCGCAGTGTAATCCTGAAAAATACAGCAGAACAGCCGATTTATCTGACAAAAGTTATGTCTGCCTGCCTGGATCTGGATTGCACGGATGAAAAGTATGACATCCTTACCTTGCACGGTTCCTGGGGGAGAGAACGTCAGATGGAAAGGAGAAGCCTGATGCATGGTAAGCAGAGCGTTGGGTCTGTCAGAGGAGAATCCTCCCACCAGGAGCATCCGTTTATTGCTTTGCTGTCAGAAAATGCAACGCAGGATACCGGTGAAGTCTACGGCATGCATTTTGTATATTCCGGTAATTTCCTGGCACAGGCAGAGCTGTCACAGTTCGACTCCATCCGTATGACAATGGGGATCCATCCGGAGAATTTTGTATGGAAGCTGGAGCAGGGAGAAAGCTTTGCTGCGCCCGAAGTAGTAATGACTTATTCTTCAGAGGGGCTTAGCGGTATGACACATCATTATCATGATATGTACCGCGAGCATCTGATCCGTGGAGAATACCGGGATAAAAAGCGTCCGATCCTGATCAATAACTGGGAAGCTACGTACTTTGATTTTAATACCGATAGATTATTAAAGATTGCAAAGCAGGCATCAAAGCTTGGGATTGAAATGTTGGTCATGGACGATGGCTGGTTTGGACACCGTAATGATGACAGCACGAGCCTGGGTGACTGGAAAGTCAATGAGCAGAAGCTGCCGGGAGGTCTGAAACTTCTGGTGGATCGGGTAAATGCCATGGGACTTAAGTTCGGTATCTGGTTCGAACCGGAGATGATCTCGCCGGATTCGGAACTGTACAGAGAACATCCCGACTGGGCAATCGCCATTCCGGGACGTGTGGGAAGCCTGTGCCGTAATCAGTATGTACTGGATCTGTCCCGGAAGGAAGTCAGAGATCATGCTTTTGAAAGTGTGGCAGCAGTGCTGCACAGCGCCAATATCGAATATGTGAAATGGGACATGAACCGTCAGCTGTCGGATCTGGGCAGCGTGGAACTGCCTGCGGATCGTCAGGGAGAGTTGTACCACAGATATGTGTTGGGGGTATACGAACTGCAGGAGAGACTGCTTGCGGAATTTCCTCATCTGCTCTTAGAGAATTGTTCCGGTGGTGGAGCAAGATTCGATCCGGGCATGCTGTATTATAGTCCGCAGATCTGGTGCTCGGATGATACGGATGCCATTGAACGGTTGAAGATTCAGGAAGGCACGATGCTGCTATATCCGTTATCCACTATGGGAGCCCATGTATCGGATTGCCCCAACCACGCCTTGGGAAGAGTGACACCTTTTGAGACCAGGGGTCATGTGGCACTGGCAGGCACCTTCGGCTACGAGCTTGATATCACGAAGATTCCTGAGGAGGACAGGCAGCAGATCCCCGCACAGACCGCTATGTATCACAAATACAACGATCTGATCCGCAGGGGAGATTACTGGCGGATCGCGTCATATTTAGAAAACGGCAGCTACGACTGCTACATGGTAGCTTCCAAGGATAAAAAGGAAGCGCTGATAACTTATGTACAGGTATTATCAAGACCGAATTTTCACAGCAGAAGAGTGCGTCTGAAAGGATTGTCACCGGAAAACCGCTACCGCATAGAGGAGACCGGAGAAGTACTCGGCGGTGATGTGCTGATGCAGGCCGGCATGTTAATAGCACCTTTGTGGGGTGACTACCGCAGCAGGCTGATCCATTTGACTGAGGCGTAAAACTGGGCAGGAGCATGCCTTGACAAAAGATTTTCAGATTACTAAGATTTAAGTAGGGTTGATGATTTAACGGAGATGACAGTGAAAATAGCGATAAGGAGTACGAAATTATGGCAAAAGCAGTAAAATTAGCAGATATCGCAGAACGGGTAGGAGTCAGCACGGTAACAGTGTCAAAAGCACTGTCCGGACAAAAAGGCGTCAGTGAGGAAGTAAGGGAAAAAATCCACAGTATTGCGGAAGAACTGGGTTATCAGCAGCCGTCAGCGGCAAGAAAAAGTCAGAACCAAAAGAGCTACAATATCGGCATTTTGATCTCTGAGAGATTTTTGGATAAATATGAGTCCTTTTACTGGCAGATGTATCAGTCGGTAGCTACAAGAGCCACAGCAAAGGAATGCTTTACCATGCTGGAGGTCATCGGAATAGCAGAGGAAGAGAATGGCAGATTGCCGAAGCTGGTACAGGAACGCAAGGTGGATGGCATTATCGT
>OGRO01003329.1_pt1 | contig 11615 bp, 10 predicted proteins | sample 1553451 | NCBI WGS metagenome assembly OGRO01 (sample SAMEA2580021, study PRJEB22360) | human gut metagenome
CCCCGCGGCGGGTGCCGCGACGCTCCCGCCGTCCACAGACGGCGAATCCCCTCGCTGAGGTTCAGCGAAAAACTTTCCGCCCGTTAGGGGCGAACACGCTAACGCAGTTCGTGTCCCCCGCTCAGCCGGTGCTGAAAAAAGGCTGCCGCCTGGAAAGGGCGAACACGCCTGCGGCAGTTCGTGTCCCCCAGCTGGTCGGTGCAGAAAATATATACAAAAAGAGCTGCTGCACCTATGCAGCAGCTCTTTTCCATGCAAAATCTTAATCGAACAGGGTCGAAACCGAAGTTTCCTCGTAGATACGCGCGATCGCCTCGGTGAACACCGGTGCAACCGGCAGGACGTTGATCTTATCCAGCTTCTTGTCGTTGGTCAGCGGGATGGTATCGAGGATGGTCAGCTCCTTGATCGGGCTGTTCTGGATGCGCTCGATCGCCGGTCCGGACAGTACGCCGTGGCTTGCACAGGCGTAAACCTCGGTCGCGCCGCCGCGCTCTACCAGAGCGTCCGCTGCGTGTACGAGCGTGCCTGCGGTGTCGATCAGGTCGTCAACCAGAATGCACTTCTTGCCCTCTACGTTGCCGATGATGTTCATAACCTCGGATACGTTGGCCTTCGGACGGCGCTTGTCGATGATGGCAAGCGGCATATCCAGCTTCTGGGTGAACTTGCGGGCACGGGTAACCGAACCCAGATCGGGAGAAACGATAACGGTATCATCGGTGCCAACGCCGAACTTGCCCGCAATATACGGGATCAGAACGGAAGAACCGAGCATGTTATCCACCGGAATGTCAAAGAAGCCCTGGATCTGTGCAGCGTGCAGGTCCATGGTCAGCACGCGGTCAGCGCCTGCAGCAGTAATGAGGTTTGCGACCAGCTTTGCGGAGATCGGGTCACGCGCCTTGCTCTTGCGGTCCTGACGAGCGTAGCCGAAATACGGGATTACAGCCGTGATACGGCCTGCCGATGCACGCTTGCAGGAGTCGATCATGATGAGCAGCTCCATCAGGTTGTTGTTTACCGGACCGCAGGTGGACTGTACGAGGAACACGTCCGAGCCGCGAACGGATTCCGAAATGGAAACCGAGATTTCGCCGTCAGCGAAGGTGGAGATGGCAGCCTTGCCGATCGGCAGTCCGAGCGCAGAAGCGATCTGCATCGCCAGTGCGGGATGGGAGTTGCCGGAGAAAATTTTGATGTTTTTTCCGTGAGAAATCATTGATTTGCCTCCGTCATATAAATATATTTTTTGTTCCGTGTGGATTTATATACGTTTTATGAATTTACTTTTCGTCCTTCTCGTGTGCAGCGCGGCGGCGGTCGTTCCAGCCCTCAAGATTGGTCTGGCGGGAACGTGCAACGCTCAGCGCACCGGCAGGAACGTCCTTGGTGACAGTCGTACCGGCAGCCGTAAACGCACGGTCGCCCAGCTTGACAGGCGAAACGAGGTTGGTATTGCAGCCGATGAAGCAGTCGTCACCGATCTCGGTGCGGTACTTGTGATAGCCGTCGTAGTTGACAACGACCGTGCCGCAGCCGAAGTTGACGCGCTCGCCGACGGTCGCGTCGCCGATATAGGTCAGGTGCGAAACCTTGGTGCCGTTGCCGATGGTGGACTTCTTCAGCTCTACGAAGTCGCCGATGCGGCAGCCGTCACCGACCACGCTCTGCGGGCGGATATAGGCAAACGGACCGACCGTGGTATTGCTGCCGACGGTGGATTCATAAACCTGCGAATTGTTTACCGTGGTGCCTGCGCCGATCTCGGCCTTTTCGAGGATGGTGTTCGGACCGATGACCGCGCCCGCGCCAACCTTGCAGCCGGGACGGATGTGACAGCCGGGCAGAATGGTCGCGCCCGGTGCAATATCAGCGTCCGGCGCAATGTAGGTGCTGGTCAGATCGAAGATCTGCACACCCTTTTTAATCAGGCCGTAGTTGACACGCTGCATCATCTCGACCTGCGCCATAAAGGCAGCAGTGCCGTCGCAGATGACGTAAATCTTGTTGGTGATAGCAATGCCCTTCTGCGCACCGGCTGCAACAGCCGCCGCAACCAGGCCGTCGAGCGTATCAGCGCCGCTCGCGAGTGCCTTTTTCAGCATATCCCAGGTGAACATGGCGGCATAGCAGCGGCTGTCTCTCGGCAGAGGCTGACCTTCCGCATCAAAGCCCTGCTGCTCGGCAGACAGTACGCTGACGCCGTAACCGGTGTTCAGGTGCGTCTCCGCCAGATGGAACAGAGCGTCCTCCTCGGCCAGTGCAAACGGAGCCGCCAGCACCAGAACGTGCTCGCTCTCCGGCAGCGCAGCCAGCGAGGCAAAACGATTTGCGGCATCGAGCGCAATGTCCTGTGCGCCGGCAACGGCAGGCTCTCTGTCGTCGTGCGCAAAGAAGCACGCCTCCACCGCATCAGGCAACGCATCCCGCATTGCATCGCCCGCAGTGCCGAACAACACCGGACGCGCAAAAGCGGAAATGCCGTTTTCGTCAAACAGGCCGCCAACCATGACGGCATTTACTTTATTCATCGCAGAAATCCTTTCGTTTCTCAAGGGTCATACGACCAGATTTTCCGATATAGCTTTATTATACAACAGTATGCCGCAAATTGCATTATCATTTTTCGATAAATTTCTTCTCACCGCATAATATTTTTCGCCGTTTGCATACAAAGGCCGCAAAGCAAGCATTTTGGTGGGAAATCAAGTAATGGAAAATTGAGAATGGAAAATAGAAAATGAGTGTTAGATAAAGCCATTTGCAGAAAATAACATCGTTTCAGATAGCCTTACCGTAGGGTGCGGCAAGTTGAATTGCCCGAAGGGCAAGAGAAGGTGCCGCACCCTACGATTTGGCGTTACATGACGATTATTCCGGATAAAAATACGATAACACGTTTCATTCCACGTTCATTTTCCATTCTCCATTCTCAATTCTCCATTACTGCACAAAAAAGACTCGAAACATACGTTTCGAGTCTTTTAGGGTTAGCTTTTAGCCCTGAACTGCGATAACCTCAACTTCAACCTTAGCGCCGAGCGGCAGAGCAGCTACTTCAACGCAGGAACGAGCCGGAGCGCCTTCCGGGAAGTACTTTGCGTACACGCCGTTGAATGCAGCAAAGTCGTTGATGTCGGACAGGAAGCAGGTGGTCTTGACAACACGGTCAAAGCCTACGCCGCCCTGTGCCAGAACGCACTGCAGGTTCTTCATAACCTGCTCGGTCTGCTCCTCGATGGTGGTTGCTACAATCTTGCCCGCCTTCGGGTCGATCGGAACCTGACCGGAGGTAAATACGAAACCGTTTGCAGCGATTGCCTGAGAGTACGGGCCTACTGCTGCCGGTGCGAGATCAGTGTGCAGAACTTCCTTGATAGCCATGGTGGGAATTCTCCTTTATATATCTTTATTTTTTGATAACAGGGTGAAATGAGTGCTTTTGTGCATAAAATCCGCACAGAAACGTAATTGTGGCGTTGCCACAATTACTTCTTGCCGCCCTTGGTCTTTTTCAGACGCTCGGTGTTGGACAGAACGCGCTTGCGCATACGGATGCTCTCCGGGGTAATCTCAAGCAGCTCATCGTCGGAGATAAACTCGAGTGCCGCCTCGATGGACATCTGGCGCGGCGGAATCAGGCGCAGCGCATCATCCGAGCCGGATGCACGCATGTTGGTCAGCTGCTTCTTCTTGCAGACGTTTACAGCCATGTCCTCGCCGCGCGGGTTCTCGCCGACGATCATGCCTTCGTATACCATCGTGCCGGGGCCGATGAACAGCGGGCCGCGATCCTGTGCGTTGAACAGACCGTAGCCGACAGCCTCGCCGGCCTCAAACGCGATCAAAGAACCGGTGGTGCGCTTCTGGATATCGCCCTTGTACGGCTGATAGCCGTTGAATACGGAGGACATAACGCCCTCGCCCTTGGTATCGGTCAGGAACTCGGTGCGGTAGCCAAACAGGCCGCGTGCCGGAATAATGAACTCCAGACGCATACGATCGGTGCCCTTCGGGTTCATGGAAACCAGCTCGCCCTTACGAGCGCCCATCTTCTCCATGATCGCGCCGACTGCATCGGTCGGAACGTCCGCGATCATGCGCTCCATCGGCTCACAGGTCTTGCCGTCGATCTCCTTGAGCAGTGCCTTCGGTGCGCCAACCTGGAACTCGTAGCCCTCACGGCGCAGGTTCTCGATCAGGATGGACAGGTGCATCTCACCGCGGCCGCAAACGCGGAATGCGTCGGTGGTGTCGGTTTCGTTTACGCGCAGGGATACGTCCTTGAGCAGCTCACGGAACAGACGCTCACGCAGGTGACGGGAGGTAACAAACTTGCCTTCCTTGCCGGCGAACGGAGAGTCGTTGACCATAAAGGTCATCTCAACGGTCGGCTCGGAAATCTTAACGAACGGCAGAGCCTCAACGTGCTCGGGGTCGCACAGGGTCTCACCGATGGTTACGCCCTCGATGCCGGAGAAGCAAACGATCTCGCCTGCCTGTGCCTCCTCGATCGGCTGACGGCCCAGCTCCTCGATGGAGTACAGGGTAACCAGCTTTGCGTTATACGGCTTGGTGTTGCCGTGGTAATCGCAGACAGTGACCTGCTGACCTACCTTCATCGAGCCACGCTCGATACGGCCGATGCCGATACGGCCAACGTACTCGTTGTAGTCAATAGAAGAAACGAGCATCTGGGTCGGGCCTTCGGTATCAACATGCGGCGCCGGAATGTGCTCGAGGATCTGCTCGAACAGCGGGGTCAGGTCCTTGCCCTCCACGTTCGGGGACATGGAAGCGGTGCCTGCACGGCCGGAGCAGTAAACGATCGGGCTGTCCAGCTGCTCGTCGGTCGCATCAAGGTTGAGCAGCAGCTCGAGAACCTCGTCGCCGATCTCGTTGAGACGAGCGTCCGGACGGTCGATCTTGTTGATTGCAATGATGATCTTGTGACCGAACTCCAGTGCCTTCTGCAGCACGAAGCGGGTCTGCGGCATCGGGCCTTCTGCTGCGTCAACCAGCAGAACAACGCCGTCTACCATCTTGAGGATACGCTCTACCTCGCCGGAGAAGTCGGCGTGGCCCGGGGTATCTACGATGTTGATCTTTACGCCCTTGTAATGTACAGAGGTGTTCTTTGCCAGAATGGTAATGCCGCGCTCACGCTCGATGTCGCCCGAGTCCATGACACGCTCCTCTACCACCTGATTTTCGCGGAAAGCGCCAGCCTGCTTGAGCATCTGATCGACCAGAGTAGTCTTGCCATGGTCAACGTGCGCAATGATGGCGATGTTGCGTAAATCGTTACGGATCATATATTCTATTCCTCCATCAGCGGGATTATTTTCGTACAGAATTTATTATACCCGTTTTTTCGTTCATTTTCCACCTATTTTATCGTCAAAATTACGGCGATATATCCGCTCTAAATTGTAAAATATTTTACCGGACTGAGAAATCTCCCCATGTTTTCCGGTTGACGCAGGCTTACTCCTGCCGTACAATAAAGAAAAGACGCAAGCGTCTGATAAAAGGAAGGAGAATCTCTATGAACAAAATCGGAAAGGCAATGCTCTGCACCGTACTGACCGGCGCAATGGCAGTCGGCGCCGCAGGCGCGGCTGACCTCGGTTCCCTGTCTCCGCAGGGTGCTAAGGCGTATCTGAATCAGATCACCACCCTGCAGAATAAGTATGGCAAGGCTGCCGCCCGCACGGACGATGGCTTCAAGGGACTGCTGACCGGACTTTCCATGGCAAAGCTGGTAGATATGGACGGCGATACGATTCCGGAGCTGTACTGCGGCGCAGGTCTGAACGGCCAGCATATGTATTCGTATGCGGATGGGAAAATCTACGCGCTGGATATTCCGGAGGGCGTGAGCAACTTCGGCACGGATGTTTCGCCGTGCGCGGATTTCTATGTTGACGACACGAAAGCCTATCTGGTGGACGGCCATGAGATCATGAACGGCTTCCCCGTCAAATATCTGACCAAGCAGGGCCGCAAGATCGTCACCGCGCTGACCTATACCGATGCCATCGACGACGATACTGGTAACCATATCTGTACGCTCAACGGCGAAAGCGTGACCTATCACGAGCTAAGTGCCGCACAGGTTGCCTTCACCAAGGGTATGACCTGGGAGCACTACTCCTTCTGGGAAAGCCCATACAATGTGCCGGAGGTGCGCTCCGCCCGCGCATCGCTGACCGACACCATCACTTCCCTTCGCACGCTCACCAATCCGACTGCATATGTTTCCAGGCACAAGGTCGAGCTCAACGGTGCAAAGGCCAATCTTGCAGCCTATACCATCAACGGCAGCAACTATTTCAAGCTGCGCGACCTCGCCGCTGCCCTCAAGGGTCTGGACAGCGAGTTTGCGGTAACATGGAACGCCGCCCAGCAGCGCATCGACCTGACGAGCAAGACCGCATACACGCCGGTCGGCGGCGAACAGGCTGCCCTGCCCGCCGGCAATAAGGCCGCCTCGCTCACGAGCGCCGCTGTCTACCTCGACGGCAAGCCGCTTTCCCTCACCGCCTACTCTATCGGCGGCAACAACTACTTCAAGCTGCGCGACCTCGTTTTCGCGCTCGGCTTTTCCGTGGATTGGGATAACGCCACCTCTACTGTTACCATTTCGGCTCAGTAATGGAGAATTGAGAATTACAAAAAAAAGCCACTGTTCAGTGAACAGTGGCTTTTTCGCGCTTACAGCGCGATTCAATCCCGGTTTGCTTGCAAACCGGAGCCGCGCAAGGATAGCGCTGCGTTTTTATACAAGAAAGGGATTCTGTGTGCCCGCCAAAGGCGGACACGCAGAATCCCGCAAGGACGTATCCGAGCCACAGGCTCGGTACGTCCCTCTCGACTAAAAGGCCAAAGGCCTTTCAATCGAGAAGCGAAGCGCCCTTACTGATTTGCTTCGATGTAGTTTACGATGTCACCGATGGTGCTCATCTTAGCAGCTTCCTCGTCGGAAATCGTTACGCCGAAGTTCTCCTCGAGGTCCATCATCAGCTCTACAACGTCCAGAGAATCTGCGTTCAGGTCTTCCTTAACCTTGGTGTCCATGGTCATGGTGGAAGCATCAGCGTCAAACTTGTCTGCCAGGATTTCACATACCTTTTCAAACATGGGATTTACACTCCTTCATTACTTTCTTGATTTATTGTTCTGAAAACTCCGACTCTGCGGAATTTTTCATACCGTTTCTGCAGCATCGTGTCGATGTCCGGCTCAGCATCCAGCTCGGCAAGCTGGTCGCGCAGCGTGCGCGCCACATTGCGGATAAGCTGTGCGGAGGATGTGCCCTCCTGAATGATGCCTTCGATCATACCGAAGCTGTACAGGTCCTGCGCGGTGATATGCAGCGTGTCCGCTGCCTCCGCCTCACGCTTGGGGTCCTTCCAGAGAATAGACGCGCAGCCGCGCGGCGAAATAACCGAATACAGGGCGTTCTCGAGCATGAGCACACGGTCTGCCACCGCCAGCGCCAGTGCGCCGCCGGAGCCGCCCTCACCCGTCACGATAGAGATAACAGGCGTTTTCAGCTCGATAAACTCATACAAACAGCGGGCAATGGCCTCGCCCTGACCGCGTTCCTCCGCGCCAACGCCGCAGAACGCGCCGCCGGTGTCAACAAAGTTGATGACCGGGCGGTGGAATTTCTCCGCCTGATGTGCGAGACGCAGGGCCTTTCGATAGCCCTCCGGGTGCGCCATGCCGAAGTTGGCGTCCATATTCTGCTCAATGGTGCGGCCCTTGCGGTGGCCGATTACCGTCACCGGTGTGCCGTTGAAGTAGCCAACGCCGCCGAGGATGGCATGGTCGTCCGAAAAATAGCGGTCGCCGTGCAGCTCGGTGAAGTCGGTGAACAGCTCATTGATATAATCCGTGATCATCGGGCGCTTGGTATCGTGGATGATACGCATTTTTTCACTTGCGGGTTTGTTAATCACGACGCCACACCTGCCATTTCTTGGACTTGGAGCCGCAGTGCAGCTTCAAGAGTTTTTCCAGCGTTTCTCTGAGTTGATTACGCGGAACTATTTTATCACAGAAACCGTGCGATAGCAAGAACTCCGAGGACTGAAAATCGTCCGGGAGGGTCTGACCGATGGTTCCCTCGATAACACGGCGGCCGGCAAAGCCGATGGTCGTACGCGGCTCCGCGAGGATAATATCGCCCAGCATGGCGAACGATGCGGTAACACCACCCGTGGTCGGGTCGGTCAGCACGGAGATGTACGGCAAGCCGCGCTCCTGCATTTTTGCCAGCGCCGCAGAGGTTTTCGCCATCTGCATCAGCGACATCAGTGCTTCCTGCATACGTGCGCCACCAGAGGCGGAGAAGCAGATCAGTGGGCAGTTATCTTCCAGCGCCTGCTCAACGGCACGCACGAAACGTGCACCCACAACAGACCCCATTGAACCGCCCATAAAGGCGAACTCGAATGCCGCAGCGACAACCGGCATTCCATACAGGGTGCCTTTCATCACCACCAGCGCATCTTTTTCGCCGGTTTCTTTCTGCGCAGATGCCAGACGGTCTTTATACTTCTTGGAGTCACGAAACTTCAGCACATCTTTCGGCTCAAGCTCGCTACCCAGCTCCACAAGGCTTCCTTCATCTAACAGGCTATGCAGGCGATTACGCGCTGTCATACGCATGTGATGGTCACACTTCGGACAGACCTCAAGATTACGTTCCAGCTCAGCGCGGTATAAAACCTGACCGCAGCTATCACACTTAGTCCACACCCCTTCAGGAATGCTCGCCTTGCGGGTGGGAGTAATGTTGCTTTTAATTCGTTCAATCCAGCTCATTAGGGACCTTTCTGTCTGAACCTGGTTCGATGCCAGTTTTATCTTTGGGGACGCATAATGCCATTTTTGCCCCCAACAGACCATGAATGTTGCACATTAAAACATAACAGCCCGAAACTTTGGATAAAAAAGTGGTCGAACCGCGGAGTTACTTTTTATTTTGCGGCGCGTGCCGCAGCGCGTTTGTGGCGAATAAATTCGAAAACACCTGGCAATATTGAAACAAAAATAATGCCAACAATCATCAGTTTAAGGTTGCTCTGAATGAAGGGGAGCGTTCCGAAGAAATAACCCGCGTAGGTAAAAATCAGTACCCATAGCAACGCGCCGATGACGTTAAAAGCGGCGAAATGACGATACGACATGTGGCCCATTCCCGCAACGAACGGCGCGAACGTTCTGACGATCGGCACAAAACGGGCGAGAATAATCGTTTTGCCGCCATGTTTCTCATAAAACTGATGAGTCTTATCAAGATAACTGCGACGAAAGATTTTCGAATCCGGATTACTGAACAGTTTGTCACCAAATAACCGTCCAATGGTGTAGTTCACCGCGTCACCCACAATCGCGGCGATCAGCATCAGCACCACCATCATATGGACGTTGAGATCGTTGGTTTCCAGTGATGCCAACGCTCCGGCAACAAACAGCAATGAATCACCCGGTAAAAACGGCGTTACCACCAGACCGGTTTCACAGAACAAAATTAAGAACAAAATGGCATAAACCCAGACGCCGTACTCCGCGACCAGCTCTGCCAGATGCACGTCAATGTGCAGGATAAAATCGATGAGGAAATAAATCAGGTCCATATTTGCCTATGCCTTGTACTCGTCATCTATCAGGCTGTAACTACGTTGGCTACAGCCTGAAATGTTCCGAGCATTATTCTTGTTAGTCCGCCAGAAATAGCGGGCCCATTGGCGGTTTTGGAAGATCATATCGGTCAGGGTAATCCACCGCGACCAGATATAGCCCTTCCGCTTTTGCCGTTGCTGCCGCCAGCGTTCTGTCCTTTGCCGCCAGCAACTCTGCTATCCAGCTCTCCGGCTGGTTGTGGGCACCGACTTCCATCAGGCTGCCGACAATATTCCTGACCATATGATGTACAAAGGCATTCGCTTTGATATCTACCACCACATAAGGACCGTGACGCGTGACATTAATATGCATAACGTTGCGCCACGGGGTCCGGGACTGACACTGCACCGCACGGAACGAGGTGAAATCATTCTCGCCCAGCAAACATTGCGCAGCCCGATGCATCCGTTCAGCGTCCAGCGGTTCGTAAAAATGGGTTACCCCTTTACTCAATACCGCCGGGCGCAGCCGATGATTGTAGATGATGTAGCGATAACGGCGAGCCGTGGCGCTAAATCGGGCATGAAAATCATCAGGTACAGCTTTAACCCAACGCACGGCGATGTCACCAGGTAAATTCGCATTTACGCCCAACGTCCACGCAGCGTCTTTGCGCTGCGCGGTCGTTTCGAAATGCACAACCTGCCCGGTGCCGTGTACACCTGCGTCAGTACGCCCGGCGCAGAAGACGGTGATCGGTTCGTTCGCCACCTGGGAGAGCGCCTTTTCCAGCTTCTCCTGCACACTGCGGACTTCGTTCTGCCGTTGCCAGCCGTAATACTTACTGCCGTCGTACTCAATGCCCAGCGCAATTTTATAAACTGGCGGTTGTTGCTGGTCGGACATTAGTACAGATACTCCTGCACCAGTTTCTCGGCGATTTTTACTGCCATCAGCGCGCCGCCAAAGCGAACGTTATCGGCCACCGACCAGAACTGGACTTGCTCCGGCATACCGTAGTCATTACGTACGCAGCCAACGGAAAGATGCGGCGTACCAGAAGCATCCCCCACCTGAGTCGGGAATTCGTTCTCTTCAGAGAGCACAATATCTTCGCCCTGAGCAAACGCATCACGCGCTTCTTCTGCCGCCAGCGGACGCAGTGCTTCAAAGTTGACCATCTGGGCATGACCATAGAATACCGGTGCCTGGACGACGCTTGCCGAAATCATCAGCCCTTCGTCCTGCAGGATTTTGCGTACTTCGTCAACGATACGACGTTCTTCACGCACGCTACCTTCGCTATCCGGCAGTAACGGCAGCATATTGAATGCCAGCTGACGCCCGAAGAAATCTTCTTCGTCAATCGGAATGCCATTGAGTAATTTCGCACTCTGCCCCGCTAACGCATCGACCGCTTTTTTGCCCTGGGCGGAGGCTGAAATCAGGCTGGTAACGCTGATACGCGACAAACCGCCCTGATCGATTAACGGTTTCAGTGCCGCCAGCAGTTGGCTGGTCAGACTGTCCGGTACGGCGATGACATTTCGGTTGCGGTAATCGGTCAGTACAAACGGGTTTACTTCCGGCACCACCAGCGGTACGTCAGGTTCGAGAGCAAACAATCCGCTGCTGTCGATCACCAGACAACCTGAGTTGGTCGCTTCTTCAACCCAGGCAGCGGTAGCTTCTTTGCCTGCGACAAAAAACGCCAGCTGCGCCTGCGTCCAGTCGAATTCAGCGGCATCCTGCACGGTGATTGTCTTACCACCAAAGCGCAGTTGTTCGCCTGCGCTTTCGTTACGTGCCAGTGCATAAATTTCCCCAACCGGGAACTGACGTTCAGCCAGCGTTTCAAGCAGGGCTTCGCCCACAGCGCCAGTTGCGCCCAGGACGGCAATGTTCCAGCCTTCAGACATGGTGGTTTACTCCAGAAATAGCAAAGCTCCCTGCCAATATTACAGCAGAGAGCA
>OGRO01003339.1_pt1 | contig 11595 bp, 10 predicted proteins | sample 1553451 | NCBI WGS metagenome assembly OGRO01 (sample SAMEA2580021, study PRJEB22360) | human gut metagenome
ACAAATATCTCACATGATTTAAGAACACCTTTGACTGCTATTTATGGCTATTTAGATCTTTTAGAAGAAGAAGAAGAAGACAAGTCTTTAGACGTTGAGCGATATATTAAAATCATCAGCAACCGAGTTGAATCACTAAAACAATTAACTGATGAACAATTAGGAGAAGTAATTAAAAAAAATACTAATATTAAAAATGACTTAATCATTAGAGATATTATTTATGTTTCACAAGGAAATGCACGTATATTGATGATGGCTTCAAATGTAATTGAGTCAGGTACTGGTAAAACTACTACTATTGAAGATATTTATAATTCGTATTACGATAGTGTAATAAAACAATTATCAGAAGAAAGTAGCACCATTATGAAATCATTAGCTGTTATAAGTATTTTAAATGCTATTGATTTAAAAAATGATAATCATAAATCTTTAATTACCTTATTTAATTTAACAGAAAATCAATTTAGAAAAGATATGTTAATCTTACATGATAATGAAATCATTGATATGATAGATGATGATATTGCTAAAATTTCAGAACAATGCATTTCAAATTACTCAATGTATTTAAGTTTAATTACAAAAAAAGACATAAACGTTGAAAATTTGTTGATTAATATGTATCCCTATTCTAAGAGTAGGTTAATTGAAGATATAAATCTATTATTAAATGTTTTTCATAATCAAGAAACTCTTGATTTGATTAAATCAGGAGTAAGCAAGGTTTGGAATGCAATAGATACATATAAATATGATAAGTTTGATTTTTTAGATTCATTTGGAAGTTTACTTGACTATGAAACATTAAATTTTTGTTCTGATTTTGTTAAAACTATTAATTGTAATAAGATAGGTTTTAAGTATGATGAAATAATTACTTCAAAAAATAGAGAATATCCTGATAACAAATTGCTTAATCTACTAGGAAAGTTTAAGTACTCAGATAAAATGGAATTAGCATTAAATATTATAATTGAATATATAAAAAAGGATAATAGTATAATTCCTGAAGCATATAAATTGTTTGCATATATGTGGGGATATGGAGATGAAATATATTATAGCGATTTTCATATACAGGAAAAAGTGGTTGAAAGTTTAATATCATCAAACGATTTAGAAGATGATAGTATAACTTATTTAATAATGAATTTAATTTTACATTATTTAAAATTTAATGGAGATTATTCTTTTTCGTCTGGTAAAAGAAATATTGTTATAACACAATACTGTTTAAATGAATCAGTTAATCTTAGAGAATTTAGAAATATTATGCTTGATTATTTGATTGAGAAATCTAAAAGTGAAAACAATAGGGAATGTTTAATTAATATACTAAATCATCTTTATTCATCAGGATATGGTAGAGATGAAAATATTAAATTGATTATGGAAAATGATTATGAGAAAGTTAATAAATTAATTAATAATCTATTGCCTCTAAATTTTGAAATAGCAATATTAACTGAGAACATTAACAAAGAATATAAAGCATTTAATGTACCTAATCTTGATATTAACACACAAGAAGATGATATATATAAGTATTATAAAATGATTGATAATAATATTGACCATGATTACAAAAATGACAAAACAATTGAAAACATGAAGAAAATAGTCAATCAAATGAATATTGATGAAATATATGAAAATATAAGTAAAATAGGAATTATTGAAAATGAGAAATTACTTGAAAATAAGTATGATATAGGAAAGGGTATATCATCATTTATCATTGCTTTATTTGAAAAAGAAGATATAGATGTATGTAAATTATTAGATTTATTTATTAGCAATAATTTACTAAAAAACTTTCCTATTGAACGTATAATAAAATTATGTATAGATAAAGTTGGATATTCAAAAACGAAACAAATAGTATCAAAATATGAATACACAAAAAAGCCTTATTTTATGTTTGCATGTTATTCCTTAATTCCAGATAAAGAAATATGTAAAAAAGAATTAGATAGTTTTACCGATTTCATTTCTCAGAAAATTACGATTAAATCTGGAACAAGTATAAACTTAGGATTTTTAGAAAGATATATTTCTGTTGATGAAAACATTTATCCAAAAACACTTGATATAATTTGCAATTTGTACGAAGATGATTTGTTTGTGTTATCTTTAATGACATCATTATTATTTAATGAATATAGTGAAAATACACCAGAAAAGTTAATAGAGTACTTTAAGAGTGATTATGATGTGTTGATAAAAGCATATCTATTATTATTAAAAAATCGTGATCATTTGGATTATCATGGAAAATATTTTGACATGTTTATGAATTTAGATTTTAAAAATTTTATTGATAAATATTTGAATTTCATAGATAATAATTCTGATATAATGCATAATAATCATAACGCATTAGAAAATATATGGAAACACGATGACGAAAAAATTAGATATGTTATAGAATCTATTTTAAAAATAACTAATTTTAAACTAACTAATTTTTTAAAACTAATATTTAGTAATTCAAAAGATAACTATGCCATAGAAGAAAAATATTTGATAGATATAATTAAAAAACATAGTGATAACGAGGATATATTAACGGATTTATTTATTATAATATCCAATAGATCTAAAGAGGGAAGAATTAAATGTATTATAGAATTATTAAATATAAATAATAATTATGAATTATTTGAAAAATTGCAATTAGAATCTCATAGTTGGTCATGGAGTGGAAGTGAAATACCTATTATTGAAAGTAGAATTGAATATTTTAAAGAATTATTAAAAGAAATTCAAAATCTTGGTTCTGATTATCTTAAGCATTGCATGTTAGTGAATGAAAAAATAAAATTGCTTGAAGCATACAAGAATAATACTATCAGAGATGAGTTTTTACGAGAATGGTAAAAATATAGAAAAGAATTAACACAATTAAAAAATATGTTAAAAAAAGTAATTCTTTATTTAAGTAATTATATTAATAAGAATAAAGATCAATGTTATAAATTATTTTCTGAGTTTAGAGAAAATAATAATTATGAAGATTGGATAATATGTATTTTAAAAGGAATAGAAGAAATATCTAAAAATACTAGATTAATAGACTTATTAAGTAATTTTTAAAACATATTATACCGATAACGGTATAATAGCATAAAAAAGAACTAGATGATTTGAACTCATCTAGTTTTATTATTCTATAATTTAATCATTTGTGATGTTTTTCTATCAACTATCTTTAACTTATATTTATCTTTTAATATTTTATCTAATTTATCATAATTAAATATTCCATCAAGTAATGGATCGGTAAATCTAGTTAAAGCTGAATTAACTTGTTGTTCTATAGTACATTCCCATAATGCACTTATTTCATATCCTACAGCCAAATAATGTGCTACATATTCATACATATACTTTATTAAATATTTATCCATCTTTTTATCAAATGGAATAATTATGTTTAAAAACTCTTCATCAGTAATATTTCCACAACTATTTTTCCTTATCATTTTTATTCCTCTCTTTATCATTTTACCCATCAGCCACCCATCAATTTTAGTAAATTTTGATGGGTAGAATTGTATTTTTTTAAACTGTGAGTCTTGAAAAGCGTTGATTTTACTGGGTTTTATACCATCGATTTTTATGCTAATATCCACCCCCTGAAGAGAGCGAAAGCTCTCATTTTTTTGTTGAAAAAGTGCGATAAAATAAGAAATTTAAGAGTTAGGTACCATTTTATAATTTTTCATTATTTTTCAACACTCATTATAAGTAAAATATGATATAATATAGTCATATGTTTTTGAAAGAAAGGTGATGATAAAATGACATTAGAAGAATATTTAGAAAAGTATACAACGGATATGAATCAAAATGAAATATCAGAAATTAGCGACTCTAATATAGGGAATATTAAGATGAAATATTGGAACAAAAAACATGAAGCCTTTTTAAATGAAAAAGAAATAAAAGATACTGAACTTGAAAATGAATTTGATAGAATAAAAGAATTAGAAAAGAAAGAATTAGAAGAATATTACTGCGAGTATAAAATACGACATACTAATCCAAAACATGCAATTATAGAACAGAAAACAGAAATGATGGAAAATATGACTGAGGGACAATTAGCTGAATATTTAGCTGAAAACTTTAATGATTATTAAAATAGCTAGGAGAAATCCTAACTTTTTTTATTCTAATTTATCAATTAAATCAACAACTTGATTTAAAGCAGAATTAAATAGATGTGTATAAATATTTAGTGTTTTTTCAATTTTAGTGTGTTATAGATATTTAGCAACAACCGTTATATTAGCACCATTATTAACAAGTATAGAAGCACAAGAATGTCTGAAGTCATGAATTCTAATTTTAGTTTTTGAAGTGGAGAATTTAAACCCTTTAACTTAACTACTACGAACTGTGATTTGATTTTTAACAGATTAAATAATATAATCCTTTGCACTTAATGATAAATCAGGATTATCTAAAACATCTTTTCTTACTAAAGTAAAATATTTTTGATCCATTTTTAACATCTCCTTTACTAATTTTAAAAGGGTAGAGTTCTATCTAAGCATTTGCTCTTTGTGAAATTTTAGTTATTTCGTAACTTCCGTGCCAATAGGGTATTCTGCCTTGCTTTTTTTTACTTAATGGCTTATCGACGATTTCCACTAAGACTAAGTTTTCAAAGAACAAATTCAACTAAATTCATTGTGTCCAATATGTCAGTCAATATCATAATAATACTGTCCGAAAAACTTGTTAATATATTTTGTCCGAAATTATAGACAAATTTTGAGGAAAGTGATAAAATTAAATCTAGAAGGAATAATTTGGAGAAAGAAGTGAAAATATGAATTCAAATGAACTTAAAAATATTATTGAGAATGCCAGAATTGCTAAAGGGATTTCTCAAAGAGAACTTGCTAAATTATCTGGAATAAGTAGAAGTACCTTAAATGATATTATTAATGGAAAAATTAAAAAAGTAGATGTTGATTCTTTAAAGAAGATAGCTGAAACTTTAGATTTATCTTTAACTAATCTTTTAAAAGTTGCTGGTTATGATGAATTTTTAGATTATTTGTCTTTAGATAAATATAAAAATAAATCCACGAAGGATTTAAAAGAAATGATTGAAAAATATAAAAAGTCAGAATTAGATTTATTAGATTTTGATGCTCAAAAAAGGAAAAAGGTAAAAAAAGCAAGACAACACTTGTTTTATACAATTGAGCATTTAAAAATAATGCAAGAAAGTAATAATAGCTTATATACAATAGATAAAGCTATAGAAGATATCAAATGGTCTTTTGATGAATTAGAAGATGTGGAACATAAATATGATTATGATAAATTACCAAAAGATATTTAAATTAAAGTGAAGTAGAAGGTGAAAATATGAATGATCTAGTTAGTAAATACTTAAGTCAAATAAAAAAAGATGGTTTATCAAAAACCTGGGATAATATTTTAATAAACTCATTATATGGTTCTAAAGAATATAATGTTGAAAATTTTGGAGAATTATATGAAATAGGATTAGAGTACACAAATAAAATTTCAAAGAAGGAAATGGGCAAATATTATACACCGGAAGATGTTGCTTCTTTGTTATCTAATTGGTTATTACCTTTAGATGGAATAAACATATGTGATGTTGGTTGTGGAACAGGTAACTTAATTTTAAATTATTTGAGTAAATTAAAAAATGATGATGCTAAAAAACTTATTGGTAGTGGTCGCGTTTATTTGTATGATATTGATTCTTTAGCTTTAAAGATTTGTAAATATTCAATTGCAATTAAATATGGTGCAGATTTATTAGATAAAATTAACGATATAAAATGTGATTTTTTAAATAAAAAAATAAAATTGCCAAATAATTCAAAAGTAATTTCTAATCCACCTTATTATAAAATAACGGAAATGAAAAGCACATGGAAATTAACAGATGTTATAAAAAATTCAAAAGAGTTGTACTCTTCATTTATGGAAAAAATAATAACTCAAAGTGTTTCTTCAGTTATTATTACGCCATATAGTTTTATAGGTTGTGATAAATTTTACTCATTAAGACGTTTAATGAATGATTATAATGGATTTATTGTATCGTTTGACAATGTACCAGGCAATATATTCAATGGCAGAAAACATGGAATTTTTAATTCAAATTCAACTAATTCTGTTAGGGCAGCAATAACAGTTACAGAGAATAAAACAGATAAAAAAGGATATAGAATATCCCCATTAATTAGATTTAAAACAGATGAAAGAAATATGCTATTAAATAATGAGTTTTTAGGGCAATTAATAAATGATGAATATCAATTAGTTAATGTTAAACGTAAAGCATATCATAAATGCTTTATTGAGCTTAATAACATTTATAATGCCTGGATGAATAAGGCTGAAAATACATTGTCAGAATTTATTACTAACAAAGATAATGGTAATAAATGCATATGCGTTCCAACAACTTGTAGGTATTTTACTGTTGGTTCATCTTTTGAATTAAAACGAGATGGTAAAAGAATGTTTTATTTAAAAGATGATAAATATTATGATTATATTTACACCTTATTAAATTCTTCATTTGCATATTGGTGGTGGAGATTAATAGATGGTGGAATAAATTGTTCAATGTCACTAATTGGAAGTATTCCATCAATATATAACTTATTAAATGAAAACGATAAGAAAGAGTTAGCAAAAATTGCAAAAGACATGCAAAAGCATGAAAAAGAGTACTTGGTATATAAAAGAAACGCAAAAAAAATGCAAGAGAGTATTAAATTTCCAAAAGAATATAGAGATAAAATAAACAAGGTGTTTTTAAATGCTTTAGGTGTAGCCGATGAACCACAGGTTTTTGATATTATCCATAGTAGTGCAATTTTTAAGCAAAATGAGGAGGGTTTAAATGAGTAAAGAAAATACAATTCAAGAATTTTTAGATACAGTGTATCAAAATGATTCTTCATTAATATTAGATGAAGAATCAATTAAACGAATAAATGCATTTTTCAAAGAATATCAGGAGGAAGAAAAAAAGTTTGATGATTTTCTTTCAGTATTAAGGGGAGATTTTCAAGATATTACGAAACTTCAGAGTGGAGTAATGGAAATAAAAAAACAATACGAAAGAAACATGGCTTTACAACCAGGAGTATTGAGTGAATGTAATTATGTAGAAACATTGGCAAGATTATTTAAGCTTAATAAGTGTTTAGATTTAAATAATGTGACATTCAATCAAGTACCAATTGAAGCAGCTAAGTATTTGATCCCATCAGCAGAAACAATTTCTGGTGGAAGATATTTATATTACAATACTAAAAAAGATATATTTTTATTCCAGTATGGTAATCCTGAAACAGGAGATGCAGTAATGGTCATAGATGGTGATAAAATTAAATTAGAATTTAAAGAAAGAGCAGCAAAAACAGGAGAATATGATATTACAGGATTATATGGGGAAGATGGAAAATTAATTATAAGTAATGATTTTGCAAATAGAAATCCGGAATATGTACCATTTATAGAACAATTTAATGAAGAAACCAATGTGATTGAACAAATTGGTCATAATTTTAATACCTTTGATGAAGAAACAAAAATTGCTTCAATTCAAGAATACTTTATAAAAAATGAAATTGATGTATTAATATCTTCGACAAAAGAAAATGAACTAATTGCACTTACTCCTGATAGTATTACTTTAGAGTTGGAAGATGGGACAAGCATAATATCAACTCAAAATAGTGAGATTAGAACATCAGGGAGAAATTATACAAAAATTTTTACTCCTGAATTATTTCGTCAAACTTTACAGAAAATTGGAGCAAAAGAAATTGATAATGAAACAGTTTTAGTAAACATTAATACTCCATTTGTAGAAAAGGTAACCGGAAGAGGATTGAATCAAATAACTAGAATAAAATTTAATAAAATATTTTTTATAAAAATTGAAAATATAACATGGCAAGATGAAAATAATATAATTTTTAAAATAAATGATGTATGTCAATTAAAACCAACGGTATCAATGCATTTAACTATACTTGCATCTAAGGATCAATTAAAAAATGTATTTGAAGACAAGAACGTTTAATAAGAGTATATAGGAGGATATGTAAAATGAGTGAAAATATAGTAGGTTCAATTTATATACTTACAAACCCATCCTTTCCAGATTATGTAAAAATAGGATATTCAAAGAATGTACAAGAAAGAATAAATAAATTAAATAATTCAGAGGCAGTTCCTTTTGGATTTAGACTATATGCAACATATGATGTTGAAACTCAATCTGCTGATAAAGTGTTACATAAAATAATTGATAAATTAAATGCTGATTTAAGAAGTATTGACACTATAAATGATAAAGTAAGAGTAAGAGAATTTTATTTAATATCTTCAGAAGATGCTTATGAATTGTTGGAAGATATTGCTATTATTAGTGGTACTAAAGAAAGGCTTCATTTATACAAACCAACAAAGAATGAGGCACAAGAAGAAAAAATTGCTGAAAAGAATAGAGAATTATCTAAAAATAGACATCATTTTAAAGAAATAAAGTTTAAATCTAGTTTAACAAATAAAACATATTACTCTAAAACAAAAGATGATGGAACTTTAGGAATATATGAAGAAGAAACAAATAATGAAGTACCTAATAATAGTAGTCCATCAAAGAAACAAATTTTATTACAAGCTGTTAAAGATTTAAATGATGAAGTAGATAGTAATATAACTTTATATCAATTACAACATAGATTAGAAAAATTAATAAATAAGTAGATATATATAATGTCATAATGTCATTTATATAAAATTTATGTTATAATACTTATTGATAATAAGAGTGTATTTCATTATTTAAGATGGAATATGCTCTTTTTTATTTGTTATGTGGTAAGGAGGTAATAATAATGATAACAAAAATAAAAATTAAAAATTTTGGTTCAATAAAAGATGAAGAAATAATAAAATTTAATAAAGATGTGACGACGTTTATTGGTAAAAATGAATCTGGAAAGTCAACATTATTAAGAGCAATAGCCAAACTTAATAATGGAAAAATATTAGAAAGTGAGAAAAATGTTTTATTAAGGGAAGAAGACTCTGTTATTGAAGCAACGTTTAGGTTAGAATTAGATGAAATAAAAAATATTAATTTAGAACAAGAAGAAAATACAAATTATCAATTTTATAAATTTCCAGAAAATTTGGGAACTCTGTACTATACGAAAAAAATTGATGAATCTGAAAGTAAATATTATGGATTATACTATTTGAAAGAAGATAAAAAAGGAAAGAAAACTATTGAAACAAATATTAATAGTATATTTATTGAAAAAATTAGAAATACTATAATTGAATTATTAAAAAATGAAAAAGATGAAAATACTATAACTTTTTTAAATGATATTAAGAAATTTAATGAAGATGAAATAAAAAATAAATTAACTTCTTTAAATGTGGATGCTGATTTAAAGGAACAATTAAAAATAATATCATCAGAAATCAAAAAAAATAATTGGATTAATTTATTACCAAAATATAAATTTATTAGCTTTAGTTCATTTAAAGATGTTTTATCTGATAACGTTTTACTTGAAAACATAGAAAGTAATTTACAAGCATTAAATATTTTAAAAGTTGCAAATTTGAATTTAGAAAAAATAAAAAAAGCATTTGAAGAAAACGATGAAATTGCTTTAGGAGATATGGAAACCGAATATCTTGAGATAGTTTCAAAAAAATTTAAAGAAATTTTTCAACAAACAGATGAAAATTTTAAATTGAAAATAAGATTTGGAACAAGTAAAAAAGAAATTATATTTTTAACACAAGATAAAACGAGTGATTCAAAAGCAATAAATTTAAGCCAAAGAAGTGATGGATTTAAATGGTATTTATCATTATATTTAACTTTATATGAATATTTAGAAAAAAATGATAGTAGTATAAAATATATATTGTTATTAGATGAACCAAATTTATATCTACATCCTGGTGCACAAAAGAATCTTTTATTTAATGTTTTTTATAAAGAATTTTCAGATTTACAAATAATATATACAACTCATAGTCCATATATGATAGATGTTGATAATAGTTTTTCTCTAAGAATTGTTGAAAAAAATAAATCTACTAACATTTATAATAGTACTAGGGAGTATGCGGAGAAACATAGTGATTTAAAAGATGTTGATACTATGACACCATTATTAACAGCTCTGGATTTAAATATTTCAAATGATTTAATATATGATTTAAAAGATAAAATTTTTGTTGTTGAGGGAATACAAGATGTTTATATAATAAGAGCAATGATTAATAAACTTAAATATAAAACTAAAATGAAAAATATAAAATTTATATCTGGAACAAGTGCAGAAAAAGTGCCAATTACATATTCTTATTTATTTGGTATGGGATATAATGTTTATACTTTAGTCGATAAGGATAGTTCAGGAATTAAAGCAAATAAGCAAATAATTGAAGATTCAGAAGATAATGAATTATATATTAATTTATTAAATTATGATATAGTTAATGAATATCAAAATGATAAATTTCTATTAGAAAATTTATTTTCGGAAGATGATCTAAAAAAATATATACCAGAAAAAAATACAATTTATTATAAAAGAATTTATGATAATTATGAAAATTATGAATTTTCAGAAGAAACAATTTCTAATTTTAAGAAATTGTTTGATATACTAATAAAAAAATAACTGATGGATATTTTTACCCATCAGCTACCCATCAAATTAACATAAATTTATCAATTTTTGATTAAATTTTATTAAACTCTATATGAGTTGTATGTCGATATTACGGGGATTTTAAACAATCCTCTTTTTTGATATAATAGCCCCCAGAAGAAAGCAATAAATACTATAATCTTTCATTTATAGTAATCTTATCAAAAGTATGATAAAATAAATGCAATGGAGGATAATGCTGATGAAGACACAAATTGTTCTAACTGGTATATTAAGGAATAAAGATTTATTTTTAATTGTTAAAAGAAATGAAAATGATAATTTATATCCTGGAGCTTGGGAATTCCCTGGTGGTCATTTAGAAGATGGTGAAACAATAAAGGAAGGGCTTAAAAGAGAACTTCTTGAAGAAATTGGATTTACAGATGAGTTTAATCCAAGAATTACGCACTATTATGATGAAATAAAAAGTAAAAATGGGGAATTAATATATAATTTAGAAATTGATTTTATAATTAATGTTGATAGATCAAACTTAAAAATTAAATTAAGTAATGAACATTCAGAATATAAATGGGTTACAAAAGATTCTAAATGCTTGGATGATTTTATAAAATGTAAATTATCAAATCTATAAAATTTTCTCTTTTGATAAAAAATATATTCAAACAGAAGAATATATTTTTTGTTGTATGTGATTATAAGGTGATATTAATGAACTATAAAATAAAAAAAGTTATGAGTAAAAGAATATGCTAAAGAAGTTAAAATTATTTGATATGTTAATTTATGATAAATATTTTGAAAACAAAATTATTTTTAGAGGAAATATCAAGACTAGGTCACATAAAAAATATTTCTA
>OGRO01003340.1_pt1 | contig 11592 bp, 7 predicted proteins | sample 1553451 | NCBI WGS metagenome assembly OGRO01 (sample SAMEA2580021, study PRJEB22360) | human gut metagenome
TCAGGCAGGCTGTGAAAAGCTGGGCGCTATGGCGGTTCCGCTGGGTCCGGGCAACACCGAAAAGCAGCTGCGCATGATGGAAGATATGCAGTCTACTGTTCTGTGTGCTACCTCCTCCTATGCTCTGCTTCTTGCCGAGGCAATTGCCGAGCGCGGCATTCGCGACAAGCTCGCTCTGAAGAAGGGCGTTATCGGTTCCGAGCGTTGGAGCGAAAAGATGCGCCATCGTATTGAAACCGAGCTGGGCATCGAGATCTTCGACATCTACGGCCTTACTGAAATCTACGGCCCGGGTATTGGCATTTCCTGCCACGAGCACGATGGTATGCATCTGTGGAGTGACTACGTATATGCCGAGGTTGTTAACCCGAAAACGGGCGAGCCCGTGCCCGATGGCGAGGTTGGCGAGCTGGTTCTTACCACCCTGCGCAAGGAAGGCGCCCCGCTTATCCGCTACCGCACGCACGACCTTACCCGCATCATTCCCGGCGATTGCGCTTGCGGCATGAAGCATCCCCGCATCGACACGCTGGTGGGACGCACCGACGATATGTTCAAGGTCAAGGGCGTTAATATGTTCCCCGCCCAGGTGGAGGAAGTAATCGCCGCAACCTCGGGTACGTCTTCCGAGTACCAGGTAATGATCGAGCATATCATGGGCCGCGACGTGCTTACGGTGCTGTTTGAAACCTCGCTTGAAGGCGAAGCTTTGCAGCGTTGCGAAGAAGAGCTGGCGCTCATCTTCAAGGCAAAGATCGGCTGCACTCCCGATGCCAAGGGTGTGCCTATCGGCGAGCTTCCCCGCTCCGAGAAAAAGACCCAGCGCATCTTCGACAGTCGCTACTAGGTTTTACCAACGCCGCCCGTCACGGGCGGCGTTTTTTATGGCGTAGGCTAGGCGTGCTGTTGGGCGTCGAAAGATGCGCCGCTTCGGATTGGGGGTTATGGGCAGATTGCGACTTGCCGGTTATGGCAACCCGCACTTTGCAGAAAGGGGCTTGCTGGTTGCGGCTATTCTTGCCTTGCTGAAAACGCCCTGTAGGTTGCGGTGGTATACATTCGGCGAAGCCGTTCGTAGGTCGCAGCGACCCGCATCCGACGGAGCCGTTTATGGGTTGCGGCTGCCCGCAACTCGTAAAAGCCGTTCGCAGGTTACAGATTCCAAGAATGTGTTACGGCATGCTATGATGTTACGGTCCTAAAAGAAGTAACATCGACGCAGAAGGGGACGCGATGCAGGAAGCCGCGCTTGATCCCGATTACGAATCACTTTCCTGGTCTGATTCTGATGACTACGATCAGTACGTAAACGAAGAGCTGGCAGATTCCCGTTCGGCGAAGTGGGTCGCCCTGGTTTCTCGCTTGGCGGGGTGCTCCCTTGAAGGGAAAACCGTCCTCGATTTGGGCTGCGGCCCTGGGTTCTTTCCCTGCGCGCTTGGTGCAGAAGGCGCCAAGGTGTATGGCATCGATGCCTCCGATAACATGCTGGCGTGCGCACGTGCGAATGCCGAAAAGCGCGGCGTTAACGCTGTGATGCTTCATATGGACGCCGAAAGCTTGAGCTTCCCCGAGGCAACCTTCGACCTGGTTGTGACGCGCAACGTTACGTGGACGCTGCCGAACCCGGTTGCCGCCTATCGTGAATGCCTGAAGGTTCTGAAGCCTGGCGGAAAGCTGCTCGTGTTCGATGCGAACTGGCACCACGAGTTCTATAGCGAAGCCGTTGCGCAGAAGGTGCGCGAAAATGAAGCGGCGTATTATCGGAAAACCGGCATCCACACAGCTGTGTGCACCAACGACAAGCCTTACTACGACTCTCTTCCCCTTTCGTCGGTAGTGCGCCCCGCATGGGACGCCGATGCCCTGATGCAGGTGGGCTTTGACGGCATCACGGTAATCGAAGATGCCGGCAAGGAAGTGTACCTGGACTGGGAATATGAGCTTTACGGCGCTTCTCCTCTGTTTGCCGTGGCTGCGGAAAAACCCGTTGCTGCTGCAGAAGGAAACGAAGCCTTCAACGTGCTCAAAGCCACACGTGACTATTGGAACGAGCGCTCCAACACGTTTGGGCTCGATGGCTCCATCGATAAATGGGGCGACCTCATTCAGCAAAAACTCCTGCAGCGTGGTATTACGTCACCTTGGGTTCTTGATGCTGGCTGCGGCACGGGAGCCATGGCGCTTACTCTTGCATCGCGCGGGTATCGTGTGTGCGGTGTTGATTTTTCTCAGGGCATGCTGCTTCACGCTCGCATGAACGCAAAGCATCAGGGCCTGGAAATTCCTTTGGTATTGGGCTGCGTCGATCAGCTTCCGTTCGTTCCTGAAACCTTCGATGTGGTGGTAAGCCGCAACGTGCTTTCCAACTTGGCTGTTGCCAAGGAGGCCTTGGAAAGCTGGCGCGATGCGTTGCGCCCTGGTGGCTACCTGGTATATTTCGACTCCTCCTGGTGGCACTACCTCCACGAAGAATCGCTGGACGCTAAGCGTGCCCTTGCGTATGGTACGGGTTCTTCACCCATCTTCAACGTCCTTGAAGAACTCGCGAAAGACATGCCCATTGCTGCGGCGGACCGCCCTGCGTGGGACGTGATGGCTCTTCGCTCGCTTGGCTTCGAAGTTGAAGCAGTTGAAGATGTTTCTTCGCGCGTGTGGACGGCCGAAGAACAGCAGCGCTATGAATTTGCTCCGCAGTTTATGGTGGTTGCGCGAAAGCCCGTTCGCTAGGCGTCCCATGAAAAAAATGATCGCACAGCGACTGCTGCATCTTGTGGTAGTGCTGTTTTTGGTGACGCTTGTCTCGTTTTTCCTGATGTACTTTTCTCCCGGCGATCCAGTTACGGCGCTTTTGTCGCGCGGCGGCACGGTGCCCGACCCTGATGTGGTTGCCCAGAAAAGGGCAGAGCTCGGCTTGGACAAGCCTGTGGCGGAACAGTACGTTGCGTGGTTGGCGGGGATATTCCAAGGGAATTTGGGAATATCGATCGGCTCGGGGCGGCCCGTTGCATCGGAAATCGCTGCGCGCATGCCAGCAACGCTGTTCTTGGCCGTCACCTCTCTTGCACTCACGCTTGTGGTGTCCATTCCTCTTGGTTGCTTGTGCGCTCTGAAGAAGAACCGCGCAACTGATTTGATTATTCGCTTCGCTTCCTTTGTGGGGGCTTCGGTCCCGGGCTTCTTGATGGCTCTGATCTTGGTATTTATGTTTTCCCTGACGCTTCACTGGTTGCCCAGTATCGGAAGCATGAAGGGTGCGGGCTGGGTTCTGCCTGTGTTGACGCTGGTCCTTTGCGAATCAGCGATGTACATCCGCCAGATCCGCACCATCGTGTTACAGGAAATGGAGCAGGACTACGTCGAGGCGGCGCGTTTGCGCGGCATTTCCGACGTTGCCATTCTGTCCCGCAGCGTGCTGAAAGCCACGGCGCCTACCATTTTGGTGCTGACGGGCATGACGTTTGCGCAGCTTTTAGGTGGCAGCGCCATTATCGAAAACGTATTTAGCTGGCCTGGCATCGGCTTCTATGCGGTGCAGGCAGTATTCGCGCGCGATTACCCGGTAGTTCAGGCGTACGTACTTATCGTTGCGGTGCTCTTTGTGCTGGTCAACCTTTGCGTTGACTTGCTTCAGGCTCGCATTGACCCCCGTGCTCGTTTGGCGCTGGAGCAATCTGCCGCCCAAGACAGGCGGGGGGGTGCGCATGTCTAGGGGTAAACGTCGAAGCGGCGATCTGGCTGGGCGCCGTGCGCTCTATTGCGGCATTGTTGCGCTGCTTATTGTTGCGTTCTCGTTCGTTGCGCCTTTGTTGTGCCAGCACGATGCCGAACTTGCCAACCTTGCGTTGTCGAACCGCGCACCCGACGGGGAATTTCTTATGGGCACCGATTCGCTGGGGCGCTGCATTTTATGTCGTGTGCTAACGGGATTGCACACCACCGTGCTTGCCGCTTTGGCGGTTGTGGCTTTAAGCGTTGTTATCGGTTCGGTTCTGGGTGCGTTGTCGGGGTATATCGGCGGCGTGTTCGATTCCGTGGTAATGCGCATTACCGATGCCTTTATGGCGTTCCCGACTTTGGTTTTGGGCATTGCCATCGCCGGCCTTCTGGGCGGCGGTTTGCAGAATGCGGTTATCGCGCTGGTGGTTCCCGGCTGGACGCGCTTTGCGCGCATTGCCCGTTCTTCCGTGTTGGCGTTGAAAGAGCGCCCCTTCATTCAGGCGGCAGTTATTGGCGGCCTGAGCAGAATGGCAATTGCTCTGAAGCACGTGCTGCCCAACATTCTTCCGCCCCTGATTGTTACGGCGTGCTTGGACATCGGCGGTTCGATGCTCAGTTTGGCGGGACTTTCTTTTTTGGGCTTGGGTGCATCGCCTCCTTCGCCCGAGTTGGGCGCCATGATCAATCAGGCGGCATCAGGGTTCCAAACTGCACCTTGGGCGGTGTTCGCACCAGGTTTTGCCATCTTCTTGGTGGTTGTGGTGTTCAATTATTTCGGCGATTCGGTCAACGAAGCGCTTGGGAATAAGAGCTCACTGTTCGTGAGGGAAAAGAAATAAAACCATCGAAGAAAGGAAAGCGAGATGGTGAAAGCTAAGAAGAGGTGGGCAAAGCGCATTGCCGCTGTAGCCCTTGCCTGTGCTTTGGGCGCAGGTGCGGTGGGCGCGTTAGTGGGATGCTCGTCGGATTCTAAGAGCAATAGCGACGAAATGAGCGTTGCCTGGACTTCCAATGCCGGTGAGTACAACCTTGATCCAACCAACAACTACATGGGTTGGCAGGGTTCCTATCTGGGCATTTACGAGCAGCTGTTCCGCATCGATGCCAACTTCGATCCTCAGCCCATGTTGGCTGAGTCCGCTGAAATGGTGAACGACACCACGTGGAAGATCACGATTCGTGAAGGGGTAACGTTCCAGAATGGCAATGAACTCAATGCTCAGGCGGTAGCGGATTGCCTAAATCGCACCATCAGCATGAACGAGCGCGCAAAGAAATCGCTCGATATTGCCAGCATGGAAGCTGACGGCAACGTGCTTACCGTTACCACCAATTCCCTTAACACCGCCTTTAAGAACGAACTGTCCGAGCCTGTTGCCTCTATCATCGATGTGAACTCGGGCGCTGCCGAAGACGAGCCTGTGGGCACCGGCCCTTACAAGATCGATTCGGTCGAAGGCAATGGTGACGTTGAGCTTTCTGCCTACGATTCCTATTGGCAGGGCGAGCCGAAGATCAAGACCGTGCATGCGAAGTACCTGACCGATGACCAGTCGAAGGTATCCGCGTTGCAGTCTGGCGAGGTTTGTGCGCTGATGAATGTTGCAGACGACCAGCTTGGAAACTTGAGCGATACGTCCAAGTACACTTTGCATCAGACCAATCAGGCTCGTGCCCATATGCTGTACTTCAACATGAAGAGCGAAGCTATGCAGGATGATGCGGTTCGACAGGCTGTTGGCATGTGCGTCGATCGTGATTCGTATGTTAGCTCCATCTACAACAATTCCGCCGAGGCATCCCACGCTGCATTCCCTGATTCTTCTGGCTATGCCGATGGTGTGACCTGCGATAGCTTCGATGCTGAAAAGGCAAAGCAGATTCTGGCCGATGCCGGCTACGCCGATAACGATGGCGATGGTGTGCTGGAAAAGGATGGCAAGAAGCTTTCCCTGAAACTGATTACCTATCAGGCAAACGCTGCATTGCCCATGGACTGCGAAGCGCTGGCATCACAGCTTTCCCAGATCGGCATCGCTGCTGATATTGAGGTAGCCGAAAAGATCACCGTTCGTTTGGCCGACAGCGACTGGGACATTGGCACCATGGCTTACTCCACGCTTCCCACGGGCAATCCCTACACCTACCTGTCTGCGGTTATGGGCTCCGATGGCACCAGCAACTATGGTCATTACAGTAACGCCAAGGTTGACGAGCTTCTTGGCCAGCTGAAGAAGACCGGCGACGAGGCCAAGCAGAAGGAGCTGGTGAAGCAGATCCAGCAGGTCGCGCTCGATGACCATGCTTATGTCTACATGGTTCATACGCTGGTAAATGACGTTACGGCAGCCGACGTTGAAAACCTTGCTATGCAGGGTCAGTACGACTGGCTGAACTATCAGATGTCTTACAAGTAGGGTGTATGTCTGCAATTTTCGAAATAGAAAACTTGCGTGTTGCGTACAACGGTGACGCCGTGCTTCACGGTGTCACCGTTTCCCTTGAGCGGGGTTCTATTGTGGGCATTGTTGGCGAATCGGGCTGCGGCAAAACCACGCTGCTTCGCGCCGCGCTTGGCATGCTTGGGCAGGCGGGCGAGGTTTGCGGCGGCTCCATTCGTTTCGCTGGGAAAGACGTTTCCAGCATGACGCAGACCGAGCATCTTTCCTTCGTCAGCACAGTGGCGTCGTTGGTGTCGCAAAACCCTCAGCGGGCTTTCAGTCCTGTGCGCACGTTAGGCTCCCAATTCGAGGAAACTGCCCTTTTGCGTGGCGGGCTTTCGAAGGGGGAGGCTCGCGCGCGTGCGGCGTCTCTTCTTGGAAGGCTGGGGCTATCCGATCCTGAGCGGGTTTTGGACAGCTATGTTTTCGAGCTTTCCGGCGGTATGGCCCAACGTGCTGCTATTGGCCTTGCGCTGATGAATTCCCCAAAGGTAGTTTTCGCCGATGAGCCTACCAGCGCTCTTGATGTGGCGGTTCAGGCGCAAGTGGTAGAGGAACTTGTTTCGGCAAATCGCGAGTTTGGGGTGTCGCTTTTAGTGGTGTCTCACAACATTGCCGTGCTAGCCCACATGGCCCAGTATTTGTATGTCATGAAAGACGGGGAGGTTGTGGAGCAGGGGCCTTCCGAGCAGGTTGTTGCTCGCCCCCAGCATCCGTATACCTGTCAGCTTATCGCTGCTGTTCCCAAGCTAAGGGGTGCTCGATGAAGGCGCTGGAGGTTAACGGTGTATCCAAGCGTTTCTCCGGCATGGAAAAGCCGGCGCTGAACAGGGTGGGCTTCACTTTGGAGCAGGGTGAATGCTTGGGTATTGTTGGCGGCAGTGGCAGTGGTAAAAGCACGCTTGCCCGCGTTATCACGCTGCTTGAGCAGTCTGATGGTGGCTCGGTTTCCCTGTTCGGAAAAGAAATCCTCGGTTTGCCGCGCAGGCAACGTAAAGATGTGTATTCGAGCATTCAAATGGTGTTCCAGATGCCGCTGGAATCGTTCGATCCCAGTTATACGTTAGGCGCCAGCATCGCCGAGGTGGCGCACAGCTTCGGGGCTACGCGTGCGGAAGCGAAAGAGCGGGCTCTTGAAAAGCTTCGATTGGTCGGTTTGGACGAGACCTTTTACTGTCGTTTTCCTTCTCAGGTAAGCGGGGGTCAGTGTCAGCGTGCTGCATTGGCCAGGGCGCTTACCGTCGATCCTTCGGTGCTGATATGCGATGAGGTAACCAGCGCCCTCGATGTGTCTACCCAAGCACATATTGTTTCGCTCATCGAACGGTTGAAGGGCAAGGTATCCATCGTGTTTATTACTCACGACTTGGCTCTTGTGTCGGAGCTGGCCGATAGGCTCCTGGTGCTCGATGAAGGGGAAGTTGCCGAATGCGGCGCAACCGAAAGCGTGGTTGCCAACCCTCAAAGTGCCTGCGCGAAAAAGCTAATGAACTCTGTGCTTTCCCTTGGTGGTTTGGGCTGATGGTTTTGGGCTTGCGTGCTTTTGGTTCGAGAAGTTGAAACGGACTGGGCGCTTTGATGTCTGGCGCTGAAGCGGCCTTGGCGTTTCGGAGCTGAGGTTCCGCAGCGTATTGTGGCTCTAGTGCTGAAATGGCCCGGTCGCTTTGGGATTGAGGGTCTGGGCGGATTGGGCCCCACGAAACTGGGGCTGCAGCGGATTGGGCCCCGCGAAGCCGAGCCCCCCCCAGTTATTTAGGTGCTTTTTAAAGGGCATTCGCGGAAATGACAATGACGGACGCGGCGGTGAAAGCCGTTGGCTCCATCAAGCGTACTTTGCCCAACGGGATTTGCCCAACGGGAGCCGCCAGGGCGGGATGGCAAGATTTGCACGATAGAAACCATTGAGCGCGATAAGATTCGCCCAGTGGAGCCATCAAACATGGCCGGATTCGCCCAGTGAAGCCATCGAGCGTGGCGGGGTTCGTCCAGCGGGATCCGTCGAGCGTGGCAAGATTTGTCCTGTGGGATCCGTCGAGCATGGCAGGATTCGTCCAGCTGGATCCGTCGAGCGTGGCAAGATTCGCTCGTCATGCATGATTTAAGGGGTTTGGACGGCAAAAGGGCGCCTTGATGGCAAGATACCCGCGAGATGTATTCCCAAACGGCGCTTTGCAGGGCATTTTGAATACATGGGGAGCATATCTTGCTAAAATTAGCTCATTTTGGATACATGGCGGCGATATCTTGCCATGAAGAGGCGTTTTTATCGTCCGAGGCTCCTTCGGGAATACATCAGGGCGATATTTTGCTAGGAATGCGGCCTTTCTTCTGCCTGGAGTGCGCTTCGAGGACGCTTTATTCAAAGGATGCGCCTTCATCTGCCCGAAATGGGCGTCGAAAAAGTTCCGTCCAGGAATGCACCCCTTCGCTATCCGAAAATGCACTTCGAAGATGCTTCGCCTAGGGCCTTTCGGCTGCGCAGGCGAAGGGGAGATGATTATTGCCGTGTTCAGCCTACGTCAGTCTGTCTCTTCGGTGCCGTGGGGCTTTGGGCGATGCGGCGCTGCGGAGCTTCGGGCACCGGATGTCGCCGTTGATGCGAATGGCGGCGGAGCGGGCGGAGCATGAGCAGGTGCAGGTGCGGGCGCGGGCGCGGATGCCATTGCCGCCTCGGCGCTGCAGGATTTGGCGGGCGGCTCGGTCATCGCGTGCTGCATGGCGTTGACGTGCTGTTCGGCCATCGCGCGCTGCGGGGTTTTGGCGGGCGCCGCCACCGCGGCGTTTCGTCGTTGCGGGCGTTGACGGCAGCGATGCGTATCGCGCGGAAGCGGAACCGTTCACCGCAAAACGGAGCGGGACGGGATGATGGGTCTTCCCAATGCTCTTTATTGTGATAAAGTGGCTACCATGATTTTTTCAGAGGAACATATCGCACACAGCAGCGCAACTGCGTTGGCAAAGCCCATTGCTGTGGTTTTAGGTTCGTGTGCTGTTATGTCTCAGCATCTTGCTCAGAAGTGTATGTCTGCATGCGCCGTCATGTCCGAGCATCTGGCTCAGGGCTGTTTCGGTCTGGCTGCTGTTGCTTCCCAGCATTGGGCCCAGCGCTCGCATTGCGTAGCTGAGTTTGCCTCCATAACGTATCGATATTGATAGCACACGGGTTTTTCCTGGGTGCTTTTTTTATACCCGAAAAGGTCGTGTGCGTTCTCGTTTTCCCTGGTCAGTCGGCTTGGTTTGGCGTTGAGACGCCGATAGTGGTGTTCTTTTCCCGGTCGATCGAGAGGTGTATCCGTTTTGCCTTCATGTGGGTTTCGATTGCTGGTTCCTGCAGCTTGTCGATCAGTCGGGAGACGCGCCTGCATCGCTTTTTGTGTGGGTTTCGATCATGGGGCTTTGTAGTTTGCCGGTTCGATTTGCGCCGATTTATGCTCGCTGCGGCATCGGCTGACCAGCATGTTTTGTTGAAGATAAAGGAGTTCTTTCGTGGTTGCAAAGATATGCATCATTTTGATTTTCGTGGGTGTTGTGGTTGGTGTTGGCATTTACGCGCGCCAGCACACCAAGAACGTTGACGGCTTTGTTCTAGGTGGCCGCAACGTAGGCCCCTGGCTTTCGGCGTTCGCTTTTGGTACCAGCTACTTTTCGGCGGTAATCTTCGTTGGCTACGCAGGTCAGTTCGGCTGGAAATACGGCTTGGCGGCGTTTTGGATTGGCATCGGCAATGCCCTTCTTGGTTCGCTGCTGGCATGGTGGGTGCTTGGTCCGCGTACGCGTGAGATCACGCAGCGCCTGAAGGCCACCACCATGCCCGAGTTTTTCGGCAAGCGCTACCAGTCGAAGGGGTTGCGCATTGCTTCGGCGGCTATCATCTTCGTGTTCCTGATCCCCTATACCGCCAGTGTCTATAACGGCCTTTCCCGTTTATTCGGTATGGCGTTTGGCTTGCCCTACGAATGGTGTGTGGTAGGTATGGCGGTTGTTACCTGCGTTTATGTGGTACTTGGCGGTTATATGGCCACTGTTCTGAACGACTTCATCCAAGGTATTGTGATGCTGGTGGGCATCGTTGCGGTAATTGCGGTGGTGCTTGCGGGCCAAGGCGGTTTTTCCGAAGCTATCGTTTCTCTTTCGCAGATCCCTGCCGAGGGTACCGATATGCAGGGCGCATTTGTTTCGATGTTCGGTCCCGACCTGTTCAACCTTGTAGGTGTCATCGTCCTTACCTCGCTGGGTACCTGGGGCTTGCCTCAAATGGTTTCGAAGTTCTATGCCATCAAAACCGGTCCTGCTATCAAGCAGGGCGCCATCATCTCTACCGTATTCGCCTTTGTGGTTGCGGGTGGCAGCTACTTCCTGGGCGGATTTGGTCGCCTGTTCGGTGACCAGATCGCCTTCGCCCCCAGCGGCATCCCTATTTACGACTCCATCATTCCCACCATGCTTTCCGGGTTGCCCGATATCTTGCTCGGCATTGTGGTAGTGCTTGTTCTGTCGGCTTCCATGTCGACGCTTTCTTCGCTGGTGCTCACTTCTTCTTCCACGCTGACCCTGGACCTTCTGAAAGGCAACGTCATCAAGAGCATGCCCGAGAGGAGCCAGATTACGTGGATGCGCGGCCTTATCGTGGTGTTCGTGGTTATCTCGGCGGCTATCGCGCTGGTGCAGTACACCTCCACCATCACGTTTATCGCTCAGCTGATGAGTATCTCCTGGGGCGCGCTTGCTGGCGCGTTCCTTGGTCCGCTGATCTGGGGTCTGTACAGTTCGCGCATCTCGAAAGGCGCGGTATGGGCAAGCTTTTTCGTGGGTGTGGGCCTTACCGTGTCCAACATGTTCATTGGATTCATCGCCTCGCCCATTAACTGCGGTGCGCTGGCCATGATTCTTTCATTGGTGGTTGTCCCGCTGGTGAGCTTGGTCACGCCTTCGGTCCCGTTCCAGGTGAAGATGCCGACTGGCGAAGGCGCTATCGATCGCGAGATCGAGCGCGAGTTGCGCGAAGAGGCGGCGGCTGCCCGTTCGTAGGCGCTGGTGGTTGACCGCTTAAAGCGTATACCCCCAACGGCCTTTCGGATCCCGGTGGGGTATGTCACGATTGCGCTAAAAGCTATGTTTTTGGCTGTGGCGGGTGGGCTCTGCCGCTATCCTGATGTTCAAGAGCAGACATGGGACGAAGATAGGCGCAGGTGCGCCAATTCGTCTCGACCGGCCAGGCAAGGAGTGCGCACATGAAGCCGATGAGTATCAGGGATGTTGTGGGGCCCATTATGGTAGGGCCTTCCTCTTCGCACACGGCGGGTGCGCTGCGCATTGCCAGCATGGTGCGCAACCTGCTCGATGGCGAGCCGGTGGAGGTGACGTTTACCCTCTTTGGCTCGTTCGCCCATACCTATCACGGACACGGGACCGACCGCGCCCTGGTTGCGGGCAT
>OGRO01003341.1_pt1 | contig 11591 bp, 9 predicted proteins | sample 1553451 | NCBI WGS metagenome assembly OGRO01 (sample SAMEA2580021, study PRJEB22360) | human gut metagenome
GCGTGTGCGGCTGGGTGCCGGAATGCCCGTCCTGCTCGACCACCATGACCTACCATTCGGTGTCCGGCCGCGCGATGTGCCACTACTGCGGCGCATCCATCAAGATAACCGGCAAGTGCCCGCAGTGCGGCAGCACGAGCCTGTTCACCGAAACGCCCGGCACGCAGAAGCTGGAGGAGGAGCTGCACGAACGGTTCCCGTCCGCACGGGTGCTCCGCATGGACGCGGACACCATGACCGCCAAGGGCGCACACGAACGCCTGCTGAATAAATTCGGCAAAGGCGAAGCCGATATCCTTATCGGCACTCAGATGGTGACCAAGGGACTGGATTTCGAGAACGTCACGCTGGTCGGCGTGCTCGATGCCGATCAGAGCCTGTACGCGCAGGACTACCGCGCACATGAGCGCACGTTTTCGCTCGTCACACAGGTGGTCGGCCGCGCCGGACGGCGATTTGACACCGGACGCGCCGTGATCCAGACGTACAGCCCGCTGCATCCGGTCATCCTGACCGCCGCGCGGCAGGACTACGAGGCGTTCTACGAGAGCGAAATGCAGACGCGCGAAGCGCTTCGGTGCCCGCCCGTGTGCGACATCACCATGATAACCGCCGTTGGTGAACTGGAGCAGCAGGTGCTCAGCAGTCTGCTCGCGCTCAAAACACGCCTGCAGAGCCTGATGGAAGGGCAGTTTGCCGATGTGAAAGCACCCGTGCTCGGCCCCGCCGCGGCGCAGATGGTCAAGGTGATGGGACGGTATCGCTACCACCTCACCATCCGTGCGAAGGACTGTGCAAGATGGCGCAGGCTCATCTCGGGCGTGCTGCGGGAGTTTATGCAGGACGGTAAAAACCGGGGCGTTACTGTGTTTGCGGATTCCAATAATGAAATGTAGCAGTAATTGAGACCCCGGCAAAGAAGGTTAATTCAATGAGCAAATTTGTAATTCGCAAGGCAACAGAAAACGATGCAGAATCGCTTTTGAAGATTTACGAGCCTTACATAACGAATACAACCATCACGTTTGAATATGAGGTGCCGACGGCTGAGGCGTTTGCGGACCGCATCCGCGAAACGGCGGCTGCGTTTCCGTATCTCGTCTGCGAGCAGGACGGCATGATCATGGGTTACGCCTACGCGCACCGCATCCGCGAACGCGCGGCTTACGACTGGGATGCGGAGCTGTCCATCTATCTGGCACAGGGCACCCACGGACATGGTGTGGGCACGACCGTGCTGGCGTGCCTGATCGACCTGCTCGAGCTGCAGGGGCTGCGCCACCTGTACAGCTGCGTGACCCTGCCGAACGAAAAGAGCATCCGCATGCAGCGCAGACTGGGCTTTGCGGACGCAGGCGTGTGGCACGACTCCGGCTGGAAGTTTGACGGCTGGCACGATGTGGCATGGCTGGAAAAGCATATCGGCAGCGGAAAACCGCAGCCTGTGACGCCGTTCCCGGCGATGGACGAGAAAAATATACAGGAATGTTTACAAAAATACATGGATAAGCTGAATCAAGTGGAGGAATGAACAAATGGCACTGAGAAAGATTTTGACCGAGGGCGACGAGCAGCTCTTAAAGCACAGCCGCAAGGTGGAGAAGTTTGACGACCGTCTGCATACGCTGATCGACGACATGCGTGAGACGCTCGAGAACTCCGGCGGCGTTGGTCTGGCAGCACCGCAGGTGGGAATCCTGCGCCGCGTTGTTGTGCTGCTGGATGTGAACAAGGAGCCGGAGGAGATGGTCGAGCTGGTAAACCCGGAAGTCATCGAGCAGAAAGGCTCCGAGCGCGTTGTCGAGGGCTGCCTGTCCGTGCCGGGCGTTTACGGCTATGTGACCCGTCCGACCTGGGCGAAGATTCGCGCACAGGATCGCAATGGCAACTGGTTCGAGCGCGAAGGCGAGGGCATTGTAGCGCAGTGCTTCTGCCACGAGACCGAGCATCTGGACGGTCATCTGTTCACCGAGAAGGTTGAGGAGTATATCGACCCGGAGGCAATGCAGGGTGGTGACGAGAAATAATGCGTATCGTATTCATGGGCACGCCGGACTTCGCCGTGCCGAGCCTGCAGGCGCTCATCGACGCCGGACATGACGTCTGCGCCGTGTACACCCAGCCGGATAAGCCGCAGGGCCGCAAGCAGATTCTCACTGCACCGCCGGTGAAAACGCTCGCACTCGAGCATGATATTCCGGTTTTCCAGCCGAATACCCTCAAAAATGAGGACGAGCAGGCGCGTCTGCGCGAGCTGGCACCCGAGGTTATCATCGTAGTGGCATACGGCAAGCTGCTGCCAAAGGCGGTGCTCGATATCCCGCCGCACGGCTGCATCAACGTGCACGGTTCGCTGCTGCCGCGCTGGCGCGGCGCCGCTCCGATCCAGTGGGCGGTCATCGCGGGCGATGAAATGGCAGGCGTTACCACCATGCAGATGGCGGAAGGTCTGGACACCGGCGATATGCTGCTCACCTATGAGACCAAGGTCGGTGAGAAGGAGACCGCAGGCGAACTTTTTGACCGTCTGGCACAGTCCGGTGCGGAACTTTTGATCCAAACGCTCGTCAAATTAGATGAGATTACGCCGCGCCCGCAGGATGATGCGCAGAGCTGCTACGCCCACATGCTGGATAAGCAGATGGCGGTGATCGACTGGAGCAAGTCTGCACATGAAATCGACTGCCTGATTCGCGGCCTGAATCCGTGGCCGATCGCGCTGACCACGCTTTCCGGCGAAAGACTGAAGGTGTTTGCCGCCGAAAAGGCAGCCGGCAATGGCGAGCCGGGCACGGTGCTCGAAGCCGACCCGAAAAAGGGCCTGACCGTGGCGTGCGGAGAGGGCGCGCTGGGACTGACCGAGATTCAGCTGGTCGGCGGTAAGAGAATGAAGGCGACGGACTTTCTGCGTGGGCACGCAATCGAAGTCGGCACTAAGCTGAATTGAGAATTGAGAATGGATAATGGAGAATGACGCTATCCTTGCGCGAGTTCCGTCCGCGCTGCGTCTGTGCGGCGCATGCGCCGTTATTAAATCATCGTCCGTAGGACGATACCGCAATTCTCAATTCTCCATTTTCAATTTTCCATTAAAAGCATCCGGAGGGATTTATTATGCCTTACTATGGATATTACGGCATTGACATGTACTACATCGTACTGGTTCTGCCGTGCGTTTTATTTGCATTCTGGGCGCAGAACAAGGTAAACAGCACGTTTAACCGCTACTCGCGGGTGCAAAATCTGCGGGGACTGACCGGCGCACAGGCGGCGGAGGCGGTCCTGCGGTACAACGGCGTTTCCGGTGTGCGGATTGAGTACGTTTCCGGCAAGCTGACCGACCATTTTGACCCGAGAAGCAACGTCATTCGGCTGTCGAGTGCGGTGTACTCGTCCACGTCGGTGGCGTCCATCGGCGTCGCCGCGCACGAGGCAGGGCATGCGGTGCAGTACGCCATCGGCTATGCGCCGATCAAGCTGCGCGCGGCGATCATCCCGCTGACGCAGTTCGGCTCGATGGCGGCGATGCCGCTGCTGATCCTCGGCCTGATCCTTAACACGAGCACGCTCGTCACGATCGGCATTGCGGCGTTTGGTCTGTCCACGCTGTTCCAGCTGGTGACCTTGCCGGTGGAGCTGGACGCATCCCGCCGCGCTTTGCAGACCATTCAGCAGAACGGCCTGCTGACCGCAGACGAGTACCCGATGGCGAAAAAGACGCTCACGGCGGCGGCGCTGACCTATGTTGCCGCGCTGGCGACCTCGCTGGCACAGCTGCTGCGTCTGGTGCTGATTTTTGGAGGAAGAGACCGCAATGATAGATAAACGCCCCAAAACACCGCGTGAGGTGGCGGCATTCTCGCTGTTTTCCATGGCAGAGGAGGCCGCCTGGTCGGACGGTGCGCTGCACCACTATTTATCCCGCGCGGGACTGGACAACCGCGATGCGGCGCTGGCCTCGCGGCTGACCTACGGCACGGTGCAGAACCAAATTTTACTGGACTGGTACCTGCGGCACTTCTCAAGCGTGCGGCTGAAAAAGATCGCGCCGCGTGTGCTGGCGTGCCTGCGGATGGGTCTGTATCAGCTGATCCTGATGGATAAGATTCCTGCGCATGCCGCTGTCGCGGAGACGGTCGCGCTGGTCAAGCACTACGGCCACGCAAATGACCGCACGGTCGCCTTTGCCAATGCGGTGCTGAGAAATGCCGCAAATGCGGCTCAAAACGGCACTTTGCCGCGCCTGAACTGCCCGGATAAGGAAAGCTATTACGCGCTGCAGTACAGCCACCCGGAGTGGCTCGTGCGCCTGCTTTCCGAGCAGTACGGCCAGAAGCTGACGCAGAAAATCTGTCAGGCGGATAACGCGGACGCGCCGATTTCGGTGCGCGGTAACACGATGAAATGCCCGCCTGCCGAGGCTCAGGCAGAGCTGGAGGCCGCCGGACTGACCGTGCAGCCGCACGAGGCATTCCCGGAAATCCTGCTGTGCAGCGGCGGAGACGCAGCCGCGCTTCCGGCGTTTATCGAGGGCCGCGTGACCGTGCAGGACGCGGCAAGCGCACTCGCGGCGGCGGTCGCTGACCCGAAACCGGGCAGCACCGTGCTCGACTGCTGCGCGGCGCCCGGCGGCAAGAGCTTTGCCATGGCTGAAAAAATGCAGGGGAAAGGCAGCGTCACCTCGTGCGATATTTACGAGCACAAGCTGAAGCGCATCCGCGACGGCGCAGCCCGCCTCGGACTGCCGAATATCCGCACCGAGCTGCAGGACGCATCGGTCTGCCGCGAGGAATGGAAGGACAGCGCAGACGTTGTGCTGTGCGACGTGCCCTGCTCGGGACTGGGCATTATCCGCAAGAAACCCGAAATCCGGTTCAAGAATCCGGACGAAATCCGGACTTTGCCGGAGATTCAGGCGAGAATCCTTGCAAACTGTGCACAGTATGTAAAGAAGGGCGGCACGCTCGTCTACTCGACCTGTACCGTCCTGCAGCGGGAAAACGAGGACGTTGTCCGCGCGTTTCTCACCGAAAACCCGGAGTTTGAAGCGGTTTCGTGGATGCATCCGGTCTGCGGAGAGAGGGCAGACGGTATGGTGACGCTGCTGCCGCCCGTTCACAATACGGATGGATTCTTTATTGCGAAAATGCACCGGAAGGTTTAATAATGGAAAATTGAGAATGGAAAATGGAAAATGAATGTGCGGCGCAATGCGCCGTTATTCAATCATCGCGCACAGCGCGATACCGCAATTCTCAATTCTCCATTCTCAATTCTCAATTTAAAGGTGAAAATAATGACTGAAATTAAATCATTATCAATAGAAGAATTAAAGGCTGCCCTGAAAGAGATGGGCGAAAAGCCGTTCCGTGCGGGACAGATCTTCAAATGGCTTCACGAGGGTGTGGAGTCCTTTGAAGAGATGTCCAACTTATCCAAGGACTTACGGGCGCGTTTAGCGGAAAATTTCCTGCTGACCGTACCGGAAGTCGCCCGCAAGCAGGTGAGCCGCGTTGACGGCACGGTGAAATACTTATGGCGTCTGCGGGACGGCAACTGCGTGGAGTCCGTACTGATGCACTACGAGCACGGCGTGTCCGTCTGCGTTTCGACGCAGGTCGGCTGCCGGATGGGCTGCAAGTTCTGCGCGTCGGGACTCAACGGACGCACGCGCAGTCTGTCCGCAGGCGAGATTCTGGATGAAATCCTGTTCATGCAGAAGGACAGCGGCGAAAAGGTCTCCAACATTGTGCTGATGGGCACCGGCGAGCCGCTCGACAACTACGACAACGTGCTCAAGTTCCTGCATCTGGTGAGCTGCCCGGAGGGAATCAACATCGGACAGCGCCATATCTCCTTGTCAACCAGCGGAATTGCTGATAGAATAGAGATGTTAGCACGGGAAAAGCTGCAGATCACGCTGTCCGTATCGCTGCACGCGCCGGATGACGAAACACGCTCGTCCATCATGCCGGTGAACGACGCGTATCCGGTCGAGCGCCTGATGAAGGCGTGCCGGTACTATTTCGACACCACCGGACGGCGCATTTCCTACGAGTACATGATGGCGCGCGACAAGACCGACCGCCCGTGGCAGGCCGACCTGCTGGCGAAGCTGCTGAAAGGAAGACCGGCGCACGTCAACCTCATTCCGCTGAATGAGGTGGCGGAAAGTCCGCTGAAGCCGTCCAGGCCGGAAACCGTCCGCAGGTTCCAGCAGGCGCTCGAGAAGCGCGGCGTTACCGCGACCGTGCGGCGCAAGCTGGGTCCGGATATTGATGCGGCCTGCGGTCAGCTCCGTCAGCGGCAGCTGAAGGAGGACGGAAAGAGCAGTTCTCGTGATTAACTTGAATATTCTCACATATAAACACAATCGAAGGAGGTTGTGAAATGGAATATTTCGGCTTGACCGATAAGGGACGGGTGCGCCCGACCAATCAGGATATTTTTCAGATCGAAGCGCGGGAGGACAACCGGACCGCGCTCCTCGTCGTGTGCGACGGCATGGGCGGTGCAAATGCGGGCAACGTAGCCAGCCGCTTTGCCGCGCAGAGCTTTATCGAGTCCGCGGGTGACGCTTTAAGCGGCACGCTGGACGAAACGGCTCGGCAGAACCTGCTGACGCAGGCGCTCAAGCAGGCGAACGAGACGGTTTTCTCTCTGGCGGGCAGGCAGCCGGAGTTCCGCGGCATGGGCACGACCCTGGTTGCCGCGCTCATTCAGGGCGACTGCGCGACCGTCATCAACGTGGGCGACAGCCGCGCGTACCGCTTTGACGGCGAAGCCATGCACCAGATCAGCGAGGACCACTCCTATGTGGAGGAAATGCGCCGCCGCGGCAAGATCACCGAGGCGGATGCGCGCACCCATCCGCAGAAAAACCTCATCACCCGTGCGGTAGGCGTGGAGCCGTGTGTCGAAGGCGACCTGTTTGAAGTGCGCCTGAACGAAAAGGACATGCTGCTGCTCTGCTCGGACGGTCTGACCGGCATGGCGGAGGACAGCCGGATCGCGGAGGTGCTGGCAAACGCGCCGACGCTCGAGCTGGCCGGTGACGCGCTGCTGCAGCTGGCGCTTGACGGCGGCGGCCGCGACAACATCACCGTTGCGCTGTTCACCCTCGGTAAAAAGCAGGGAGCGTGACGGACTATGGATAAATATATCGGCAGTATGCTCGGCGGACGCTATCAGATTGAGGAAATCGTCGGCGTCGGCGGCATGGCGGTCGTTTATCGGGCGCGGGATACCATTCTCGGGCGCGATGTGGCACTCAAGGTGCTCAAAAAAGAGTTCGCGGAGGACCCGGATATCCGCAAGCGGTTCTCCATTGAGTCGCGCGCCGTTGCCAAGCTGAGCCACCACAATATTGTTTCCGTGTTCGACGTCGGCAGCGAGGACGGCACGGATTATATCGTTATGGAGCTGATCGAGGGCATCACCCTCAAGCAGTATCTGCAGCGCAAGGGCCATCTGTCGTGGGAGGAGACCATTTTCTTCGCTGAGCAGGTTGCCCGCGCACTCATGCACGCACACTCGCGCGGCATCATCCATCAGGACGTTAAGCCGCAGAACGTTATCATCCTGCGGGACGGTACGGCAAAGCTGACCGATTTCGGCATTGCCTCGTTCGCTGCCGCGCAGGAGACCCGCGTGGTGCAGGAGGCCATCGGCTCGGTGCACTATATCTCGCCGGAGCAGGCCAAGGGCAGCAAAATTGATTACCGCACCGACCTGTACTCGCTCGGCGTGATGATGTACGAAATGCTGACCGGCAAGCTGCCGTTTGAGGGCGAAACCGCGCTCCAGATCGTCATGCAGCACATCAATGAGGTGCCGATCATCCCGAGTGCGTTTGTACCGGGCATCCCCAAGGGCATGGACGATATTGTCATGCACGCCATGAGTGCGCACATCAGCCGCCGGTATGAATCCGCGGAAAAGATGTACGAGGACATGGAGGTGCTCCGCTCGGACCCGAACGCACGCTTCCGCTATGTGGCAAGCGAGGACAACTCGGGCGAGACGCAGATCATCGGCGCGGACATTCAGCGTGCGGCGCGCCGCAGTGCGGCAGAGCATGAAGCCGCTTCCGTTGAGGGCGCAGCTGCGCCGCGCACCCGCACACGCACACGGACCCAGACCCGCACCCGCACCGGTTTCCGCAGGAAGGAGCAGGATGAGCCGGACGGCTTTTTTGAAAAGCTGGCCGAGCGCCCCGGCATGGCGGTCGGCATGGCGGTCGGCGTGATTGCGGTGATCAGTCTGCTGCTGGTCGGCATTCTGATGATCACCGGCAGCAGCGACAAGTCGGAGAAGATTATCGTGCCCGACCTCATCGGACGCAATATCGACGAAGTGATGGCCGACCCGGATATAACCGACAACTTCACGGTAAAGGAAGCGACCGAACGGCAGGAATCCGACCGTCCGGTCGGTGAGATACTCGAGCAGGACCCGAACGCCGACGGTAAGAAAAAGGCAACCAAGGGTACGATCATCACGGTAACGGTGTCCTCGGGCGGCGAAAACGTCAAGGATACCTACAAGGTGATCGACTTTACCGGCAAGACGCTCGATTATGTGCAGGCGGCGCTGGCATCGCACGACATCAAGTGCGAGGTCGTTGAGGAATACAGCGACGACGTGGCGGAAGGCAAGATCATCTCTTCTTCCGTGAACAAGACCAAGGCCGTTGTGAACAGCCGCATAAGCAAGCGAGCCAATCAGGAGCTTACGGTGGTGGTGTCCAAGGGCGTGCGGATGACCACCATCCCGAAGGATATTCTCGACGCGAATTCGGCCAATGGCAAGGACCCGTTGAACGCGCTCAAGAAGGCCGGCTTCGATAATGTCAAGCACGACGAGTCGAAGGACGAGTATTCGATGGACACGCCGCAGGGTGTGGCATTGACGATCTCCCCTGATCCCGGTACCACGGCCAAGCACAACGATGAGGTGACGGTTACTTTGAGCAAGGGACCGATGCCGGTGACCATGCCTAACATCGTCGGTAAGACCCAGGATGAGATGCAAGCCGCGCTCGGCGAGTTGAAGCTCACGGCCAATGTCACCGAACAGTACGATGACAAGGTCGAGGCCGGCCAAGTCATTTCCGCGTCTCAGGAAGCCGGAGCCCAGTTGAAGTGGGGAGACAGCGTGGACGTGGTGATTTCCAAGGGTCCGGAGATGGCGACGATACCGTCCGGCCTTGTCGGCAAACAGGAAAGCGCCGTAACCAAGACACTTGAAGGTCTCGGGTTCGAGGTGAAAACCGACAAGGTGCTCGGTGGCCTGTTCGGCACGGTACGTACCGTGAAAAGCGGCGATACGGACCTCTCCAACGGCGGCAAGATTCGCCTGCGCGACGCCAACGGCAACCCCACCGTCATCACCCTCACCATCGTGTGAGATTTGAATGAGGCTCCCTCTGTCTTCAGACGAGGGAGCCTCATTTGTTAATTACTTTTCGGCTTCTTCAGCGGCCTGCTGGGCCTTGAGCTCGGCCTTGACCTTCTGGGCGTATTCGTTCACGAATTCCTGACCGCTCATTTTCTGGATTGCGGCGGAAACACGATCGGTCAGCGAACGCAAATCATCATGTGTAATCTCATCGGCCGGCTTCTTGGCAACTTCAATCGGCTTGCCATACAACACCTTGGTCTTGCCCTTCTTGGGAATCGACGTGCCAATCGGCTGCAGCTTGTCCGAGCCGATGATGGCGGTCGGAACAATCGGGCAACCGGTCTCGAGCGCAAGTCGTGCGGCACCGGTGTGTCCCTTGTACAGTCGACCGTCCGGGCTGCGCGTGCCTTCAATGTGGATACCGAACAGGTGCCCATCCTCGATAATCTCGCGTGCGTGCTTGAGTGCGCCAAGCGACTTGCTGCCACCGGAACGATCAACCGGGAACACGCCCACGGACGTGAACCACCACTTCTTGAACTTGCCCTTCAATCCCTTGCCCTCGAAGTATTCGGCTTTGCCCATGAAGTGCACCATGCGCGGGCAGGTAATCGGAATCAAAGCATCGTCGATCACCGCCAGATGGTTGGCTGCGATAATCGCGCCGCCCTCTCGCGGCACGTTATTCAGTCCGCTGACAGCAGGGCTCAAACGATGATGAGCAATAGGGCCGAGACCTTTGACGAAGAACCAGTAGAGCACTTGGCATTCCTCCCGCAGACGAACTAGCCATTGGCCGGTCGCCTGATTAGAGTGACAGTTATGACTGAGAACCAGAATAGCAATGCCGACGGAGAGCGGCCAACCCCCACGCCGGGCAACGGACAGGATTCCGGTACTTCATCCAAGTCGTCGACTCCCGGTGCCGCCGGACAAGCCACGAATGGTGCCGATACACCGCAATCGCATGACGCGAACGATTTGGATGCGGCGTGGGCCGCGTTCGAAGCCGAGCATCAGGCCGACTTGCATGACGTGGCTTCCTCCAGGCAGGCCAAAAAGTTCGAGAAGCAGGCCAAGAAACGCGAGAAGGAGGCGCTGCTTTCCGTAGATGACTTGGATATCGGCTCGTTCACCGATGATGCTCGCCCGAGCCGTGGCGGCAAAAAAGGCAAGCAGTCAGGTCCCCGTGATTTCACCGGCTCCAGCTGGCTGGATGCCGATAATGTGATGGACGCCTATGATGATGGCGGCTTCACTCCCCCGAACCCTGATCTTGGTCCGGTCAAAGCGTCTACGGTACTGCTGACGGCGTTGCTTATCATTGGTCTCGTAGGCGAAGCGGTGATGATATTCGTCCCCGGCTTGAACGCGATTCCTCTCTTGGGCGCGCTGCTCAATATTCTCTTCGGGCTGGGCGTCATTTTGGGCTTGGGTGGATTGGTGGCCAAAATTCTCAACCGCAAAGACCGCCCCGGTGATCAGGGCGGCTATTACGACGACGGCGCGAGGGTGTAGCTCGCGTAGGCTGTGTGGTCCTTGGCTCCCCTCTCTGAGGCTGAGCCGTTAAGCGAACAGCCCAGCGGGCTGTTTGTAGGCGAGGTGTGAGAGATAGCGAACCAATGTATCACAGGCGTGGCTCGTCCGTAATTGCGGCCGAGCCAAGATAGGTCACGAATTGAAGTCGATGGACTCCTGTAACTCGAAATAGTTGATAATGAAGGAAAGGTAAACATATTCGAGCAAACCCATTCCATATCACGCCTTGGACTTGGCGGTTTCGATCCACTTGTTGAACAGGGCTTCAGCCTTGCCGGAGTCGACAGCATCCTCGGCCAGCTTGTAGGCCTCGGCGAAGCACTCGGCCAGTGTGCCGTTGCCGACCAGATTGCCGTCAGCCACGATGGCGGAGGCAGCGTTGAGCAGCGCGGTGGTGCGGGACGTAATGTCCTTGCCGGCCAGGAAGTCCTTAAATGCGTTGGCGTTGACGTCCGGCACGCCGCCCTTGAGCTGGTCGACGGTAATCTTGGCGAGACCCAGATCCACGGTCGGGTCGAACTCGGTTTCGGTGACCTTGCCGTCGCGAATCTCCCAGACGGAAACCGGGCCGGTGGGGGCGAGCTCATCCATGCCCTCATGCGAAGTGTAGACCAAGCCGGACTGACCACGGCTGGCGTAGACGGCAGCCA
>OGRO01003353.1_pt1 | contig 11568 bp, 6 predicted proteins | sample 1553451 | NCBI WGS metagenome assembly OGRO01 (sample SAMEA2580021, study PRJEB22360) | human gut metagenome
CTGGGGAAATAGATGATATACTGGGATTTGAAAATTCTTATGATAAAAAATATGAATACAGAGAAATTCTACCAACTGAACTAAGTGCAAAAATAGGATATTGCAATTTTGAACAATTTATTTTTACAAATAAAGAGATGGAATTAGATAACAGAAACATATTTAAAGATAAAGATAAAGTATTATATTTTTTCTAAGGAGAAGAAAATGAATAATCAAAAAATGCAAAAATTATTAAACTCTGAACACACATATTATGCACACAGAACAGACAGCAATAGCAAGGAATTGCTGTCTGACCATTTAAAACTAACATATAGATACTATGAAAAAATGAAAAAAACAAAGAATCTAGAAACAATAACTAAAAGCATAATTAAAGAAACTTTTTCAGTGGAAGACAAGCTAACTGAGTTTATTTATAATATGTTTGAAGAAGCAATATATTATCATGATATTGGTAAAATCAATCCATTATTTCAAAAAAACAAAATGGATAATGATTTGAAGATTAAAACAGAAGTTATTGATGATACTCATGCAGCTTTATCAGCAAGAATTTATATAGATTCAGAAATGAATGAAATTCAAAAATATGAAGAGAAAAATATATTACCAAAAAAAGAGAGATTTATAATAAGATATGTTGCATACTATTTTGGCTATGTAATATTAAGACACCACAGCGACCTAGAAGATTTAATGCATTTTGAAAAAGCAATTCAAAACAAGAATATACCAAATTGTTTTAAAGGACAAGATATACTTTATGAAAAACAGCTAGACAGAATAGGAGATGCAACAAAAGAAATGATGCCAGATGCAATTAGTTTATACATTCTTTGTAAACTGCTATATAGTGTACTAATAACCGCAGATTTTTATGCAACTTATGAATATATGACAGGGCACGAAATAAACATAGAAGATTGCAAAAATTCAAAATTATTTGATAAATATGAAGAATCAGAATTAATGAAACATATTAGAAAATATGAAAAAGGAAAAGAAGAAATAGAAGGCATTAATAAATTAAGAAGTGATATATTTTTAGAAACAGAAAAGAATTTATTGGAAAATCTTGATAATGATATTTTTTACATTGAAGCGCCTACAGGAGCCGGAAAGACAAATATGGCAATTAACTTAGCAAAGCATATATATCAAAAAAGTGATAGCATAAAAGCCATTAACTATATTTTTCCATTTAATAATATAATAGAACAAACAGCTTCTGTATTTGATGAGTATTTTATTAATGGCAAAGACTATATAGTAGATAATTCTACAACAGCAATTATAACGGAAGAATCTGAACAAATAGATTATGAAGCAGAATACTTAAAAGTTGCTTTTAGACAATATCCAATTACCATAACATCACATGTAAACTTGTTTGACACATTATTTGGTACAGGAAAAGAAGCAAACTATGGGCTATATAGCTTAATTGGCAGTGTAATAGTAATTGATGAAATACAAACATATTCTAATGAAATATGGAAAGAAATTATATATATGTTTAGTAAATATTCAAAACTGTTAAATATAAAATTTATAATAATGTCAGCAACTTTACCGAGATTAGACTATTTGTTGAATGAAGATGTTGCAAGTTTTTGTTCACTAATACAAAACACAAATAAATACTATGAAAATCCAATATTTAAAGATAGAGTAAAACTAAATTTTGATTTATTAAATAAAAAAATTAGTGTAGAAGAATTAATAAATGAAGTATTGAAAAATAAAGGAAAAAAGGTGTTAGTGGAATGTATAACCAAAAAGACGGCAGATGAATTATATTCAAGAATTGATGAAATAACAGATAATGTTTATGAACTTACCGGAGATGACAATATAATAAACAGGAAAAGAGTAATAGAACTTACAAAACAAAAAAATGAAATGATATTAATAGCTACACAGACAATAGAAGCGGGCGTAGATATAGACATGGATATAGGGTACAAGGATATTTCAGTATTAGACAGCGAAGAACAGTTTATAGGAAGAATAAATAGATCGGCAAAAAAGAAAGATTGTGAGGCATATTTTTTTGATTTAGATGATTCAAAACTGGTTTATAAAAGTGACAATAGATTAGAGTATAATTTGAAAAATGATCAAGTAAAAGAACTATTAATTAATAAGAATTTTAAACAATATTATAAATTAATAATGGACAAAATAGAAAAAAAGTCTCAAAAATATGATAATGGAAACATTCAAAACTTCTATAATGATTGTAAAATGCTTAACTTTAGAGAGGTTAGGAATAAATTAAAACTAATTAAAACTAATAATATACAATTAGTTCTAAATTATACAATAAAACTTCCTAACGAGGAAATTAAAGGAAGCGATGTATGGAATGAGTTTAAAACAATTTGTACGGATAATACACTTGGCTTTGCAGAAAGAAAGATTAAGTTATCTGACATAATGGAAAAGCTAAATTTATTTATATACACAATTTGTAAAAACTCAGATACTATCATAGAGGGTGAAAGATTTGGTAATATGTATTATATTGAAAACGGAGAGAGATACATGATAAACGGAAGATTCAACAGGAAAAAATATTTAGAGAATGGAGATGAGTTATTTATTTGAATATAAATGGAACAATAATAAACTACTATTTTCATTGTAAAAGACAGTGTTACTTATTTGCAAATAGACTAAATATGGAAGATTGCTCTGAAGATGTTAGGGTTGGCAGAGTATTGCACGAGATTAAAGCACAAGAAGGTAAAAATACAGAAATAAAATATGATAATATGGCAATAGACAAGCTCACGGAAAAATATGTGGAAGAAATTAAGAAAAGTGATGCAGACATTAATGCAGCAAGAATGCAGGTTTTATTTTATTTAAAAAATTTAGCAGAAAAGGGAGTATATAAAGAAGGAAAACTAAAAGTTATAGAAAAGAATAAAAAGGAAAAAATAAACAGCATTGTATTAGATGATAAAACAACTTTAGAATTAGAAGAATGCTTAAAAAACATAGAAAAACTCTTAAGCCAAAACAAACCACCCAAGGCTATCTTTAGAAAAACCTGTGAAAAATGTGCATATTATGAATATTGCTATATATAAGGAGAGAAGAGATGAAATCAGAAAGTAAATATATTTTTTCTAAAGGAGATTTAACAAGAGAAGATTTCAGTATAAAGTATAAAAATAGTAATGGGAATTATTATTTACCAATTGAAAAGATAAAAGAACTCTACTGTTTTAATGAGGTTACAATATCAACAAAACTATTAGAAATATTATCAAAAGCTGGTATATTGGTGCACTTTTTTAACTATTACGGAAATTATGTAGGCACTTTTTATCCTAAAGAAAGTTTAATAAGTGGAAAATTAACAGTAAAGCAGGCTGAAGCTTTTAAAAACAATAGATTACATATAGCTAAAAAAATAGTAGCTGGAATAGCAAAAAACATAAGAGAAGTATTATATCATTATTACAGACATGGAGCGACTGAATTAAAGCCAATTTTAGACTTTTACAAAAATGATGTAGACAAATTATTAGAAAAAGCAAATGACATAAACCAGGTATTAGCAATTGAAGGAAAAACTTGGGGCTTATTTTACAGTGGTTTTAAGTATTTCTTAGAAGAAGATTTTATAATAAATAAAAGAGTGAAAAGACCACCAGATAATCCAATGAATGCACTAATATCATTTGGAAATACACTATTATATACAAAAACTATTGCAGAAATTTACCAAACGCACCTTGAACAATCAATATCATTTTTACACGAGCCAAGTGAATCGAGATTCTCATTAAGTTTGGACTTGAGCGAAGTATTTAAACCAGTAATAGTATATAAAACAATTTTTGAATTAGTAAATAATAAAAAAATTAAAGTAGAGAAGCATTTTAATCCAGATGTAAATTATTCACTATTAAATGATGAAGGCAAAAAAGTATTTATTGATGCCTACGAAAATAGACTAAACCAGACAATAGAGCATCCCGTATTGAATAGAAAAATTACATATAAACAGGCAATAAAACTTGATGGATACAAATTGATAAAGTATATTACAGAAGGACAAGAATTTACACCATTTTATTTAGGAGATAAAAAATAGTAAAATGAAGAAAAATATAAATTATAATTATGTGTTTTTATTTTATGATGTAAATGTAAAAAGAGTAAATAAGGTTTTTAAAAAATGCAAAAAATATCTCAATCATTGGCAAAAATCAGTATTTAGAGGACCACTTACAAATTCGGAAATAATAGAACTGGAAAACGAATTAAAAAAGATAATAGACCAAGAAGAAGATTTTATATCAATTATAAAAATTGTAAACTTCAAAACAATAGGAGAAACAGTTTTAGGTATAAAAGAAAAAAACACAGAAGAAATATTTCTATAATTTCCAGGCTAGAGCTTCAAACTAGCATGAATACTGAAAAGTAAAATAATTGATATTGCTGGAAAAATTTATAAAAAACATTGAATTTATCAGTGAAAAGTGGTATCATAAAAAAATAAAAGCCTTAAATGGCGAGTGTTTAACTTCAACATAAGATGTATTTAAATGGAACAAAGAAGAATTGAGCTTAGAGAAGAAATAAATGTTTAACTTCAACATAAGATGTATTTAAATGTTGTTGATGTACCTGCTTATGATGCTACAGAAAGTTTAACTTCAACATAAGATGTATTTAAATTTGTCCCACTTGATTCCATCACCATCATTCACTTTGTTTAACTTCAACATAAGATGTATTTAAATACCAAAATGGATATTTTTGTAGTAGATTATTAACAAGTTTAACTTCAACATAAGATGTATTTAAATGCATATACAAATTGTGCTTTTGATATTCCATTTCTAGTTTAACTTCAACATAAGATGTATTTAAATTACATTACAGATGGATATAAACTGTTTACATCTAGTTTAACTTCAACATAAGATGTATTTAAATTGGCACATGGATATTATAGATGGAAAAATTTCAATGTTTAACTTCAACATAAGATGTATTTAAATCAAATTCAAGATTTTTTAAACTCAAAAAAAGATTTCGTTTAACTTCAACATAAGATGTATTTAAATAACAGTTAGACAAGAATACATTGTCGTTAGTACAAGTTTAACTTCAACATAAGATGTATTTAAATTACTAACTTGCCTATTTTTTCCTTCTATAAGCTCAGTTTAACTTCAACATAAGATGTATTTAAATCTAATTCTTTGCAAATATAATTTATTACTGCTCCAGTTTAACTTCAACATAAGATGTATTTAAATTTTAAAGCCTTTTGCAATTCTTCTGGCTTTATTGTAGTTTAACTTCAACATAAGATGTATTTAAATTATTTAGTCATTATTGGATTTGGTTTTGTATTTATAGTTTAACTTCAACATAAGATGTATTTAAATAGTAGAAGAAAATACATTTAAAGACATCTACCGCGCGTTTAACTTCAACATAAGATGTATTTAAATACAAACGCAGTTGGTTGACGTTAAAGTTAGTAATAAGTTTAACTTCAACATAAGATGTATTTAAATAGAGAATATCTATCGCACATCTCCGAATTTACAGTAGTTTAACTTCAACATAAGATGTATTTAAATTGTTGTCAGAAATACAAAAAAGAGAAAGAACAGAACGTTTAACTTCAACATAAGATGTATTTAAATGACGTAACGGAAATGTTGTATGTGCCGTTTCCAATGTTTAACTTCAACATAAGATGTATTTAAATACGTTTGTATCCTTCATCAATTCTTTAATTTCTTTTGGTTTAACTTCAACATAAGATGTATTTAAATAGACAAATACGTGTATTTTTATGCTACAGCCGACTAGTTTAACTTCAACATAAGATGTATTTAAATTCTAATTTCTCGTTAATGTTCCAGAAATTTTCCTTTGTTTAACTTCAACATAAGATGTATTTAAATCAAATAACATCACCATAAAAAATAAAAAAAAATAAAAGTTTAACTTCAACATAAGATGTATTTAAATACAAACGCAGCTTGTTGATGTTAATGTAAGTAGTAAGTTTAACTTCAACATAAGATGTATTTAAATAGTTAGTTGCAATATGTTTTCTTTTCCATTTTTAAGTTTAACTTCAACATAAGATGTATTTAAATTCGGGCTTGTTAAATGTTTTCCACAAGATGATTTATGTTTAACTTCAACATAAGATGTATTTAAATCACTTAACAGTATATAGGTTTGCACTTGCGACGGGTTTAACTTCAACATAAGATGTATTTAAATTTAAAAAAAGTAAAACTATCTACATTTGTTATAACTGTTTAACTTCAACATAAGATGTATTTAAATTTGAAATTGATATATCTATAATAAGCATGACTTAAAGTTTAACTTCAACATAAGATGTATTTAAATCTTTATTAAGAAGAAAAGCACGATTTAAAAACGGAAAAGTTTAACTTCAACATAAGATGTATTTAAATCACATAAAATTAACCTCCTAAAAAAATTGGAGGGCGTTTAACTTCAACATAAGATGTATTTAAATAACAGATTCTGATTAATGAAAACATCTTGTATAAAAGTTTAACTTCAACATAAGATGTATTTAAATTTGTCAGGAAAACCTTTAACTAAACCGATGGAAGTGTTTAACTTCAACATAAGATGTATTTAAATAGACCATATTTACTAAGGCTTGGACAGCTGTAAAAAGTTTAACTTCAACATAAGATGTATTTAAATATATTTGCTATTATGCTACTTAATAAAATATTTTTGTTTAACTTCAACATAAGATGTATTTAAATTTAACTCTTTAATTTCTTTTGTTTCCTTAGCAGTTTGTTTAACTTCAACATAAGATGTATTTAAATTAATAAAAATAATTGCTATTCATATAAATTCTATAGTTTAACTTCAACATAAGATGTATTTAAATGAATTCTCTAAACTAGCAAGAATTTCTATAAATTTAGTTTAACTTCAACATAAGATGTATTTAAATCAACATTTCCTCCTTTATATTAGTATTTTGAATATCTGTTTAACTTCAACATAAGATGTATTTAAATAGTCTTCACCTACTGGCGTGAGCGTTTGGCGGATTGTTTAACTTCAACATAAGATGTATTTAAATAGCAAATTTTTTACAAACAATTCTAGCAAAAACAGGTTTAACTTCAACATAAGATGTATTTAAATACTACTAAAATAAATACGATTATGTTTATTTTTAACGTTTAACTTCAACATAAGATGTATTTAAATTCAAGACGGTGCTTTTCATTTTCATCGGTTTAGTTAGTTTAACTTCAACATAAGATGTATTTAAATAATAAATTCTATAATAAGTATAATCATTATTACTATAGTTTAACTTCAACATAAGATGTATTTAAATTTACAGTAGCACCTCCTTCCGTAACATTATTCATAAGTTTAACTTCAACATAAGATGTATTTAAATTGTTGCTAACTTAGTATTCAACAAATTAGCATTTGTTTAACTTCAACATAAGATGTATTTAAATCCCGCAATTAAGTGCAAGTGTGTGATAACTGTAGGAGTTTAACTTCAACATAAGATGTATTTAATGAACAAGACAGAATTAATGCAAACAAATATCATTATGTTTAACTTCAACATAAGATGTATTTAAATGTATTTAAAACTAAATTAGTCCAATTTGACCATTCAGCGTTTAACTTCAACATAAGATGTATTTAAATATAGCAAATGGTTGGGCAAAAGGATATGTTTAACTGTAGCATAAGGTGTAATATGTTTTGAATATAAAAAAGACACCTTTTACAGTGTCTAAATAAAAAAGTCCTCCTTTTCGAACGGGAAATTCAGCTATGAATGAGCAAATTACCTTAGTAAATAATTTTTACTTTTCTTATTGTAACATAATTGCCTTATTCTATTAACCATCTTCATGTTATATGCTTTTTCATTACTTAAGATTTGCTCACTATCAGATTTCAAAAAACTACTTGCTTTATAACAAAATCTTTGCTATAATACATTAGCACGTATCTATTATTCCTATAATAGAGAATGGAGTAGGTTAATAAAAACCTGCTCTTATTTATTTTTAGATCAGCAAATGTCAAATATATTTAGGAGCATTTTAAACATCACTGCATTCTAAGCTCAATTTTTAAAATATAATTCCAAAAATAATTTCTAAACTTCCCCCAAACCCCTTGTTAAACCCCAAAACTTGTGATAAAATGCTATTATATAGCAAAATAGAGAAATTTATTAGTAATAATTTTAAGATTTTGTTTGTAGGAGGTTACTGATAAAGAATGACAATCGAGAGCAATTTAGCAACAAATTATAACAATATGACAGATGAGGGAATAATAGAGCAAATAAAATTAGGGGACAATAATGCATTAGACTTCATTATAAACAAATATGCAGAGCTTGTTAATATGAAAGCAAGCAAGTTTTTTATTGTTGGAGCAGAGAGGGGAGACATTGTTCAAGAAGGGCTAATTGGCCTTTACAAAGCAACAAAAGCATTTGATAATGAAAAACAAAATTCCTTTAAAACATTTGCTAATATGTGTATAGAACGTCAAATAATTACAGCAATAAAAACAGCGAATAGACAAAAAAATATTCCTCTAAACTCAGCTTTTTCAATTAATGCACAAGTCTTTGATGATAATGAAGAAAATGATAAAGAAATTGTAGATATTTTAAATACACATTGTATAGAAGATCCATCTGAAGAAATTGCAAAAAAAGAATATTATAATCTTATAAATAAAACAATAAATGAAAGTTTAAGCGAACATGAAAGAAATGTTTTAAAGTATTATCAACAAAATAAAACTTATGAAGAGATTGCAAACAAGCTTAACTGTAAGACAAAATCTGTAGACACTGCAATGACAAGAATTAGAAAAAAGGCAAATAAAATAAAAAAACAAGTAGATGATAATGATAACAATTAAAAATAAATAAAGGAGCGTTTAGCTCCTTTATTTTATATATTTAGATTATTTTTATTAGTTAGCTTTTTTAATTTTAAATAAGTTATTACAGAAGAGGTTAATCCTAAAACTAAGATTACTAATAATGAAGTAAATACTATTTTGTTACCAGTATCAGGTATTATAGGTGAAGACTCACTCTTCTCAGCACTTATACGAACTGTATTTGAAGAAACATCTTCTGAATTATCAGCTGTAACTTTTGCTGTATTTGTAATGATTGTGTTTTCATTTTCGATTTTATCAACCATTACTGTGAATGTCTCTGAAAAACTTTCCCCAGGAGCTAATGTCTCCCTAGTATTAGATGTAATTGTTGTAGTAGAGGCTTTTTTCACATATTCATTATTTGAATCTTTTTCAACATAAGTTGTATGTTCAGGGACAGTATCATGTATAATTACATTTTTAGCATCACCCTCACCATCATTGTAAACAGTTATTTTATAAGTAATTATTTTTCCTTCTTTAACAGTTGAACCATCTTGAATAGAGCTTGTTTTTACTACTCTTAATTTAGGTAGTTTAGGAGAAGGAGTTGTAGTTATTGTTACTGTGTTTGAAGAAATTTCATCTAAATCATCAGCAGTAACCTTTGCAGTATTAACTATTTTAACATTTTCATCTGAAATTTTATTTACTTTAACACTAAATTCAAATGAAAAGTTTTGCCCAGCTTCTAAAGTTCCCTTTGTATTAGAAGAAATAGTTTTAACAGAAGCCTTTTCAATATAATTATTGTTAGAATCTAATTCAACATAAGTAGTGTTTTCAGGTATAGAATCTTTTATTACTACATTTTTAGCAGGACCATTTCCACTGTTATATACAGTTATTCTATAAGTAATTATATCACCTTCTTTAACAGAAGCTCCGTTTTGAATAGAACTTGTTTTAACAGCACTTAGAATTGGCTTTTTTATAGTTTCTTCTGTAGAAATAGTAACTGTATTAGAACTAACATCATCTAAATCGTTAGCTGTAACTGTAGCAGTATTAGTTATTTTTGTATTACTATTTGCAATAGCATTTACTTTAACTGAGAATGAAATGTTGAAATTTTCACCAGCAGCTAAAATTTCTTTTGCAACAGATGTAATAGAAGTTGTAGAAGGTTTTTCTACATATTGGTTTGTAGTAGTATCAAATTCAACATAAGTGGTGTTTGCAGGAACTGTATCATGAATTACTACATTATAGGCAGGAGCGGTACCATCATTGTAAACAGTTATTTTATAATTAATTATATCTCCTTCCTTAACAGTAGTACCACTTGGAACAGAACTTGTTTTTACAGCTCTTAATGCTGGATTTTTTTCTGTAGGAGTAGTAGGAATATTGATAGTATTAGATGGAATTTCATCTAGACCGTCAGCAGTAACTTTTGATGTATTTGTTATATAAGCATCATGCTTTTCAATTTCATTTACTATTACAGAGAATGTCAATGAACAATTTTCGCCAGCACCTAAAGTTTCGACTACACCGGATGCAACTGTTGAAATAGAAGAATTTTTTATATACTGACCATTTTCTTCTTGAGCATAGGTTGTATACTGAGGTATAGTATCTTTGATAACAACATTTTTAGCAGGTACATTGCTATCATTGTAAACTGTTATTGTGTAAGTTATTAAATCTCCTTCTTTTACAGAAGTGCCTTCTGGTATAGAACTTGTTTTTACTACTCTTAAAATTGGACCATTTCCAGTAGTTAAACCAATTTTGTTTGCTTCATTAGAACCAGAATTTCCATCATAAGTATAATAAGCACCGAAGTTAGCAAATAGAGATTTATTATATTTTAAGCTATTACTTGTAGAAAATTTATAATTAAACTTAAGTTGCTCGCCAACAGCCAATTCGTAATTATTTAATACAATCATAAATGACTTTATTGTACTCAAATCTGTTGGTGTGGTTACCCAGTTGTTAGCAGTGTTAGTTAAATCTTTAGTTGCATCAAGATTGTCTGAATAATAAACTGTATATTTACTATCATCAATGTTTGATACTTTAGTTATATAAGTTGTTAAAATCGTATTAATTTCTGTGCCTAAATCATTATTACCTAATATAGATTTGTTATTAATATAAGGTATTCTACCTAAAACAGATATATCAGAAACAGGTACAGTATGATTGTTTTGAATAATTAAGCCCATTGTTGCTTCGGCTCCATCTAAAGATATGTTACCAACAGTGTTTTCGTCAAATGAATCAATAACATCTCCTGTACTGTTAAAGTTACTTAGCTCAGAAACACAAAGAAGAGTAGGTTCAGTAATTAAATCAATGGAATCTGTTGCAATTCCGCAAACTGGATTTGAAGGATCAAGTTTGAATACTGAAGGGTTTCTATATTGGTAAGCAAGGGCGTTATAGTAATATAAATTAATATCTTTTGTAACACTAGGTGTAAATTTATCAACAAAAACTTTAAATTCTACTCTTATTTTAGTTGGGTTAGCATAAATATTTTTTTGAGAACCATCTAGTTTAAATACTAAATTAAACTTGTTATCTTTTTTTATAATGTTTAATTCATCAGCTACA
>OGRO01003358.1_pt1 | contig 11535 bp, 12 predicted proteins | sample 1553451 | NCBI WGS metagenome assembly OGRO01 (sample SAMEA2580021, study PRJEB22360) | human gut metagenome
TTTCAATAATAGATAAAATCCTATGGTATAATTATATCCTTTAAATAGTTGATTTAACAATATAATTCATAATAATGTAAATGATAAAATATTGCAGAGAAAAGTTTTAAAATATTTATTATATTTTTTACTTGTATAAAAATAAATATGTATAAATATAGCTTAATTAAAGCATAATAAAAATAATCTCTAGATATCTAGAGATTATTTTTATTATGCTTTACAACATCCATTTTATATACACGCCGTATCCTATTTTAGGATTGTTTTCTAAGGCATGAGATACTGCACCAATTATTTTATTATTTTGAATTATTGGAGTACCACTCATACCTTGCACAATTCCTCCAGTCTCCTTAAGTAAATCTTCATCAACAATTCTTATTTTAAAAGTTTTAGGTTCTGGAGTACATTGATTTTCAATTTTTAATATTTCAATATCATACTTAACACATTGATTTTGTTTATTTTGTAATATTATTTGCGCTTTACCAAGTTGAACTTCATCTAAATTAGCTACCTTATATTTTCTTTGATTTGAAAAATCTATATTTCTAGTTTTACCTTTTATACCATATTGCGTATTTTCTTTAAAATCACCAATTAAATAATTTTTACTTGCATTTATATATCCAACATTTCCACGAGATGATTTTTCTATCTCTAAATTGCTTGTTGTAGAGATAGTACCTGATTTAATAGGTATTTGTTTTGCATCACCGACATTAATTGCATGTCCCACTGCACCAAATTGATGAGTTTCAGGATTTATATATGTCAGTGTAGCAAAACCTGATATTGCATTATTAAAACTAACTCTTTTTAACGGTTCTTTATAACATATTAAATTTTTAATTACATTTCCTCTTTTAACAGTAACGCTAATTTGATTACCAGTAGAAGAATAAAACACATCTGATAAATGATTAAAATCTTTTATTGGATTACCTTCTACTCTCAAAATTAAATCACCGCTTTTTAGTGGACAGCCATTAACTTCATTGCGAACAATTAGATTTTCTAGCTGGCCATCAACTTGAATTACTTTTCCGATTGGAATTAAATACATATCATTATTTTTTTCCAAAGAATATGCATAATTTGCATTATTCATGAAAAAATATAATAAGAAGAAAAAACAAACAAAAAAGAAACTATTAAATTTTAATGACTTTAAATTGAGTTTTTTATTAAAATTTAGCAATGTTATAAACACCTTCTTTCTTTGATTTGGTTGGTGCTTAATAATATATTTTGCAGAAGTGATTTTTTAATGCTTGGAAATGAGATTCAACAAATCCGTAGATTGCATAAATAAACAAAGAATAAATGGGACATGTTGAAATAAGTAAAACAAAAAAATAAAAAAGAAATAAAATTTAAGCGAACTTGATTTTATTTCTTTTTAATCTTTCTTTTTACTATTTTTTTTGAACGTCTTTTTAAATTGCTAGAATTAGAATATCCTCTACTTGAAGGTGTATTAGCAGGAATTGGAGGAACGAATGCATTTTCTGTCTCACCTTGTGCACATGAATTAAGATCACCGATTAATGCAAGTTGATCCGACAATGTAGCAAGAAACGTAGATAATATATCTATATCGGTATCTGATAATTCTTCAGCTAAAGCAATTGCCAAAGTAGATGATAATACAAAGTAATCAAATGCCGAAAAATAACACAACTTAGAATTTTGATTAGTTGAGTTATCGTTTGTATTTTGATTATTATCATTATTGTTACTGTTATTACCACTGTTATTGCCGGAGGTATTGGCTGCAACCGTGAAGTTAGTACCTGCGATACCATTGTCCCAGACGATGGCAAAGGTATGGCTGCCTGTCGCTAATGTCTTAAGGTATTCTGCCTTCAGGGTAATAATGGTAGAGCCTTCTTTTGCTTCGTAGTTAGCAGGATCGATCACTTTTCCGTCTACCTTTACAGCATGGAACCTGGAAAATTCACCGTTTCCGCGGATCACGACCGTTCCGTCCGTGTTCTGTGTCCAGGAGCTGTTGGCACCGTCGATGATCCGGTATTCCGGAGAGATGTAGATAGTCACTTTGACGGTGACATCTTTATAGTTCTCCGAGGTAATGATCACGGGCACGGTCACCTTTTTGTCAATATTGTCTTTCGTCAGTTCAGACAACGCAAACTTCATAAGGCCGGTCGCATCTATGGTAATATCTCCGGACACAATTCCGTTGTCATTGGTATATGCATCAGGTGTATAACTTCTTGCGCCCGGTACAAGCTCCGCTAAGTTGATGGTCTGTTCGCCCTTCTTCGTGTACTCGAAGAATTCTGTAACGTCTTCTACTGTAAGATCCGCCTTCTCAATGGTCAGTGTACCTGCCTCGATCTCTGCTGCGGTGTAGTTCTTGCCTTCCGCCACGGACAGGATCACCTGATAGGTTCCGGCGTTGGTGGGTGCTGTTTTACTTCTGGGATAGGTCGTACCGTTGCTTCCCTCGTAGCACACCGTTACCGCGCCCATACCGATGACGCCGTTCTTCGGCTGAGCAGTCACCTCTTTCGGTTTGCCATCGTAGGTCTGCTTCTGGGAAAGATCCGGAGTCACGTCAAAGTTATCCAATGCAGGAGTCGCCCTGGTAATCTTCCAGGTCGTGGTCGCTGTTCCGGTATAATTGCCCTTGCCAGCGATGGTCAGAGTGATGGAAGCATCCGCACTGATCTGTTCGTTACTGTTATTTACAATGTAATAATCATTAGTAGTTAATGGCACCTGGTTAAGAGTTACGGATGTAATCTGCACCTCCTGCATCAGACCGGTATATCCCAGACTGTCTGCCTGTAATGTAATGGCTGCCCCTTTAATGTCCTTAGGACTGATCGTGAATGTCCTGCTTGCGGTTCCCGTGTAGTTCCCTTTTCCGGTGATGGTCAGGGTCGCTGTATTCTCGCCGGCATTGATATTCTCGTCGTAGCTGAAGTCAAAGTCTGTGCCGGAAGTCAGTATAGTATTGCCATCCATCACAACAGGTTGCGGTGTAATAGGACTGCCGGTGTATGTCTCATCAGCCATGGCACCGATCATGTCTGCGGTAACAGCCTTCGGAGAAATAGTAAAGGTGTACGTCTTCTCGCCGATATAATTATCATTGTCCTCTCTTACTTTATAAGTCACCTGGTAAGTACCTGCATCCGTGGGTGCATCAGTGCCGTTGTAAGTCGTGTCACCTATACCTGTATACGTCACTTCCAGTTCACTCACAGGCACTTTGTCGCCAGATACCTGCAGGGTACCGACAGGTTTCATAGCTTTGCCGTCATAGGTCTTGCCCGTATAGGTCAGACCGGAGATTGTAACCGTCTCCTTGTCCGTAAGATGGAATATCAGGGTTGCCGTAATGTCATGGTAGTTATCGGAAGAAATGGTTACTGTGCATTTCTGATCGTCTGCGTTTACAATATACGTTCTACTGGTATATGTGAGTTGATTGGTAGAATCGAGTTTCAACCCACCATCCAACATCGTCATATTCTCGCTCTCACTCAACACAGAGATCACAGCTCCCTCAGGTGCTCCCTCCGGGAAAAAGTCTGCTGCCGTCAAAGTACCGGTCTGTGCATCACTGCGTCCTTTGATAAGATTTACCGTCTTGCTGACTGTTCCGGGGTAGGTTCCTTTATCAATGGTGAATTTCGTACTTCCGCTGACATTATAGTTTCCACCTGCTACATCCGTAATTGTTACAGTAGCGGTGCCAGCATTGATATTATCTGCATAGGAAACTCTATACTCACTGGCAAGAATCACATTTGCTCCGTCCTTTACAACCACAGTCGGTTTCTGCGCCGTACCATTGTAGGTTACGGGAGTCGTGACTTCAATGGTCGGAGTGGTAACCGTCTTCTCTTTAATGGCATAGATGACCCATGCGGATTGATTCCCCATCGTAATTTCAGCCCGATAAGTGCCGGCATCCTTAGGTACGCCTTCCATCTCCTCGAATGAACCTCCGGTCTGTTTCTGATAGACAATCTTAGGCACATCAGGGAATTCCTCACCAGTAGCGTTATCACTGACTTTTACAGTAGCCACCTTATCGCTACCACTGTAGGTCAAAACCGTCGGTGCAGTAACCATATAGGTGGCAGCAAAATCACTTTCCAAATTACAGCCATCAGCGCTGCACGTTACTTTGATCGTATCGTCGCCGCCTGTGGTGTATGTCCAGCTGTGCTGATGAAGTCCCATGTACAGATTGCCCTTCTCATCCTTGGTGACTACGTATTTCTGCTCGCTTGTATCTGGAGTGAATATCTGTGCATAATCCAGCTCGGACTTCGTCGCACCGGTGGCAATCTTGATGTTTGCATTCGCTGAAGGTTTAGTGACTGTTGAGATGCCTATCCAGGCATTCGATGTCAGGCTTTTATCAATACTGATGACTGATTTGCCGAGCAGTACGAGATTCTTCGTTGTATTGTTAATGACCTTTGCATCACCACCAATTGTTAGCGAATCGTAAGACGAACCATCTACTCCGATTGTATTACCGGTAATGCTGCCTCCGAAAAGCTCCACACTAGAATCACTGCAAGTATATACTCCATAATCGCCTCCCTGAATCGTACCTCCATACAGACAAAACTGTGCAGCATTCCATTTAGGATAGTCTTGATATTGCCCCACTCCTTACGGGAAAGGTTATATCCTTTTACAATGCGGTTACATTCTTTTTCCAGCAGTAGTTCATCAAGCTGTTTCAGTTTCTTTTCATGCAGAACCGAAGGCTCAAAATATTTACGGTAATGCTGTTCGTGTCTTTTTATGGTATTGGGACTGTTCGTTACCGTCTGTTTGTATTCCAGCCATTCCTCATACAGTGTGTGAAGGCAGTCAGATTTCTGTATCATACAAAGTCCCTCTTTCTGGTCTTTTCCGTCCTGGGGCGGTATAAATCCGTATATAGTTGCCATTATCTCCCCTTTTTCCCCCGTATTCCATGTAGGGAGATACCAGATGGATGTTCATGTTGTCTGAAATGGCATCCTTCTTTTCCATCCATGTCTGCAAGGGGATTCGGGAGTAAAATTCCTTGACGGCAACCCGTGTTCCCTTTATTCTCTTACTGCGTAATAAGAGGGGGGCTCCGTACCGCAAGTCTTTTTCTGAAAAAGCCATCATTATGGCAGCCTCGTCCCGTCTGGCAGTTCCGTTTCCCAACAGTTCCAGAAAGCCCAGCAGAAATACCAGTGGGATGAAAATAACCGCAGTTGAAATGGCTATCCGAAAGACCGGGAGCAGGACTTCCGGCACATGGTTTACCGGAAAAATATTCCAGCGGTGTTTCCAGAGTATAAAGAGCAGGACTATCAGTAAAGCCGGAACAGTCAGATAGCCAGGACTGGAAAACAGTCGTGAAATTCCCAGCCTCATGCGGGAATAAATTCGTTTTCTGTTATATTGTGCCTGTAGATAGGCAGTTTCTTGTTTGTGTGTCATAGGGGCTACCTCTTTTATTTACTGATGATTTCCAGCTTTTCCGCTGTAACGCTCAACTGGTTCCGATATTCGCCAAACACGTTGGCAGTCGCATTAACCAGCCGGACTTCCACATTCATGGGAACATTGATTTTCAAAGGCACTTTGACCACCATCTTTTCATACAGATTGTTGACCGTTTCTCCATCGGTATTCCCGTAGTTGGTTTTGTCCTGCATGATAACAACGGTAACCTTTGTTCCAAGAACCTCTCCGGTCTTGAAATCCTTCCATTCCTGCTGACCGATGCTCATATATCGCTTTCCCGCAGAAAATTCCTCAAAATCAAAATAAGTAAATAAATTAAGTTTTTTCATTGTGTTTTACCTCATATCTTTCTGATGGATTGTAAAAAGTTCCTGTAATCGATTACAGACCCAGCATAGCAGAAACCTATAGAAAACACGATGGATGGAAGTAGAAGATATCCGGCAAATATTCCATTTTCATTTGAAGAAAAGGATGTTAAGCTGATACAAGGAGGTGGATTTGATGGAAAGCAATAAAGAGACAAGAAAAAGACTTACAGCGGTATTGAACGCATTAAAGAAGGAAGGACACACACAGGCGAAGATTGCCGATGAACTGGGCATCAATGCGGATAATATTTCCAGTTACAAGATAGGAAAGACGAAAGAAATACCAGACGCTTTTCTGGATGGGTTGCAGGAAAAATATTTCATTAACCCCGGTTACATACGGGGAACTTCCGAACTTATGTATGACATGCAGGGATTTCGATTAACGCATTTTGAAAAATTTGCGGATTCCTGGGAAACGGTTGAACAGCCTGTCCGTTCAGACGCTGGGGAAATTGAGTTTGAAAAATTTATTTGTCTTACCATGGATAAAAACTTTTGTGATTTCCTCATTGAGGCAGAAAAAGCACATGATAGAGCAAATGAGGGTATCGGAGACGAACAGGAAGACCTAAAAAATCTGAGTGTTACATATTCTGGAGAATCAAAACCACAAGAGTATCTTCTCATTCCCCGAAATAACTTTTCGGAAATGGTAGAAGAATTTAAGCGTAAGAAACGAACTTTAGAAGAAGTATTAGATTTCAGCATGTTCGATGTTGATGAGGAAGAATAAGGAAAAGCGGTTGGGATTGTCTCAACCGCTTTTCTATGCAGGAATTAGTTCATAACACCAATTTTATTGCCATTTTCAGCGCCTTCAGGGCTTCCTTCAATAACGCCACCACCCTGATCAACGATATATCCATATCCAGGAATGTAAATATAGCCGGGTTTATCCCCCTCTGGACCGTGGTCTATGCCATCATTTACAGTCTGTTTCGATTCTGAAACAGTGTTCTCTGTAGTTTCTGTTGTGGGAGTTGTAGGCGTGGTAGCCGGGACAGATTCGGTAGATTTCTGTTCCGTTGGGGTGCTTGCCTGTTCCACACTTTCCACGGTTTCTACTGGGACTGTTTCCTCTATCTCTTGTGTTTCTGTAGTTTCTTCTTGAAAGCTGGTTTCGGTTTCCAATTCTACAGATTCTGTTTCGGTTGTTTCCATCGTTTCTGTTTCTTCGGTAGGAAGTGTTTCCTCCTGTGTACTTTCGGTTTCCTGTTCTATAGTTTCGATTTTCTCATTTGCCCGGCTAATGTGCAGATAAATACCTCCACAGACGGAAATAACTATGATGATTCCTAAAATAGCAATGATTTTCTTTTTCATGGGTATCTCCTCCAATTTGTTAGAGTATAACATGGTTATCCTGTACAGGCAACCATTTTGTGAGTTTATACCTAACATACTTTTAAGACGGATAAAGGTACAATTTTGTTAGGTGATAGCTAATATGAACGAGAAGTACAGTCCATTAAATTTTGACGAAAATATTTATAATACTATACGAAAAAACATAAAGAAATATCGAAAGGAAAGAGGGCTGACCTCCGCCCAGCTTGCGGAAATGGTTGACTTATCCCATGATTTTATCAGACAGATAGAAAGTGAAAAAGTAGGGTATAATTTTTCTGTGGAAACATTTTATAAGATTTCCGTTGCATTGGAAGTCAGTTTAGATAAATTGATTGAGAAGAACGAACTGTAAAAAGGCTGGTAGATTTTAGATTCTATCAGCCTTTTACTAATATTTGTAGACAACTTGTAGACACTAAGTAGACAGTGCGCTGTTCTCCTTGTATTTACTGGGTTTGCGAGGGACGATGGAGTTCGAGTAAAATGACCCATACCATATGCGGATTTTACGTACACACCGCCTCCGAATTTATTAGCTTCATTACCGGTAATCTCGCCACCGGTCATATTAAAATTCGAACCCACATACACACCACCACCATATGCGTTCGTATTATTGTCCCTAATTGTACCACCACTCATATTGAAAGTGTTGCCAACAATGTTCACTCCGCCGCCACCGCCAAAAGCCGTATTCTTGCCAGTAGCTTGGTTATTTTCAATAGTGCCACCGCTCATATTGAAAACGCTCCCATCATAGCTATACACTCCACCGCCATATTCACCTGTGTTATTACTTATTGTTCCAGCGTACATATTGAAAGTGCTGTTTTTCTCCATGCACACACCGCCGCCTATACCTACATTTTCACTATTTGAAGTAAAGTTTTTGGCTTCGTTCCCGGTAATATTGCCACCATACATATTAAAGGTACCGTTGTTATACATCCTTACACCTGCACCCGTACGTGCTGTATTTCCAGTAATGCTACCACCGTACATGTTGAAAGTACTTCCACCCGCCACAAACGCACCAGAACCTCTATACCCATTGCTGTGAGTGATCTTTCCTCCGTTTTGGCAGTCACAAAGGGTGAATGTACTCCCAGTTTTTGGTATAATGCAATCATTACTATATGCCAAGGTGATATTATACCCATTTAAACAAAGTACTACACCGTCGACAGGTGTCCAAGCCTCGCTCAATGTAACATTGTTCATCAGATAGTAGTTACCTACCACCTCGGGCAACTCAGATGTCCCATTCCATGCTTGAAAGGTGACTTTGGTAGTCTCCGTATGTCCGCCTACCCTATTACAGGTATCCTTACCACAGAGAAAGTGTGTATGCTCACCTGCCGCCACCGTCATCGGTGCATTCATCGCCTCAGAAACGGCATGAAGTCGTGTCATATCCAGTTCTGCGATCTGTTCCTCGGTCAGTGACTCCATAGCCTCGTCAATGGCTTCCAGCTGCGCACTGACACTTTCTGCATTTTCCATCGTCACTGTCTCCGGCAGAGCGTCGATAAGTGCCTGTACCTTCTGCACTGCTGCCTTCTTCTCATCGTCTGCCGCGGTGTCCTGCGTGCCGGCATCATTATCGCTAATGCTTTCACCAGTGGATTTCACAGTATCGGGGACTTCGCCCGCAGTGGGATCTTCCGTACCGGGAGTTGCCGCAGTGGTGCTCTTATCGGACGAAGTCTCTTCCCCCGGTGCCGCCACTGCTTCTGCTTCCTTCTGCTCTTCCGCAGAGTCTGCTTCCTGCTGTTCTTCCGGCTCTGCCGCAGGGGCTGCTTCCTGCTGTTCCTCCTGCTCTGTCACCGCATCAGCCTCCTGTGCGAATGCTGTCATGGGCAGTGTTGAGAAGCAGAGAATAAATGCCAGTAACATGCTCAATACTCGTTTTTTCATACCGTTTTACCTCTTTCCGCTGGGCATAGTGATACCCATTATCTTAAAGATAACGTACCACACTTTCTCTCAGCGGAACCAGGGGCTGCATGAATCGACCCAAATATGTCATGAACCGACCGAAGAGGACTTTAAATGGCTCAATGCGGTTCAATAGCAAGTATTCCTTGAAAAAGTCTTTCCGGTATTATATTCTATTATTATGTCCTATAAAAGTTAGTTACAAAGTATACACACAGAAAGGTTTCTATATGTGGATTGCAGATCATTGGAAAGATTATGAAGTGCTGGATACTTCCAGCGGAGAAAAGTTAGAGCGTTGGGGAGATTATATTCTGGTGCGTCCGGATCCCCAGGTCATCTGGAAGACGCCCCACGATCATAAGGGCTGGAAGCAGAAGAACGGTCATTACCACAGAAGTGCCAAGGGCGGCGGAGAATGGGAGTTCTTCCATCTGCCGGATGAATGGGCGATCCATTACACCCTGCCTTTTCAGAAGGAAGCCTCCGGTAAGGCTGATCCTCTGACCTTCCATCTGAAGCCCTTCAGCTTCAAGCATACCGGTCTGTTCCCGGAGCAGGCGGTGAACTGGGACTGGTTCTCCGGTCTGATCCATGAGGCAGGCCGCCCCGTGAAGGTGCTGAACCTCTTCGCTTACACCGGCGGTGCCACTGTATCCGCCGCAGCTGCGGGAGCTGCTGTGACCCATGTGGATGCGTCCAAGGGTATGGTCGGCTGGGCAAAGGAGAATGCTGCTGCCAGCGGGCTTGCCGATGCTCCTATCCGCTGGCTGGTGGACGACTGTATGAAGTTCGTAGAGCGTGAGATCCGCCGGGGCAACAAATACGACGGCATCATCATGGATCCTCCTTCCTACGGCAGAGGACCCAAGGGCGAGATCTGGAAAATAGAAGATAATATCTGGGATTTCGTAGGACTGACCGCACAGCTTTTATCCGATGATGCGCTGTTCTTCCTGATCAATTCGTACACTACAGGATTGCAGCCCACCGTGCTGTCCTATATGATGAATTCCACCCTGACGAAAAAGTTCGGCGGTCATGTGGAAGCCGAAGAGATCGGCCTCCCCGTCACCGAGAGCGGTCTGGTACTGCCCTGCGGCGCTTCCGGGCGCTGGCAGCGAAAGTGATCTGACTAGCATCATAAGCCTAATCAAAAAGGAGCCTCTGGTCGAGGCTCCTTCTTGATCACAGCCAAAGTCAGCAACTATCGCCTGATGATTGAATTCCAAATATGGTGCGTTTTTACTCCTCTGTTTCAATCTCCAATCTCTGAAGAATGTCTCTCACAATACCAGCATCCTCAATCAGAGAAATTCCAAAACACTTTTTTCCTGCATCTTTTAAGGAGGCTCCTATATGATAAACATTTTTCTTATCCAAGATTAAAAAGCGATCATGATATACTTTCGTGTACCGCACTTCCAGTAAAGGATACTGGCTGTTGAAATTATTAACATCTTCTTGAGATAACTTGGTTCTTTTCAATGTATACATCACAACAGTCACATTTTCATTCTTTTTTGTGAGAAGATTCAGCGTTCCTATATCCACATAGCCATCAATTAAAACGATTTCCTTTTCCGCTTTTTGAATCAGGCTAACAATTAGGCTAAAAGCATCAAATATCTGATCCAATTTTTCATCCGTTTGCTTTTGATATTCCAGTTGTTTTAACTCCACATTACTGATACGCTCAAAAAGCAAGGCGTTATTAGCAATAAATCGCCTCATTTCCACGAATGCGCGCATAATACCAATACTTACCTTAATTGCCACTTCGCTATGTAGAACACTAGCCAACATAGAGATTCTCTGCTCTGTAAATACATAAGGAAGAGTCCTACGACCACCATAATTATTTTCGCCCTGCGCAGAACTTGAAATGCCAGTTTGGCATCTCAAGTTCTGATACTCCTCTTTCGTGAGCTGAAAACGAAAACCTGGTCTCAAATTTTTTTGAAAATTTTTTGATTTTGGGTGAGAGTTTTTCCGATTTTTTGTACCTATATAAGTGAAGGGGTTTTTAAGCCGCATTTCAAAAAATCCAGAGGGGAGATTCAAACGATATGTACGATACCGCAAGACGGGTCGCATTCGTCAAGCAGCGGATGCGGGAAAACACCCGCCGGGGGCAGCGGCGCGAGGCAATAAGCCTCTCCGCTTTCTGCCTGATGTTATTCACAGCACTTGCCGGGGCGGCGGACGCACTTATAGTGCAGGGGCAGACCGCCGCGTAGGGCATCCGGCTCAGAAACAGAGAAAACCAGAAAAAAGGCGGGGCGGACAAACCGAACCGACACGAACAGGAGAAGAAAAGCCAATGAAAAAACGAATACTTAGCATACTGCTCGTCTGCTGCATGGTG
>OGRO01003362.1_pt1 | contig 11529 bp, 12 predicted proteins | sample 1553451 | NCBI WGS metagenome assembly OGRO01 (sample SAMEA2580021, study PRJEB22360) | human gut metagenome
ATTTTTTCCTATAAAAATATATAATTTTACCATTTTATCATATTGTTACTATTTATAATACTAATTTGCACCAAAAAGAAAACATAGATGATTCTGTTTATATTTTATCATCTGCCATTGCTTGCTCATGTTGATTCATGATTTGATAGGCATCTCGTTTTTTAGATGTTAATAAAAGAAATAACACTTCAATGACAGTCATCGCAGATATGCGAGAGAAACAGTATTCATTGAAGAATAGACGCTCTCTTGAGAACGTGGTAATGTGATAATCACAAAGAACAGCAATTGGAGAATTATCATGATTCGTAATTCCAACGACTTTAATATTGTGTTTTTTAGCTGCATCAATAAGAGTCACTAAATCTTTTGAAGCTCCTGAATTTGAAATGACAATAATAATATCTTGCTCTGTTAACGTATAAGTAAGTGCAAGTTGTGTTTCATGAATTGGCGTGGCAACCGCACTAATTCCAATTTGATTAAATTTGTAAGCTGCATCAAGTGCAACAGGAATCGTATTTCCAACAGCGGCAAATTGTACAACTCTTGCTTTTTCTAATAAATCAAGGACCGATTCAACCGTTTTTTCATCCATCAAAGAAATCGTTTGAGTTAGCTCATCTACTTTATTATCTAAAATATTTTTTAGTGATTGTTTTAAATTACTTACATTCAAATCATTTGAATTAACTGAACCTGAATTCATCATTTGTTTTGCAATATTCATCTTTAAATCATGAAATCCTTTATATCCGCACTTTTTACAAAAACGGATAATGGTTGCTTCACTAGCTCCACTCGCAGATGCTAAAGAAGAAACGGTCATCTCAATGACTTGTTCCTGGTTGTTTAAAATATATGTTGCTATTTTTTTCTCTGCTTCATATAAATCATCATACACCGCAAAAATTTTATCTAACACATTTTTAGTCATGAAGTAAAACTCCTTATTTTTCAAATGGATATTTAATTCCCCATTGATTTCTGACATCAGTCATAATATCCATCACATCTACTGATAACTGAAGAACATCATCTCCACCGTTATTTAAAATATAGTTTTCCATATCTAAGATTTCATATTCAAGCGCCTTTGCCTCGACTCCCGCTTCAACAACCTCTGTTGTTCCATCAAGATACGTAATCATAGCACGTGTTGCACGTGGGAAGTTATCAACTGTTATAAATCCTAAATCTCCTGCTACCACACCACGCTTTGGCATCTTAGCACGCATCGTTAATGTCACGACCGCCATCTCATCTGCATCATTTTTCAAAATGATTCCTGATTGCTCGTCTACACCTGTCTCAAACTTTTTAACTGTCGTTAACACTTCATGAGGTTGTGCTGATAAGAAGAAACGAGCAAATGATAAAGCATACGTTCCAATATCAAGTAATGCCCCCCCTGCAAGATCTGGGCTAAAGAAACGATTCGTCACATCATACTCCTTACAACTCCCAAAAGATACATTGACCATTTTTAAAGTTCCTAATTTTCCGGTCTGTACAACTTGTTTCAGTTTTTCATAAAGAGGCATATGGTAAATCGTCATCGCTTCTGAAACAACTAAATTTTTAGTGGCTGCCAACTCAGTAATTTCTTTTAACTCTGAGCTACTCACCGTAATGGCCTTCTCACATAGCACATGCTTATTTTGGTGAAGACTTTTCATAATATATTCATAGTGATTACAATGAGGGGTTGAAATATAGACAACATCCACATTTGAATCTGCTAATAGTTCGTCATAACTTCCATAAGCTTTTTGTACCTGATATTTTTTAGCAAACGCTTCTGCTTTTTCTAACGTCCTTGATCCAACGGCATAAATTTCTCCATGTACATTTAGTAAGGCTTGTGCAAACTCAGTTGCAATTAATCCTGGTCCTAAAATTGCCCAATTTAATTTTTTCATTTTAACACTCCTTTGACATTAATTGATCCACAATTAAAACCTTAGTCACTTCTTTTGTAAATAATGATGTCCCAATCACACCACAGATTTCATTTAACTTTACATTTAACTCTTTAATATCTGATACTTGAGAAAACGTCACATCCATTAGATAATGACCATTCTCCGTAATCGTAAATCCATCTTTTGCACTTGAATGACGCATCACTGGAACGCCTCCAAGTTTTAAAACCTCGTATTGAACATAAGAAATCGCTGATTCAAGTACTTCAAGAACTACTGGATGCTTAAACGTTAAAACCTCACTAAACTTCGTTTCATCAATTAACAGTACGTAGTCTTTTGACATCGATGCGATTAATTTTTCACGTGTATGAATGCCACCGCCACTCTTTAAAGCATTAAAATTAGCATCTACTTCATCACACCCATCAAAAGCAATATCAATTTGATGAATTGCCATAGGATCAAGGACGGTTAATTCCTTTTCAAGACAGAGCATTTTAGTTTTTACAGAAGGCGTTACAATTTGAACGTTCAATTTATTTTCCTTAATTTCATCAATTAAATAACTAATCGTACTTCCACCACCAAGTCCGATAACCCCTGACTTAGGAATTAGCTTCAATGCTTCTTTAGCACATTTTTGTTTAATATCCACTTTCATTCCTCCCTTAACTTAACTTTATCATAATATGATAGTATAATTTCGTCAATATTAAATTAACGAAATAAAATTTCTTTACGTTAAAAATCGCAAATAATACTGAATAGTTAAAACTATAAATTTTGCTTTTTATGGTACAATCTACTTAATAATTAAGGGGCTTTTAGAGTGAAAGGGGAAGTAAGAATGGGGAAACAAGCCGTGAATATTTTAAATGGGCAATCTATGTACAACTACTTCAAACGTTATAATATGATGACAAATGGAATTTATATCCCATTTAATGAGGCAATGTGCATTGGGGATGTTAGTGAACAAATCTTTTCAGATGATTTTCTTAATAAAAGGTGTGCTATTCATCAAGTATCACGCGATCAATATCAAGAAATTACTTTAAATAACTTAACACCACTTCTAAACTTAAATTTTGATAAGATTGTCCTATGGTTCGATGATGATATGTTCTGTCAAATGAACTTATTAACCTTACTCGCCTATCTAGATAAGGTAAGTTTTAAAGGAGACATTACATTTAATTTAGTTGAAAAACACTTTGAATTATTGAATACTTACCCTATTCAAGTTGAAGGCTATTACGAAATATATAGAGAAGTAATGATCAATAAGAAACAAGTTACAACTATACCATTGACCACTTTAAAAGAAGGCATCACGCTATATTTAGAGCTCACTCAAAAAAAACCGAAATTACAGCTTATATAAAAAATCATGAACAGGACGACATTAATACTTTAGTGACTAAACTAATTAATCGGTTTTCAAACTATGGACTTGGTGATACTCAATACATGGCTATGATTAATGAAATAAGAAGTTAAGCTGGCCTGTAAATTAAAAATCGCTACTCATTGAATAGCGATTTTTTTGTTTTAGCTAAAACTCATCTCTTAATAAATCCATTACTACTGCACTGCGATAGTTACCTAAAGGATCTAACCAAACATCTCGTTTAACCCCTACTACTTTAAATCCAACTTTTTGATAAAGGTTTTGTGCGCGTTTATTTTCAAGTAACGTATCGAGTTCAATACGATGAAGCTGATAAGTATTAAATAAATAGGCTATAAATCCGCGAAGTGCTTCTTCTCCATACCCTTTACCTTGCTCACTGAGATCGCATATTTTAATACCTATCTCACAACTTTTATTTATTAGATCTAGATTATGAAAAGATAGCTCCCCTATAGGTAAACCATCATTTTTTATAATCATAAATCTTTTACTTAAAGCATGGCTATCTTCTTTTTGAATTTCAAGCTCTGTTCTTAGTTTTTCAATATTTGTTTGAATTCCACTTGGAAAGCCAACATGTTTCATAAGTTCTCCTGTCGCCCACCATACAACGAGTGTTTCGACGTCCATAACTTTCGCTTCTCTAATATAGATGTGTTTTAACTTGAGCATCTTATCCCCCCTAATTAATCTCATTATACTCCTTTTCAAATAAAAAAAAGTGCCTTAAATGGCACTTTGAGAAATCTTTTTAGAACACGATATTGTATTAATATTGGTTTTATCCGGATTGACATGAACCATGCAATGTTTAACATGTTCAAATTGATGCTCAATGACATCATGAACATTTTGTGCAATGTCATGTGCTTCATTAAGTGTTATATTCCCATCTACACTAATTTCAACATCTACATAAATTTTATTACCAAATAATCGTGTTTTAATCTCATCTATATTTACAACACCAGGTTGTCTCTCAATTAACTTAATCATTTCTTTAACTGTTTTTTCATCGCATGCTTTATCTGTTAACTTATCCACAGCATCGCTTGCAATATCAAAGGCTGCTTTTAAAATAAATAAACAAATGACAACTGATGCAATCGGATCAAGAATAGGAAAGCCAAGTCTTGCTCCAAAGATACCAATAAAGCTCCCAACTGATGACAAAGCATCCGAACGATGATGCCAAGCATCTGCCATTAAAGAACTTGAATTAATTGTTTTCGCGGCGTGTCTTGTATACCAAAACATCCACTCTTTAAAAACAATAGAAATAACGGCGGCAACAAGTGCGATTGCCCCTGGAATAGCTAATTGTCCATAATTACCTTCAAGAATTTTATTAAAGCCTTCAAGTCCAATTCCTGCTCCTGTTACAAATAAAATAGCAGATAAAAATAAGGCAGCAATACATTCTAAACGTTCATGTCCATATGGATGATCCTTATCTGAGCCTTTGCTTGAAAAATTATACCCAATAATAACAACAAAAGTAGAAATAACATCTGACATGGAATGAACTGCATCTGAAATCATAGCTCCCGAATTGGCCACAATACCCGCAATTAGTTTAATAACGGAAAGAGCCACATTCCCAAGAATTGAGACGCTTGATACCCGCATGGCAATTTGTTTATCAGTTTTTTTCTTCATATTTTAAACCCCCATAGTTTTGTTTTCATAACCCTCACTACTATGGTTTTACGAGCAAAATGTCTCACTAGCGCATAAAAAAACACCTGTGAAACATTTTACTGTCCCACAGATGTTAATTATCACAAAATATGATGAATTAAATCTGCTGTTGCTAAGCAACCCGGCTACACGACTGCGTCGCTGCCTGTTCAGTTTGTACTGTAGATTTATATGCAGTGCAAAGAGTTATATTAATATCATAATCAAAAGCTCTATATTTGTGAATAACTAAATCAAAATTTTATCAATTAAATATCCTAATTGATAATGAGAGTTAATATAGATCTAAAAACTACGTTTTTCAACAAATTTCAATCCATTTCTTAATTACCTTCTTCGATGACCTCTTCTACTTGATCCAACTCTAGTTGAGGCATATCCACATAAAGTGAAATAGTATTTCCACCTGTACGTGCCTGAATCCAATTTTTAATTCGTTCCTGATCTTCCGCTGATAAAACAACTGCTGATTTAATTGTTGCAACAACTTGAGTTGAAGTACTATTATCGCTTGAGTTATAGACTTTCTGATTTCCAACTGAGAAAGATTCAATTCCAGTATATAGAGCTTTTAACTCTTGGCTCATCTGTTCGACAGCATAATCAGTTAATTTATATTTTAATAACTCTGATTCTAATAATTCGATTTTCTTCTCTTTATCATTTAATACAGCCTGGTTTTGTGCATATAATTCTTCATTTAAAATATTCTTCACATCTTCAGTTCCAAGAGAATCCCCAATTTCACCCTGTGTAACTTTCAATTCAAAACCATTTAAAGCATACTCTCCTAACTTATTAGTTAAAAGGTCAATCACATCATCACCAACTTGTGCTCCAACCAATGCAATTTCAATAATTTTATTTTCTTTATTAATGTATCGATTAACAACACGTGTATTATTAAATTTAAACTCATCATCAATGTATCTCGCAATATTACTATCAACTATACTATCTCTTACCAGTTGATAACCAAAATATAGACTCGGTAAAATCGTCAAAACGGTAATAATAATCGTCCACTTTTGAATCTTTTCTTCTTTTTCTACTCCAGCCTCATCAATGTATGTTTTACGAGGAATTCCCATTAAACGAATCATAATCCCCGTTGTTAAACAGATAAAGAATCCATTAATAAAGAATAAGTAGAAAGCTCCTAAATAAAATGAAGCATCACCAATTGCTAGCCCATATCCCACAGTACATAATGGCGGCATTAAAGCCGTTGCAATCGCAACCCCTGGAATCACATTACTCTTCTCTTTTCGCGTAACTCCTACAATTCCGGCCATCCCACCAAAAATAGCAATTAGCACATCCCAAATCGTCGGATTTGTTCGTGCCAACAATTCTGATTGTGCCACCGAAATAGGTGAAATTTTAAAATAAATCATCGATACAATTAATGAAATTAGAACTTGTGTCCCTAACCCTTTAACCGCTTTTTTAACTAATACCATATCATTAATTGCTGTTCCATAGCCAATTGCCATAATACATCCCATTAACGGTGAAATTAACATGGCTCCAATGATAACGGCAGTACTATTAGTATTTAGTCCGATAGATGCAATAAAAATAGCCATCATTAAAATCAACATATTCGTTCCCTTGATTTCAGTAGCAGATGAAATAGTTTGATGAATAGCTTTATTAGACGCCTTATCTTGATCTAAACGAAACAAATTAAATAAGACTTGATTAAATTTCGAACTCATACTCTTGCCCTCCTTATGTAATAAAATAATTATACCAATTCAAATCATTTTTTTACAATAATGGCAAATATAAGAAAAGGCATTCAAATACAAAAAGAAGATATATCATCACGACATATCTTCTTTTAATACATTAAAAAACCATTGTTGCGAAATGAAACGTACTAGGATTAGCTAGATTTCGTAGCATTAACTTTAGCATTATCTTTGTATAAAGCTTGTTTTGTTAAATAACTACAACGCGTCATTGTTAATTGTTTTAAATTATGTAACTCTCCAGGTGCTAGCTTCATAATAGCCGCCTCCTTTAAGATTATGTTACATCCCTAATTTCTGTATTTCGCACGTTTTTTATACAAAAATTAAAATAAAAAATCATTTAGTGTTTGAATTAAATCATCCATCTGAGCATTATCAATGCCTTTAAAACTTCGTAAAGCCCGAATTGGAAGTTCTTGATTAAATTCTCCTACGATATAAGGAAGAGATTCGATAACTGATTTTAGCTTAGGTTGTTTTAGCAAATCAGAAAGTGTCGTATTTGCCGTCACCCTAAATGGAAGTTTAACAGTACTTTTAATATTAATTTTTTCTTTTAGAACAATGTCTCGTGAAGACTTTCCGATTAAAATTTCATATTCTCCACTTTCCACATACCAATCTGAAATCTGTTCATTATATGTTGCAAAAGATCGTTTATTTAATGTCATACTGACCTCTTTCGTTTCTCCTGCTTGCAACTCAATCTTCACAAAGTTTTTTAACTCTTTTAACGGACGAATAATCGCTTTAGTTAAATCACTCACATAAAGTTGTACAATCTCTTTCCCCGCTACCGTTCCTGTATTCGTTACCTTTAAGCTAACCACCACCTCATCATCATCTAGCATCTGTGTTCGACTTAAAGCCAAATCATGATACTCAAACTTTGTATAACTCAAGCCATGTCCAAACGGAAACAAAACGTTCATTTCCTTTTTATCATAATAACGATACCCAACAAAAGGTCCTTCTCGATAATAAATCAAATTATCCACAACTTGATTATTTAAATACGACGGATTATCTGAAAGCTTTACAGGAAATGTCTCAGCTAACTTTCCACTTGGATTTACGCGTCCAAACAACAAATCAACCGTTGCTAAGCCCACCGCTTGCCCGGCTAAATACATCTCAAGAATCCCTTTAACATCATGAACCCAAGGCATCTCAACCGCTGAACCATTATGTAAAACGACCACCGTATTCGGCTGAACCTTCACCACTTCTTCAATCAACGCATTTTGACAGTTTGGTAATCGCATATGTTTGCGGTCATAACCTTCCGACTCAAAAGAATCTGGTAATCCTGCAAAAATAACTGCCACATCTGATTTTTTAGCAACTTGAATGGCTTCTTGAACTAAGACTTCATTGATTTTATCAACATCTAACTCGTATCCCTGTGCATAACTTACTGACGTCACATCAGACACCGCTTCAAGGGCACTACTAACTTTACAAACATTAATATGAGAACTTCCCCCTCCTTGAAAACGAGGTATCTTAGCGAATTTCCCAATAAAAGCAATGTTAGCATCAGACTTTATTGGAAGAACCCCTTCATTTTTTAATAATACAGCACTCTGAGTTGCTATCTTTCTTGCTGCTTCATGATGAATTTCTCGATCAAAAGTAGCCTCATGTCTGTTATCCACAAATTCAAAAATCTTCGTTACAATACGTTCAACTGATGCATCTAAAATCGATTCATCTAAATGACCACTTTGGATAGCTTCAATAATTAAAGAGTCATTTGCTCCATTGCTTCCTGGCATCTCTAAATCAAGTCCTGCTCTTAATCCATCTACTCGATTATTAACCGCTCCCCAATCACTCATTACATATCCTTCAAATCCCCACTCGGTTCGTAAAATATCTGTTAATAACTTTTTATTCTCTGAAGCGAACACTTCGTTAATCCGATTATAAGAACACATCATTGTCCATGGTTTTCCGACTTTAATAGCCTGCTCAAAGCTAGCTAAATAAATTTCTCTTAACGTTCTTTCATCTATTTGAGCACTCGCAGTCATACGATATGATTCTTGATTATTAGTAGCAAAATGTTTTAAACTTGTTCCAACGCCCTGGCTTTGAACACCCTGAATATAATTACAAGCCATCTCTGACGATAAATAAGGGTCTTCTGAGAAATATTCAAAATTTCGTCCACATATTGGAGAGCGTTTAATATTTGCCGCTGGCCCTAAAAGAATTGAAACATTTTCTGCTTGGCACTCTTCACCGAGTAAAATCCCGAGATTATAAAGTAGCTCGCGGTCAAATGAACAGGCTGTAGCACAACCTGCCGGAAAGCATACCGCCTTAATACTATCGTTAACATCAGTTACCCCATCTCTTTGTTTTCGCAAACCATGTGGACCATCACTGACCATGACTCTAGGAATTCCTAATCGCTCAACCGATTTCAAACGCCAAAAATCAAGACCTGAACACATTCCTACCTTTTCCTCAAGCGTCATTTGCTTAACAAGTGCTTTTATATCTCTCATTTTTAATCCCCCTTCATCTCATGAAATTATATTCCTAATCATTCTTAATTATTTAATTTAATTTTAAGGTTTACGTGTTATTTTTAGGCTAACATCATTAACTATTGGAGGGATTTATTATGGAAGAAAAAGTGGGAACTTCTAAATTTGAACCGGCAAGGCAATTGATCGAATCAAAATTAACTGACTGTCGACGCACTAACCGTTCACTATTAATTAGCCTTACCTTAGTGGCGATCATCTCATGTCTTGTTACTTTCTCAGTCACGTACACATATCTTAGTGCAGTAACATCAGTACAACCTGATACTCCAACACATCCAACACAAACTTCACCAAAATCAAGATATCAAAATCAGACTTCAACGAATAATGAGGAACTAAATCAAAATGACATTGAGCAACTATTAAAATACTATTTTAACTCATCAACGAGTCAAGAAAATGCCCTATAAAAAACAAAGCATGGAACGTTAACATTCCATGCTTTGTTTTAATTTAAACCTCTTTACTTCCTTAAATGTACCAAACTCACACAATAATAATGAGGTAATTTTTCCACTAAACGGCGTCAATGAGTCTGCGATAACAGGCAGTGATTTTAAAACAGCACTTGCCTCATCAAAAACGACAGTTACATGAGGAACCCAATTGTTAGACTTAGCGGTATAGTTATACCCCATCTGTCCACAATACTCCTCAAATCGTTCATGAATTTTACTATGAAAATCGATTAATTGCTTAGACACATAAGGTGCTAAAAAAGAAACCTTTAATGAAAATAAACCAAGATGATTAAACTTTACTTCAATCTCTTCTTGATTCTCGCATACCACATTAAGCCAATCACATAACTCATTAGTGTCCACATTCGTCCAATGTTAAATGTGGACACATTGACAACGATGGAATTCCCTGATTTGATAGCTGCTTATGAATACCCCCAATCTTCTCATTAGTCGCCTCATCAAATAATCCAATCAAATAATAAATTTTATCCTCCATCACGTTCACCCCTTCATCTTACCTTCTATTATATATTACATAAAATGGAATTTGTGTATAATTAATAAAAAACTAAATATCCTCCTATCATCAAGTAGAACTCGACTTTATATAGGTTTTCCAACTCTTATTTCGGGTATACATTCGGATGGTAACTCCTTATATTCACCCCTGTGTACAAATAAGAAAATTTGTTCGTGTACAATCATTATTTATGACATAATTACAGGAGAACGCCACATTTGATAGGAGTAATAGAATGAATTTACAAGACGACTTAAAAAGGAACACATTATTCGGAAAAATAGTGTGTTCCTTTTCTCTATAACAAAATAAATGGAAAATAATTCTCTTTTTGATTAATCTATTTGATTTAAATCTTGTTTTTTATTTAATTTTAGTGCGATAAATACAATTCCAAATATTATCCCAACGCTCCCTGTTATAATTACTCCCATGGCTACGTACTTTTCGAGTTTATCCTGTTGATATTCCTCATAAAGATTTAGAACGGGTACAATTTTACTAAGAGAATCTTCCGCATCATATTGGGCACCTGTTGAATGGATGTCTTGTTCTGTTACTTGACTTCCATTCCAATTCGTTGGATAAAATAATCCCCGTGTCATTGTTGCTGCAATTTGGACTGGATGTATTTGGTTTTCAAATAAAATCACAACAAGACAGTCATTTAATGTATTGTTCGATTTCGCTGCGATAGCTGGTTTGTATGTAAAATAAGACTGTTCATCATTGACATAAATAATATTTACTTCAAAATCATCCATGATACGTGTATCTTCTTCTATACCAATTCTCTCTGCATAAATCTCAGCTACCACTACATTATTAAAATGCATGTATTCTTTGTAGATACTCTCAATTTCATCTTCTCGTCCTTGATATTTTTGAGGAACAAGAATATTCACTACATCAGTATCTTGAATTAAATACTCTGTAATAGATTGATTATCTATTGTATTTACAGGATTAAATTTAAAATAATTTGGAGTAACGACCATATATCGGTCAGCAAGTTCAGGAGGATAACCCTCAACTTGATCATAATGTCTGTATCGTTCTTTTCCATCTACTAAATCAAAATTCCAAGTATCGCAAAAAAATGCGCCGTACTCTTTTTCCAATGCTTGAAAAATATTGGCGCGATTTGTTGAAACTAATAGCTCTTCTTCATCACCTTCAAA
>OGRO01003373.1_pt1 | contig 11492 bp, 7 predicted proteins | sample 1553451 | NCBI WGS metagenome assembly OGRO01 (sample SAMEA2580021, study PRJEB22360) | human gut metagenome
CTTTGATATGCTGGAAATCAAATGCAACTAGTAGAGAGATAACGGATTCATCCGGAACCGAACCGATTCTGTGATCGATTCTGAGTACGACAGAAGGAAGTAGAAAGAAACGCTGAAAGCGTGTAAAGCTGCTCAATAAACAGCTCGGGAGCTAAGGAAAGACGCTGATGAGTTCCAAACATAGATGAGAAAAAGCCGAAGCAATGAATCATGTTCTCCGCTTCGGCTAATTTGACTTACCTTTTTTCCCTCTGTGCCGTGTTCTTTCTCGAGCTGCAACTGTGTTAGTAAGCAGCTCCTTGTTTTTATTGCAACCCTTTAGTCTTGGCAAGGACGGAGCGCATACCCGAATCCCCGATCGACCATATATGTTGGCTGTACGTCTACTGAGCTAGTTCTAAGGTAATAATTATTGCCCTTCGCTACCGGATGTGCCGACCAGAAGCAACCCTGTGTCCCGATACTACCTGGCCGCATAGTGGAATAACTACGATACCCTAACGCCGGGAAGAAAATGCTCTGTGTTTTTTCGGAATTTGTATAAAAATACCAACCTTTTTCCGAACTACTCCAGGTACCGTTAACTTGAGTGGAAGATGATACACTTTCTCCTGTTGTGGTAAATCCTGTGAAAGCGTTACTGGCAGGAAGTTTAAAACCAACGGGACACGGATCGTAAATAGTCTTGTTAACAGGATTGTCATTGGCAGAAGTTGTTTTATTATCGGCACTCCACAGGTTGTAATAGGTATAATCTCCATTATATCTATTGTGCATCAGATTAGGATTGAGAATACAGTTCTTGATACAATCATTCCCGGCCGAAAAGGTTCCTTTCATAGGATTTGCTGTAGATGGAATTCCCTCCTTGTCATACCAGATTTTGGTTGTGTTACCCATTCCGTTCGAAGGGTAGAGCGGATCTTTACGTCCCCATTGATAAAAAGGAGCATTACTTCCGGTAGCGATTACGTTCGCCAACTGCTTGATGGTTATTTCCTTACTCTGGTCCCCGGCAATGAATTTTACCTTGCAACTCCGTTCTTCATAGGTGATGGTATTACCGTCGCATTGTCCCAGATTAACGGGCATAAAATTATATTTTACGTTTTGATGATTGGTTATCTCAATCACATTGTTAATGTCTTCGTCTGTAACCCAGACATGCCAGGACCAGAGGATGGCATCACTCACATCCTTGATCGCAATGACGGCATTGCCTTGCCGGATAGAAGAACGGTCCACTTTGAAAGAGATATTGCCGCCATTGGAACCGGCATTGTATTCTATATCCGTAACCAGGTTCATCGCATCCTGCCAGACCAGTTCGGCCTTGGCCGGCGTACATCCATTACCGCTGATGTATGGATCCGTGATCCCGTTCCCGGCATGGTTGATGAAAGGATTCAGGATATTGGTTCCTGTCACCGTGGAGGTATACGCGGAAGCGTTCGTGGCTGAGTTCTTGATCGCATTGCCATATACCAGCGGCAAAGAATAGTGACCGGGAGCGCTGACCACGTAACAGTTGGCCGTGTTCTCAACGCTGCTCCCCCCGGTGCTGCTGGAAAGGTTGTACGGTGTGGTTTCAGAACCCTTGGCCGTGGCCGCTTTCAAGGCAGCCGTATGGAAATCATTTGATATTCCGGTCTGCGCCTCGACCGTCGCATCCCAAGGTTGCGCAAATTCACCGCCGGTACCAGATGCCGTGAATGCGGTAAGCCATACCGGCTTGGTGTCTGTCCACGTGGTTCCGTCTTCTGCATATTGTGCGGTCCATTCGGCAGCCTCTTTTTCCCCCTGGGCGTTTGCCTGTAACTGGTAACACGATATTGCTGTGTACCACCGGCATATGTAAAATCGGCCAGGGCAGTGACATCAAGCGTGTAAGTCCAGTTGAGAGAACTACTGGATATTTTGTAGGTCACAGTCTTGCCCATCGGCCACTCACTTCCTTTTATATCGGCTATTAAAGTGTGGCCTGTATGGGTGTCGTCTGTGAATAAGACTTCTATCTGCGCGCCCTCAGGAAACCGCTGGGGCAGCATCATAAAGGTCTGCGCCTCACTCGTGAGCGCCTCGTCAGCTGTTCCTGTCGTCACTTTATCCAATGTCTGTGAGAAGGTGGCAGGACTCCCTACATTGCTCCATGACTGTGTGCCCATGTTATAAGTCCCTTTGGAATAAACGTTTTTCAAACGGACCTGCTTGACCGTACCTTCCCGCATATCATTCCCGCACACGAATCTGACGGCGGTCAGTGCATGGTTGAAGGTCAGTGCAACAGCCGTGTTACTGTTTCCCCCGAGCTCAGATGACCGGGCTACCAGCAGGTCCTCCTGTTGGCTCACCTCTTCCGGCACGGTCACGCTGATACGGGGGGAGCCGGCCTGCCCTTGCCCGGAAAACACGTACCGGGCGTTCCCTTTGGGTGCATAGGCGAAGAACCTCATCTTGTAGGAAGCTCCCGGCCAATAATAGGCGGAAGATAGTGTATAGTCGCTGCCGGACTTGCTGGCTGTGGCGTTGTAGAAATAGTTGGGTGTCGTCCGGCTCTCGTCCCCGTCCCCCGTGTAGGCGTAGGCCGATACCCCGAAATGATCGTACATATTCTCTGCACTCACTCGCGCGGCGCGGGTCATCCGGACAGCGGCATCCTTACCTTTGGAGAAGGAAGAAACGGCGATGCTGTCGGTGTATAAGGTGTGCAGGTAAAGGGGCGTGCGGCCGCCTTGTAAGGGAGAGACACTGCCCCGCGGCATGTCTGTACCGGTCATGGAACGTGCCAGTGGATCCCAGCCGGCCTGTATCTCCGGGGTAAAGGAGATACTTGTGGAAGTTTTGTCACGTTCCAGATCATCCTCACAGGAGGAAAGACAAAAAATACCGGCGACAAAGACGAAAGGCAGCAGACGCGAAAGGTCTGCTCTGCCAGAAAGAAATATAAATCGTCTCATATGCATATAACATTAAAAAATGTGTATCAATAATATAAACATCGAAAATAATTATCTCGTAAGATATCCGGAAAAGGAACGGACAGGGTGAAAGATATACGGCGGCACCCTTCACTTACCCTCTATATCAAGAGCAATCCCCGTCCAATCCAATCCGGCCTGAAAACATCAATTCATCTTGAAATGAAACAAAAAAATCTAATTACATCCCAACATTTACAGCGGGCTGGTCACTCCATTCGTCAACCGTTACAGTGAATGTGATAGGCCCTAAGATCGGTTCGCCGGGATCTACACCCGGATCGGGATCTATCGGTTCATCCGGATCCGGATCAGGATCCCCCTTGCCGGCTCCTCCTCCGTTGTCACAGAAGTTCAGCGTATAGGTGTATTTCTTGCCCGGTTCCCAATTCGTATCAATGCTCACTGCGGAGAATGCATATTTTCCATCCTTGTTATCCGTATCTGTCGGTTGTGGATACAATAATATTTCATTGCCGCCATCCACGCTGTAAATACGGCAAAGTACGGACAAGTAAGCTCCGGTTTGAGAAGCAGTGCCATCCCATGCCGTCAACTGTTGCGGCAAAAGCATGAAATTGTCATCCCCGAACATGATGGATTGGGCATTATCCGTCAGTGTTACAGGTTGCTCTCCCTTGATATAATAAGCTGTCGCGTGGCCTCCATCTGCTCCTGACCAACCAGCCCATTGAGATTGTGCTAAAACATATGCTGATGTAGTTTCTGCTTCCGGGAATGTGAAGTCCGCCTTTGTCGCCGCATTCACCATCCGGACCCCTAAAATCTCAATTTTGATCTTTTCATTGGAACATTTAGCCTGTACTTCGATCTGAGAAAGGGCATGCTTGAAATTCAACGGCACTCCCGATCCTTCATTAGCGGCTTTGGTTCCCGTATTGTAAGCGATGACAAGGTCGTTTTGCGCTGAGACATCCTGCGCGGGAGAAAAGTCGGATATTTTCTTTTCCGTACCGCTTATCCCTACTGTACCACCGGGAGTTTGGGGCGCATATGCGAAAAAGGCGAGCTCATAACCCGGCCAATAATAAGTGGAAGCGGTTGTCCAGGTAGCCCCATTATCCGAGGATGTAACGCCCAGACCCGTGAAATAATTGCTGCTATTACCAATGGCTGTCACATTGAACGCATTCAGATTGCTCAAGCTTGTTACCGCCTTGGTACGCGCCTTATCCAAAGACGCGCGGAAAGAAATACCTCCTCCTTTGTTCACGTCAACAACATCGTCGTTGGTACACGAGGCTAAGGCTACAGCAGCCATAGCCGAAAATAAAAAATACTTTTTCATAAAAAATTAAAAAGGTTTAATGAATAAAATTTCGAAGATTCTATATCAATAAATACACATTTTACATCACATTATAACATCCACGTCTATATTCTGCCATTCATCGACCGAAGGGTGGAATCCTCCACCATTTACGATCGGCTTCGGCAGGGAGAGCCCATCCAATAAGATGTAGACATCCCGCGGATCGGCCGCTTCGTCAACCTGTTTGCTGACGTCAAAGGTGTAATAATTCTTGCTGCCGTCAGCCATGATAGCGTAAATCACCAGCTTGTGCGCCGGTTCTCCCATCCCCACTTGGCCGAAAGCCAGAAATTCCGCCGTTAGCGTGGAGATCCCGTCGGAAACCACCTCGAATGGAACGGTCGCCGGATCCGGCGTAAGTTCGTTCCGACCGACCCGAAGGACATCGAGGAGCTTGCCCGATAAGGAGCCGGAAAGACCCTCCGGAGAAAGATACTTCAGGTTAGACACGTTCCGGATCTCCACCCGGTAACGGCACACCGAAAGTTCCGGATAAAGGGTTACCGTCTGCTCTTCCTTGGATATTTCAATGGCCAGATCGTCCAGGCGATCGCTGTATAGCCGGTCCGGAGACCTGGCAATGCGTTCGTCCCACGTGCCTTCTGCCCGGGGAACCGAGGTTGATGAACCTACTGCCAGAGCGCCGTCCGGAGCGTAAGCCTCAAAGCTGTCAAAGAGGTCTATGTTGCGGTAAAGAACGGACTCCGTGTCCGAATTGACACACAAGGCCCTATAACGGCCTGCCGGTACGTTAATATATCCTCCCCGGTAATCCGTGAATTCGTAGGCCTGCGCCTTGCCGCCATCCAAAGGGAACAGGTACAGGCGCATGGTCTCCGGTTTGGCATCGGGTGCGTGCACCCAGTCGAAAACCACGTGCAGCCCGGCTGTATGGGAATGGTCATCACACAGTTCCTTATGCTCGCATGAACTGAATACCAGAACCGCTAAAATGAGGAACGCTTGCAGGATATAAGTCATCTTGTTCATTGTTTACCTCCTTTCTCCTGATTGTAATTGCCCCGGCCCAATAACCATACCAGCGAGATCTCCGCTTTGGTCGGGCCCACCCACTGCCGTGTCCTCGTTTTCTCCCAAACGTAGCAGGCATCAACCGGAACATATTCGTAACATGTTCCGCCCAAATATCCCAGGCCCAGTGAGAAATCAAGGTTCAGCCTTCTGGCCACGGGCAGGGAATAGCCATATTCAAAACCGACACCGTAATGGGCCTTATCCCACAATGTCCCTCCGGGACGGCCACCCATATAACCGCGCCCCCCGAATTCGAAATCATAGGTTAACAACTGGCCGTAAACACCGACGTGGTGGCCGGTCAGTGGTTTATCGGATGCACGCTGACCGAAATATTTGCGCAGGCCGACTTCCCCGCCGTACACTCGCCAGTAACGGTGGCGCCTGTCATTTTTCCACCAGCCGTACATCCAGTTGCCCCCCAGTGTCCATCCCTTGCCAAGAGCGAACTCCACGCCGATGTTCGGCACAAGCAGGGCGTCATAGACAAGGTTCGTCTTGAGCCCCATGTAGAACGGTTTGGAAGGTCCGGCAACAGGGACGGGGAGTTGGACCGTATCACGAAAAACAATCACCCTCTCAACCGTATCACGAACAATTACCGTATCAGCCGGTTGGCCTTCCGTTGCTCCCACCGGGGGGGGCTAGCTCTTTTTCCATCCCAACAGGAGCAAATTCGCATTCGACCACCGAAGTGTTGCGGAGCTCGGGGAAAAAATGTGCATGCATGTATCGCCATGCCTGTCCGCCCCTTAAATTCATCAACTGCCGTTTGCGGGAATCCACAACAACACCGTTACGGGTCACCCATACAGGAGTATTGCGAAGGATACGCAACACTTCCTCCCGACAGGGCATATCCGATTCCTCGACAAGAGAGGTTAAGCCCTCCCAATCCTCCCCCAAAGAGACGGTTGTAAATACCGAATCCGGCAAGAAAAGACGCTCCTGAAGAATGGAACGGAAAGAGGCGAGCCGTTTATCTGACAGACGTCGGTTAAAGGTCAAGCCCCCTTCGGGAGAGGCACCGGAATGCAGACTCAAACGGCACAGCACGGCTGTTGCTTGCCGGGCATGAATCCCTGCCACAAAGGCATCCAGGCGCGAACCGTTCTCCCCATAGGAAAGATCCACAACGGAACTGCCCACAGGAAAGCAGATACGGCAACGCAACGTATCACTTCCGTAAACTGCCGCATCCATCTTCCAGATAGAGCAGGACAAAAAACAGAAAAATAAAAAAAATCTCATATTTATTTTAATTATTTATTATAATCAAAGAGAAGCTGATAAGACAGGAAAAAAGAGATAAAAAGTTTAATTTGTAAAATGTTTTCATGGAATACTACGGCTTAATAATTATTTATGATTTGTGTCAAAAATTACAGCGCAAAGAAAAATAATTAAAGTCAGACATATATTGTCATTTCGGCTCTATTATTTACCATTTACACTCAAGATTACTCCTTTTTATCTATATATCCAAAGCAAACTAAACTGATTCCAATTGACAACGAAAGATATCGGCTGGGGATTGTTCTTTGGCGTCTGTTAGATCACTGTTTCGTTTCCTGTTGTTTTAATATTTGTTTGACTGAATGCATGCAGCAATTGCAAGACAACGCTATGAAATACTGTTATTGGTTGATGCGGGGAAAAGTAGAGGAAGAAACCTAAGATAAACTGGAAACCAAATTCAACCGACAGAGGGATAACGGCTTTATCCGGAACCGGACCGATTCTATGATCGATTTTGAGTACTGTAGCAGGAAATAGGGTGAGTGTTGGAACGTGCAAGGCTGACCAATGAACAGGCGAGCGGTTGAAAAAGGAAGTCGGTAGGTGCGCCAAGCCATGGACAGGAAAAGCTGAAGTAATGAACCATATTCCCCGTTTCGGCTGATTTAGTTAGGCGACAACACTATTCGTCCACGTCTTTTGAGATACTTTATGGCTAATCTACATCTCAAAACGCACAAGTATTGAGGAGCTCTTCTTAATAATACGAAAATTTCCCAACGATGCCGCATCGGAGGATGAGACATTGACATTGCTTTGTGCAAAAGGGAAAATGATACTGCGCTTTTCTTTCACAATGCATCTCACATGTCCTAATTTATTGACCAATGCCTCTATTAGCTAAAGCGCTTTCAGGTACGCCGCCTTTAATGCTTCGATCTTCCCTTTTGGGTGGTACATCGACATAGCTTTGTTTTTATCACCTATGCACATGATGTTGATCCCTTTCGTGTCTATCAGCTTGAGTACTTCATCTATCTGATTGAAATCTGTCAGTGTAATGTCAAACTCTTAGCCACTAAAAAGTCTTGCTTCAGTCACCGCCAAAAGTCACCGCATTCTTGTGTCTGGATGGTATCCTTCGGGATCCCCTTCGTTTAGCGTTTGTATCAAACCTTGTTCAATTCGGCTCAATGCTACTTTGGTACAATATTTTTCCGATTTAGATTTCCCGCCAAACTCTCTTCCGGAATATTCTCGAATCTCAATGAGATAATGGATTTTGTTCGGTACGATTTCCACTTCGGATGTTTTCAGCTACTTAAATCTAATGTTCATTTGATTCCTGAACCTGCGCAGTAAACCCCATAAACAAGACGATTGCCTATAAAGATAATTGTATTTTCATAATAGAATCGGATTTAGTTTCATACGAACCCGATGAAAATACAAGCCTCTGACAATTTGATGAATAATGAAACTTTTTGTGACTATAAAAGATAAAAGACAGAACATCTAAACAAAATCTTACTCTGACTATCAAGCATAAAGTCAAAAATTTATTTTGTGCATCAGAGAAACTACGATTCAGACCTAACTAAAAAACTTTTTCATAAGTAGCATTACATAACATATAAAAAACAGACATATAAAGCAGAAAAAGTACGGATAACACAGTCGGAAATCTCATTGAACAATCCGAATCGATTCATCATATAAACAGGATCTGAAAACTCTCCTAAAATCAGTTCTCTGTACGTCTATTTATTTGTTCTCTCCATTCTTTAGGAGGACATCCCAGATATCTTTTACAATATCTGGAAAAATGAGCTAAAGAAGCAAAGTCGAATTCATCGGCAATGCTCCCTAACGACAAATCTGTAACCGAGAGTCTATATTTAATTTCTCCTAACAATTGCATCTTCATCCATTTGCTCGGTGTTTCCCCGAATTCCGCAATGAATTGCCTTTTAAAAGCAGGAAGAGAGAGCCCACACAACGATGCTAGTTCCTTTACGGTACTGCATTCTTTGTAATTGTTCAGAACCTTATTTCTTAAATCCTGGGATCGACCGATAATTGTGTAGAAAAAGTTTGCCTGTTCCTCCCTAGAATAATAAAAACGAATGTTCCAAAACAGTTCTTTGAGCTTAGTCTCATGAAAGTGTATACAGTTTGCTCCGTCTTCCAGATAACAAACCAAAAGTTCAAGAAATTTTCGTAACTCGTCCTTTATTACAAGAGATTCCATGTGATATTTGATAATTTTTTTTAAATGGAACAGATCTGAAAAAGAAGCTTTTTGGCAGGGCGATATACCTCCTTCAAATAGGGCGACAACAACTTCACTTTCTTCCGACGAATACATGTTGAAGAGGCTATCACGGCTCCAAAAGAACATTTTCCCCTCTGAAACTGTGAACTCAAATTCGTTATACAAGAACTGCAGATTTCCTTTCAGAACAAACAAAATACAATCTTTTATCAGTCGCTCTTCATAGTTTATTCCTTTATCAAATTTATAGTAGCGAAATCCTTCCTCTATAAAATTTGAATAATTATAACAGGACGTATGTTCATTCAAATAAAAAAGAGACATAGCATATTTTTATTTATAAAATATTATTATTTATATCTTATTGTATAATTAATATCTATTTCTATTCCGCATTAAATCATAGAATAAAACGTATGCCAAAACGTTACGCAAAGATTAATAGAGTGTAATACATTTGTAATCAGATAATTATTATCTAACAACAACAGAGTTGCATGTGGAATAGAACAACACATATGTGGAATAATTCCACATATAAAAAGGAATATTTCCTACAGAGACATTATACTTTTTTAAATATACAATTTGTATTTTCCCGGATTATACGCCCTTAGTCAAAAGACTATGAACTCTCCAAAAGAGAGTTTCAGTTCATTATGTACTCTTGCTTCAGACGAAAGCGTATAGTTGCTACCGGGGACTTGCTGGCAATAGCATTGTAGAAATAGCTCAGGGCTGGTTCTCGCTCCACCTACTTGTGTAAGCATAAGCCAGTACCCTAAAATAATCGTGTATATTGTTTGTCGTTACAGACGTGACACGAGTCTTCCGACCCGTTGCCTCCTGCTGGCCATGGAACGGATCAATAGATCCCAGTAAGCACGTATTTCAGGAGTAAAAAATATGTTTGCGGAAATACGCCCCCGATCCAAATCATCCTCACAAGAAGAAAAGTAAATATTACTGATGACGAGCAGTGAAAAACAGGCACGAGACAAAACTTTTCCACCAGCTATCCCTAAACGAAATGTTCTCATAATATTAATAAAATAGCAAATTATTTTGCAAATAAAAGCAATTTGTAATAAAAACCAATTATCATTTTAGTTCTATCATTTACCATTTATTTCCTTTTTTCCTTTTATAAAATAAATAAGCATTGTCGAAAAAGGATATTTCAGGGAATCAGCTAATAGCTATCTTAATGACAATATTTCGCATCGCTGAGCTTATCAGCGTAACAGCCCGTTACCTAATTTCAATCAAGGCAAAGGTTTGGTATTGCTCCTTCCTGCAATGTTGGTTCTCTGTTATGCTTTCATACTCTTGAACTGAACGCATGCAATATTAACAGGACAACAGTATGAAATACCCTATATGCTGATGCAGGGACAAGCAGAAGAATGACAGATTCATCTAAAACCTGACCGATTCTATAGGCGATTTTGAGTACCGCAGCAGAAAGCAGGCAGAAGAGTGAAATAATCAACTTGCTCAATAAACAAACCGAGCAATTGAAAAAACATCGACAAATTTGATAGGGCACAAACATGAACAAGACGAAGTGATGAATCATCTTCGCTGCTATGGCTTCTTTAGTTGGATGGTAGTGCTATTCCTTACTTCCTTTCAGTCTGCTTTGTGACTAAGTTACGGTTTCAAAACGTACGAGCATTGCATAATTTTTCTTGATGGTAAGGAAGCTGTCGAATGATGCTGCATTGGAAGGCAGAACATTGTTTTTGTATAAATAAAAAATACCAAAAAATGTATCCATAAACATATTACATTTTTCCATAAAAAAACGCCGCGGGGCCTTATTCGGGCTATATACGGTGGCTATATACTGTATTTTCACCAAATGGCGTATCGGGGAAGGTGATTTGGCAACTTGCTATGAACCTGCCAGTCCCTTCCTTGTTTTACAAAAGGTTATCCGTCCGTTTCGTCCATTCGTTTCAACAAACGTTCCTTCATTTGATCAAGGTAAGCTGTCCGGCTGTTCTTCCGGTTACGCATGGAGATAAACGTGTGGTACACGTCTCCCAAGTCGATATGGAACATTTGTTCGAACAGCATCACGAGCTCGACAATGCTCACCCTCCCGTTATCCACGCTACCCATCGCCCAAATGCCATATATCAGTTCCACGGCAGCCGCCTTCCGGTCCGTCCAATGGTGCTCCTTTTCCTGCACGGCATACGCCCCCTCCATTGCCAGCAGCACTTTCCGGTTCAGATAACCAAGTAACATTTCCGCCGCTATCAGTCTTGGGGCCAACAAGTCATAACCGGTTGACATTACCGAATCCTCCTCCAGCATAAAACTTCCGCTTTCCGGGCTCAGCTCCTTTTTGGCACGGCAGAAATAGTAATGGTCCCGGTAAGTCGCCCCGCTCCGGTAATACTGGTAAAAGGGAAGGTATCGTTCCAGTTTCCGCTGGTATTCTTTCATGGCCTTGCGGTAATGCATCCGGGCAATCTCCGGGCAACATGAACAACCGCTCTCGATCTGGTATACCCGGTAATAATACAGCAGGCGTCCCGTCAGGGCAGGCTTGTAATACTTGAAAAAGCAGATTTCCTCTTCCACGTTGGAGAATGGGTGGTTCAGGACATAGTCCTTCAAC
>OGRO01003374.1_pt1 | contig 11487 bp, 13 predicted proteins | sample 1553451 | NCBI WGS metagenome assembly OGRO01 (sample SAMEA2580021, study PRJEB22360) | human gut metagenome
CTGTAGTTCCAACTAACGTGTTCTGAGAGGGAGCGAGGTTATGTTTTGGGAACCCAAAAACGCCTCGCTCCACCATGAGGGCGGAGATTTTTTGCTCCCAACGGTCGCAGAAAGTGAGTGTACCAACTGTAAACAGTATATCGAATGACAAGCATGCAGGAACAGAACAGGAGAAAGGGCGGAAGACCGCCCGCAGGCAGGGTTCGCAAATTGTCGAAGTCTGTCACGGTGAAGTTCTCGAAGCCAAGCTACGAGGCTTTGAGACTGAGGGCGAGAAAAGCCAACCGCAAGTTGGCGGAGTACATCCGTGAGTCCGCCTTGAACGGCGAGGTGGTCAGCGGACACAATGCAGAGACGGTAGCCATCGCCAAGCACCTCATCGGTATGGCGAACAACCTCAACCAACTTGCCAAGCTGTCGCATCAGACATCACAACACGGACAATCCACATTGTCATATCGTGTATAACCGCATCAATAACGAGGGCAAACTCTTATCAGACAGGAATGATTACAGGCGTAATGAGCAGGTGACCAAGGCTCTAAAATCCAGGTATGGACTGACCTACGGAACGGACAAGAGCAATACTAACACTCGCAAATTGCGCAATGCGGAGCGTGCCAAATACGAGATTCACAATGCCGTCAATGATGCATTGGAAGTCGCAGATAGCTGGCAGAAGTTCAAGAATGAACTTGCAAAACGAGGTGTTCGCTTGGAGCTTGTCTATAAGGACAAGGAGAGAACCAAGGTTCAAGGCATCCGTTTCTGCAAGGATGGATATAGCTTCAAGGGTACGCAGATTAGCCGAGGCTATAGCTTTGGCAAGCTGAATGCGAGATTTGAGGGAACGGAGAACCTTTTATCAGCAAGTGCCAACTCTGCTCAGCAATATGAGCAGGGCTGTTGCAAGAATGAGCAGGAGCCATCCATATCGGAGAGCAGCCAGGATCCTTGGGACGGTATTTCTTCCATCGGCTTGTTCGCTCCGTCTAATGCCCAAACTTATGAGCCATTCCCAGAGGATGAATCCGCCAAGAAGAAAAAGAGAAAACGCAGAAAGGGCTTCAGCCTTTGATGCAAGTTACAAACTTAAAATTAGAATCGAACATGAAAGAAGAACTATTGGAAGCCATCTACGGCACAGTTGAGAGATTGGAGCAGAAAGTTGATGAACTATCTGTCTCCACAAAGAACGCAGGAGCGGAAACCGTTCCTGCAAGTAATGACATAACCAAGTTGGATAAGTCAATCAATGCGATGTTTATCAAAGAAGAGGAAGTCAGAGGTAAAATATCCAAATTAAGAGATGCCATTGTCGTTTTTGCAGACCTTATTAAGGTTGAACTTGGCAAAAATGAGCAGCGAAGCAAGTTCTTGGTTGATGCAGTCAAGCAGATGAGACAAGAGAATGATATTTCCTCAAAGGCATTGCAAGATAAACTTGAAGTAATGAACAAATCACCTCAAAAGAAGGTTGTAACCCATCGTTTCGAGCCAACCTCAAAGTATGTTCTTCTTTTCATTGGTGGCTTGGCTCTTTTCCTTGTCCTCTCCATTTGGGGCAATCTCACCCAATGGCGAAAGTATCAAGATTGGGAGGAGGCAGAGTTGAAGTATCGAGCATTGAAGATGGTGCTTCCATCTGATGACCCGAATATTCGCTACATCGAAAAGCATTTCAATGTGCAACGTGATGAAAGCATAATAGATAATGTAAGATATCGTGTTGTTGCTTACGAAGATTCTATTCGCAACCATTATGAAATGATAGAAATGGCAGCTTATAAAGATAGTGTAGCAAGACAACTTTTTGATGAGTCAAACAGAATAAAGACGCAATTAAAACGTGAGAAAAGTAAGTGAAAATGTTTTTCTTGTATCACTATGCAAAGTATAACCATGTGTAACTTAGCTTAATGTAGTTTAAATATTCTCCTAAAATTACTTTGTTTCAAAAACTCTTTATACCTTTGCACTCGGAATACAAAATGAGACAAATAATTGCAGTTTGTTTTCGTTTTGGTGCAATTGTTCCAATAACCTTTGCGCAAGGTTGATACAGCCCCGTCTGGGTAAAAAGGCGTAGACTTTCCAAGAAACGTTAGATTCCAAGATTTAAAACATTAGTAAATTTTTTAAAGAAAGGAAACAAAGTATGGAAAAGAAACTTAGCTTTAATGAGGTTCTTCCTATGGAGGAACTTGCTCCTGTAGAGTTGAATGCTATTGTTGGTGGTACCAATGCTATTAAAATCGTTGGTGCCAATGGACATAATTGTAGCTGTGGAAACACAACTCAGACCACAGATTCAACATCCGTAAAGAAACCATAAGCTATCTTTTGGGGAGGTGGAGAGTGGATTGCTGTTATCAACAATCCACTCTTTATGTTAGAACATATTCTGTAATCAAGAAAATGGGAAATAATATGATAGATTTTGACGATATACACTTTATAGAGAATGGGGATGTCTCCTTGCTGTTGCATGTTCCTTCGTTTACACTTGTTAGTTTAAGTAGCGATACAGCAAATATACTTAAGTCGTTGAAAGAAGGTGCTTCAATAAGCGATGTCGCCCAAAACAGCTCTATTTCGCTCGATGAAATAAAGAACTGTTTACTGAAATTAGAGGATATGTTTAAAAAGAATTTGCCTCATTTGATACCTAATCCAACAACGGATGTCGTAGATAGAATTACATTACATATTTCAAATGATTGTAATCTCAGATGCAAATATTGCTATGCAAGTGGAGGTAGCTACAAGATGAAACGCTCATTAATGACTACGGATACCGCAAAGCAATTTTATGATTTTTGCATACATCATTTCTCTCATATTGAAAAAATTGTCTTTTTTGGTGGCGAACCATGCCTAAATTTAGATGTGATGGAATACGTTTGCTCTCTTTTTAGTAGCTATAAGTTTGATAACAAACTAAAGGATATGCCTAAGTTTGCCATCATAACCAATGGCACCATACTAAATGAGCAACTGTTGAAAATTATTAGAACATATATATCTTATATTACCGTTAGCGTTGATGGTAATAAGGAATTTAATGATTATAATCGCTTGGACAAAGCAGGTAATGGTTCGTTTGACAGAATAGCAAAGTTTATAGACACCGTTAAACAAATTGATAACGTTACTATTCAATATGAGTCAACTTTTACAGAATACCATATTGGAAAAGGAATTTCTAGAGATGAAATTGCTTCATATATGTCAAAACGCTTTGGTCTCAGAGGTTTTGTTGTTGACGAAATGAGTGTAAAAGAGCATGACGATGCTTATTCTATCGATAATTTAGAAAATCTTCCAGAAGGTTTTGCTAGTATTCTATGGGCTATATCATTTAAAAAGCCACTTATGTCTTGCCAAATGTCTAGTAAGCAATTTGCAGTATCTATTTTTGGGGAGATATTTCCATGCCATATGGATGTTGGAAAAGAAGGTTTAAATTTGGGGAATATTGGAGGAATAAATATATTCAATTCAGATACCATCAAAAAATCTTTCCCTTTGTTCAGTTTGCTTGCCAACAAAAGAGACTTGTGCTCCAATTGTTGGGCTCGCAATTTATGTGAGGGTTGTCCTAGGGAACTTTTTTATGATGAAAAGAACAAATGCTATCAGACAACTCCTAATGAGGATAAATGTAAATCACAAAGAGAACATATAGAAAAGATTCTTTTAAGCATATCACATTTAAGACAGGATAAAAACAAATGGCACGATTATGTACAAGGTATAAATGAGATGTGCAAAGAAAAGATTTGTTAGTATAAATGATTGCCCACATCTATGAAAAAGTATGTTTGGTTAAAAAGTAGTATTATGAGAAAGTTTATCTTTACAACAGCCGTGTGTCTCTCAGCAATGTCCCAGATGATGGCACAGAACATTTCGGGAAAGATTGTAGATGCCAAGGGCGAGCCTTTAGCATTTGCCAATGTTATGCTTCTGAACAGGCAGGATTCGACTTTCGTGAAAGGTGTTGTGAGTGGTGAGGATGGACATTTTGCCATCGATTCGCCTTGCAACAATGGAATAATCAAGGTTTCGTCTGTAGGATACAAGACTGTATGGAAGGATTGTGCGGGAGAGAATGCCGGTGTGATAAAGATGTTGGTAGACAGCAAGATGTTAGGCGAAGTGGTTGTGAAATCATCACTGCCTAAGACTCTCCTTAAGAATGGAGGAATGACAACTACCGTTGCTGGGTCTGTACTTGAAAAGGCAGGAACTATGGAGCATCTGCTCGACCGCATACCTAACGTATCTGCACAGAATGGCAACATCAAGGTGTTTGGACGTGGCGAGCCTATCATCTATATCAACGGACGGCAGATGAGAGACAGAAGCGAACTCGACCGTTTGAGTTCGGACAACATCAAGTCGGTAGAGGTAATATCCAACCCAGGTGCTCGTTATGCTGCAAGCACTAAGGCTGTTATACGTATCACCACAAAGAAGATACAAGGCGATGGATTCGGATTTGACGCTACAACAGAAGGATCGTACGACGAGAAAAAGAACATTGGAGGATATGGTAGGCTGAATATGTATTACCGCAAGAACGGATTGGAGCTTGGGGCCTATGCCTATGGCTCAAAACAATCGTCGCCGGACGAGAAGGACTTGCAGCAAATGACATATCTCGACAAGACATGGAACCAACAGGATAAAACACGTTGGAAGAACAAAACCGAAACTTTTAGTTCTCGCTTGAATGCCAGTTATCAGTTTGACGACAACAATTCGTTGGGAGCAAGCATTAGTTTCTTGCGCAATCCGAAGCTATACACAGACGGAAAGACGGAAGGCTCTGTGCTGAGAGATGAAGCATTAACGGAGACCAACACTTCTGTCAGATTGGAGTTTGGGCAGAACAGCAACTTGTCAAGTAATATATATTATGTAGGTAAGGTAGGGAAAATGGGTATTGACTTCAATACCGACTGGTTTTGGTCTAAAGGAAACAATAACAACAAAATAGATGAGCATTATCAGGAAGTGAACTCGGAAATGCAAAAACAACTTGTAAACAGTACCACTTCAAAGTACAACCGATTGATTGCTTCCAAAATGGTGCTCTCGTATCCGCTCTTAGGTGGCGACCTATCTGTAGGTGGCGAGTATTCATTCACAAACCGCAACACCAACTACGCCATCATTCCAAACACTCTTGCCGACAATGTGAGAGACCGAATAAAAGAGGGTATGTCCTCTGCGTTCGTTACCTATAGTCGTGACTTTGGCAAGTTGAACATGGAAGCGGGATTGCGATACGAGAATGTTGATTTCAAGTATTACGACGACGGTAAATATATGGCAGAACAAAGCAAGACTTACGGCAACTGGTTTCCGTCTCTCGGCCTTTCGATGCCTTTCGGCAATGTGCAGATGCAGCTGAGCTATGCAGCCGACATCGATCGTCCTAACTACTGGGTATTAAGAAGCGGCGTGCAATACAGCAACCACTATACATACGAGACCGGTAATCCGTTTCTTGTCTCAGAGATTTCAAGAGACATCAGTTACGACCTCGCCTACAAATGGCTGACCTTCAACCTGACTTATGAACATGTATCCGATCCGATATATCAGACAGTAGAGATGTATAAGGACAATGCCACCATAGGATTGATGAGGATGATTAATGGCAAATCTTACAACAATGTGTCTTCTATGCTCACCTTGCAGCCTGCCCTTGGCATCTGGCATCCTATGCTGTCAGCAATGGTTGAGAAGCAATGGTTCAAGTTGGAGACAAGGGACGGACGGTATCTTAACAAGCCTGTAGCTGAGTTAAAACTCAACAACACCTTCGATACGAAATGGGTGATGTTCTCCGTTATGATGACTTACATCACTAAGGGATATGAGGAGAACCATTACATCTACAAGCCGATGTTCAACACCGACCTGTCTATATACAAGGGCTTTCTGAAAGACTGCCTGACCATCCAGCTTTATGTCAACGACGTGTTTGGTACGAACGACAGTCACATAATAGGCAAGTACGGCAAACTGAAGGAAACAATCTTTGATGAGTTCTCAACAAGTAAAATCTCATTGACAGTCCGCTATAAGTTCAATGTTACTCGAAGCAAGTATAAGGGTACAGGAGCAGGTCAAAGCCAGAAGGATAGAATGTAATTCTACGATGTTCTTTAAAATGAGAAAAATAACAATTATACATCAACATGACTCCATGCAATGCGGAATAGCCTGCTTGCAAATGGTATGTAAATATTTCGGCAGAGAATACTCTTTGGATTCTCTGTCGAAACTTTGTTTTGCTACTGCGGAAGGAGTCTCTCTGTTAGGTATCAATGAGGCAGCAAACACACTTGGCTTGCATACTACATGCGCTAGAGCAACAACTATGGTGCTAGGTGAAGTCCCTTTACCTTGTATCCTTCATTGGAACCAAAATCACTTTGTTGTCTTGTATAAGGTAAAGAAAGGGAAGAAGTTCTATGTTGCAGACCCTGGAAAGGGATTGGTCACTTATGGCTTAGAAGAGTTCAAACAGCATTGGATAAGCACGAATTCCAATGGTGAGGACAAGGGCATTGCTATGTTCTTGGAAACTACTCCTGCGTTCTTTACTTATAAGATGCAAGGTGAAGAGAACATCAAAGAGAAGCGGTCTTTCCGCTTTCTCTTTGGGTATGTGAAGAAATACCGCAAGTATTTCGGACAAATCATCTTGGGTTTGATAGTCGGGAGTCTCTTACAACTTGTCCTGCCATTCCTTACCCAGTCCATCGTGGATGTCGGTATCAAGAACCAAGATATAGGTTTTGTTTGGCTTATACTCTTGGGGCAGTTGATGCTTACAATCAGCCGAACGGCAATAGACTTTATCCGCAGATGGTTGTTGCTTCACATTTCCTTACGTATCAACATATCATTGGTAAGTGACTTCTTCATCAAGCTATTGAAACTGCCTATGTCTTTCTTTGATACGAAACTCATGGGCGACTTGATGCAAAGAATGAACGACCATAGTCGTGTGAACAACTTCCTTACTCAGCAGACACTCAACATTACCTTTGCCATGCTCACCTTCTTGGTGTTCTCGGTGGTGCTGTTCTTTTATAACAAGTTGGTGTTTGCCATCTTCTTGTTGGGAAGCATCCTCTATGGCGCATGGATGACCTTGTTCTTGAAGCGAAGAAAGATTCTCGACTATGAATTATTTGAGCAGCAAGCCATCAATAATGACAAGACATACGAGTTTATCACTTCCATGCAGGAAATCAAGTTGCAGGATTGTGAGCAACGCAGAAGATGGGAATGGGAGGACACGCAAGCAGACTTGTTTGGGGTGCAGATGAAATCACTCAAACTCCAACAGACACAGGAGGCAGGAAGTATCTTTATCAACGAGGTGAAGAACATCATCATCACGGTAGTGGCTGCAACCGCCGTGATACATGGGCAAATGACACTTGGTATGATGCTTGCCGTACAATACATCATCGGACAGCTCAACTCACCTGTAGAGCAACTGATGAACTTCTTCTATTCTCTGCAAGATGTGAAGATTAGCTTGGAGCGAATCAACGAGATTCACCAGATGGATGATGAGAATGGAAAGGAAGGCTTGCTAACTTCTATTGAAGATAAGAATGAGGGCATTGACATCAAGAACATCATGTTCAAGTACGACCCACATGCTTTGCGCAAGACCATAGATGATGTGAGCATTCACATTCCGCAAGGTAAGGTAACAGCCATCGTTGGCGCATCTGGCAGTGGAAAGACCACCCTCATCCGTTTGATGCTTGGTTATTATCCCGTCTTGGAGGGACAAATCAACATAGGCAATACTGACATCAACAAACTCAACAAAAAGTGGTGGCGCAGACAATGTGGTGTTGTCATGCAGGATGGTGTTATCTTCTCGGAGAGTATCGCAAGAAATATTGCTGTTGATGATGGCGATATAGATAAGGAAAGGTTGTTGAAAGCTGCCGAGATAGCTTGCATCAAGGATTACGTGATGGCTTTGCCGCTGAAGTTCAACACCAAGATTGGGCGTGATGGAGTGGGACTGAGCCAGGGACAGAAACAGCGTATCTTGATAGCAAGAGCGGTGTATAAGAATCCCGACTACATCTTCCTTGACGAGGCGACCAACTCGCTCGATGCCAACAATGAGAGAAACATTGTGGAGAACTTGGATAAATTCTATAAGGGCAAGACTGTTGTGATTGTGGCTCATCGCCTAAGCACGGTGAAGAATGCCGACCAAATCGTGGTCATCAATCATGGAAAAGTGGTTGAGATAGGCAACCATGAGTCTTTGACCGCCAAGCGAGGGGCATACTATAACCTTGTGAAGAATCAGTTGGAATTGGGAAACTAAAATGTTTTTGACATGGAACAGAAAGAAAGAGAATCAGATAATATCGAGTTGAGAAGTGAGAAGGTGAGGAACGTGATAGGTAAAGTTCCTCCTCGCCTCGTCAGCTTGGGAACGGTTGTCATTACGATAATAGTCCTTGCCCTCGCAGTTGCTTTCTACAAGATACCTTATCCTATATCCATAGATGCTAATGGTGAGGTCATCAATCAAAGAACAGTGCAAGTGTTTGTGCCATATAAGTATTTGTACCTTTTCGATGAGCCAAGGACGGCTCATGTATCTTTCGAGGGTAACGACAATGTATCTTATAACTGCAACATCACAAGCCATAAAGCCAGGCTCATACATAGGGAAGATGGAAACTATTTTATGGCAATAGCCACAGTGAGTACACAGAGACAAAATACTCCTATACTGCAAAAGTATATGAAAGCCGATGTGAGAATCATCGTCAGCAACAGAACGTTGTGGCAGCAGGTATTTGGATAGTCTATGTCCGAATACCTGCCGTTTGTTTTAGGATGCATATTGTGTTGCTAAGCATCAGATTTTACGCAAAAGTTCTAATTTCCATAATTTTCTCCTAGCGAGTTATGGGATATTTAGAAATTTATCGTATCTTTGTCCCCGAATTGAGGCGTTCTTTGCATATTGCAAAATACAGAAACGAGCAGAAGTCCGCTCGTTTCCATATTGTTACCTATATAATATAGGCAAACGCCCAACTTCTTGATTTTCAATCAAAGTCCAAATTAGGCGAGTTATGAGGCTTAACATTAAGCTCTAAAGCAGCCAAAGCGCGAATTCAACAAGCAAGTGCTTGGATAGACTTATATCCGAACACTTGTTGCTATCTCCATAAAGGTTCGTTTTCCCATCCTTGTGGAAAGCCCATGGCATGTAAATCAATATTGGGATAATCTGCGAACAATCTGAGCAGAGAGCTTTTTAAATCCATACAAGGAGTTATAGTTTGCTCCATATATAATAAGGTGCATAACTGATGGTAAAGTTTGATAGGCTTTTGGGTTGGAGCAATCCAAAAAAGTGGAAGCCGATTTGGCAATTGTGGCTTCAAGGCAAAACGCCTATTCCATATACGGGCATGGTGAGCACAACAATTGCGAAGCACGGTTATACACCTTATCCAACTTTCCAAGTAAGTGTATTGAGGTAGTCCAAACTCTCTTGCCACTTGCTTTTTGAGACGATTGTCCTTGAACAGACAAAATAATTTGGAAAGCGTACCAAACGAAACGACCTCTAATGTTTTCCACACAGGAGGGAGAGAAGGGAAAGTATATTTCTCGGAATGCTCCTTGATGAAATCTTCATTTGAACGAGACACCTCTTTCTTGATATTGTCAAGACAGCCTTCATAAAAGTCTGCATTCTTGAACAATGATGCATCCATAAACCAAAATGCGCCATGCTCCATAGAGAATATCTGAATCATTTTTGTCCGAAGAGAAATCTCAATATCTTGGATAGCCTTGAACATAAGTTGGCGTAGTTCTTTATCAAAGAGATAAAGGTTGATGGCTTGCTCGAATGTACTGCCGGATTTGTAAAGATGATGTTGTCTGTCTTCCTCCATATATCGTAGGTAACTGGCAATACGAAAATAACTGATATTGCGAAGCTGTAATTTGGCTGTAGCAACATCCCCTATCATTAGTCCTCTGTTTTGGAGCAAGGCAACCTGTTCATCTACGTTTATCGGTTGTTTGTCGTAATCCATATACCCTTTATAAAAAGCGAAGTCCCACCGTGGTACGCATCGTTGAGAGGCGTGGTGGGATTTGTTGCTGCAAAAATACTCTTTTTTATTGGAAACTCCAAATATTTTCTTCAAAATCTGCTTGTCAAATATGGATTTTAACGTAAAAAGTTCTAATTTCCAAGGTTTTCTCCTTGTAAGCTATGCGAGATTTAGAAAAATATCGTATCTTTGTCCCCGAATTAAGGCGTTCTTTGCATATTGCAAAATACAGAAACGAGCAGAAGTCCGCTCGTTTCCATATTGTTACCTATATTATAAAGGCAAACGCCTAACTTCTTGATATTCAACCAAAGTTCAATTTAGTGTGAGTTATAACATTTAACAGGTTTCGGATTGAAAGCGTGCTGAAAATCGCGCCTTATCACACGCTGAAATTTGGTGGTATCGGGAAATTGCAGTATCTTTGCACTGTCGTTCGAAGAAAGGCTGCACTCGGCAAAGCGCACCCCCAAAAGTTAACAATCAATATTTTATTAACCCTTTAAAAATTTAAGATCATGGAAGTAAAAGGAACATTGAAATATCGTAAAGTACAGCGCACACCTCAGACTGGTGAAAACGCAGGTAAGAAGAAGTGGTATGCTACTTCGGTAACCGACCGCGAAGTGGACTTCGAGGGATTCGTATCGCATATCTCCGACCACGGCTCGCCTTACTCTCGTGGTACCATCCACGGTGTGCTGATGGATGCACTCGACCATCTGCAGGAGCTGATTCTCGACGGCAAGAGCGTGCGTCTCTCTGACCTCGGATTGTTCTCCATCGGTATGAGCTCCAAGGCGGAGGATACCAAGGAGAAGGTGACGGCTGCCAGCGTGGAAGGCGTGCACCTGATTGTGAGAAACACGAAGAGCTGGAGCAATACTGAGCTGCGCAAGAAGTGCAAGATTCAGGAGTACGGCGGCTATATCGGCACCGACGAGGAAGGCACCACAGGCGGTGGTACTACCGGTGGCGGTACTGAACAGGGCGGCGGCTCTGACACCAGCCAGGGCGGCTCAGGTACTACCGGCGGCGGTACTGAGCAGGGCGGCGATGGGCTTGAATAAAGCCCTCGCCTGAGGGCGGCAAGTAGAAAGCTTACGTATCCCCCAAGTTAACATTAATACTTAACATTAAAAATAAAAATAAAGATGATGAAAGCAAATACCTGGAAAACGATTTTGCAGATTGCAATCTCCTTCCTCACAGCCATCGCTACTACGCTCGGAGTTACCAGCTGTACTCTTTAAAGGTAAAAAAGTAAAAAGGTAAAAAGGTAAAAAAAAGATGTTTTTTAAATTTTGATTCGACATAGCAAAGCCCCCGGTGCATC
>OGRO01003393.1_pt1 | contig 11450 bp, 8 predicted proteins | sample 1553451 | NCBI WGS metagenome assembly OGRO01 (sample SAMEA2580021, study PRJEB22360) | human gut metagenome
GCGCGGCCTCGCGTTTGCCGTACAGTCAGGAGGAGCTGGCCCAGCGGCTTGGCAAGAGCCGTTCCGCCGTCGCCAACTCCCTGCGGCTGCTTCAGCTTCCCCGCCCTATGCAGGATGCGCTCAAGGACGGCGTGTTTACGCCCGGCCATGCCCGCGCCGTACTGGCGCTTCCCGAGCGCGCTCTGCAGGACATCCTGTTCAATGCGGTCATGACGCGCCGCCTGTCCGTACGTGACGCCGAAGAAGCCGTCATCCACTGGAAACGGCACGGTTTGTTGCCGTCTTCGCTGATGGGGGCCTCCGCTCCCGTGGCCCGCAGTGCCCGCGCGCCCAAGCCCGCATGTATCAAACTGGCCATCCGGCAGCTTCGGGAGAATGTCGCGCCCAAGGCGTCCATTTCCGGGACCGACCGCGCGGGACGGATCACGCTTCCCTACGAATCCGAAGAACAGCTTGCGGAGCTCCTGAGCCGTCTGGGGCTCTCGGTGGAGCTTTCCGAAGCCAAGCCGGAATGATCTTCAACCAAAGGATTTCCATGTCTGACGCGTCTCCGGTTCTCTTGACGCCCGATGTCGTGGGCGGGCTGGCGGGCAAGCGCGTGCTGGTCGTCGGCGACATCATGTTGGATGCCTATCTTATAGGCGATGCGGATCGCATTTCTCCGGAAGCGCCCGTCCCGGTCGTCCGGATCGAAAAGGAACGCTATCTGCTCGGCGGTGCGGGCAATGTGGCCCGCAATATCGTGGCGCTTGGCGGCGTAGCGACGCTCGCGGGCGTGATGGGCAAGGATGCCTCAGCCGATCGTATCCGGGGGCTCGTCCGTGATGAAGGCATTTGCGGCGCGTTCGTGGCACTGCCGCAGCGCCCGACCACGGTAAAAACCCGCGTCATGGCCCGGCGCCAGCAGATGCTGCGCTTGGACAGCGAGGACGCCAGCCCGCTTTCCTCCGCCGATCAGGAAGCCCTGCTTTCCGTCATTACGGAGCAGCTTCCGGCGCACGATGTGGTCATCCTGTCCGATTACAGCAAGGGCATCGTCTCTCTGTCGTTCATGTCCCGCTTGCGTGGACTGCTCGCCGCCAGCCCGCATCAGGTGAAGGTCTTGATCGATCCCAAGCCGAGCAATGTAGGCTTGTACGGCGGTTCGTTCCTGCTCACGCCGAATACGAAGGAAACGGGCGAGTGCGCGGGGATGCCCGTACGGAGCCGAGAAGAAATCCTCGCCGCCGGGCGCGCCATTCTGGAAAAGGTGGGGTGTCCGCATCTGCTCACGACACTCGGTTCGGACGGTATGGCGCTGTTCTCCGGGCCTTCCGAGGTTTGGCACGTTCCCACAATGGCGCAGGACGTTTTTGACGTGACCGGCGCGGGCGATACGGTCATCGCCACTCTCGGGCTCGGGCTTGCCGCCGGACTGCCCCTTCTGGCTTCTTGTGTGCTGGCGAACTATGCCGCCGGGCTCGTCGTCGCACAGGTCGGGGCCGCCGTCGCTTCACCCGATGCGCTGCGCGAGGCTATCCGTGAATTGCCCGTAACCATTACGAAATGGTAAAAATATAATAAATTTTTTCACGGAGCCTGATGGGGGCGGGATACGCCTCCAACGTCGGTTTCCCGAAAGGGAAATCGGCGTTTTTTTTGTGGCGAAGATGTGGAAAGATGTTTTTCGGGGCAAGGCCGTGTTCGGTATGGAGCGGTGGAAACGGTGAGCAATATCGTGCAAGCGTTTGCTCAGGCCCCGTGCTAGCCTTTTCCTGAAAAGGAGAGCGCTGTGGAAAGTACGACTTCAAAATGCGTAATGGTTCTGGACGAAAACCTGCCTTTGGGGCTTCTCGCCAATACCGCCGCCATCTTGGGTATCACGTTGGGCAAGCATATGCCCGAAGCGGTCGGCGCGGACGTGCTCGATAGTTCCGGCAAGCCCCATCTGGGCATCATTACGTTTCCGGTGCCGATTTTACGGGGCGATGCGGAACAGATCCGAGCCATCAGAGAGACACTGTCTGGGGTCGATTATCAGGATGTGATTGTTGTGGATTTTTCCGATGTGGCCCAGTGCTGCAAAAACTACGGCGAATACATCGGCAAGGCGGCGCAGGCGGACGAAAGCGAATGGCGGTATTTCGGCCTAGGCCTTTGCGGCCCCAAGAAGCTGGTCAGCAGACTGACCGGAAGTATGCCGCTGCTGCGATGAGGGCGCTCGTTTCTTTGCAGATGCAGGGAATGCCTCGAGCGTTTGAGGCATTCCCTGCATTTTTCATATGGCGATCTGGAGCCAGGACGTTTTTCCAAAAGAACGGTGAACCGTTCTCTCATCTCTTTTTATGCTTTTTTGAGCATCGCTCCATACATCAAATCGCTGCCGAAGGCATCGGGCGTGCTCTGCCACTGCTTTTCGAGCGACGCGCCGGGTGTACGGGCGAGGAACGCGTCGATCTGCCCTTCGTTTTCGGCGGGATTCATGGTGCAGGTGATGTAGGCGAGGTGCCCGCCGGAAGGCAGGTACGACCACACGGCATCGAGGATGCGGCGTTGGAGGTCGACCAGCCCGGCTACCTGCCCGGGGGTGCGGAGCGTGCGCAGGTCAGGGTGCCGGGCAAGCGTGCCGAGGCCGCTGCACGGGACATCAAGCAGGATGGTCCTGGGCGTGCCCCGCAGAGCCGGTTCGGCCGCCGAGGCGCAGAACAGCGGCGGAGTCTTGAGCACAAGGCGCTTGGCGTCGTCCCTCATGCCCCGCAGCCGGGGCTGGTACGTATCGCTGGCGGCGAGGACGGGCACGCCCAGCTCAACGAGCGCGAGCGTCTTGCCGCCGCGTCCGGCGCAGGCGTCCCACACGGGGCCTTCCCAGCGCGGCGCGTCCAGCGCTTCCAGGACGAGCTGGCTTCCCGCGCCCTGTATCGACAGCCTGCCCTGCCGCAGGTAGTCCCGCATATACTCCGGCTGGGTGCCGGGCGCGAAGCGGACTCCCGAAATTCCCACAGCTTCTCCTTCCTTGCACAGGAAGTCGCGCAGAGCCTCCCATTCGTCCCGGGCGGCGTTCACCCGGACGCAAGGGGACGGCACGACGGAGACGGCCCGCGCAAACGTTTCGGCCTTTTCCGGCCCGTAGCCTTTGGTCCACAGTTCGAGCATCCAGCGCGGCACGCTGTGGAAAACGGAAAGGCGTTCCATCGGATCTTTGATGCGGGATTTATAGAAGGCGAAGGCTTTCAAATCTTCGGATTCGGAGAGGCGGATAAGGGACCGGAGTACGCCGTTGGCGACGCGGGACAGCCCTTGCCCGAACCGGGCTCGCACGGCGTCCACGGCGGCGCTGACGCTGGCATGGGCGGGGATGCGGTCAAGGTACAGCAGCTCGTAGGCGGCTATGCCGATCATGAGCTTCATGGACGCGGGCAGCTTTTCCGGAGCCTTCATAAATTGGCTCAGAAGCCACGAAATCCGGATTTCCGACCTCAGATACCCGTAAACGAGTTCCGTCGTCAGAGCGGCTTCCTGACGCGAAAAAAGGCCACCTGTCAATTTCGTGTCCAACAGGGATTGTACGGGGGCGCTGATGCCCGTGCGTTCCAGAATCCGGAGGGCCGCTTCACGCGCCGGAAGGGGCGCTTCGTCGTTTTGTTTTTTCTTTTTCATGCGGGGCTCGGTGATAAGGTGTAGAGGTGCGGGGAAGTCTTGGGGGGAAGGAGAAATTTTCTAGAGAAGGGGCACCCCACGTTTATCCTTCCCCCTCCAAACCTCCCCCTTTTCTCTTCAGAGATTTTTGTAAACGGGGCGGATGGCGGGCGGGGCTGTGCGAGGGGGTAACCCCGGCGGCAGTTTCCCGGCCTTGCGGGCCTCTGAACGGAATCCGTCCGATTGTTTTTTGTCCACAGGCAGCTATGGCAATAGGGATTCAATAACGGCAAAAGTCTTTGGAGAGGGAGGGATGGGGCTTGGGGAAGGGAGGGGGAAGCTTTTCTTCAGAAAAGTTCCCCCTCCCTTCCCCAATTCCATTAATGCCCGGTAATACTATATTTTTTCAGCTTATACTGCATCAAGCTCTTGGATATGCCGAGCAATTCCGCGGCTTTGGCCTGTACGAAGTCGGCGCGGACGAGCGCGCGGCGGATAAGCGCGGCTTCGATGCGCTCAAGGGTATCGGCAAGATCAAGCTGCACCGGAAGCAGATCCACGGCGCTCTTGAACTGCGCTTCCTCGTCGCGGATCTCGGCGGGCAGATCCTCAAGGGTGATCACGTCTCCGGGCACGAGCACAAGGCAGCGTTCGACCACGTTCTGCAATTGCCGGATGTTGCCGGGCCACTCGTAGCCGGAAAGATGGTTCAGCGCTTCGGTGGAAAACGTCTTGGGCGGGATGCCGTTTTCCTTGGCGGCCTTTTCCGCGAAGTGGGCCACCAGCAGCGGGATATCCTCGCGGCGTTCGCGCAGGGGCGGGATCGGGATGTGCACCACGTTGAGGCGGTAGTAGAGGTCTTCGCGGAACGTCCCCGCCTGCACCAGCGGCATGAGGTCCTTGTTCGTTGCCGCGACGATGCGGATGTCGACTTCGATTTCCTCGCTGCCGCCCACGCGCTCGAAACGGCGCTCCTGAAGCACGCGGAGCAGTTTGACCTGCAATTCGGGGGTCAGCTCGCCCACTTCGTCGAGGAACAGCGTGCCCCCGCTGGCCTGCTCAAAACGGCCCCGGCGCATGGCGACCGCGCCGGTGAAGGAACCTTTTTCGTGTCCGAAGAGTTCGCTTTCAAGCACGCCGGGGTTCAGGGCCATGCAGTTCACGGAAACAAAAGGTTCCTGGCTGCGCGGCGAGGAAAAGTGGATGGCGCGCGCGACGAGTTCCTTGCCGGTGCCGGATTCGCCGGTGATGAGCACCGTGGCGCGGCTCGGCCCGGCGCGGTCCACAAGGGCGAGCATGTCACGGATGGCCCGGCTGCGCCCGATGATCTGGTGCTTGCCGTAGCGCTCTTCAAGGCTTTCCCGCAGCAGCTGGTATTGGCGGTGGGCGCGGGCCAGCTCGGCGGCGTTCTGGATGGAAAGCAGCAGCTCGTCGTTGGAAAACGGCTTGGTGATGTAGTTGAACGCCCCGTAACGCATGGCCTCCACAGCGCTTTCGATGGAGCCGAAGGCCGTCATGATGAGCACCGGGATGTGGGGCCAGTTCTTTTTGACCCGTTCCAGCACCTCACGCCCGGAGATGCGGGGCATCTTCATGTCGGTGATGACGATGTCGACTTCGGACTCTTCGAGAAACGCCAGCGCCGTTTCCGGGTCATTCAGTGCGGTCACGGCGTATCCCGCTTCGGTCAGCAGCGTTTCCAGAACGAGCAGGTAGTTTTTCTCGTCGTCAATCAGCAGCAGATGCACCTTGTCGTTCATGAGAATATCCTTGTCTGTCTAGCGTGTCTGCGGAGAGGCGTCGCCTTCCCGCAAATCGTGTTTCTCCGAGGGGAGCGGATCGGTCAGCGTCACGGGCTCGTCATCCGCGCTTGCGGCCGGCCGTTCGTCTTTTTCGGGAGTGTCGCCTATATCCGGCTCGCTGGCAACCGGGAGCAGGATGGTGATCATGGCTCCGCCCTCTTCGGGGTTGGTCAGGAGCAGTTTCCCGTTGTGGGACGTGATGATGGTGTTCACGATGGGCAGGCCGAGGCCCGTGCCGTGATCCTTGGTGGTAAAGAAGGGATCAAGAAGCTTGTGCAGCAGGGCGGGCGGGAAACCGGGGCCGCTGTCGTGGAACGAAAGCGCGATCATGCCGTCGTCCCGTCGTTCGCCGCGGATATGGATGGTCCCGTTGGTCCCGATGGCCTGATAGGCGTTGACCAGAATGTTGTAGACGGCCCGGTACAGCAGATCCTTGTCCCCGAGGACGAACAGGGAACCTTCCGTGTCGCGGACGCATTCCACGCCGAGGCGCTTCATTTCGCCGTCGAGGAAGCCGGTGGCCTGATTCAGCAGCGCGTTGAGATCCACGCGATCCTGACGGGGTACGCGGGGGCGGGCATAGTCGAGGAAGTCGTTGACGATCTGGCTCAAACGGCAGGACTCGTCGAAAATGGCCGTGAGGATACGCTGGGCGGGGCTGCCTTTCTCCTGTTCCGGCGTGCGCCGGATGAGAAACTCGGAGCTTGACCGGATGATGCCGAGCGGATTGCGGATCTCGTGGGCGATGCTGGCGATGACGCGGCCCATGCTGGCGAGCTTTTCGTTCTGATGGAGTTCGGCCTCAAGCTTGCGGTTGCGGCTCATGCGCTCGGCAAGGGTCCGTTCCGCCTTGATGATGAAGAACTGGAGGATGGCGAACAGGATGGTGGACGAACCAAGGCATGTGGCGAGGATGAGCCACTGGAAGCGCACGACGCTGTCGTAATCGTCGGTGATGTCCTGCGTGATTTCCAACACGCCGGTCACAAGGGATTCCGGTTTGCCGGTGCTCTCGCTGATGCCGAGATCCACGGTCAGGGGGAACATGGTCCGCAGCGAGTAGCTGCCGTCCGGGATCTTGAGCATGAACATGGCGGAAAGCATGTTGACGCTGGAGAGCGTCTCAAAGAAGGGGATGCCCGAACTCATGACGCGTTCCATCGACGCGGGCGTGATGTCGGTCCGGCCCAGTTCCATCTGATTGATGGAGTAGTTGACGACCCTGTCGGCCCCATAGATGCGCAGGGATTCCAAATGCAGGCCGAGGATGGTGGATTGCACCACATCGTCGAGCTGCTGGTACTGCATACTTTGGCGCAGGGCGATGCGCCCGAACGCGAGGAAGGTAGGCAGCGTGAACCGGCGGTAGATCTGCTGGTTCAGGTTGCTGGCCATGAGCATGGCGTATTGCTGCTGGCGGAGCAGCAGCGTGTTGCGTGCGGAATTGCCGATGAAAAAGGCCAGCATCACGCTGGAAGCAAGGATCAGGATAAGCGATATCCACGAGAGGAACCGGGTCAGCCCGAACGGCAGGCCCTTGTCCACGGAGTCTTTTTTGCCGAACAAAACGAGCCTCTGAGTAGTATATGTCGGGGAGGGCACCCCATGAAAAAGGCACCCGTCATGCCTTCCCCTGGCTCCCTTCCCGTGAAACGTTTGGTGGGGAGGGCGGTTACGCAATAGGGATGCTCTTGAAAAATAGCCACGACTTTTTTGTTTGAACAGAGCCGTTGGCCTTGTTCGAAGAAAAAAGCCCTGATTGCCGCCGATCGTGACAACGTGTTTCTACGGATTTCTTTTATGCCTGTACCGGAAAGGGCACAGAGATTCGAAGCACAAACGTCTTTGGAAAGGAATGGAGGCTGGCAAATCAGGGGAAGGGGAGACGCTTTCTTTCAGAAACGTTTTCCCCTTCCCCAAAGTCTCTATAGCTTTTTTTACCTATCCCCTAGTCCAGAAATGCCTTCAAAATGGCGGCTTCTTCCGGGTAGCTGGAGGAGCCGAGACGGGAATAGGCAAGGCGCTTGCCGAGCTCCACGGCGGGCTGGTCGAGCGGGTTGATGTTCATAAGCCAGCCGGTAAGCACGGTCGTGGCCATGAGCAGCCCCATGACTTCGCCTGCGGCGCGCATGGAGGATTCCGCCGCTTCCAGGCGGGTGAGCGGCACGCCGTTATGCACGAGGGCCGCAGCCGAGCCGAGGGTTTCGGCGTTGAGCAGGTCCCCGAAGGTCTTGCCCCGCAGCCATTCCCAGCTGTCCGGCACGTCGTCCGGGAACTGCGGGCCCTTGCTCAGGTTCGGGCAGTGCAGCTGGATGCAGCCCTTGTCGGCGGGGCCGTCGAGGAACATCTGCTGGAGCGAGTGCTGATCGGTAACGCCCACGGCGGGCAGCGGCATGGTCCCCTTGCCGTTTTTGCCGAGGCTTTCCGCCCAGAGCTGGCCGAACCACTGGCCGAAAGAGGCCCATGAGGGAATATACGTAAAGAAAATCAATTGGCTGTAGTCGTGACGCGACAGCTCGAAGCACCAGTTCGCGAGCGCCCATGCGGGATGGTTGCGGAGGTTTTCCGGCTTGCCGAGTTCGTCGTTGACGAGCGGCGCGTTCACGCTGGCCGCGCCTTCGAGGAAGTCTTCCCACGGCAAGCCCATGAAGGCGGCGGGGACGAGCCCCACCGCGGAAAGGACGGAATACCGCCCGCCCAGATGGTCCGGCACCGGCAGGGACACGATGTTGTGGCGGTCGGCCTCTTCGCGCAGGTAGCCCTTCTTTTCGTCGGTGACGAGCAGCATATGCTCGTGCCACGTGTTGGGGAGCGCCCTTTGCAGCCACGCCTTCATGAAAAAGTACTGGGCCAGCGTTTCGATGGTCCCGCCGGATTTGCTGACGGGGACGACGATGGTTTCTTCGGGATTGAGGGTGGACATCTGCGCTTCGAGCACATCGGCGTCCACGTTGTCCAGAATCCACAGCCACGGCCCCTGGTGGTTCGGGAGATCCTGCTGAGGGAAAAAGGCCTTTTGGAGTGCGCGGGTGCCGAGGGCCGAGCCGCCGATGCCCAGCACGACCATATGCCTGAAACGCCGGAGCTGCGGGGTGAGCGCCTTGAGGCGGGCCGTCAGGCTGCTGCGGAAGGGCAGGTTGAGGAACGGAAGTTTGCCCGAGGCCACTTCACCGATGAGGCGGGCATTACAGCTGTCGAGCTGCGGCTCAAGGAGCTTGAGCGCCTGCGGGCGTGTCGGGGCCGTCGTCAGCAACCGTCCGGTCCATGCGTGCTTCCAATCCAGAGTATGCATACCGTCTCCTGAAAAGTGCCGTCCGCGGGCGGCGTTTTCCGGTTCCGGGAAGCCCCGGAACCGGAGGTCAGCATTATTGTCCGATGAGGACCTTGCGGACGCGGGCGAGGGCGTCCATGAGCACGTCGTCGGCCACGGCGTAGGAGAACCGGATACAGTCCGGCGCTCCGAAGGCGTCGCCGGGAACCAGCGCCACGCCCGCTTCACTGAGCAGGCGGGTACAGGCGGCGGTGGCGTCGGGCATTTTTTCGTCATACAGGGCGGAAATATCCGCGAACAGGTAGAACGCGCCCTCGGGCTTCGGGCAGACCACGTTTGACCACGAGGCGATTTCCTTCCATGCCATATCGCGGCGCTTTTGGAAGGCCTGGCGCATGGACTCCACGCAGTCGTAGGGGCCGGTGAGGGCGGCTACGGCGGCCTTTTGAGACACGGAGCAGATGTTGCCGGTGGCCTGTCCGGTGATTTGGCTGAGTTTCTTGACGAGGTCGGGGTGGGTCACGGTATAGCCCACGCGCCAGCCGGTCATGGCGAAGCTCTTGGCAAGGCCGTTGACGACGGCGATGCGGTCCGGGTACTGCTTCCACCAGACGATGATGCTCGACGGCTTGTTGGGCTCGTAGACGAGCTGGTCGTAGATTTCATCGGCGATGATGAACAGGCCGCGATCCAGCGCCCATTTCACGATGGCGTCGCGTTCGGACACGGAATAACAGGCGCCCGTGGGGTTGGAAGGCGAGTTGAAGACGAGTATTTTGGCCTTCGGGGTCAGTGCGGCTTCGAGCTGTTCCACCGTCACTTTGAAGCCCTGCGAGGCAGGGGCCTTGACCGCGACCGGCACGCCGCCGTTCAGGTAGACCATGTCGGGATAGCTCACCCAGTACGGCGAGGGGATGAGCACTTCGTCGCCGTCATTGAGCAGGGCGGCGAACAGGTTATACAGGGACTGCTTGCCGCCATTGCTGGCGATGGTACAGTCCGGCGCGACGTCGACGCCGTACGCGCGCTTAAAGTAACCGGCGATGGCTTCCCGCAGGGGCGGGATGCCGGGCACGGCGGTGTAGCGGGTAAATCCCTCGTCGATAGCCTGTTTCGCGGCGTCGCAGACATGGGCGGGGGTGGGGAAATTCGGTTCGCCGATTGCCAGGCTGGTCACGTCGACGCCCTGCGATTTGAGCTCGAGGGCCTTGGCGTTGATGGTCAGAGTGGCGGAAGGCTTTATGTGGGCCATTCTTTCGGAGAATTGCATGGGACTATACCTCGGTGGCTACATGACTTTGTCGTCATGCAGTAGCAGGTTAGGCCCCGTCTGTAAATTGGTGGATATGCGGGAAGTGGAAAGGGCTTTTTTTCTCTAGCCGGGTATCGGCATTCGCTTTTTTAAGGAAAGAACATCCTCGGGGCATGGTCCCCGGGGGAATGGGGTGGGGTGCATGTCCATATTGTTGCCATTTCCTTCCGGTTGTGTGGTCGGGCGTCTGATACGCCGCGAGAAGCGTTTTTTCGTGCACGTGTTGATCGACGGCAAGCCGGATGTGGCGCACACCAATAATACAGGGTCCATGATCGGGCTGTTGCGGCCCGGCGCGCCCGTGTTGTTGTCTCCCGCGCAGAACCCCGAACGGAAGCTCAGGTGGACGCTGGAGCTGGTGTGGTGCGGCGATCCTACGGCCTATCCGCGCGGCGGCTTTTGGGCCGGGGTGAATACGAGCACGCCCAACCGGATGCTTGAGGCTGCGTTCAGGGCGGGCAAGCTGCCGTGGGCGGAAGGCTATACCTCATTCGCGCGGGAAAAGGTGCGCGGCGAGAGCCGGTTGGACGGTTTGCTCGAAGGGCCGGGGATGCCCAGGCTCTGGGTCGAATGCAAGAATGTCACCATGTCGGAGGATGACGTCGCGCTGTTCCCGGATGCCGTTTCCGAGCGGGGGCTCAAGCATTTGGGGACGCTGAAAGGCATTGTTGCCGCCGGGGAGCGGGCAGCCATGTTTTACTGCATACAGCGGCCCGATGCCTGTTGCTTCGGGCCTGCGGACATGATCGATCCGGCGTATGCCGTGGGGCTGCGGGATGCCGTGGCGCACGGCGTGGAGGTGTATCCGCACCTTGCCGTTTTGACGGTGGAGGGGATTGGATTGGAAGCAGAGTGTTTGTCTATGGTTTAAGATTATTATGTACTGCGTAGGGGATGGTTCCCGGCTGCGCCGTCGGGCGTTTTCCCTGCCGCGCAGGGTGGCCGCCTCCCGCGGGGGCAAAGGGGGCCTGTTAGGGGCTCCGCCCCTCCGAGGCCCCCTTTGCAATCCCCCCGGAACACCCCGTTTCTCCGCTGCCTCAAGTGGGTTGCTGGCCTGCCGCGCAACGGCCCTCTTCCTTTTCGGCTTTTCTTTGTCTGCCATCCGTCGCCGGTGCGCTGCCGATGCTCCGGGAGCTAACCCGGTCTGCGACCGGGTGGATCTCCCTCCGCGCAGCGCAAAGCCCCTGCCGTTTCTCCTTCGCATGAAGATTGAAAGATGCTGGCTTTCTCTGCGTAATAAGATGAAATTTCATATTTTTTAAGAGAGGAGAAGGGCTTTTGGAATGGAGGGGAAGGGTGTTTGAAAGAAAGGGTGTATTTTTTCTACATATGCTCTCATAACGACAAATACGGCATCATTCCCGGTCGGGAGCGATGCCGTGCCTGCCGTTTTTCCCCTCGCCCCCATTACAAAAGTTTTAGGGGGAAGGGGGTGGGGTTCGGGGAGGGG
>OGRO01003399.1_pt1 | contig 11436 bp, 14 predicted proteins | sample 1553451 | NCBI WGS metagenome assembly OGRO01 (sample SAMEA2580021, study PRJEB22360) | human gut metagenome
CATACTGCCGATGTTTATACCGGGAATTTTCTATATTATCGGCTATGCTGTCGGACTTACAAGATTCAGCATTATGGAAAAATATCTGCCGTTTCTGATTTATAAGCCTAAAAATAAGGATAAGAAAAAATCATGAGCATGAAGAAATTAAGACCGCTGTTTTTGGCGGTCATTCTTTTAACCGTATGTTTTTCACTTTGGTATAATGAATATTCCGGCGGCAGAAAATATGAGGGAACGGAATTCCTTTTTGATACCGAATGTAGCATTACCGCCTACGGCAAAAATGCAAAAAAGGCGGTAGCGGCGGCGTTTGACCGCCTTGCGGAGATAAACGCCGCAACGGATATGTACAGGGAAGGCTCGGACGTGCATCGGATAAATTCCGCGGCTGCAAATACGGAAATCAAGGTTTCCGCCGCGACGGCGGAAATTTTGTCGGTTGCGCAGCAAATTGCCGCCGAGACGGACGGAGCCTTTGACGTGACAATCGCTCCGGTGACGGAGCTTTGGGATTTTAAAAGTGAAAATCCAGTGCCGCCCGCCGCGGCGGATATAAAAAACGCCCTTAAAAGGGTCGGCTATGCCGCCCTGAACGTAGACCACGAGAAATGTACCGTAACCAAGAATGACGGCGGGGTAAAAATCGACCTCGGCGGCGTAGCAAAGGGCTATGCGGGGGACGAGGCGCTCCGCGTGATGCGGGAGTGCGGAGTGAATACGGCGATAGCCGACCTCGGCGGAAATGTGACCTGTATGGGCAAAAATCCAAATTCCAGGGACGGAAAATGGCGGATAGGAATACAGATTCCGTTTGCGCCCACGGGCGAGTACGGTAAAATCGCGGAGACGGACGGCGGTGCGGTTGTGACAAGCGGAACATATCAAAGAAATTTCAAATATAAGGGTAAGCTCTATCATCATATAATTGATATAAAAACCGGCTATCCGGCAAATCAAAACTACAGCGGAGTGACAATCTCAGGCAAAAACGCCTGTGTCGCCGACTGCCTTGCAACGGCGTGCTTTGTACTGGGTGAGGAAAAGGGCCGTACGCTTGCGGAAAAGCATGGAGCGGAAATATTTTTTGTAAAATAGATATTAAGATTTTATAAACATTGACCGCTGATAATTGACAGAATGTGCCATAATATGTTATAGTGTTTAATGGTTAGCCGAAATTATGCCTTTTTCGGGCAGGTTTGGAGTATTCTCTTTCGGCTAAGCGGCGGCAAGCGCAATTATCGAATAGGCTATGCTGTTTATTTGATGAAAACGTGTAATGGTATAACAGGCGGCTGACACGCCTGCGGTTAGTTTGGCATATTTGGATAAAATAGCGGGACAGACGTCCTATTAAAGGAGAAAAAAGTGGAAGGTTTTTTTGGCAGTTTCGGCGGAAAGGTTTTTCTTACCTTTCTTATATCAATGGCTCCGGTGGTTGAGCTGAGAGGCGCGATACCGTATGCTACGGCAAACGGCATAAATCTGTGGCTCGCGATTGCGGTGTCGGTTATCGGGAACATGATTCCCGTGCCGTTCATTATTCTGTTTATAAGAAAGATTTTCGGCTGGCTGCGTAAAAAGAGCGAAAAGTTAAATTCGCTGGTCGGACACTTTGAACGCAAGGCGGAAAAGCATCAGGAAACCGTAAAACGCTATAAGTTTTGGGGGTTGTTCGTTTTGGTTGCAATACCTCTGCCCGGAACGGGAGCGTGGACGGGTGCGCTTGTTGCCGCGATGCTTGAAATGCGGCTTAAGGATGCCGTTCCCGCGATTTTTATGGGCGTTATTGCCGCTGGAATAATAATGTCAACATTTTCATACGGAATATTCAGCATGGTGAAATAGGCGCACGGGAGTGTGAGATATAATGCTTTTAGGAACAGAGGCGGCGGAGTTTCGGCTGCTTGAAATGATACACGACATATTTGAGAGCCGGTTTACGGATTTTATTATGCCGAGGATAACCGCGCTCGGCAATGCGGGGATAATATGGATAATACTTGCCGCGGTTTTGCTGTGTATACCGAGGTACAGACGGTGCGGAGCGGTGCTTGCTGCGGGACTTTTGGCGGGGTTGGTTTTCGGAAACCTGCTGATTAAGCCGCTTATTCACAGACCAAGGCCGTGCTGGCTGTATGAGGTACAGTTGATTACTAAAATACCGTCGGATTACTCGTTTCCTTCCGGACATACCTACTCATCGTTTACGGCGGCGTTTCTGCTTTTAAGGTACAACAAACGGTGGGGGATTGCCGCATTAGCTCTTGCGGTATTGATAGCGTTTTCAAGAATGTATCTGTACGCGCATTTTCCTACGGATGTTCTCGGCGGGATTGTGCTTGCCGTGGCTGTAAGCACGGCTGTGACTGCGATTGACAAGAGGATAGAAACAAAAGAAATATAAGATAAAAGAATTTGCTCCGACCGCGCAAAGCGCAGTCGGGGCGTTTTTAATGCCGTTCGGGGTGTCTTTATGGGGACAGTAAAATGCGTGCTAAAGATTCAAGCCGAACCGCAAGGCACACTCTCCGCAGCACGCGTTTTTACACTTCACATACTATATTCCGAAAAATATCAGCATAAACACAGTTGCAAGACCGCATATACCGATTGCAATACCGCTCATGATTCCCTCTGTTTCGCCTATTTCTATCGCTTTTGACGTGCCAAGGGCGTGGCATGACGCGCCGATTGCCAGTCCCGCCGCAATGGGGTTGTCTATGTGAAACCATTTGATGAAATACGGACACATAATTGCGCCGAACACGCCGGTAAAGCAAACCGCCGCAACGGTCAGCGGGACTATTCCGCCAATCTGCCCCGAAACCTCGGAGGCGATAGCAGTGGTAACCGACTTTGGCAAAAGGCTTACCGTAACGTCCGAGGGCAGTCCGAAAAGCCGCGAAAGAACAAACACGCTGATTACCGAGGTAGCCGCGCCGACCACGCAGCCGACCAGTATCGGCAGCCGGTTGCGCTTTATAATATCAATCCGCGCGAACATAGGAACGGCGAGCGCCGCGGTTGCGGGGGCGAGTATCATTGTTATAAAATCTCCGCCGACAAGAAAGCTTTCGAGCGGGATTCGGAGCGCGTAGAGCAGACCTATTATAAGAAGGCTTGCGATAACCATAGGGTTTGCAATGGGTGTGTCAAATCTGTCCTTGATTTTTACTCCGATGATATATGCCAAAATACAAATTGTTACGCCGAAAATCGGACGTGAGGTTAATTCCGCAATCATAATATTTTTTCCTCCCCGTTTTTGTTTCTGTTTATAAGAAATATGACCAGCTTAACCGAATACGCCGTTGCGAGAAATGTAAGCACGGTTGTTATAAGGCATATCAGCACAAACGGCACAAAAACCTCGCCGAGGACGTCAAGATAGCCTATAATCGAAACGGTAGGCGGTATAAACATTAGCGACATATTTTTGAGCAAAAAGTCGGTTATCGCCTCTATGCGCCGCTTGCGCACGGCTCCGGTACACAGCAGTATAAAAAGCAGCACCATTGCGATAACGCTACCCGGGAACGGTATCGGCAGCAGATATGATATAATATCTCCGACAAAACAAATACAAAAAACGATAAAAATCTGGTTAAGCAGTTTCAAAAAAGTCCACCTCAAAAAAATATTCTTTTAAGAGTATACCACATATAAAATACTTTGTAAACCGTTAAGCGGCGGGTTTTGGCAAAAAATTCTTGTTTTTGGGCGATAATTGTGATAAACTTTTAAATATGGGGCGTGAGTCAATAAGCAAAAAGGAGATAATGACAATGAGTGATTTAAAGATAAGACGTGCCGAAAACGCCGACATTCCGGGACTGCACAGGCTGCTCTTGCAGGTAAACAAGGTACACAGCGATATACGGCCGGATTTGTTCCGCGAGGGCGGCATTAAGTATACCGATGACGAGCTGAAGGAGATTATTGCGGACGACAAAAAACCGATTTTTGTTGCGGAGTCGGACGGCGATGTGTGCGGCTATGCGTTCTGTATTCACAAGCAGAAGCAGGGCAGTACCTCGCTTACGGATATAAAAACTCTATACATTGACGATTTATGCGTTGACGCGGCGGCTCGTGGCGGGCATATAGGTACCCGTCTTTACGAATATGTGATTGAATACGCAAAGGTCTGCGGCTGCTATAACGTAACTCTTAACGTGTGGGCGGGGAATGACTCCGCGCTTAAATTCTACGAAAAAGTGGGACTTAAGGTCCAGAAAACAGGAATGGAAAAGGTTTTATAGAAAAGCGCCGTGCGGGCGGCTTGAAAATATTTGCCGCCGCGGCAACAAAAAATCAAAAATCTATTGTAATATTCGTATTTATATGCTATACTGAATATATATATTTTTGACTGCAAAAAGTAAGGAGGTCATATATATGAGTAAGGATTTAAATGAAGAAAAGAACGTAAATACAAAGCTGGACGCTGACGGACACGTTACCATTTCGGACGAGGTTGTTGCGACGATTGCGTCAATCGCGGCAAAGAGTACCGAGGGTGTGTACGGCATGGTGAACACCATTACGGGCGGCTTTGCGGAGTTTTTGGGAATGAAAAATCCGTCAAAGGGCGTAAAGGTGCAGATAACCGACCGCGACGTCAAAATCGATATGTCCGTAATCGTTGAGTACGGCGTAAAGATTCCCGATGTCGCATGGGAAATCCAGGATAAGGTTAAGAGCGAGGTCGAGGCAATGACCGGACTGAATGTTGCCGCGGTTAATGTCAGCATTGACGGCGTGAACATGAACGTCAAGCCTGTAGGGAATACGGACGCGGAAAAAACGACGGAGCCTGAAACCGCCGCAGATACGGAAAACGCAGAGGTAACAGAGCCGACAGAAGCTGCCGGTGCGGAAACCCAAACAGAGGAATAAACAAAAACAGAGGTAGATTATGAACAGAACAAAAGCAAGAGAGTATGCGTTTATACTTCTCTTTGAATACAGATTTCAGCCGGAGGAGATAGGCGCGATCCTTGAACGCTTTGACGAGGAATACAATCCCGATACGCAAAAGGAGTATATAGAGGACGTTGTCCTCGGCGCAGCGCGGAATATAGAGGAAATAGACGCGGCAATCAACAGCGCGTCAGACCGTACCATTCAGCGTATGTCATATGTCTGCGCGGCGGTACTCAGGCTTGCCGTGTACGAGATAACGCGCCGTGATGATATTCCGGGCATGGTTTCGCTTAACGAGGCGGTATCGCTTGCGAAGAAATACGACGGCGAGGAGGCTGCGCCGTTTGTGAATGCGGTGCTTGACAAAATAATAAAGGCGCAGGCGGCAAAGATATGAATGACGGCAAGCTTTTTGTGGGCATTGACACAAGCTGTTACACCACTTCGGTCGCGGCAATGACAGAAGGCGGCGCGGCGCTTGGATTCAAAAAGATGCTTACGGTAAAGGAAGGGGAATGCGGACTGAGGCAATCGGACGCATTTTTTCAGCATATAAAAAACCTGCCTGAGCTGACCGCGGAGCTGAAAAAGAAGGTCTGCTTCAAAGACTTTGAAAAGGTGTATATCACAGTCAGCTCGCGGCCGAGGAATATCGAAGGCTCCTATATGCCGGTGTTTACGGCGGGACGCTCCGCCGCAATGCTTATGGCTGACGCGCTCGGTGCGGAGGTTTTTGAGGTGTCGCACCAGGAAGGGCATATAATGGCGGCGATATATTCGTGCAAGAGGTACAGTATTCTTGCCGAGCCGTTCCTTTCGTTTCATCTGTCGGGCGGAACAAGCGAGCTGCTGTATGTAAAGCCGCAAAGCGGCAGGTTTGAATGTGAGATTGTCGGCGGAACGCGCGACCTCCCTGCGGGGCAGTTTATTGACCGCATTGGGGTCGAAATGGGAATGCCGTTTCCGTGCGGAAAGTATCTTGACTACTCTGCAATGGAGTACGGCGGCGAAAATCCGAAGGTGAAAACCTGCGTCAGCGACTGCTATATAAATTTTTCGGGCGAGGAAACGCGCTACAGGCGGCTTTTGGCGGACGGTGCAGACCGTGACCGCACGGCATACGCCGTGATGAAGTGTATTTCCGAATCGGTAAAAGCGGCGGTAATGCAGGCCCGCGAAAAATACGGAGCGGAAAACGTCCTTATGGTCGGCGGAGTTTCGTCTAGTGCGTTTCTGCGCAGTTGCTTTGCGGAGGTTGAGAATGTGTATTTTGCCGAGCCGGAGCTGAGCTGCGACAACGCGGTCGGCGTGTGCGAGCTGGGCAAGATTCTGAGCGGAGCGGGGTTTTAACGCCCGCCGGAGCGAACTGTAAAAAAAAACAGTGACAGAGGTTGAAACGGAGCAAGGCAGGCAATATAAAACGGCGCGGTACGGACGCATTTCAGCCGAGTTTGCTTTTGCGTAACGCTTAATTCACAAAGGGGCGCGGCATTTTGCCGCGGTAACAATATGTTTGAGAAACTGACGCTGACGGTTAGTCAGCTTAATCTTTATATAAAGGATATATTTAATCAGATTCCGGTTTTCGGAGATATAAATATAAAGGGTGAAATATCCAACTTCAAGCGGCACACATCGGGGCACTTGTATATGTCGCTTAAAGACGAAACGGGCGTATTGCGCGCGGTTATGTTCAGAAGCGCGGCTGCGGGTCTTGATTTTAAGCCGGAGAACGGCATGAAGGTTATAGCCTCAGGGCGCATATCGGTTTATGAACGCGACGGTCAGTATCAGCTCTATATAAATTCGATGAAGCAGGACGGAAAGGGCGACCTTTATGCGGCGTTTGAAAAGCTGAAGGAAAAGCTGCGGCTTGAAGGCATTTTTGACGCGGCGCACAAAAAGCCGCTGCCGAAATACCCGCGAAGGGTCGGCGTTGTTACTGCACCTACGGGAGCCGCGGTGCGCGACATAATAAACATTTTGTCGCGGCGGTTTCCGTATGCGGATATAATTCTGTTCCCCGTGCTTGTTCAGGGAGAGAACGCCGCGGCGGAGATTTCCGCGGCAATAGAATACTTTAACGAAACGCGAGGCGCGGACGTGCTGATTGTCGGAAGGGGCGGCGGCTCGATTGAGGATTTGTGGGCGTTTAACGAGGAAACGGTTGCCCGCGCAATTTATGCAAGCGAGATTCCGATAATCTCCGCGGTGGGTCACGAAACCGACTTCACCATTGCGGACTTTGCGGCGGATATGCGCGCGCCTACGCCGTCAGCGGCGGCGGAGCTTGCCGTGCCGTCGCGCGAGGAACTTGAAACAAAGTTTGACAACGTAAAGCGGCGGATTGAGGTATGCTCGAAACGAGTGATAGAGAACGGCAGACTGCGGCTGCGCTACTGTGCGGAGCGGCCGGTCATGACATCGCCGATGAACATGGTGGACGAACAAAGACTGAATCTTGACCATATATATAAAAGCATGGAGGACTCGGTTTTGCTTAAAGCCGCGGAAAAAAGACAGACTCTCGGTATAAGCGCGTCGAAACTGGAGGCGCTGAGTCCGCTCGCTACGGTAAGCCGCGGCTTTGCACTTGCAAAAACCTCTGACGGAGCGCTGATTCGCTCAATTAAGCAGGTTAAGGCGGGCGATAATGTAAAAATCAGAGTTTCCGACGGCGAAATATCCGCCGAGGTCGGGAATACGGCAGCCGACACGGGTATGGCGGCGGATTCCGGTACACCCGATTAAGCAGAGCGAAAGGAGAACTAATATGCCGACTGAGAAACATAGCTTTGAGGAAAATTTAAAGGAGCTTGAAACGGTGGTAAGGTCGCTTGAAAGCGGCAATGTAAGTCTTGACGAAATGCTCGGACTTTTCGAGCGCGGCGTTGCACTGACAAAGGAGTGTACAAAGCAGCTTGACAGTACGGAGCAGAAAATAAATATACTTATAAAAAAGGCGGACGGTTTAGTGGCTGAGGAGCCGTTTGAAACCGCAATTCCGGGGGATTTAAAATGAGATTTGAGGAAAAACTCATACAGTATACCGATTCGATAAACAAGGCGCTTGACGAGCTTTCGGCTGTGCCGGACAACCTTCAGCGCGAGGTTTACGAGGCGATGCGCTACAGCCTTATGGCGGGAGGGAAACGTATACGCCCCGTGCTTACGCTTGCGGTCTGCGATATGCTCGGCGGCTGCGAGGAGGACGCGCTCCTTTTCGGAACAGCGATTGAGTGCATACATACATATTCGCTCATACATGACGATTTGCCGTGTATGGATAATGACGATTTGCGCCGCGGAAAGCCGACCTGTCACAAAAAATTCGGCGAATCGACCGCGCTGCTTGCGGGCGACGGACTTTTGACCTACGCCTTCGGGCGCATGGCGGATTTGGAGTCATATCACAGGGTGTCGCACACGGACGCGCTGCGCCTTATCGCCGAGGCGTCGAGGTATGCCGGCTGCGACGGCATGATTGGCGGACAGGTGGTTGACCTTGCCTGCGAGGGCAGAGATGACGTGGGGATTGACACGCTTGTGTATATGCACCGCCGCAAGACGGGCGCGCTGATACATCTTGCCGCGGAGGCGGGAGCCTATGCGGCGGGCGCGGATTCCGCCGAGCTGAAAAAAATCGGAGAGTACGCGGACGGCATAGGACTTGCGTTCCAGATAAAGGACGATATTCTTGATTTTACAAGCAGTACGGAAACACTGGGAAAGCCGGTCGGCAGCGACAGTGAAAACGGCAAAACAACCTATGTTACCCATTACGGAATCGAGGGTGCAAGAAAAAAACTTGACGAGGCAACGGACTTTGCAATCGAAAGTATAAAATATTTCGGTGAAAAAGCAGGGTTTTTGATTGAGCTTGCCGAATATCTTATAAACAGGAAAAATTAAAGGGTGTGTACCGGTGCGGACCGCGCCGTGTATATATAGTAGAAAGAAGGAAGGAAGAACACTATGTTAAAAGTGACATTTAAGGGCGGAGACGCCAAAGAGTTTGAAAACGGAACAAGTCTTTTGGAAATGGCAAGGTCGATAAGCGAGGGTCTGGCACGAACTGCGCTGGCAGGACAGGTTGACGGCACCACGCACGAGATGACCTACACCCCGGAGAACGACTGTACCGTGACCTTTCTGACCTTCGAGGACGAGGACGGCAGGAAAACCTACAGACACACCGCGTCGCACGTTTTGGCACAGGCGGTAAAGAGGATTTATCCGAACGCAAAGCTGGCAATAGGTCCGGCTATTGATGACGGTTTTTACTATGATTTTGATTTTGAAACACCGATAACAAATGACGACCTCGGCAAGATTGAGGACGAGATGCGCAAGATAATCAAAGAGGACGAGACTTTGGAGCGTTTTGAACTTCCGAGGGCGGACGCGATTGCGCTGATGAAGGAAAAGAACGAGCCGTACAAGGTTGAGCTGATAGAGGATTTGCCGGAGGACGCGGTTATCTCGTTCTATAAGCAGGGCGATTTCACAGACCTCTGCGCGGGACCGCACCTTATGTCCACGGGCAGGCTCAAGGCGGTAAAGTTGCAGTACACGGCGGGAGCATACTGGCGCGGCAACGAGAAAAACAAAATGCTGACAAGAATCTACGGCACGGCATTCCCGAAGAAGTCGGAGCTTGACGCGCACCTTGAAATGCTTGAGGAGGCAAAAAAGAGAGATCATAACAAGCTCGGCCGTGAGCTTGGAATATTCACAACGGTTGATTACATCGGTCAGGGACTTCCGATTCTTTTGCCAAAGGGCGCAAAGATTTTCCAGATACTTTCAAGATTTGTGGAGGACACCGAGGACGCAAACGGCTGGATGCGTACAAAAACGCCGTACATGGCAAAAAGCGACCTTTACAAAATCTCGGGACACTGGGATCACTATCTTGACGGAATGTTTGTACTCGGCGATGAGGAGAAGGACAAAGAGGTATTTGCGCTGCGTCCGATGACCTGTCCGTTCCAGTATCAGGCATACCTCAACGAGATGCGCAGCTACCGCGACCTTCCGCTGCGTTACGGCGAAACGTCAACGCTGTTCAGAAACGAGGCGTCCGGCGAGATGCACGGACTTATCCGAGTAAGACAGTTCACGATTTCCGAGGGACACCTTATGTGCCGCCCCGACCAGTTGGAGGACGAGTTCCGCAAGTGCCTTGAAATGGCAATATATATGCTGAAAACACTCGGACTTTATGAGGACGTATCATACAGATTCTCACAGTGGGATCCGAACGACAGCGAAAAATATATCGGAACGCCGGAGCAGTGGGCAGAGGCGCAGGGAACAATGCAGAAAATCCTTGACCATCTTGAAATACCGTACAAAATCGGCATAGGCGAGGCGGCGTTCTACGGACCTAAGCTGGATATTCAGATTAAAAACGTATACGGCAAGGAGGACACTCTGATTACGATACAGGTTGACCAGATGCTTGCAAAGCAGTTCGGCATGGAGTATACGGACGCGGACGGCTCAAAGAAGAATCCGTATATCATTCACAGAACGTCAATCGGCTGCTATGAAAGAACGCTCGCGTTGCTTATAGAGAAGTATGCGGGCGCGTTTCCGGCATGGCTTGCGCCGACTCAGGTAAAAATTCTTCCGATTTCGGATCACTACAAAGAATATGCCGACAGCGTTTACTATGAGCTGAAGAACAAGGGATTCCGCGTTGAGGTTGACGACCGCAGCGAGAAAATCGGTTACAAAATCCGCAGCGCTCAGCTTGAAAAGATACCGTATATGCTTATTGTCGGCGAGAAGGAGCAGGGCGAGAAGGCTGTTTCTGTTCGCTGCCGCAAGGAGGGCGACAAGGGTATGATGCCGCTCGGCGAATTTATAGATATACTCAGCGACGAGGTTGAGAAAAAGGTAATAAAATAGGTTATTCCGCAAAACGGGGCGCTGTGTATAACGGCGCCCGTTTTTTGACATATTAGGCATATCGGGTTTCGATTTCCGTGAGCATAGCCGAAAAGGAGCAGCTCAAGCTTGCCTGAAAGGCATTTCGGGTTGCCGGGTATTTTAACACAGGGCAAACTAAAAATCCGTCTGTCAAAACAGGAGTGTAAATTTCTGCTTTCGGCTAAATAAAAATTTTTCAGGAGGAGCGCTTGATGAGCTTTTACGATAAGGTATATGAACAGGTTGTAAAGATTCCAAAGGGTAAGGTTGCGACCTACGGACAAATAGCGTTTCTGTGCGGCTCCCCGCGCGCGTCAAGAGCGGTTGGATATGCGCTGCACTTTAATCCGCGCCCGGGCGAGATTCCGTGTCACAGAGTGGTAAACAGATACGGAGGTCTTGCGCCGCGGTTTGCCTTCGGAGGGTCGGAGGCGCAGCGGATTCTGCTTGAAGGCGAGGGCGTTGAGGTTCGCGGTGATGATACCGTTGACATTGAAAAATATCTGTGGCAACCGGGCAACGATTAGGCATTTGGAATAACCAAACTGCAGTGAGCATGGAGGACTG
>OGRO01003410.1_pt1 | contig 11401 bp, 10 predicted proteins | sample 1553451 | NCBI WGS metagenome assembly OGRO01 (sample SAMEA2580021, study PRJEB22360) | human gut metagenome
CGCAGCCACGACGGCTGCGACGTGCAGAGCCGCACGCTGGTGCGCGTGGAGGAGTTCATGGATTCCCTGGATATGATCGAGCAGCTGCTCGAGGGGGCGCCGTCCGGGCCCATTCAAACGGAAGACTGGCAGTACACGCCGCACAAGTTCGCTTTGGGCTACACCGAGGCGCCCCGAGGCGAAGATATGCACTGGGCCCAGGTGGGGGACAATCAGAAGTGCTATCGCTGGCGCGCCAAGGCGGCCACGTACTCGAACTGGCCGATTCTGCGCTACATGTTCCGCGGCAACACCGTGGCTGACGCTGCCATCATTGTGGGCTCCATGGATCCGTGCTATTCCTGCACCGATCGCGTGACGGTGGTTGATGTCAAGAAGAAGACGTCCACCGTGCTTACCAAAGATCAGCTCGAGGGCTACTGCCGGCGCCGCACGCACTCGCCTCTTTCCGGGAAGGGGTGGTAGGCTATGTTGAAGCTGTTCAAAGAGATTCGCAAAACCGGCGACGCCACGGTGGGCTATCCTTTCGCGCCCCTGGAGATGCCCGCGGGGTTTCGCGGCAAGCCAGAGCACAACGAGAAGCTCTGCATCGCATGCGCAGCCTGCGCCATCGCCTGTCCCGCCAACGCCATTACCATGGAGCTCGATGCTGAGCAGAACTATCTCACGTGGGATATCAGCTACGGTCGCTGCATCTTCTGCGGGCGCTGCCAGGAGGTCTGCCCTCTGTTCGCCATTGAGCTGACGACCGATTTCGAGCTGGCCGTGACGAACAAGGAGGATCTGCGCGAGTCCTGTTCCTACGGGGTGGCCCGCTGCGCTCGCTGCGGCAAGCCCTATGCCCCGGCCAAGGAGGTCGACTATGCTCGTCGCGTGCTTGCGAGCGTGGGCGGCTCTGCTGCGGCCGATATCGAAAAGGTCGACCTGTGCCTGGATTGCCGTCGCATCGACGACGCCGAGGCCTTTGCGCACCAGGCACCCGAGAGGGGGGAGGAGTAAATGCTGGAGAACGATTTTCCGCCCGAGCTCCAATGGCGGCCCGATCCGGTCGTGCTGGACGCGAAGGTGGCCGAGGCGAAGCAGAAGCTCCTCGAGTCCATCAAGCGCTCCGTGTACGTCTATCGCGTCGATTGCGGCGGTTGCAATGGCTGCGAGATCGAGATTTTCGCCACGATTACCGCGGTCTTCGATGCGGAGCGCTTTGGTATAAAGGTCGTGCCCTCGCCGCGCCATGCGGACATGCTCATCTATACCGGGGCCATGACGCGCTCCATGCGGGAGCCGGCGCTTCGGGCCTACCACGCGGCCCCCGATCCGAAGATCGTGATGTCGTACGGGGCTTGCGGGTGCACGGGCGGTATCTTCCATGACAACTACTGCGTGTGGGGCGGCACCGATCCGATTCTGCCGGTCGATGTGTACGTGCCGGGATGTCCGCCCTCGCCGCCGGCCACGATCTTCGGGTTCGCCACGGCTTTGGGTCTTTTGGACCAGAAGCTGCACGCGAGTCACCATGTGGCCCCGGTCGGCGATCAGGCGCCGGTGGCCTTCCCGGCCATCCCCTACAAGGTGCGCACGGCGTTCGAGCGCGAGGCACGCCGCATGAGCGGGTACTACTACGGAAAGCAAATTGTGGACGAGTTCATGCTGGCGCTGTCCAAAGACAAGGTGGATGCCCTGGGGGCGGCCGACGCGCTCATCGCCGCCGAGACCGATACGCGCAAGCGCGCCGTGTTCATGGATCTGAAGGCGCTGCTTTTGAGCAAGGTCGTCGACGAATGAGCGTGACCGTGCGACAGCGATGCGCCCGTGAGGCCGCCGGTTTCGAGGGGCCGGCGGCCTCGGGGGACGCCTTTTTGCCCACAAGGCCGCTTGCGGCCCATACCACCGATGGCCGCACGGCTCGCGAAGTGGTGTTCTATCGGCTGGGCGAGAAGTTCGTCGACCACGAGCGCTCCATCCCTGAGGACGTGCGATCGGTGCTGTACTACACGCTGGCCATAGGGCACCATACCGGGGTCATCGATTGCCTCGCTCCGCGTTTGACGACGTCGCGCGAGGTGTTCGCTGATGTGCTGGCGCTTCTCGGCCCGGGTGAGGCCCACGACAAGCTCGCGGGTATTGAGAAGTTTGGCGAGATCGAGGTGAAAAAGGAGCACGTGCCCGTGCTGAAGCCCGCGGTTCTCGTGGCGCTGGATCGCGGGGGTGCAGCTTTGGAAGTAGACGACGAGCCGCCCTTGCGCGCCATGTCGGAGGCGGTTGTTGCCATTGACGCCCTGGCGTGGCTGGAGGAGTTCCTCCGTCTCTTGGAGGAGATACAGTGCGAGCCGTGCGTGTACGCCATGGGAAGGAGGGTCACATGCTGAATGCCGAGGAGATTCTCGCGGCCAACGAGGCGTCTAAGCGCGGTGGCAACATCGTTTTCTGCGTGGGCAGCGTTCTGCGCGGCGACGATGCGGCCGGGGCTCTTCTGGCCAAGAAGCTGGAGGATTTTCCCGTGGAGGGCTGGACGGCCGTGGACGGCGGCCAGACTCCTGAGAACGATCTGGGCTATCTGCGGCGCCTTGCGCCGAGGCGGCTTCTGCTGGTGGATGCGGCGGCCATGGGCCTTGAGCCCGGCGCTATCCGCCGCCTTCAGGCCGCGGACGTGGCCACGCAGTCGCTCATAACGACCCATACGCTGCCCATCACGTACCTGCTCGGCGAGTTGGAGGCTATGTGCGAAGAGGTCGTGTTTCTGGGCGTGCAGCCTGCGGGAACCGAGTTCTTCGATCCGGTGAGCCCCCGGGTGCTTGCAGCTGTGGAGCACGTGTACCAGTGCCTCGCCGATGGCGCCGATTTTGAGCAGTACCCCTTCGTGAATTGAAGCGGCGCGCGTAAGTGCGCCTTTGATAACTTGGAAAGGATTGAAACGACTATGTCTATTGTGAAAGAAGATCTGGCCATCGTGAGCCCCGACGCGCTCGCACCGGCGGCCACTGAGGCCAAGGCCGAGAACGTCGGTGTGACGAAGGCGGCCATGCCCGGTGCCAAGTGCTTCGTCTCCGCCATGCTCGCCGGCGCCTTCATCGGCTTCGGCGGTATGTATTTCTGCACCTTCCTCGGCGATACCACCATGGCCTTCGGCGTGCAACGCCTCGTTGGCGGCTTGTGCTTCTGCCTGGGCCTGTGTTTGGTGCTGTGCTGCGGCGCGGAGCTGTTCACGGGCAACGTGCTCATGGTGTGCGCGAAGGCGTCGAAGAAGATCACCTTCGGCGGCCTGTTCCGCAACTGGGGCATCGTATGGGTCGGCAACCTCGCCGGATCGCTTCTGGCCATGTTCATCATCTTCATGTCGAATTTGCAGGGCATGAACGGGGGCGCCGTGGGGGAGGCGTTCGTCTCGGTGGCCGCCGGCAAGGTGTCGCTTGCGCCCGAGGTGCTCTTCTTCAAGGCGATTCTCTGCAACATCCTCGTGTGCCTGGCCGTGTGGATCGGATTCTCCTCGAAGACGACGACCGATAAGGTTCTGGGTATCCTGCTTCCCATTTCGGCCTTCGTGGCCTGCGGATTCGAGCACTGTGTGGCGAATATGTTCTTCCTTCCCATGGGCCTGGTGCTCAACGGCCTCGGCTTCGGTGCGGCCGGCGCGGTGACGCTGGGGGGCGTGGCCTACAACCTTGTGCTGGCCACGCTCGGCAATATCGTCGGCGGTCTTTTGGTGGGCCTGGCCTACTGGTTCATCTACCACAAGAAGCAGGAGAAGTAGATCATGAACGTGGTCGATCGGTTTCGGGAGGGCGAGCCGGTAGAGCTCTGCGAGGGCGAGCTGCTGACGCCGGCGGGGCTTGCCGGCGGCGCTGCGAGGAAGGTGCTCGTCGAGCATGCTACGGAGGTGACCGTCAACACGGTGCCCACCATGCGCGTCGTCTGCACTCCCGATCATCTGGTCGATTTGGTGGTGGGCCGGCTCTACACCGAGGGCATCGTGGGAGGGCTCGATGATATCGAGGACATCTACGTATGCGACCAGGGGACGCGTGCTTCGGTGCTGCTCTCCTGTCACCATGCCGATTTTTCGCGGCAGGGTGTCGAGACGGTTCCCTCGTGCTGTACGGGCAACCGCGTCTATAACCGCTATTTCACCAGCGACGAGCGTCCGGCCAAGGTGAAGCCCATTCCGTGGGAGGCGGCATGGGTCTTCGCCGCGGCGCGAGCGTTTGCGGAGGATTCGCCTCTGCACAAGGCGACGACGGGCACTCACAGCTGCTATCTCGTGCTCGGGGGCACGGTGGTCGTCTGCCGCGAGGATCTAGGTCGCCACAACGCCTTCGACAAGGTGGTGGGGGCCGCTTTGCGCGAGGGCATCGATTTGCGGGACGCGCTGATCTTCTCGAGCGGTCGTTTGCCGGTGGACATGGTCATGAAGGCCATTCATGCTGGCGTTCCGATTTTGGCCACCAAGGCGGTTCCCACCGACGAGACTATTCGCCTCGCCCGCGAATTCGATCTGACGCTTATCTGCCAGGCGCGTCCCGATTCGGCCGTGGTCTATAACGACCCTTTGGGGGAGACGCGCTAGGGGGTTGAAAAGGGGAGGCCGATGAGCGCCGCGAAGCGACAATCTGCGAGGGCGGGCGTGATTTTCGCGCTCGCCTTGGTGGTGCTCGGGGCGCTGGTCGGCCTGCTCACCGTTGCGCTCAGCGTTGCCGTAGGCGGGGGCGCCTCCCTGTTTGCGGAGCGACCGCAGCTCGTTTGGCTGCTGCCGGTGGCGGGGCTTTGCTCCTATGGGGCGTATCGGGTGGTCGGCCTTGATTTTTCCTGGAGCACCGCTCGGGTTATGGAGGCGGTTCGCGATGGGCGCTCGGTGCCTCCGCTGCTTGCGCCGGCGATCATCGTGGGCACGGCGCTCACGGTGCTGTGCGGAGGGTCGGTGGGCAAGGAGGCGGCGGCGCTCCAGATGGGCGCGGCGGCAAGCGGTCTTTTGCGCGGCCGTGTTTCCGCGCGTTTCCGCACGGTGCTGGCGCCGGCGGCCATGGGCGCCGCTCTCGGCGCCATGCTGGATGCTCCGTTGGCGGGCGTCGTGTTCTCCTTCGAGGCACTTCGCCGAAGACCCGACTCGTTTGCTTCGCTGGCTGCGCCGGCGGTGACGTCTTTAGTGTCTTGGGGCGTGGTGCGGGCGATGGGCGTGCGCTTTCTTCCGGGTTCCGTTGCGGCGCCGGCCGTATTGGACGTCGTCTTCGCGGGCGATTCCTTCATGGGGGATCGGGTTGCCGGGGCTCTGCTTTTGCTCGCTGCGGTGGGTGCGGCGGCGGGACTGCTGACCCTTGCTTTCTGCGGAGCGCTTGAGAAGCTTCGGGGCGGTCTCGCCCGGCTCGGGGCGCCCGTCTTCGCGCTGGCGGTCGGGGGAGTGGCCACGGCGCTCGTCGTCGGCTATGCGGATCTTTTCCACTACGAGGACGTGCGCTCGTACTGCGGTACGGGCCTTTCGCAGATTGAGGCGGCTCTGGCGGGCGAGGCTCTGCCTTGGTGGGCCTTCATCGTAAAGGCGGCGCTTACGCTGCTCACTCTTGCCGGCGGTTTCAAGGGCGGCGAGATCATGCCCGTTCTCGCCACTGGCGCCTGCCTCGGCGCGGCAGTCTTCTCCGCTGCGTCGCCGCTTCTCCCCGCATCTATCTTGGGCGCTGTGGGAGCGAGTAGGTCTCTCGGAGCCCTCGTCGGCATGGTCGCCTTTTTCGCCGCCTGCACCAACTGCCCTCTGACGGCTCTCGCGTTTGCGGGGGAGCTTTTCGGCTTCGCTTCCTTGCCCGCCACGATTGTTGCAATAGCTCCCGCCTGTCTGATCGCCCGCCGGGTCAGTCTTTATCCAACCTCCTTGCAGCGCGCGCGAGGCAAATGCCAGTTCGACCCCGCTTTGGCGTCTCGCGATGCCAGTTGAGGGGCGCTTTGGCAGGAAATGCCAGTTCAACCCCGCTTTGGCACGCGCCGGATTACCAAAGCGGGGTCGAACTGGCATTTGCGCGGGCAAAAGCGAAAATGCGCGCCTGGAGCTTTGGGCTGCCTGCTTCCAGGGCGCGGGCGTTTCCGATAGCGCGTCCTAGGCCATCAGGGCGCGGAGGCTCTCGATCGCCTCGGGGGTGAGATGCAGGCCCTCGCGCAGGTAGGCGGCGAAGCTGCCGTAGAGGCGGTCGATCTCGTCGAAGTAGGCGCGCAGGTAGGCCGGGCGCGCTTCCAGAAACGACATCAGGATGGCGCGCTCGTGGTCGGTCATGCCGCCGTCGAGGTGCGCGGCCTCCTCCGCGATGAGGTCGGCGTGGTCGGTGTTCACTCGCAGGTAGTCCTCCATGATGGTGTCCTCGTCGGCGCCGGTGGCGCGCAGCAAGGTGGCGCATAGCACTCCGGTGCGGTCCTTGCCGTTCACGCAGTGGATGAGCGCGGGGCGTCCCTCGGCGGCCATGGAGCGCAGGGCCTGACCCACCAGCGGATACTCGCGCACGTAGCGGCGGTAGTTCGCGGCCATGCGCTCCTCCGGCTCGCCGTAGCGCTCGATGACGCCGGCGATGAGGCGCTTGGTGGAATCCTTGCGGCGGTGCTCGGTGGAAGGCTCCAGCGCCACGGTGCGCATGCCCACGATGTAGGGCTCCGGGTGCGCCGCCACCTCGGAGGCCGTGCGCAAGTCGTAAATGGTGGCGATGCCGAGGGCGCCCGAGAGGAAGGCCGCCTCCTCACCGGTGAGGTTCGCGAGCTCCCGCGAGCGGAAGATGCGCGCGTCCTTGAACGAGCCGCCCACGGCCCGGATGCGCGCATCCCCGTAAGTGCCCCCGGCGGGCAGCGCCTCGAAGGCGAAGCCGGCTATCAGGGTGGAGGGCTCGCCGTCCTCGGTCACGGGCCGCACCTTCAGAAGATAGCGCCCGGGGGTTTCCGGCGTGTAGACGAACCGCCAGTTCACGCCGCGGCTCTTGTCCACGGCGGCGGTGGGGTAGGCCGTCCAGGAGGCGCCGTCGTCCAGCGAGAACTCCATGGCGCAGATCGTGCGGTCGAAGTCGTCCACATAGCCGGCGAACTCGATGGGCTGCCCGGCATAGTAGGGTGGCCGCGTGTGTGGGGCGAGAGGATTATCGGGAGCGTCGGCCACGGGCCCTCCTACACCAAGTCGCCGCGGATTTCCAGCAGGGTGCGGGCGAGGTGGGCGAAGGCCTGCTCGCCGGCGGCCGAGTCGGGCGCATTGGTCATGATGGTTATGAGGTAGTCGCGACCGTTGATCGTGACGATGCCCGAATCGCACACGGCGTCGTCGTCTTGGCCGTCGATCCAGCCGGCTTTGTTGCGCACGGTGATGTTCGTGCCGATAGACGCGACGGTCTTGTCCTCTTCAATGAGCGTCTGGCCGCCCTCCGCGTCTTCGGCGAGCACAGAGCCGTCGCCTTCGGGGCCGTCGGCGGGCGTACTCTCCTCGGAGCCCTCCTCGTCGCTTCCGTCGTCTTCCACGCCTTCCTCGCCGCCGGAACCCTCTTCCGGCAGGTAGTCGGTGTGCCCTGCGCTCGTGGTGCCCAGGGCGCCGTTGCGCAGGAATGAGACTTCGGTTTTGCCGAAGGTGTCGGAGAGCCACTGGGCTGCCGAGGTATCGGCAGTCGTCAGGTACTCGTAGATCTTCAACCACATGAGGGCCGACTGGCGTGCCGTGTAGGTGGGGAAGTACGTGTCGTTCACCAGCGCCGTATCGACGCCGGCCTCGGCCAGCCATGCTTCCATGCCGTCATTTCCGTAGGTGCGGCGCAGCTTGCCGTAGGAGGAATTGTCCGACCAGACAATGGTGTTTTCCACCTGAGTGAGGCGCGAAGACGAGGCGCGGTCGATGTCGTTGGGGAACTCCTTGTTCACCACATAGGCGCAATAGGGGCCCTTGAACGAGCTGGCGCCGTAGATGGGCACGTCCACGTTGCCGGCAATGCCGCGTCCCGTGCCCAGATCCATGATGAGGTAGCTGGCCTCATAGCCATTGTTGTCGTAGTAGGAGAGCGCGTTGTTCAAGCTCACGAGGGAACGGTCGGAGAGCACGGGCGCGGCGGCCTGCTCGCCGGCGTCGTTGGTCGCGTTGCCGAGGGCGAAGGCGAAGGGGGCCTTCTGACCGGCGAGGTTGGTGAGGTCGTCGCGGGTCGGCGTGTAGGCGGGCAGCTGGGCCAGCTCCGGCTCGACGGGGCGGGCGAGGCTTACCTGGGTGGCGACGTTCTGCGCGAAGTAGGAAGCGTTGTTGCCCACGGCGTTGGCGCTGGCGACACCGACGTGCTTGCTGCCGTCTTTGGCGGCGGCCGATGCGAAAGGACCGATGTGGAAAAGCGCCATGGCGAAGATGACGGCCAGCGCGATGGCGATGAGCGCCATCGCCGCCCGTGCGAGGCTGAAGCCGGCCGGGGCGAGGGTGTGCATCTGGGGGGCGAATGCGGCGCCAGCGCGAGGGGCGTGGCTGCCGCGGCCAGAGGGAGCGCCGTTGCGCGAACGCCCCTGGGCGCTGCGATTGCCGGCGGGCGCTTGATTGCCGCGGGGCCTCTCGCCGAGTGCAGAGCGCTCGCCGCCCGAGTGCCGGCGTCCCGACTCGGGTTCGCGACGCCGGTCGCGACTTGAGGGGTACTCGTCGCGCAGGGGATTATGCCGGGTGCTGCGCGGGCGATTGTCGGAGGAAGAAGACGAACGGGTGGCACCAGTGGAGCGGCCGTCGAAGCGGCCCGTGGAAAGAGAGAGGCCGCCTTGGGAGCGTCTGGGGTCGTCGTCGTGGCGGCTGTAATCGGATCGGGCCATGACATCCTCGGGACTGATGTGTTTGAGTTACGTTTAAGGGTCGAAAGAATAGTAGCAATTCCCCCGGTTTTTGCGAAGACCTTACGAAGATCTTAACAAGGATCGCGTAGTGAAAATGCCCGCAGACGGTCTTTAGCGGGCGCCCTATGGACTTTTAGTTGCCGGAGGGGAGCGCCGTCGCCAGTCGTGCGCGCTTCCCCTATACTTAGGCCTTACGAGTTCGAGTGCCTCGAATGGGTATGGGCGGCGACATGTTCCGAACCTGGTCAGGTCCGGGAGGAAGCAGCCATAAGGGACCGCTGACGAGCGCCCATACCTATTCGGGGCACTTTTGCGCGAAGGGCGCACCGCGGTGCCAACGTAAAATTACCGTGGCGCTTTTGCGCAGGGTCTCGTTGCCGTGACCCCTGAAAATACAATGGGGCCGGCGGCGCGCCGCCTTCTACGTTATTCTGCAGATTGGAGACTCGGTGGGCATCATCGACTTTTTCATCAACCTTTTGAAAGACCCGCGCGGCTTCATCGCCGGCTGGATCATCGCTTTGGGCCCGGTGTGGGTGTACACGCCGCTGTTCCTCATCGTGTTCGTGGAGACGGGGCTCGTGTTCTTCCCGTTTCTGCCGGGCGACTCGCTCCTGTTCGCAGCGGGCGTGTTCTCCGCAGACGGCGGCGGCCTGAACGTGTGGGCCACGCTCATCGTGTTCTGGGTGGCAGCCATTTTGGGCAACACCTCGAACTACTGGATCGCGCGCCTGTTCGGCAGCCGCATCATCGATTCGGGGAAGGTGAAGGCGCTCACGCCCGAGCGCATGGCCAAGCTCGACCACTTCTTCGAGCGCTATGGCGGGCTCACGATCATCATCACGCGGTTCATGCCGTTTTTCCGCACCTTCGCGCCGTTCATCGCCGGTACCGGACATATGAACTTCGGGAAGTTCACGTTCTTCAACGCCGTCGGCGGCATCTCCTGGGTGAGCCTGTTCGTGCTGGTGGGATACTTCTTCGGCGGTATTCCGTTTGTGCAGGAGCACTTCGAGGTGATCGTGCTTGGCATTGTGGCCGTGTCGGTGGCGCCGGCGTTCATCGGTGTCATCAAGGCCGCGCTGAACAGTCGTCGCGCCAAGGAGGGCGATCCGGTTGCCCAGGCGGCCGAGCGCGTGAACGAGGCCGAGTACGAGCGCGAGCTGACCGAGGAGCGCGTGATGCGCGCCGAGGCCGAGGCGAAGGCGGAGGCGCGGCGCCGGGTGGCGGCCGAGGACGCGCAGGCGGCTTCCGAGACCGAGGAGAAAGGCGGGGAGTAGGCCATGGCCGAGGCACTCTATCGCAAGTACCGACCGCAGATCTTCGAGGACGTGGTCGGTCAGGAGCACATCGAGCGCACCATCAAAAACGCCATCGCCCAGGACAAGGTGAGCCACGCCTACCTGTTCACGGGCCCGCGCGGCACCGGCAAGACCACCACGGCGCGCCTTCTGGCCAAGGCGCTTCTGTGCGAGAAGGGGCCTACGGCCGAGCCAGACGGCACCTGCGACGATTGCGAGATGATCGCTGCCGGCGAGCACCCCGATGTGTACGAGCTGGACGCCGCGAGCCGCACCGGCGTGGAGAACGTTCGCGAGGAGATCATCGGCCGCGTGCAGTTCGCGCCGACGCGCGGGCGCTACAAGGTATACATCATCGACGAGGTGCACATGCTCTCGACGGCCGCCTTCAACGCGTTGTTGAAGACGCTGGAGGAGCCGCCGAGTCACGTGGTGTTCATCCTGGCCACCACCGATCCCCAGAAGGTGCCCGAGACCATTCACTCGCGGTGCCAGCGCTTCGATTTCCGCCGCATCTCCACCGAGGCCATGGTGTCTCGCTTGGGGGCCATCTGCACCGCCGAGAACGTGGAGTTCGAAGGGGAGGCCCTGGAGCTCATCGCGCATCGGGCCGAGGGCGGCATGCGTAACGCGCTCACTTCGCTGGAGCAGCTCATCGCCTTCGGCGACGGTGCGGTGACCATGGAAGTGGCCGAGCGGATGCTGGGGGCTGTGGACTCCACGGATTTGGCCGACATCGTGCGGACGATAGGCGCCCGCGACGCGGCGGCGTGCTTCCGCTGGGTGGCCGAGTACGTGGAAACCGGTGCCGACATGGCCCAGTTCGTCGCGAACTTGGCCGAGCATATGCGCAACATGTACGTCATGGCCGTGGCGGGGCCCGAGGTGGTACTCGACGTGTCCGAGACGACGCGCCGCGAGCTTTCCGAGGAGCTGCCGCTGTTCGGCGTCGACCGCCTGGCGCGGCTTCTGGGTGTTTTGGGGGACGTGGCCGGCGAGCTGAAGACGTCCACGAACCCGCGGCTTACCTTCGAGATCGCGCTGACGCGCATGGTGCGCCCCGACGCCGATGTGACGCTGGAGGCTCTGGCCGAGCGTGTGGAAACCCTGGAGCGCCAGCTGGCCGGCGCCTCTGTCGTGGCTGCCGCGGCGCCCGCGTCCGCAGGCGTGCCGGTGGCTGCTCCTGCGCCTGTGTCTGCCGCTGCTCCGGCGGCGGTCGTTCCGGCGGCGGTTGCCCCTGCGTCTGCGGCAACCGCCCCGGCTGCTGTTGCCCCTGCAGGAGCGAACCCGGCTGCGGTTGGCCC
>OGRO01003411.1_pt1 | contig 11400 bp, 10 predicted proteins | sample 1553451 | NCBI WGS metagenome assembly OGRO01 (sample SAMEA2580021, study PRJEB22360) | human gut metagenome
GCAGAGAACAAATGGCAGGACTTGCCTATATGTATGACACTGGCAATTTCTACCTTCTGGTAAAGACCAGAGAGGAAGAGTTTGGCTCCCAGACACTTGATTTGAAAAAGCCTGCAAAGCTGCGCCTGATAAAGAGCAATCACTTTGATGTAGAAGATGTGATTCCGGCAATCTCCATCCCGGAAGAAGGCCCCGTATACCTGCGCGTGACCACCACCCAGGAAGGACTTTACGCAAAATTCTTCTACTCCCTGGATGGAAAAGACTATCAGGAACTGGCTGAAGTCCCCACCAACATTCTCACCGACGAGCAGAGCGATGGATTCACCGGTGCTCACTTCGGAATGTACTGTCACGATATGACGGGGGTGAGACGGTATGCGGATTTTGATTATTTTGAGATTTTCAAAGCGCATAAAGAACAATAAAAAAGGCATTTAGAGACTTTTTCAAACACGCATTGGACAGATAAAAAATTCATACATTTTCTTAATAAAGTAACATTGCAAACCCCATGTTTTCTGACGTATTATGATAGTAGAAAGCATGGGGGATTTTTATTTATATGGGCAGTAAATCAAAGTCTGCGTCCTCATAAGATGTCAGATGCAGCAGTGATATCGCGACAAATCCGCAGCGCGTATTTGGAGTTTTGAAAGAGAGATATATAAAATATAAGAAATCTAAAATGGAGAAGGAGATAAGAATAATGAAATTAAATTATGCAAAAACAATAGAAAAATGGGGCATTTTTGAAGTGACCATAAGCGGTCCAAAGGAGGGAAATCCATTTTGTGACCAGTGGATTAAAGGTACTTTTTGTTGTAAAAATGAGAAGAAAACGGTAGATGGTTTTTATGATGGAGATGGTGCTTATAAAGTAAGATTTATGCCGTCTTTTACAGACAAGTATACTTTTGAAATTGAGGCTTCCTTTGATATTAACGCGGGGGAAGAATTGCCGAATGAAGAAGCGCTTGAACATAAGCGTGGAATTGCTGATGGTGGGAAGAACGCAGAAAAATGTGCTGTCAGAAATATGCTGACTGGTAGTTTCACCGTAACTCCCCCTTCCGCAGACAACCATGGACCGGTTCGTGTTGCAGGTACCTATTATCTTGCCTATGAGGATGGAACACCCTATCACTGCATTGGAACTACCTGTTATGTATGGAATCTGCAGAACGAAGAATTGCAGAAACAGACACTGAAAACCCTGGAAGAAAATGCGTTTAATAAAATTCGTTTCTGTATTTTCCCCAAGCACTATGACTACAATCTTCATGAGCCGATTACCTATCCTTATGAGGGAACACCCTGCGACAGCTCTGTGTTAAATGAGAATAATTTCGCGGAATATAATGGCTGTGCTCCGGGCAATGACTGGGACTTTACCAGATTCAATCCAGCCCATTTTCAACATATTGAAAAGTGTATTCAGGCACTTATGAATCTGGGAATTGAGGCTGATCTGATTGTTATGCATCCATACGACAGATGGGGATTCTCCATGATGAAAGCAGAGGATGATAATCGCTACTGGAAGTATGTGCTGGCACGTTTTTCCGCATACCGAAATGTATGGTGGTCCCTGGCTAATGAGTATGATCTGATGCATGAGAAGACTCTTTCTGACTGGGAAAGATATGCCAGCATTATCTGTGAGAAGGATCCTTACCATCATCTCAGATCCATTCATAACTGTAAGGCATATTACGATTATAACCTGCCCTGGATTACCCATTGCAGTATCCAGAGAACTGAGACATACCGTTCCTCCGAGCTGGTAAATGAGTGGCGTGAAAAATATCATAAGCCTGTAATTCTGGACGAAATCTGCTATGAGGGCAACATTCAATTTGGCTGGGGAAATATCAGCGGTGAGGAAATGACAAGAAGATTCTGGGAGGCATTCTGCCGCGGAGGATATCCGGGACACGGTGAAACCTATCTCAGCCCGGATCGTATTCTCTGGTGGTCTCATGGCGGCGTTCTTCACGGAACCTCACCGGATCGTATCAGATTTCTTGCAAAAATCATGGAAGAAACACCGGGACTTGGTGTGGAACCTATGCCCTGCAAATGGGATGAGGTTGTCTGCCGTGCTGCCGGTTTCCCGGCAAGGAAAGATTATTTTATTTACTATTATTCCTTCATGCGACCAGGCTTCCGGGATTTTTACTTTGATGATACTACAGAGTATCAGGTGGAAATTATTGATACCTGGGAAATGACTATTACAGATGGAGGTATCCACAAAGGTAAATTCCGCGTGCAGCTGCCGGGGAAAGAGTATATGGCAGTGCGCCTGCAGATAGCGAAATAATAACCATATTCATACAAAAAGCCCAGTTGTGTATGCAGCTGGGCTTTTTGAGCATAAAAATCTTGAATCGGTTTTCAGAATTTGTTATGATTCATATCAGAATTTATGAGAGATAAACAGAAATATTTTTAAACGGGGGAGGAGATTTTTTGGAAGAAACAAACATCAGTCAGGAGCAAAATCCATTGGGAACGGCTCCGGTAGGTGGTTTGATCGGGAAATTTGCAATTCCGGCTATTATCAGCATGCTGGTCAGTGCTTTGTACAATATAGTGGACCAGATTTTTATTGGCCAGGGCGTGGGGATGCTGGGAAATGCGGCTACAAATGTTGCATTTCCTGTAACAACTATTGCAACGGCGTTGGCACTGCTTCTGGGAATTGGAGGCGCGTCTAACTATAACCTGGAAATGGGCGCCGGAAGAGAGAAGAAGGCAAGCTCTATAGCTGGAACGGCGCTTTCCACACTGGTGATTACAGGGGTGATTCTGGCAGTTGCAGTACTTCTGTTTTTGCGTCCGCTTCTAAGCTTATTTGGTGCAACGACAGATGTTATGCCCTATGCGGTGGATTATCTTGGGATCACAGCTGTGGGACTTCCTTTTTATGCATTATCCATTGGAGGCAATCATATTGTCCGCGCAGACAGAAGTCCCACATATTCTATGACCTGTGTTCTTACAGGTGCCATCATCAACACAATTCTGGATCCCCTTTTCATCTTTGGGTTTGGTTGGGGAATCAAGGGTGCTGCCTGGGCAACGGTGATCGGACAGGTTGTTTCCGGAATTTTGGTGGTTATTTATTTTGGAAAATTTCGTAAAATGTATCTGGAGATGAGCATGTTAAAGCCTTCTTCAGAGTGCCTGAAAGCTATTATTTCTCTCGGAATGGCGTCCTGTATCAATCAGATCGCTATGGCAATTGTCCAGATTGTACTAAACAATATTTTACGTTATTATGGCGGTTTATCTGTCTATGGAAGTGATATTCCAATCGCCTGTGTAGGAGTTATTTCAAAAGTAAATCAGGTGTTTATGGCGATTTGTATTGGAATTTCCCAGGGCTGTCAGCCAATCTGGGGCTTTAATTATGGAGCGGGAAGTTTTGGGAGAGTAAGAAAAACATTTTGGCGTGCCTTTGAGATATCCGTGCTGGTGGGTGTTGTATTTTTTATTGTATTTCAGATATTTCCACATCAGCTGGTGGCGGTATTTGGTGATGGAAGTACAGAATATTTCCAGTTCGCAGAGCGGTATTTCAGAATTTTTATGTTTATGACATTTATCAATGGAATCCAGCCAATGTCTTCTGGTTTCTTTACATCCATTGGAAAAGCCAGACTTGGTATTGTTGTATCACTGACCAGGCAGGTGCTGTTTTTACTGCCGCTGATTCTTATTTTCCCTTTGTTTATGGGAATCGACGGAGTAATGTATGCAGGACCAATCGCAGATGCAGCTGCAGCTGTCGTTGCCATTTTCTATGCACTGCGTGAATTAAATATCATGAAAAATTTAGAAAAGAAAGCAGTATAAAAAATATCAATATAAAAAACGTCAAAAAGAATCCCATGGAAAACAGAAATATTCTCCATGGGATTTTTGCTATTTCCGGACATATGCAGGAATTTGCCGGTGGCAGGTCCTACAGGTTATGAAATAGCGGTATAAAACGGCAAAAGGCAGGTCTTTGGGATTAGAAGCTGTGGCCGCCGCCACCGCCTCCACCGCCGCCACTGCTACTGCCACCGCCGCCACCGCTGCTGCCACCGCTGCCGCTGCTGGAAGGCGGACTGTAGACACGGGATTGCCGGATAAAGCGGACATTTGGATTGGCAATATTGCACTGTGTAAATACCTTTCCTAAAAGATCTGTTTTCGATGGTCTCTTCGCACGGGAGAAGGAACGTACCAGAAAATAGTTTAACAACAAAGCAATGATAACTGCTAAAAAGGCATTACTGATATATTTCATCGGCTGCGCAATTTTTCGCCCTTCGAGCAATGTAATAATCACCATCAGAGGCATATTTGTATACATTATCGGTGATAGTGTTGGCATAACTTTTCGTAATGGTTTCATAAATGGTTCCGTTGCTGTGAATCCAGATGTTCCGATTGTCCATATCAATGAGAAATACGGTTGCACTGGTGGAACCGAAGGTGTCGCGGTAATAGCTTCGGATATAATCCTCAGTAGAATAGTAAGGATTGTAATCGATGGATTTAAAAGCAACACTTCCGTAAGTGGTAATCGGAGCCATCTCTTTTCCAAGGGTGGTTTCTTCCTCGTCTGTTAAAAGGTTGGCATCGTCCTCAACGATAACCTGATAACCGGTGCTTTTATTGGTATAGGTCTTGGCTTCGGCTTTGCAGGTAATACTTCCGTTAAGTAAGAGGAAGAAACATGCAAGCAGGCAGCCAAGGATTATTTTTGCAGAAAAAGAGCTGTATTTCTTCTTATATGTATTAGGCACGGTCATCACCTCCCTGTCGGTTAAACTGCGGCAGTTTCCGCATGGTAAGCATATTGTATTCCTTTAAAATGCTAAGAAGCGTAAAAATAATACCGGCAAAAGATACAATTGCACCACCATAGTAATAAAGGTCGGAAACTGGATGCAGGAAAGTAATCATTCCAGCAGTAACAATGGAAATTAAAGCTCCTAGGAATCCCGGAATTTTTCCACGGGTGGTTGTTTCGCTGAACTGGGAAAATCCAAACAGCGAAGTCAGAACCCCACCGCCGATAACAATAAGCATGACAATTTTAGAAAATGAAAAACCGCCAGAACTAAAGATTCCCATTAGAACCTGAATTGCAAATACACCTAAAAACAGATAAGGAATTATGTTTTCAAATTTAGATTTCATGCTTTTATGGGGCTTTAAGTTTACTTTTACTTTGGCTTCTTTCTTGACATTTCCCTGTTTGGACTGGTATCCCCTGTCATTCTCATAGGTTTCCTGACTATGGATTTCGCTCAGCTCCACAAAATAAATAATGGAGGCAAAAAGTGCCAGTGCCGCAGAAAGTATCAGGGTTGAAGCAGGCCGTATGGTAAAGAAAAGATTTAAAAGCAGAAAAACCGGGATAGCCAGTAGAAAGGAACCGAGTAAAAATTTACGGCTATCTACCGGAATATCAGCAGCAACCTTTCCGGTCTGTCCATTGACCGTAGCGTAGGCAACGCGGTCTTTGTTACGGTAGGATAAGAACCATACCGGAAGCATGGCGCTGGCAGCTTCCTTGCATTCCGTATTTAATGCATAACTCATATAATGCTCTGTTTCCGGATAAATAAAATTAAATTCCTGGAAGGCAGGTATTTTTTTGACTTTGGAATAAGTCTGCTCATTGGCAATGGCTTTTGCGTCCTCCAGATAAATATCGCTGTCCACATCGGCAGTATCAGCATAGAAACCACAGAATGGACGGAGTAAAACTTTTCATGCCGCGCACATCAAAGGGAGCAATATTCTCGCTGATAACATCCGAAAAAGAAGAAGACGCATCATAAGAGAGCCCTTTATAATAGGCATCCGTCTGGCAGAGCAGATTATAGTGGTCGGTTACAATATAGTTGCCTTCCCGGTGGCTTTTTTCAGCCGGCAGCTGTACCGTACCTTCGTGGGTAATGTTATATACCCAGTAAGGCATATAAATCCCACGGAAATTGTCTACATTGCGCGGGTCTTTCAGTTCCTTAGGGGCAAAAATGGCATGGCGCATCATTTTGCCATAAGCCTTCTTGCAGTCCTCCTTGGTAATCTGGAAAGGAACAATGTAGTCCGGACGTTTTTCCCTGGCAATCCGGCTGTCAAGAATCGTAGAAGCACCACAGAAACTGCAGAATCCGGTTGCAGCATTCTCGGTACTTAAGATTTCACCGCCGCATTGCGGACAGGTGAAAATGTTGACATCATAAGTAGATGTCTCCACAGCATCGTGATCCTTCTGATAGCTGTAAGGATTCAGCTGTGTGTGACAGTAGTCACAGAAAAGTGATTGTGTTGGAATATCAAACCTCAGATTTCCTCCACAATTGGGACATTCATACATATCATTCTCCTCTTTTGATTTAATATACTCAGGTATTGACCGTACAAGGATACGTTGTCCCCGGAAAACTTCTGGTATCGAAGACCTTTGTTTTAGATATAAAATACCGAATTTCTAATGTGTGTGTTTCACTTTTGGTTATAAAAACTATCTTTCCAATGTTTGACAAAATCGCTGTACGGTTCGTCGAAATGCAGGTATTTCATATTATAAAAACAAAAGGTTCTTCGATACCAAAGTTTTCCGGTATCAACTTATCTCGTTGACAATGACCTAATGTAATATACTAATATGGTAATGGAAATATAACAGAAAGTAAATACATTTTACTTCCTATTTTCAGAAAATTGAGTTATAATATATATAACTAAAAGTAATACGAGAGAGTTGTCATACGACCGTAGAGGAGGGGTGCTCATGAGACAGGAATTTACTTATAACCAGATTGCACACCTGAATGCAGCGTTACATGAACAACGCCTGCCATACCGTATTAGCTTTCATGATGCGGAGACAGCCGTTGTAGAACCGTTAGGATTTTGTGCATGTGATGGTAAAGAGGGTATGCTCAAAGCGGCAATTGAAGCATTTTTTGAAAAAGAGGGAATGACCGTAACATTCTCTGACCATTGCGAAATTATTTCACCGGGATGCCGGACCGTTTCTATGGCAGCCTGCCGGTAGAAACAGGTGAGACCGGAAAGGTGAGCAGATTAGAAGGAAGAAGCCGGAATTCAAAAATCTTTGAGATGGGAACAGATTTTTGAAAATACTTTCTTTTTTAAGTCCTCATCAGAACAGAACATTTGAATCGCTATATCCACTGCTTTCGGAGAGAGAGCAGTGGATTTTTTGAGCCATGAAATATCAGCGGCAGACTCTGTCACTGTAAGAAAATGATTTACAATTTCATTTAACCGGTGGCAGAATTCCATCAGGGAATGATAATCATGAATCATATCTAAAAGGTTGTGCCCATAAAGTTCCTGTTCAAAGGAACAGGTAGAAATTACCTGCATGCAAAGGTGCAGTTCACCGGTAATATCAGAAGCTTCCATCAGAATGTCCGGGCGTTTCGCATAGCTTTCCATGAAAATGGACTGGGCTTTCTGGTAGTCGCCATCCGCAAAACATTTTGCCAGAGATTCCCGGAGCATTCTTGTTTCATGCTTTTCACCGGACATCCCCACCATACATTCATAGGTGGAGAGATTCTGCTTCACAATGTAGACGGTCAGCAGAAACTCCGACAGGAATCCAAACAACCGCTTACAGTAATTATCATAGCTGCTGATATCGACCCGGCACTCCACTTCAAAGAGAATGTCAAACAGCCATTCACAGTAGGCATCAAATCGTTCTTTTGAAGTAATGAAAATATTTCCAAAATAAGTATGTACATCATGAACCATATGGTGAAAAACAGGCACATAGTCCGGGTATTTTTCAGAAATGACCTGCTCAGTAATCAGCAGATCCTTCTGGTGATGGTTCTGGCTGAAACCATTAAAATACGAAGTATTTAAAGTCAGAAGCTTTGGTGTGATCATGTCATGATTCTGAAGCAGCCGCATCAGCTCTTTTTCCGTGAAAATAAGTCCCTGTCTATTTATGAGATAGCGGCGGTAATGACAGATGCCGATATAATCGCAGGCATGGTAATTTTTCCAGAGCCAGTAAATGCCGGTCAGCTCGCAGAAACTTTTGTTTTTCCGGGAAATATTATCTCCGGTATCATCTGCAAGATAGCCCAATTCCGGAGAAATTGCATGTCCGACCTGCAGAGGAACATACATGGAATCGGTGGGAGCTTCAAATTGTTTGTGGGTCATAACGAATATTTTAATGGACATAATACACCTCGCAAAAACATGTTTTTCCCTTACTGTATACGCAATCGCATTCCTTGACAAGAGCAAATCAGGGAACCAATCAACATTTTTGACATAAACTAATACGAAAGTAAGAAAGAATGGGAAGAGGTCAGCGTGAACTGCAGCAATTCAATCGAACATACCGTGGAAGCGGGGGATACATTATACAAACTTTCCCGGCAGTATAAGACGACGGTATCCTCTATTATTTTAAGCAATCCAAGGATAAATCCTTACAATTTACAGATTGGAATGAAGATAGAAATATGCCCGGGCAGAGAATACACAAGACCGGAAATGCCGGGAAATACAGGAGATTCCTGGATTTCCAATAACAATGGAAAAGGAAATTTAAAAGAACTGATGCGGATGGCATGGCTGAATCATACCTACCTGCTCCGGATGCTTTTAGTCAGCATGGCAGCGGATTTGCCGGATCAGCAGGAACTGGTTACTGCATTAATTGACAATGCAGAGGAAATAGCAGACCTTTTCGGAAGATATTATCCGGAAAATACGGTGAACAGCCTCAGAGATTTACTGGTGCGCCAAGTAGAGCTTACCGGTGGACTGATCACCCAGAAAAAAGAAGGAAGAACGAAGGATACGGTGGAGCAGGTACGCCGGTTAAACGAAAATGCAGACCGCATCGCAGAACTTTTGGCATCTGCAACACCGGAATATGAAGAAAGCGTATTAAAAGAAATGTTCCGTATGCACGTAGACCTGACCGGACAGGAAATCAGTGAGCGGCTTGCCGGTAATTATGAAAAAGATTTACAGACATTCTGGAATATCCAGCGGCAGATTATTGCCATGGCGGATTATCTTGCCAGCGGACTGGAAACAGAGGCAAAGGAATCCGGGCTTCGTTAAAGAAAAGGCATTAAAAAGTATTGTTTCTTATGGTTCCACAGCAGAAGCGGCTGTGTTATAATAGAAAAACAGGACAAAAATAACCGAGGCTGTCCGAATGCAACTGCGGACAGCCACAACATAAAAGTACAGAACAAAAACAATAGTAAATAGAAGGAGACAGCAAAAAATGACACCAGAATTTTTAAACAGCACATTAGAGCATTTATATGAGAGAACCAAAGAAGGAAAGCAGCACTGGAATGTTGAGATGAAGACTAGCGAATATAAAGAGGAATCTGAAAAGCCGGTTGTAGAAGCCGACGGAAAGCAGTGGGTAGTAGATGAGTGTTATACAGCCTATTCCTGCGAAGAGCATGGAAATGAATTTGTAATGATTACTTATGAAAATATTGAGACTTGTGGAGAAGAAGTGCGGAGCACAAACATGGTATTCCTGCCGGATCCGAATGTCCGCTATTTTGATTTGGACCGGCTGGCCCAGTATGCAATTCTTCCAAGCCAGAAATTGATGGAGACCATTCATCAGTTATTTACTCTTCTGCTTTCTCTTCAGAAGGAAGAAAGTGCCCAGGTAGAGTGGAAAATCAGCGAATAGGAAATGGCATCGCAGACAGATTGTAATTACATATGTTTCTTGTAGTTGTTTTAACAATTTAAATAAAACTGAAAATTCAGATAATTTACACAATATATGTAATATAATAAAGTAAATACAAAAAATAATTAAGAAAATTCTAAAAATAGTGTTGACAAATGAGCTATAGTTAGATATAATCAAATCATCAAAAGAAACAAATGAACGGAAACAAGGTAAGGAGGAGATTCCACCAGAAAGAGAAGGAACAAACTCATAATAATGTAAGAGGAGGTCGATACCACCAGGATATTAAATCAGAATCGGACAAGCGTTTAGACGAAGAGAAACGCAATAGTAAGAAAGGAAGGTACGGTCCAATGCAGAGCTGATAGATATTATGAAACCTGACATAATAAATAATAAAATCAGATTCAGTTCATGGATTCAGAATCGGAAGGAAAACCTGAGGTAAATACAAAAGAAAAGTGGATGGAGAATCAGAACGGCAACGTAAAGATATGGTTCCAGTCCAACAGGACTCAGAAGCGAACGGATTCAGGAGGAAGAGTTCAGGGATTGAAGACGAAATATACGAAATGAGGTAAAAGTCCAATGGACGAAATAGTATGAAAGGGCATCATCTTAAGAAGATTTAGATGATGCCCTTTCCATGTTATGATTCTTTTTTCTGCACTTCAAGGGCTGCTAAGCATGCCTGGGCAAGCTGGTCACCACAGGAAGTGGATTTGAATCCACAGGTGATGCCCTTTAATTTTTCTTCTACTTCTTCTACCGTTAATCCTTCTACCAAAGAAGAGATAGCCTTTAAGTTGCCGTTACATCCGTTGGTAAAGGTAACATGTTTTAAAACATTTCCCTCTAAATCCAAATCGATCTGGGTGGAACAGGTTCCTTTGGTTTTGTATGTGTAATGCATAAGAAACTCCTTTCTATACCTGGACTTGTTGCCAGGCGATTGCAAAATGAAAAATAGTGTATGACATATTTTTTATGAGGTGAAAGGCTCCTCTTCTTTTCAGATATGAAATATTGTAACTCTAAGCACTTTATTTTTCTTTCTGTTATATCGACTGTCTTTTCAATGTTTGACAAGAAATTCCGGAACTGTCTGCCGGAGTGTGGATGCCTTGACAAAGCTGCTAGGGGCACTTGGAAGTTCGCTGGCAACCGGCAACACTGGCACAGGGATGTGCCAGTGAGGTGTATCTGAACATGGATGTGAATATACACCGGTTGCCGGACGTAATCATGAGTTTATCGAAATTCCTAGTGCCCCTTGCGGTTTTGACGTCGCATCCGCAACCGGTGGACAGTTCTGGAATCCTATGTCAAAGCAACCGGAAAGACAGTCTGCAATCAAGAAAAATAAAGTGCTAAGAGTTACGAGATATTTCATATCCATTAAAAAGAAGTGAAGTCTTTCACCTATAAAAATATCTTATTCTGTTTTTCCATTTTGCAATCGCCTGTTCAATCTTTGCCTATTATAGCATCTGTTTGTAAAAAGTCTACTGATTTAACAAAAAGTTTATAAAACGTTCATTGGATTAGATATTGTGAAGAAAGGCAGATAGTGGTACAATATTTCATAGTTGCGTAAGCAAAATTATGGATAGGAGCATTATATGAAAGCAATAGAAAAAATCTTTGGAACACAT
>OGRO01003412.1_pt1 | contig 11399 bp, 10 predicted proteins | sample 1553451 | NCBI WGS metagenome assembly OGRO01 (sample SAMEA2580021, study PRJEB22360) | human gut metagenome
CCTGGCCGCGGCCAATGCCCTTGGTCTCGCGGGTGATGCAGATGGAGCCGCCGCCGATGCCGATCTTCACGAAGTCGGCACCTGCCTCTGCCAGGAAGCGGAAGCCTTCTGCATCGACCACATTGCCTGCGCCGACCTTGACGGTGTCGCCGTAGTGCTCACGGATCCAGCCAATGGTGCGGCTCTGCCACTCGGAATAGCCCTCGGAAGAGTCGATGCAGAGGACGTCCACACCGGCCTCCACCAGAGCAGGAACACGCTCGGCGTAGTCACGGGTGTTGATGCCGGCACCCACGACATAGCTCTTGTTGGCGTCCAGCAGCTCGTTGGCGTTCTTCTTGTGGGAGTCGTAGTCCTTGCGGAAGACGAAATACTTCAGGTTGCCCTCGGCATCCACCAGAGGCAGCGTGTTGATCTTGTTGTCCCAGATGATGTTGTTGCAGTCATGCAGGGAGGTGTTTTCCGGGGCCGTGACCAGCTTTTCGATGGGGGTCATGAAGGTGGTGACGGAGGCGTCATCGGGGGTGTGGTTGACGCGGTAATCGCGGGAGGCCACGATGCCCAGCAGCTTGCCGTTGGGGGTGCCGTCGGCGGTGACGGCAATGGTGGAGTGGCCGGTGCGGGCCTTCAGCTCCAGCACATCGTGCAGGGTGGCCGTCGGGGCCAGATTGGAGTCAGAGACGACATAGCCGGCCTTATAGCTCTTGACGCGGCGGACCATCGCTGCCTCATTCTCAATGCTCTGGGAGCCATAGATAAAGGAAACGCCGCCCTCGCGTGCCAGCGCGATCGCCAGCTTGTCGCCGGAGACTGCCTGCATGATGGCACTGATCATGGGGATGTTCATTTCCAGCGGGCATTCTTCCTCGCCCTTGCGGTACTTGACCAGCGGGGTCTTCAGGCTGACCGCCGTGGGGACATTCTCCGAAGAAGAATAGCCGGGGATCAGCAAGTACTCACCAAAGGTGCGGGAAGGTTCTTCATAGAAATATGCCATACTCAAACTCCTTTTCTCTCGTGCAGCCCGTAGAAACGGCGGCAAATTCATTTCACTTATCGTGCCTGGAAGATGCTAAAAATGCTTGCACCTATTGTAACACAAACCGGCACAAACGCAAGCATTTCGCAAAACAAACTTTCCAAAACTGTCCTTGCGAAAACCAGACACTTTGTCTAAGAAAACGGCGGAAAGTAACACTTTATTCCCGAAATGCGGGCCGTTCTCCCCTGCTGCGGGCCTGCGGGCGCAAAAAAGCCCGCCCCCGAACGGGAGCGAGCTCTTTTGCACACGAAGCGAGGATACCGCCTGTGCGGTGCGCACCAACAGCTGCGAAGGAGAACAGCCGGAGGAGGAGCGGTGCGCACCCGATATCCACGGATAACAAGAAGAAAAAGATTTCACGCAGAAGAGCTTTCGCTCTTCTTGTAACCATATTGTAACTCTTTTGAAATCATTTTGCAAGGGGTTTTGCGAAAGTTTTTGTAATTTTTTTGTAATTCTTTTCTCAGGCGTTCTCAGCCGCTTCGCTGGAAAATTCCAGATAACACTCAAAGGCTATGTGCTCGTCCCGGCGGCCCACCACATACCAGCCGTCGGCCGACGGCGCATAGGCCACCGCCACCTGCGCCCCCATCGGGATCTCGCGGTGATACTTGATGGAGGCGAAGCACAGCGGACCCTTCCGGAGTGCATCCAGCGGCAGGGCGTCGCAGGCGATGTCCAGATAAAACGAGTTGTTCACATGGCCGTTCAGGTCGCACAGCGAGTAGCTGGCCGTCCAGCTGCCCGCCGGGGTCAGCTCCTTGCATTTGTGCACCAGCTGGGGCAGCTCCTCTTCCACATCCTCGTTTTCGTAGTTGGGGGTGCACCAGCTGGGCTGCCGCATGATGTGCCCCGTTTCGGTGTTCACCACGATCCAGCGGCAGTCCACGAGGGCCAGCTCCTTCCCGGCCTCGTCGAGGATGTGGGTAATCCGCTTCATCGAGCCTTTTTTGCAAGGCTCACAGGCGGTATCCAGCGTGATCTTCTCGCCGCGGGTGGGCATCCGGTAGACCTCCACGGCCTGCTTGCCCACCAGAAACGTCGTGTGGCGGGCGGCAAAGAAATCGTCGTCCATGCCGTAGGCGCGGGCGTGATCCGCCGCAGCCTGCTCCACATAGCGGAACAGGGCGCTGGGTTTGAGCTTCCGGTGAAAATCACAGTCGGCGTTCAGAACGGTCGCAGTTTCAGTAAAGTGGTTCAGTACCATGGTAAAAATATCCTCTCTATCAAAAACAGGCCGCACCGTTTGCGGCGCAGCCTGCATGGATCAATACATGTTCCGCGATTTTTTGCGCAGCTTGCGCCAGATGTTGAAGCAGGCCAGCGCGACCATAGCCAGAAGCAGCATCAGGAAGACGATGCCGCTGCCGCTCTCGTCGTAGCTCTTCATCTCGCTCCACTTGACGTCCAGCTCACTGTTGACCTCATCGCTCAGGGCGGTGAAGACCTTTTCCTTCGCTTCGATCTCCTCCGAGGGGAAGGCGATCTCGCTGTACTTCAGGTCCTCGTCCAGCACCTCCCACACGGCCTGCATGGGGGTGGTGTAGCCGATGTATTCGGCGTTCGCCTTGCCGATGTCCACTTCGCACATGAAGTTGATGAACATCTCGGCGGCTTCCTGCTTCTCGCTGGTGGCGGGGATGCACATGCTGTCCACCGAAAGGACGCTGCCCTCCTCCGGGAAGACCCAGGCCAGATCGGGGTTGTCGTCGATCATGGTGATGGCGTCGCCGGAATAATAGACGCCGATGGCCGCCTCGCCGCCGATCATCTTATCGAAGATCTCGTCCATAACGTAGGCCTGGACCAGCGGTTTCTGCGCCTTGAGGTGATCGACCACCTCGTCCACTTCCTCGGTGGACTGGGGGTTGATGCTGTGGCCGGTGGCAAATGCCGCGATGGCGTACGCATCCCGGCTGTTGTTGAACATCAGGATATTGCCGGCGTACTGTTCATCCCACAGGTCGGCCCAGCTGGCAGGCGCTTTGTCCACCATGGTGGTGTTGTAGATGATGCCGGTGGTGCAGAGCATATACGGCACCGTGTATTCATTGGCGGGGTCGTAGTCGGCGTTGCGGTAGACTTCGTCGATGTTCTGGAAGTTGGGGATGTTGTCAAAGTTCAACTTTGCAAGCATCCCTTCCGAGATCATCTTGGCGACCATATAGTCCGACGGGATGATGACATCGTAATCCGCCGCGCCGGATTTCAGCTTGGCATAGAGCGACTCGTTGGAATCAAAGGTGGTGTAGTTGACGTGGATGCCGGTCAGCTTTTGGAAGGCATCCACCACGTCTACGCTGTCGTCCGAGCCGTTGGAGATATACTCACCCCAGTTGTAGACGTTCAGAGTGACGTTCTGGCCCTTGAAGCGGGTCCAGTCGTAATCATCCGAAACGGAAACATCTTCCGTGACCTCGATGGTCCCGGCGGCAAATGCCGAAAGCGGCAGACTGACGGCAAACACCACCGTCAGCAGTAAAAGCACCATGCGCTTCATCTGTTTCATGCGGCATCCTCCCCTCTCAGTGCCTTCTGGTCCCGGCGGTAGCCGCGGCTCTCCATGGCGTTGGAGATCAGGATGATGCTCAGAATGACCACGAACATGATGGTGGACAGGGCGTAGATCTCCGGGCTGACCTTTTTGCGAGTCATGGAGTAGATGGCAATGGGCAGGGTCTCCACCGTGCCGCAGTTGAAGTAGGAGATCATGAAGTCATCAATGGAGTAGGTCAGGCAGATGAGGAAGGCCGACAGGATGGCGGGGCTGATCTCCGGCAGGATGACTTTGAAGAACGCCTGCCTGGGGTCACAGCCGAGGTCCAGAGCCGCCTCATACAGTTTGACGTCCAGCTGCTTGAGCTTGGGCGTGACGTTGAAGATGACATACGGCACGTTGAACGCGATGTGCGCGATGAGCAGCGTGGGCAGGCCCATGATGGTATCGGGCAGGAACTCCACCCGGCCCGCAAAACGCTGGTAGGCCACGAAGAGCAGCATCAGCGAGATGCCGGTGATGATCTCCGGGTTGACGACCGGGATATAGGTGATGTTCGTCACCACAAGGCGGCTCTTGCGGCCCATGGAGGCGATGCCCAGCGAAGCCGCCGTGCCCAGGATCGTAGCGATGACGGCCGAGATGAGGGCCACTTCCACCGAGACGGCCAGCGCCCGCAGGATGGAGGCGTTGTGGAACAGGCTGGTGTACCACTTGAACGTAAACCCGGTGAACAGCGCATAGCCCTTGCTCTGGTTGAAGCTGAACACGATCATATACGCGATGGGAAGATACATGAAGCAGAAAAACAGGATGATATAGACCCGCTGCATCAGGCGGAGATGTTTCGTTTTCATCAGGACACCCCCTCCATTTCATCCTCGTCGAAGCTCGAAGTAAAGCTCATACACAGCAGAACGATGATCATCAGCACCAGGCTCATGGCCGAGCCGACGTTCAGGTTGTAGCTGTTGCCGAGGAACTGCATCTCGATCAGGTCGCCGATCAGCAGGTTGGAACCGCCGCCCAGCATCCGGCTGATGACGAAGGTGGACACCGCCGGGACGAAGACCATCGTGATGCCGGTGCTGATGCCGGGCACGCTCATGGGGATGAGCACCCGCAGCAGGGTCTGGGTGGTGGAAGCGCCCAGGTCCTGCGCCGCCTCCACGATGCTCTGGTCGATCTTGGTCATGCTGGTGTAGAGCGGCAGGATCATATAGGGTACGTAGTTGTACACCATGCCCAGCACCACCGCACCGGAGGTGTTCAGCATGGTGTAGGGGCCAAGGCCGAAGGCACCCAGCACCGCGTTGACCGGGCCGTTGACACTGAGCAGGCCCATCCACGCATAGGTGCGAAGCAGAAAGTTCATCCACATGGGCAGCATGACCAGCATCAGCATGATGTGCTGCTTGTTCACCCGCAGGCGGGAGAGAAAATAGCCGACGGGGAACGCGATGATCAGGCAGATGACCGTAGCGATGAGGGCCAGCAGCAGGCTGCGCGCGAACACCGAGCCGTAGCCGCTGATGGAGAGCAGGTTGTTCAGGGTAAAATTGCCGTCGCTGTCCGTCAGGGCATAATACACCACGATGATGAGGGGCACCACCGTGAAAAGCGTCATCCATACAAAGTAGGGATACGCGAGCTTTCGATCGTAAATCTTCATCATTTCGGCTCACCCCTCACGAACGCGCCATGATGTGGATCTCGTTGGGGCCGATGCGCATCCCGATGGTCTCGCCGGGGGTGCAGGCACGGGTGGAATGGATGAGCCACTCGCGGCCCTCCACATCGACGTGCATCTCGAAGTGGACGCCCTTGAAGATGACGTCATTGACGACGCCCACCAGCTGGCCTTCCATCGGCGAAACGACCTCGATGTCCTCCGGGCGGACAACGACCTGCACGCTCTGCTCACGGGCAAAGCCGCGGTCCACGCACGGGAACTGGACGCCGGAGAAGGAGACGAGGAAGTCTTTGTGCATCACGCCATCCACGATGTTGGAGTCGCCGATGAAGTCCGCCACAAAGGCGTTCTTCGGCTCGTTGTAGATATCCTCCGGGGTGCCGATCTGCTGCACCTTGCCGCCATTCATGACGACGACGGTGTCGGACATGGTCAGGGCCTCTTCCTGGTCGTGCGTGACATAGATGAACGTGATGTTCATCTCGCGCTGCAGGCGCTTGAGTTCCAGCTGCATTTCCTTGCGCAGCTTGAGGTCCAGTGCGCCCAGAGGCTCGTCCAGCAGCAGGATCTCCGGTTCGTTGACCAGGCTGCGGGCGATGGCCACGCGCTGCTGCTGACCGCCGGACATCTGGCCGATGCTGCGGCGCTCAAAGCCTTTCAGGCCCACGACTTCCAGCATATCGCGCACCTTGCGGCGGATGGTCTCTTCGTCCATCTTTTTCAGCCGCAGGCCGAAAGCCACGTTCTCGAACACGTTCAGATGCGGGAACAGCGCATACTTCTGGAACACCGTGTTCACCGGGCGCTTGTAGGGCGGCACACCGGTGATATCCTCGCCCTTGAGCAGAACTTTGCCGGAATTCGGCTCCAAAAAGCCTGCGATCAGGCGCAGGGTCGTGGTCTTGCCGCAGCCGGAAGAACCCAGCAGCGTAACGAACTCTTTGTCATGGATATCGAGGTTCAATCCGTCCAGAACGCGCTGGCCGTCAAACTCCACTACGATGTCCCGCAGTGAAACGATCACCGAGTTGTCCATATTGATACCAAATCCTCCTTAAACTCAGATACGAAAAAAGACAGGGCTCGTGTCCCCATCCCTCGTACCAGGGCGATTGGTCCCCACGCGCCGTGCCTTGGGTGACAAATTGCGCAGTCTCTCCCCCTGTTCGTGTCTATCTTATACAATTTCCGTACAAATGTCAATCGCTCTGACACAGTTTGCCCAAACTTTACGTACCGGACAAAAACCGGGCCGGAACATCAAAAAGCCCGGAGGCTCCCCTGCGGGAAACTTCCGGGCTCAAAAAGGACTTCCAGATGAACTTTTGTTTCACGAAGCCGCTTTGTAACGGTCCTTTGCGGTGCACAGCGTCTGCACGGTGACGGCATCCACCGTGTAGAGGGAAGCATCCCCTGAAACGGTCAGATAATAGCCGTCCGTGCCCTCGTAATAGGTCAGCGTCCGTTCGCCGTCCGCTGTGCGGACCGTGGCGGCAGCCAGCTGCTTCATGCCGGACGCATCGCCGTGGGGATCCTGCGCCGTGACGTAGCTGCTGAGGGCCGAAAGCAGGCTGCTGACCTGCGTTTCGTCCAGCTCCGCATCCGGTGCATCCGCCAGCCTCCAGACCGTGGTGTACGCCGTGCTGTCGCTTTCGGAGTCGGTCGAACGGTCGGACTCTGCGGCTTCCGAAACCGCCGTCAGAGTGAACGGCTCGTCTCCGCAGGCAAGGGTGACGGATTCGATGGTCGAACGGGTCAGCCCCGCCGGGTTGAAGGCACCGAACAGCTCAGTGCGGCTTAAAGCAAAGCAGGCCGCCTTGGACGCCGCCACTGTATACAGGGCATCGTCCCCGGCCTTTTTCAGGTAGATATCCCCGGTGGCGGCATTCTCCGCCCCAAAGGTGAAGGTGTTCGTCTCCCCTGCCGCTGTGACCGTGACGGTCAGGCTCTCGTCCGTGAAGCCGTAGTCCTCGCCGGGCTCTTCGGTCAGCTGGCGTTTGGCGTTCAGCGCCGACAGGGCGGTGACCATCGTGTTGCAGGCGGTGGCGTCCAGATGATAGGCCGGGTCTTCGGCCAGCGTCCAGCTGCCGTCTGCAACCGTCAGGGTATTCGTCTCGCCGTTGTATGTGACCGCGAGTCCGGTCAGGTCGCCCGCCGCAAAGGAGGACAGCGGAATGGTGCCCTCCGCCGCAGCGCTTTCGGCCTGTGCGGCCTGCGCGTTCTTCGCCGTCAGGGCTGCGAAGGCTCCACCCGCCAGAAAGACCAGAACCAGCAGAACGATGAGGGTGCGCTGTTTCGTTTTCATGCGGGCCTCACTTTCTGCGCCGCAGGATGACCACGACGGCGCCCGCCGCCAGCAGCGCTGCCGGCAGGATCAGGATGAACACCAGACCCAGCACCGCCGCCTGCGCACTGGAAACGTTGATGGGGGCAGCTTCCAGCGCCTTGGAGTCGATCAGCACACTGCCGACCTGCCCCGCCAGCGAGGACGCACAGCCCTGCAGGAAAGTGCAGTTGCCAGGCACGACCTGATACGCGCTCTCGTTGTCTAGGTTGCCGCAGTTGATCCAGATGACCTCCGCCTCGGTGGCTGTATTGCGGGCGTAGGCTGCCAGCGTGAAGGGGCCATCCGTGTCGCCATCCTCTTTCTCCACCGTGGTCATCTCGTACCCGGCCGCCTTGCTGTAGGCCGCATCGGAGGTGGTGAGCAGCGCTTCCGCGGTCACACCTTCCGTCTCAGTCAGGGTGATGCCCTGCGCCATCTGGAGCAGAACATGGCGGCTGGTATCCACCCCCTCCAGCGCCGTGGTCTCGGTGGGGCTGGTGTAGTCCGGCAGCAGATAGTAGGGGTAGCCGTTCATGAAGTGGCCGGAATCGCCCTCGACCACCAGCCCCTCGGCGCGGGTCAGGCCGAATTCGGCCATCACAGCGTCCAGATTGGGCGTATTATAATAGGTATCGGTCGTGAGCAGAACGTTGCCGCCTGCGCTCAGGTAGCTGCGCAGAAGGCTCATCTCATCCACCAGAGCGCCCGCCGAGGCAAAGTCCTGTGCAGGGACGTTGATGATGAGCAGGTCGCAGTCCTCCGGGACGCTGCCGCTGGAAAGCAGGTCCAGCGCCGTGAGAGAGAGGTTCTGATTTTCCAGTGCATCGGTCAGCGTGTCGGTCAGGGCCTGCTCCCCGTGGTTTGTGGTGTAGTAGGCGTGTTTCTGTTCCCCACTGGTCAGGCGGTAGATGGCCGAGGTGATCTTACTCTCGCCGGAGAACGTCACACGATAGCTGCCGGTGGTGGAGTAATCGGAATAGTCATAATCGTAGAGGTCGGAGGCATCCAGCACCACGCTCTGTTCCCCGGAGACCAGGATCAGACTTCCGGACGCGGCATCCTGTGCGCCGTACTGGGCTGCAAAGGTCGGGTAGATGGCCGGGTCCTTGATTTCCCAGGTAATATGGCTGCTCTCGGATGCGTATTTGTCCAGGAGCTTGGAGATGATCTGGTCCTCATTGCCGGTCTCGCAGAGGTAGTAGATGGTCACATCCTGCGTCAGGCCCTGCGCCACCTGCGCGGAACTGTCGCTGAGGGTATACAGCCCGGCCTCCGAGAGGTCGAACGTGGTGTATTTGGTCGGGAGGGCCCGCACCAGCAGGTTCACCAGCACGGCCAGAACCAGGACGGCCGCCGTGATGGCAGCGGAATAGAGGCCGCTGCGGAACACCCGCCCATTCAGGGCCGTCTTATCTTTGGGGAAGAACTTCATCGCTGCGCACCTCCTTTAATTCCAGCGGCGCTTTTCAATGCCCTGCGCCGTGAGGAACAGGAACACCGCCGTCACGGTCAGGTAATAGACCAGCGTCGGGATGGAAAAGCTGTTGTTGACAAAATCTTCAAAGGGCGTGAAGAGGCACAGGGCGCTCAGCACCGCGCTGAACGCCTCGGTCAGCCAGGCGCTCTTCACGAGGAAAAGACCCGTCAGCTCCAGGCAGCACACTGCAAAGGCCAGACACCCCAGAACAAAGCTCCGGGTGCGCAGCCCGGCAAGGAGCGATGCCGCACCCGCAATGCCCACAAAGACAACCAGCGCCACCGCGCTGCCCGCATTGAACAGGCTGCGCAGGCTTGGCATCATATAGGCCAGTAGCAGCACCGAGAAGCCCGCTACCGCCGCGATGATGGGATTTTCGGTCAGGCCGGAGAGGAACTCGCCGATGGCGATGGCCGCACAGCCCAGCAGAAAATAGCACAGCAAGCCCGCGAAGTTTGCGGCCAGTGCGGTGACTGTGCCGCCCAGTGCCCAGAGGATGAGGATCATCACGGCATCCGCAAGGCACGGCAGCGCGAATACGGCGCACATCGCAAAAAACTTGCCCAGCACCACGCCCCAGACGGAGACCGGGCTGGTCAGCAACAGCTGGTCGGTGCGGCTGCGGCGCTCTTCGGCCAGCGACCGCATGGTCAGGACCGGAATGTAGAGCAACAGCATGAAGATCGTGCGGTAAAGCGTATAGTAGCTGAAATCCGTCAGGCCGTAGCCGAGGTTCAGCGCCAGAAAATAGATGCCCGACGACGCCAGCAGAAAGGCTGTGAGCAGATAGCCGAGCATCCCGTAGAAATAGCTGCGGAGTTCCCGCTTGAAAATGGCGTTCATTCGTCTTCCTCCCCTGTGCTCTCCTCGGTCTCACCGCCGGTCAGTTCCAGGAAGACTTCTTCCAGACTCCTGCCGTCCGCCGTCAGCTCCTGCAGACTGCCCGATGCCGCCAGCCTGCCTTTGGACAGGATCAGCACCTGCTGGCAGACCGCCTGCACCTCGCTCAGAATATGGCTGGACAAGATGACCGTGTGGGCCTGCCCCAGCTCCCGGATGAGTTTGCGGATCTCGATGACCTGCGCCGGGTCCAGGCCGACGGTAGGCTCATCGAGGATGATGAGCTTCGGGCTGCCCAGCAGCGCCGCGAACAGCTGATTTTGCTCTATCAGCGCGCGAATCAGCCTGACCTTGCGCAGCAGGCGATTCGGCAGTACATTGAGCAGTACAATCAGTACAGCATGGAGCAGATTGATGCGCTTCGAGCGACGCTTCCCGCCAATGCATGGCGCGACGAGGCGGAACGTTTGCTGAAACTGCCGACGACAAGCACTATCCGCCTGCCCCTGCTGGCATCCATTGAGCAGTGGGAGCAACTGCTCCAGCGGATTCAGCAACACAGCAATTTTGAGGGACTGTGTACCTATTTCGACCCGCTGATGGCATGGGATTCCGCCCGCACGCTGGCACTCTACCGCGACATGGTGAATCGCGCTATGCAAGCGGCTTCGTCGCGCGCCGCCTACTGCGAGGTCATCCGGCAGCTGGAACGCATGAAAGGCACCGACGAGGGAAGAAAGATAATTGCTGACCTTGCTGAACAGTGGCGCAGGGACTACAAGCGCAAGTGCGCACTGCTGGACGAATTGCAGAAAGCAGGATATTGACAAAAAACTGGACTGTCCGAGCAAAACGCTCGAACAGCCTGTCTTTTCTTACTTACTCCGCCGGGAACAGGAATCCCGCCGTCATTTCCAGATAGTTTTCGCCCGCGTAGTCCGGGAAAAGCTCATGCATCTTCGCGATGAAATCCGCCGTGAACGCTGTCGGTTGCAAGCGTCACGGTGGTGCAGGTCGGGGTGCTCACTTTCGCCAGCGCAGCGGACAGCAGCAGCAAAATCATCACCAGCAGGGAAATCAGTTTCCTCATGGGTTCCTCCAAGGTGGGTCGTTCGGGAAAAGGGTTATCTTGTAAAGAATACACCATTTCTGATATGGGCGCAAGTACGCACTTTTTATTAGAGAGGCACTTTGGGTGACTGGGGAAGGATTCGCTGCGAGGGCAAAAGAAAAGCACCGATTCTATCGAATCGATGCTAATCTGGCGGAGAGTTAGGGATTTGAACCCTAGGTGGGGTATAAGCCCACACACGATTTCCAGTCGTGCGCCTTAGACCACTCAGCCAACTCTCCATTCATTGGCCGCTGCTCAATCAGCGAAACCTATTATACATGAGATCAGGAGAGATGTCAACCCTTTTTTTACAAAAAATGCGAAAAATGCAAACCTTCTGCATCTTCCACATGAAATTATTCAATTCGATTCCGCGCTCTCGCCCATCACGTGAAGATGATGCGACTGGC
>OGRO01003416.1_pt1 | contig 11389 bp, 6 predicted proteins | sample 1553451 | NCBI WGS metagenome assembly OGRO01 (sample SAMEA2580021, study PRJEB22360) | human gut metagenome
AAAATATAGATGAAATATTATTTGAACAGTTAAAAGATACATTAAAAAGTGATCCATATAAATTTATTAAATCATCAGATATAATAAAACAAAATAAAAAAATTATAGAGTTAGTTACATCTATAGATTCTAGATTAAAGGCTTATGCTAAGTAAAATAATATAAAAATTAATGATAATTTTTTAGAGATAAATGTAATTGTAATAAATTGATAAAATTATAAAAAAATTACTCTAAAGCGTAATAAATTGATAAAAAATGATTCATCAATAGATTTTAAATTAAATTCTTATGTTAAATATAAGCATTTTTTTGAGGTAAATTATTTCAAGTTTGATACAATTATATATGGAAAAGGAGTTTAGTAAATGTCTGAGTTTGAGTTAATATTTAATAAATTTAGAAATAATAAAATGGTTTTTAATAAAATAAAAGAAGAAACTAAGTACTATAATTACTATGTACTTTCGAAAGAAGAATTAGAAAAAGAAGGCTATAATCAGTTATCGTATTCTGACATAATAAATATTATACAATCCTCTAATTTACCTAAATATTATTGTAATCATATAAAACAAATAAATGAAAAATTAATAGTAGATAGTGATGTTCATGGAGTTTCACATATAGTTAGAGCGTCAATATATGTGCTTATATTATCTGTTTTAGAAAATATGTCCTTAGAAGACTTTAAGTTAGCACTTGATTCTATAATATATCATGATATTGGTAGAGTTAATGATATAGATGATGAAATGCATGGATATAATGCCACTAAAAAATTAGGTTTTTTAGAAAATAATTACAATATTGAAGATTTTAATACAATAAAATTTGTAATAGAAAGTCACTCCTTAGATGATAATAAAGACTATGAAATATTAAAAAAATATGATATCATTAAAGAGAATAGAGCACTTCGAATATTAAAGATTATAAAAGATGCTGATGCACTTGATAGAGTAAGGGAATATCCTTATTTAAATATAAAATATTTGAGAACAGATAGTTCTAAAAAATTAGTATCTTTTTCGTGTGAATTGTTTAATAGTTATAACGTAAATAGTAGGTGAAAAAATGATTGATGAAGTTTTTGATATAAGTAATTTTAATATATTTAGTGATGATGAAAATTATTATTTCTTTAGAACACTTGAAGATGTTGATATTGAGTCTATAAAAAATAAAACAATAACAGATGAAAATGGTAATATAAATAGACTAATTACTGATAGAGAATTCTACGGTGAAACTATCTTTAAAAAAGAAGATGATTTATCTCTTGAACAAATGGTTGAACATATAAAAATGCATTATAATCAGCACACAAATTGTATATCTTTTTCAAGTAATACAAATGTAATATTAGATTATGGCAGAAATGTTTTTAATGATAGATATATAATGTTAAAAATTCCAAAAAGTGAATTTGGAAAAAATATTGTCAATGCTGGCGAATATATGCTAGAAGAAATAAATAAAAGACTTGATGAATATTATAATAGTTTAGATTCAAATAATAATGATGATGCACTTACTAAATATTATTTTGATTATATTGATAATTCTGAGACTGAAGAACAACTTGAAGATATTAGAAAAATGATAACAAAAGATTATGTTGATGAAACAAATAATATATTTATAAATGGACTTGAAAAAATAACTGATTCAATAAATTATGGAGCACTTAATAAAAAACAAAATTTACTTAAAAATAAGATATATCTAAAAATGGATATAATGAGTAAACACAGTCAAATTCTAAAAAAAATTAGTAATAAATTCTTGGTTAATACTGTAGGTAATGCTTTTTCATCTCTTGAAGTAATTCATTATAATGATGTGGTAGGTAATATTACGGAAATTAGTCCAGAAATTATGGATGTTTTATCTTTAATACAACAAATGGAAGAAACTCCTATTGTAAAAGAATTAAAAAATGATATTATAAAAAAAATAAATTCTGGTATTGAGTTTACACGTGATTTTAATTTAAAAAAATATGATATTAATACATTTAAAAATAGTTTAAATTTAGAAAAAATCTATGAACTTACAAAGGGCAATATTAAATATGGTGATGCAATAAATATATATACAAAAGCATATGCTCTTGCTAAATCTAGACTAAGAAAAGAAAGAAGTTTAGAATTATTAAAAGAAATTTTAAATGATAATAAGTACAATTCTGTAATTGAATCTATGAAAACTAATACTTATGGTATTGAAAATGAAATTATTAATAGGCTTTCAAATAAAAATTCAATAAAAATTAGTGAATCAGTAAATTTATTAGTTTCACCACAAGAAAGGTATTTGCTAGATTATATAAATCAAGTTGATGAAAATAAATTGGAAGATATATTAAGAAATCCTACAAAAGAACTTCAAAATTTAATTGAAGATAATTATACAGATGAATATATAACAGAGAATTGGTTTGCTAATAGTGTTATAGATTTGATTGATTGGAGTTATTATAATGTAAAAGAAAATTTAAGTGAAGGCCAAAGAGAATTATTAATTAATAGTCTTAAAGAAAATAATTTTATGGATATATATAATAACTTAAAAGAAAAAAATCTTAGCGATAAAGATATTGCTAATATAATTTTATTGCAGATGGTAAGAAAAGATGAAAATGTAGATATAAAAGATAGAGTTTCACTAGATGAACTTGAGGATTTTCTTGGATGTAATCAGATTAAAAATACTGAAATTAAATTAAAAACATATCAAAGAGAAGCAATTGAAAATATAAATGAAGCATACAAAGATCATAAATTTACATCAGTTATTTTACCAACAGGTACAGGAAAAAGTTATGTTGCTTTATCAGAAATGTATTATATAGAAAAAGAAATAAGCAAATTAGAAGAAAATAAACATGCAAAAATTCTTTATTTAGCACCTAATGATTATATATTAAATCAATTAAAGCGTATAATAGTAAAAAATTATAGAGAAAGTTATCCATTTTCATATAGTGATGAAGAGGTTGTAAAAAATGCATTTCCAAATTTATCTTTATATACTTATCAATATTTAACAAATGGAACTAATTCAGATGAAATAATAAATAGTGAATATGACTTGATAGTATTTGATGAGTTACATCGTACAGGAGCATCAGAATGGCAAAAAAACATTGAAAAATTACTAGAAAATCAACCTGCCAAAGTATTAGGTATAACAGCAACTCCAGAAAGAGATATGGATAAAAGAGATATGTCAGAAATATTTGCTAAAAAATATGGTTATACTGATGATGAAATATTAGATGAAAAGCATTTATCATATAATATGGATTTACTTGAAGCAATAGAAAGAGGGATTATTCATAGCCCTAATGTTGTAAATTGTGAATATTCACTTATTAAAGATGGTAGTTTAGATGAACTTAAACTAAAAATAGACGATATTATAGATGAAAATTTGAAAAAAGAAAAAAGAAGAGAATATGAGAAGGTAAGACGAGAAATATCTGAAGCAGATGGAATAGATAAAATACTTAAAAATAATTTGAAGCAAGATGGTAAATATATTGTGTTTATTCCTATAACAAAAAATAAAAATGGTGAATATGTCAATGCTGAATCAGGCGAAGAAATGACAAAAACACAAGCACAAAGTATGATTAGATCATATCAAAACTTAATGAATCAATTATTATTCTCTGGTGAATACTTAGAAAAAAATAAAGAAAAGTTGAGCAGTATTTATAATAAAATTAATGAAAATAAAGAGTTATCTAGTGATGAAATAACATATTTAAATGAAGAAAAAGAAAATATTTTATTATTAACAAAATTACATGTTAATAATATGCCTAATGCACTTCAAACGCTTTCGAATGACATATCTAGCAAAATAATTGAATATATGAACTGGGAAGTTCTTGATGACTCTAAAATAGCATCAACATTACATAAAAAATTAAAAAATGATGTTGAAACATATAATATGCTTTCAGATAATTCAAAGAAACAAAATACAAGAGCATTATCAGATTTTAATTCATCAAAATCTCCTAAAAAGAAATTTATGTTTGTAATGGATATGTTAAATGAAGGTGTCCATGTTGAACAAATAGATGGAATTATTTGGTTTAGAACATTAAATGAAGATTCAAGAATATTGTTTTTGCAACAATTAGGAAGATGTATAAGTGCTATTGGAGAAGATAATAAAGAAAGAATACCATTAGTAATAGATCTTGTTAATAATACTTTAAAAGTTAACTTTCTAAAAAGTTTAGAAACAGAAGAAAGTGACTTAAAGAAAATTAAATATATTTCAAATTGGATTAAACATACAAATAGAATTCCAGATATAAATTCATCAAATAAGGAAGAGTTAGAACTTGCTATAAGTTTAAGAAAAATACAATTTAAATATTCTAAATTCACTGATGATGATAAATTAGAATCACAAACTGTAAAAAGAAAAAGAATTATAAACCAAATTATTCAAGTAGGAAGTGAATTTGATTTATGGAATTATGAATTTTCAATAGATTCAAATTCATCTGAAATTACCAATGAAAAAAGTCATAAAGATTTATTATCAAAATTAGGTGTAAATGGCATATTAAGAAATTTTTATGATTTATACAAAAATGTTAATAAAATTAATAATATAGATATAAATTCTATATTAAAAGAGATAAATGAATATTTGCAAAACCAGAAAGAAAAAATAACAAGTTATGCAACAATAATGGATAGATTAAGAACAACAGGAGGTAAAATAGGATATTATCTGATTGTTCATAAAAAAGAAATAATAGAATTATCAAATAAAAATGATGATGCACAAGCAATATGCAATTACTTTGGTTGGTTAAATGAAAAAATAACAATAGAAGATGTATTAAAAGAAATAAATGAGTATTTACGAAGTCGAACAACCAAAATAACAAATTATACAAGAATAAAAGATACATTAAAAACAACAGGAGGCCAAATAGGAAATTATTTGTTTGCTCATAAAAAAGAAATAATACAATTATCAAAAGAAAATAAGAATGCAAAAGAAATATGCAATTATTTTAATTGGCAAAAAGAAAAAATAACAATAGAAGATGTATTAAAAGAAATAAATGAGTATCTAAAAAATCAGACAGAAGAAATAACAAATTGTGTAACAATAAAAGATAGATTAAAAACAACTGGAGGACAAATAGGAAATTATTTAAGTCGCTATAAAGTTGAAATAATAGAATTATCAAAAGAAAATAATGATGCAAATGAAATATGTAATTATTTTGGTTGGTTAAAGAAAAAAATAACAAAAGAAGATGTATTAAAGGAAATAAATGAATACTTGAAAAAACAGAAAGAAAAAATAACAAGTTATAAAAGGATAAAAGATAGATTAAAAACAACAGGAGGCCAAATAGGAAATTATTTGAATTCGCATAAAAAAGAAATAATAGGGTTAGCAGAAGAAAATGAGAATGCAAATGAAATATGTAATTATTTTGGTTGGTTAAAGAAAAAAATAACCAAAGAAGATGTATTAAAAGAAATAAATGAGTATTTACGAAGTCGAACAACCAAAATAACAAATTATACAAAAATAAAAGATACATTAAAAACAACAGGAGGTCAAATAGGAAATTATTTAGTAGGTCATAAAGATGAAATAATAGAATTATTAGATAAAAATGATGATGCACAAGCAATATGCAATTATTTTAATTGGTTAGTGAAAATAGAGGATATATTAAAAGAGATAAATAAATATTTACAAAGTCAAATAGAAAAGATAATAAATTATACAAAAATAAAAGATACATTAAAAACAACAGGAGGTCAAATAGGAAATTATTTAGTAGGTCATAAAGATGAAATAATAGAATTATTAGATAAAAATGATGATGCACAAGCAATATGCAATTATTTTGGATGGCAAAAAGAAAAAATAACAATAGAAGATGTATTAAAAGAGATTAATGAATATTTGCAAAATCAGAAAGAAAAAATAACAAATTATGCAAAAATAAAAGAAATATTAGAAACAACAAGAGGACAAATTGGATATTATTTATCAGATCATAAAGATGAAATAATAAATTTGGCGATAAATGGTAATTCTGATGCATTATACATATGTAATTATTTTAAATCATTTCAAAAAATACTATATAAAAAGATAGATGAAATAGCTAATGCTGATAGTCATTTTCAAAATGTTGTTGATAATTTAGAAAAGGGTAAGGAGAATATTGATGGAAGAAAATTACATTAATTTAATTAGAGCATTTAAAAAATTAGATATTGAAGATAAAAAAGAAGAAATAATAAAAAAATTATATGAGCTTATAAATTTATTGTATTTAGAAAATAAAAAAATAGATAGTTTTAATGTTCCTCTAGGAATTTTAAATGATTATACGGATGAAGATTCATATTATGACTTACTTTTTTCTTGTATTATGACTATAAGAGAAGAAAATGCAAAGTTAATAGAGAAAATTGAGAATATATAAAAAATATATTTTCCTTTTTCTTATAAAGAAAAGATGATTATTATTTATACAGTAGAGAAAATAGTAGAAAAAGTATTATATTCAAATAGTACTAATTTTGTTGAAATTAAGTACTTAAATAGGGTAAAGAAAGAACTAAAAAATGTTAAATATAATATATATGAACCATTTATTGGTGCGACAAAAATAATTTTATATAATAAGATGCCAAATATTAAAATATATGAAATTGTATCAAGTAATGATTTAAGACATCAAGATATACTTGGAACTCTTTATTCACTTAATATATCTGATGAAATGTTTGGTGATGTTGTTATTTGGAATAACAGATATTTTATTATAATTTTATCTAGTATTGATAATTATATAAAATCTAATTTAACGAGTATTAAAAATTCAAAAGTAGATTTAATAGAAAGGAATCCATATTATTTAAAAGATTATAAACAAGAGTACGAAGAATGCATTATAATTGTTCCAAGTATAAGAGTAGATGTTATTGTTTCTAAAATAATTAATTCAAGTAGAAGTAATGCACTTGAAAAGATAAAAAATGGTGATATATACTTAAATTATGAATTATTGACTAAGCCAACTTATATGCTAAAAGAAAATGATATATTTAGTATAAGAAAATATGGTAAATATAAATTTTTAGGAGAGATAAATAAAACTAAAAAAGGAAGTTTAGTTATAAAATATTTAAAATATGTATAATTCGAGTGTAAATAAAATATAAATTTATTGATAAATAAAATTAATTATAATATAATTTGATTTAGAAGGAGTGTAAATATGGAAGAAAAAGATGTAAATAATAATGAAGAAGAAAACATTAATTCAGATGATAATTCTAAAGAAGAAGTAATAAAAAATGATAATACTTCAAATGAAGAAAACACTGAAGTTAATGAAACAACTAGTGAAAAAACAGAAAAAGAAAATGAGTCTAATGAGACTTTAAAGTCTTCAGATGAAGTAAAGGAAAAAAATGAAGATAAAAAGGAAGAAGGAGTTACAGAAGAAAAAACAAAGATAAGTGAAAAATTCTCTTTTATAACAAAGAATAGTTCATTAAAAAAGATATTAATAATTGTTTTAGCAGTTATTGTTCTATTAATAGGTGTAAGAGCAGTATTTAATAAATTTGCTAAAAATGATAATATTTCAGGTGTAAGGAAAGTATTAAGTGCAAAATATACAAGTGTATCATGTATAAACTCATCTTGTGATGGATTTATTGTTATTGATGGAGATAAATTAAGTAAATATAAAGTTTATTTATATAATTCAGATGGTAAAAAAATAGCAAATTATAAAGTTAATTATAATAAAGATGATAAAACAACTGAGGTTCCAGTTTCTATTGGAAACGACTATTATATATCAACAACAGTTAATGTGGCTAACCTAAAAGTTACAAAATATTCTATTAAAAATAAAAGAGGAAAAGCAGTATTTGAAACAAGTAATTCACTTTCAATAATTAATGATAATTTAATTGCTATGAAAGAAAAAAATAGTTATAGTATATTAAATAAAAAAGGTAAAACAATTTACAATAATATATCTGATATTGATACATATCTAGATGGTAAATATATTTCTGTAAAAATAAATGATACATATTCTATTCTTGATTCAAAAGGAGAAAAAGTATTAACAAATTATAGTGTAAGTAAAGTTGTAACAGATGAAAATGATAAGGAATTATATGCAATAGTAAAAAATACAGTAGATGATGTATACAATTATTATAGTTTTTCAAAAGGTGAAATAATTGGTGATAGTTTTATTAGTTATAGAACTGGTGAAAATGATTATGAATTAATAATAACTAAAAAAGAAAATGATAATAATGTTAAATATACACTTTCAAAAAATGGAAAACAAACCAAAGCAAAAGATACAGAACAAATTGCTAAAAAAATAAAAGAACAAATTGATAGTACTAAATATACATTATATTCAGATAGTGTTTATGATGAAAATCAAAAAAATGTATTAGTAACTAATACAGAAGAAAAATCAGTTGGTGTATTAAATATAAAAAGTAAAGAGTATAAAGAATTATACGCATATAAACAAAAAAAATCATACTATTACTCAACAATATCAAGTTTGGAAAGTACTGATAAAGATAATGCAATTTTAAAAGTATCGTGTTCATCATCATATTGTGATACAAGTAAGACTATTATATATGATATGAAAAATAATAAAACATTATATAAATCAGAAGGTATTAATGTTTCTGACTATAAAGAATATGATGGTGGATACAAAGTAATTGATTTTAGTTCTGACAAAAGTAATAAATACGGTAGTAAAAATGTTGTTTTTGATAAAAATGATAAGGAATTAGAAGTAACAGAAAATGATATAACAATAGTTGATAAAAAACTTATTGTTGGAAAAGAATCAAGTTATTCAATGTCATTATACTCTGTAAAAAATAACAAAATGATTAGTGATAAAAAAGTTAAAAGAGTAGAAATTAATGATAAAGTAGTTTATAAATATACTGATTCAAATAATAATACAATAATACTAAATTCTAATGGTGAAGAGGTTATAAAAGTATCAGACAGTGATTATATAAAATTAAGCAAAGATAGCTATGTTTATGTGAAAGATAATGTATTATATACATACAATATCTCAAAGAGTAAGACATATAAATATAAATTAAAAAATAATGAAAAATTAAATGATGCATCTGGAAGTGTTATTAGTCCATATAGAAATGCAATATTTGTAAATAATAGTTCTGATAAATATATAAAAGTAATTAACTTTAAAGGTAATCAAATAAAGAAAATTAAAAATCTTGAAATATCATCAGTTGAATTAAATAAAGATAATGATAAAGCATTTATAATTGTTAAGAAAAATACAAATGAAGGAAGTTTATACGGACTTTATGTTGCTGAATAGGAACCAAAAAAGGTTCCTTTTTTTTGACAAAATACAAATAATCTGGTAATATACTTCCTGCGTTAAAAGGAGTTGGTAATGATGGAATCATTTATTAATACAGATACAATTACAGATGATGAAGAATTATTAGAGGCATTAAAACATAATAATAAAGTTTCATCTTCTATGAAACAAGAAATAAAAGAAATAGAAAAACTAGATGAAGCAAATAAAAATATGACGTTCAAAAAAGAAAAACAACGTTTTGAAGAAAATGATGAATATGATGAAGGTTTAGATGAAGATATGGATTATTTATATTATTATGAGCCAATTAAAGAAATTAGAGAAGATATAAGTATAGACGAATTAGAAAAACTTATAAAAGAAAATTTACCAAGTAAAAATAATCCTAATTGTTTTAAAATAATATCACGTATGATGGCTGAGATTCTTAAAGAAATAATGGAATATGAAGAAATCAAATCAGATTCTATTGGAGAAGAAGAAATAATAGAAGAAACTCAAAAGCTAATAGACTTAGACAAAAGAAAAATTAATTTTATAAGAAATGCAGAAGAAAAATCAAAAAATGAAGATGAAGTAAAAGAAAATAATTTATATTTTTTAAAAACAACAAGTGGAAATATTTATTGTTTAAATGATTTGGATAAGATAAAAAATGAGTATTATGAAGGATTTGAAGAATTATTTAGATCTATTAAAGATGGAACATTTAAAGGAGCAAAAAGGTTAAATTCAAATAATAACAAAACGTCATCACTTTCAGAAGTAAGGGGATTTAAAACTAGAGTATTATTTGATAAGTTAGATGAAAATACTTATATTATAATAATGTGTGCGGTAAAGAAATGTGATTATGATAATGGTTATAAAAAATCTCTTGAAACTAGGAGTTTAACATATAGAGCTATGAAACCAAAATTAATAAGCCAAAAGGATTCTAAAGAATATAAAGATGAAAATAAGGATATTGAGAAGAAGCTTTTCTTAAAACTTGAGGATAGAAGGGGATAATTATGGAAAAAAAAGAATTAATTTTTAAGATTAAAAGAAAAATTATGGAATATGAATCAAAAATGAATTCTTATAAAAAAACAGAACTTGAATATTTAGAAAATATACCTTCAATATATGATTATATGGTTAGTCTTAATGAATTTAAAAAAATTGATTTAATATATGCAGGAATTATTTTGGGTGATGAATATGATGATTTTGAGTTTATTAATAGTTTGCCAGATGATTTGATAAAAAGTATTAATGAGTTTGATTTTGATAAATTTGAAGTTATTTATCTTCTTGAAGATAACGATTTAAAAGAAAAAATTGAAAAGTTTAGTGAACAATATAGTAGTGATAGCGTAGAGAATATTAAAAAAGTATGCAAAATGCTAAGACTAATAAATAAAGAAGATTTTATGATAATATCAGATTTCTTTAGATGTACGGGATTTACAATTGGAATGAAAAGAGTATATTCTATGAATGATTGTTCAGAAAAAAATTTAAAAGAAGAAAGAGATATTTTATTAGAAGTAAATAGTTTCCCAGAATTTTTTGATAGAATAGAAACAAAGAAAAAAGAAATAAAACTAGAAAATAAAAGATTGAATAAATTATATAGTGATAGAATAACAAAATTAAATAGACTTATTAATAATTTAGAAAAAGGTAAAAATGGAGAAGAAATAACAAATATTGATGAATTATTAGATTATGCGGGTGAAGAATTTAGACATGATATTTTAATTTATATAAAAGAAAATAATAAAACATATAATGAAAAATTAGAAAGAAAATATTTAAATTTAAAGAAAAATTCAATATCTAAATTTATAAATATATTTGGAAAGAATAATATTGATTTTATGTTATTTAATGATGCAGAAAAGAAAATTATTATGTCACGTGGTTATGATTCCGTAGAAAAAATAATTAAATTTTTAA
>OGRO01003425.1_pt1 | contig 11362 bp, 7 predicted proteins | sample 1553451 | NCBI WGS metagenome assembly OGRO01 (sample SAMEA2580021, study PRJEB22360) | human gut metagenome
GCGAGGTACGGCAGGGAAGCGTTGACGCGCTCAGCCATAAGAGTCCAATTTACAACGATACCACAAAGGAATATATGGGCGACATCGTTTCGGCAGAGGCGGTTGAGGCGGTTGCCGACCGCATTCTTGCAAACGGCGAGATTGTAAGTGTGAACGTACCCGACAAATTTGACGTAACGGTAACCGTCCGCGTTGACGGCAGCGTGAACGCCTCGGGATATTATACATCGTCAAATCAGATGATTACCGCAGGCTCAAAGTATTTAATCAACTCCAAATACGCAAAGACCACGGGTGAGGTAATAAGTGTAAACGAAGTAAAATAGGCACACGGAAGTTAAAATCGGTATGCCCTGTAATTAAAAAATCATCATCTTTTTGAATCGTTGTCCTTGTAAGGCGACAGCCTTACTTCGTCCGCCGAAAACAAAAATATAATAATTTTTTTGCTTACAGGGTCAAGGAGTTTAAACGGGGCAAGTATTTTGCGGAAAAACGGATTTACGGTGCATTGCTAATTGCTTTAAAGCAGCGGATTTACCGTTTTGCCCGTTTAAACCATACCGCGTTTAACTTCCGTGCGCCATTGGAAATGAAAAAAATGCTCAGACCGTAAAAGGACAATTTTGTTAGTGAAAAAGCAATGATATTTATGTAGTGGCAGAAAAATTTATTTCGTTTGAATTTCTTTATTGTAATTGCCCTTTTGCTATAAATAAACCTCGCCGCTCGGAGTACACTCGTACGCCTTCGGGCTCGGTTTATTCATTCTGAAACATTTTTTCCTATTTCCTTTAGGTGAGTATGCTAAATAGACAATAACAATTTAGAATTATTTTCAGCCGTGTCCCAAACGTGTTTTCATTGGGCCACGGCTTGGCTGTTTAAAAGCACAGGGATGTGGCGAAGGGGAATAATCCGACCCGTCCGAAAAGGTAAAGTTCGGCTGTGAATAGCGCTATATTCAATCTCTGTGCGGCTTGGAAAGTGAAGGTGAAAAATGATTAAAAGATTTACAAAATACTACCGACCGTATATAGGTATCATTCTGATTGACCTGTTCTGCGCGTCACTTTCGACGGTGTGCGAGCTTATATTTCCGCTCATAGTTCGGTACATAACCAACGTTGCACTGAAAAACGAGCAGCTTTTGCTTATGTCAACCGTGCTGCGGCTCGGCGGTGCGTATCTGTTTTTGAGAATTGTCGACACGGTTGCAAACTACTATATGGCGGACGTGGGTCACGTCATGGGCGCGCGGCTTGAAACCGATATGCGCCGCGACCTGTTTGACCACCTTGAAAAGCTCTCGTTCCGCTACTTTGACAATACCAAAATAGGTCAGATTATGTCCAGAATGACAAGCGACCTGTTTGACATTACCGAGTTTTCGCACCACTGCCCGGAGGAGCTTTTTATCGCCGCAATCAAGATTATCGGTGCGTTTGTTATCCTGGGCAGAATCAATATTCTTCTTACGGTGATTCTGTTTCTGCTCCTTCCGCTGATGCTGCTTTCCGCAATTCTGTTCAGAAAGAAAATGAAACAGGCGTTCAAGGAGCAGCGTTTTCAGATAGGCGAGCTGAACGCGGAGCTGGAGGACAGCCTTCTCGGTATGCGCGTTGTAAAGAGCTTTGCGAATGAGGATATTGAACGCGAAAAATTTGCCGAGGGCAACAAAACCTTCTTTCTTGCAAAAAAGCACGCGTACAAATACATGGCGCTTTTTCAGTCTTGTACAAGGTTTTTTGACGGAGTTATGTATGTCGCGGTAATTGTCGCGGGCTCTGCGTTTATGCTCCACGGAAAGATAAATTCCGCCGACCTGATTGCATATCTGCTCTATATCCAAACGCTTATAGCGTCCATACGCAAGATAGTGGAGTTCACCGAGCAGTTCCAGCGCGGCATAACGGGCATAGAAAGATTTTTTGAGATTATGGACGAGCCTGTGGATATTGCCGACGCGCCCGATGCAGAGGAGCTTGGCTGCGCGGTCGGCAAAATAGACTTTGACAACGTCAGCTTCCGTTACAACGACAACGGCAATGACGTTTTGAGCCACCTTAGCCTTCATGTCAGTCCGGGCGAAAACATTGCGGTTGTCGGTCCGTCCGGCGGCGGAAAAACCACACTCTGCAACCTTATACCGAGGTTTTACGACCTGACAGACGGCACAATCCGCGTTGACGGTCACGATATAAAAAAGCTTACATTAAAATCGCTCCGCGATAATATAGGTATGGTGCAGCAGGATGTCTATCTGTTCAGCGGAACGGTATATGAAAACATCAGCTACGGCAAACCGAACGCGGCGCGCGAGGAGGTTGTTGCCGCCGCAAAGGCGGCGGGCGCGCATGAGTTCATATGCGGACTTGAAAACGGCTATGACACATATGTCGGAGAACGCGGACTCAAGCTGTCGGGCGGACAAAAGCAGCGTATCTCAATCGCGCGGCTGTTCCTTAAAAACCCGCCGATTCTTATTCTTGACGAGGCTACCTCCGCACTGGACAACGAAAGCGAGCTTATTGTCCAGCGCTCGCTTGAATGTCTTTCAAAGGGCAGGACCACGTTTACCATTGCGCACCGTCTTACCACAATCCGCAACGCAACGCGCATAATCGTGCTTACCTCCGACGGCATAGCGGAGGAGGGTACGCACGCCGAGCTTATAGCAAAGGACGGAGAATATGCAAAACTGTATTCGCTTTACAGTACGCTGTAAAAATAATCAGAAATAAAACAGGGAGAGTAAAAGCCGGCTTTTACTCTCCCTGCGTTTTTATATATATAGAAATAATATTTGTTTTTTGCAGTTTGGATTTTTTATATTTCCTATTTAATTACTTTAACTATATTTCCTACGCCGCCTTTAAGACCTTCTGCTGTTACGCGGATTTTTAAATCGCCATCATTGTCGCTGCGGGCAATCGCAATAGCTCTGCCCTCGTAGGTATGGCAGCAGGCGGAGCCGTAGCGGTCGTCATTCTTCGGATTCCCGCTGCAAACGCCGAGCAGCTCGCCGCCGTATATCTCGCATTTGATTTCGGTTTCGGCGTCGGTTATCCTGTTACCGTTTTCGTCCTCGATAAAAATGTCAAAGTAGCAAAGGTCGCGGTTATCCGCAGCTATCTGCGGCTTTTCCGACACAACGCGGATTTTGTATGCCTCGCCAGCGGTTTTCAGCGTAAGGCTCTTACCGCGCTTGCCGCCGTTTACCGCAACCGCCGTAAGCTCGCCCTTTTCGTAGGGGATAAATGCGGTTGCTATGCCTTTTTCGGGCGTCGCACGACATACCTCTGTACCGTTCAGAATGAATATTATTTCATCGGCGGTTGTGTATACGTCCGTTTTAACCATCTTGCCTATGTATTCATCGCCGAACGTCCATGTGTCGGCAACATCGTACCAGTGCCAGCCCGTTCCGCTGAAATCGTCGCCGTTATGTCTTGGGTGGGTTGTGAAAATATGCGGCTCTGTGTCGCCCTTCCATATTGCCTCTCTGAAATACGACTGCGGTCTGCGATAGCCGCACAGGTCAAAGTCGCCCTGATAGCAGCTCCTCCACGGAAAATCGCCGAACGAGATAGTATTGACAAAGCCTTCCTCCGCCCATTCGTAGCGACCCGTGCCGACCTCGCCGAGGTTATCGTATGCCGTCCATGTAAAATCCCCTATGACGTTCGGATTTTCAAGCACAGCCTTCCACGAATCGTAGAAGTTGATTGCGTGAGTTTCCGAGCCCCATATTACACGGTCGGGGTATTCGCCCGCGTCGTTTGCGTATCTTTCAAACAGATAGTTATATCCCACAATGTCAAGCGGTTTCATATATGCTTCCGTACGCTTTCCCCAAGAAGACTTGACCGTGCCGTTTCCTACATCGTCAAAACCGCCCATTCTGGCGACTTTGTAATCCACAGGCGCGTCCTTGTCGATTCCAAACCATATGCAGCAAACTCCGGACGTAACCGCTCTTGTGTTATCATATTCTCTTATTGCGTTTGCCAGCTTTTCCGACCACTCTGCGCCGTCCGAGCTGCCGTCGCGCTCCGGAATTTCGTTTCCGATTGAGTATGAAATCACGCACGGGTGGTTTCTGTCGCGCAGCACCATGTAGCTTATATCTCTCTGCCACCAATCGCGGAACCACAGACTGTAGTCAAGGTTTGATTTCGGTACATTCCACATATCAAACGCCTCGTCCATAACCAACATTCCAAGTCTGTCGCAGACCTCCAAAAGTGCAAGGGACGGCGGATTGTGCGCGATTCTTACCGCGTTGTAACCGACGCTTTTAAGCAGGCTGATTTTGCGGTGTATCGCCGCGGGGAATTCCGCACTGCCGAGGACTCCGTGATCATGATGAATACAGCCGCCGCGGAGCTTTGTCGGCTCACCGTTCAGAAGGAACCCGTTTTTCGCGTCAAACGAAATCGTGCGTATACCGAAGGTTACCTCCGCAGTGTCCTCAATTTGACCGTTCGCCCGTACCTCGGTACAGAGCGTGTACAGATACGGTGTGTCACAGCTCCACAGTTTTGGATTTTTTATATCAAGGCATACATCGCAGCCGTTTTTACCCGTCTTTGCGCCAAGCTCAACGCTCTTTTCCGCAACGCATATGCCGTCTGCGTCAAGAGCCTTAACTGTTAATTTTACATCACAGTCAGAATCCGCACTGACGGTCATGTTCGCATTGATTGCCGCGCTGTCGCCGCGCAGCTCCTTTGTGGTTACAAACATATCCCACGGCTCAATCCTTACGCTGCCGCCCGTCCACAAATAAACATCGCGGTAAATGCCCGAGCCGGAGTACCAGCGCGATGACGGCTGAAGGTGCGATACGTCGATGCTGAGCTTGTTGCTCATGCCGCGCCATGCCTTGTCCGAAAGGTCAACGAGGTACGGCGTATAACCATACGGGTGCATATCCAAAAGGTTATCGTTAAGATAAATCCTTGCGCACATATACGCGCCGTCAATATCGAGAATCATGTGCTTTTCGTCCCCGAATTGCATATACTTTGTATAGGCTCCCCTTGTCCCGGTAAAAAAGCCTATGCTCGGACCGCCCGGTGCGGCGGCGTCTCTTTTAAGACCTATAACATAATCGTGAGGAAGGTCAACGCTTTGTTTTCCTTGAATCTCGGGACACGAAAATGTCCAGTCCTTTGAAATACATACCTTTTTCATTTTTTAAAACATCTCCTACAATAAATTTTTATACCGCTTGACTTTGTATTCGTATTATGATATAACTATATCATATAAATAAAGGCTTATCAATATAATTATTGTTGAAATTATATAATTATATTACAGGCACGGAGGAGCTATGAAAACCTATACCTTTAATGAAAAAAAACTGTTTCCGATATATCCGGTTACTGTGGGATTTGATTTTGAGCAGGATGATATAAACCGCCCACTTGGTGTTGATATGGAGCAGATTTTCGTCGTTTCGGGCGGGAGCGGCAGTATAAGCATTGACGGCAGCCGTTCTATGCTTGAACGCGGGGATATGTTTTTTCTGTCCAAGGGTGTGGCACATTCATACAGCGGAGATGCCGGTTTCAGGACTACGTTTCTCGGCTTTGACGGCGAGCTGTGCCGCAGTATTTTTGAGCATTACGGAGTAAAAAACGGCGGTGTGCACAAGGACAAAAACTTTGAGCTGTCCCTGCTGCAAATAAAGGAGCTTTACGACGGGACGGAGAGTATGACGGATTCCGCGCTGCTTTCCGCGAACACATACTGCACTGTGGCAGCGTTTTTTGTCGAGGCGTTGAAAAAGGAACGGACGCCGACCGAGCTTGTACGCGATTATATAGAAGCAAGCTTCGGAAAGCCGCTTGCGCTTGCCGACATCATGGAGTTTTATCCGTATTCCAAAGCAAAGCTGTGCCGCGATTTTTCGGCAAGGTACGGAATGACAATATTTGAAATGCTCACAAAGATACGTCTGGATCACGCAAGGACAATGCTGAAAATCGACCCGTGCATGAAACTGAAAGCGGTTGCCGCGGCGTGCGGTTTTAACGATACAAGCTATTTTTGTAAAATGTACAAGCGCGTATACGGAAGAACGCCCGACAGCGAGCGGCAGCGTACAAGCCTATAACGCGCGGCAGCGCCGCGGGTTTGAGCATAGCGAAATTCACATTTTTTACGCCGTAAGTGATAAAAGTTCAGTTTTTTGAAAAACGGTTTTTTACTTTTAAAATATGCTTGCAAAACGGGCGGAAAAATGGTAAAATATTCGGGTAAGCGGCGAATTTTATTTTTATTTGTCCGTGTTATATCGGATTGGGGGTGCGGAAATTGGAGTTTTTTTTTGAAAGCTGTGCGGCGGCAATAGAGAACGCGGTCAGAACAAAAACCTTCGGATGCTTTTATCACGATGCAGACGGCATTGCAACCGACATCCATGTTCATGAGTGCTGCGAGGTGCTGCTCTGTTTTTCGGGAGGAAAGACATTTTTTATAGATGACCGCGTTTTTGACGTCGGGGACGGTACGCTGTTTCTGCTCAATCCGTTTGAGGCTCACAAAATTATGGCTGACGACAGGGACTTCAAGCGTTTTGTCATGCAGGTACATCCCGCGTTCCTTTACGGACATTCGACCGAAAGCACCGATTTGTCCTACGCGTTTTTCACGCGCGGCAGCGGAATATCGCAGAAGCTGACGCTTTCGGCGAGCGAGCTTGGATATATGTCGGAGCTTATTGGCGCTCTGCAAACGGACAACGGCTATGGCGATGATGTAATAAAAAATGCGAGGGCGCTGGAGATGATTGTGTTCCTTAACAGGATTTTCCGCGAGAAAAACCTAAGGCATGACAATACGGTATGCTACGGCAACAAAACGGTAGAAACCGCGTTAAGGTACATAAATGAGAATTTTGCGGGGCAGCTTTCTTTGGAGATTGTTGCAAAACATTCGTATGTTTCGGTAAACGAGTTGTGTCGGCTGTTCAAACGGCACCTCGGCACGACCGTTACAAAATATATACAGTCGAAGCGGATAGCGGAAGCAAAAAAACGGCTCAGTGTGGGTTGCAGCGTGGGCGAAACGGCGCGGCTATGCGGTTTTTGCGATTATGCAAACTTTATCCGCAGCTTTAAAAAGATTGTGGGAATGCCGCCGGGCAGATACGCCGCACATATAGCCAAAGAAAACAATATGAAACAGTGAAATTTTTCTTTACTATTCGGAAAAAGTGTGGTAGAATAGATTTGAAATAAATACATAAATAATAAGGAGGCATTACAATGTCAGAATTAACAAACCGCGCGGCATATCTGAAGGGACTTGCGGAGGGTATGAAGCTTGATAAGGAAACCAACGAGGGCAGACTTCTTTCGGAAATCATTGATTTTCTGAACGACGCTGCGGCGGAGATAAATGCAATCGATAACGAGCAGGGCTTTATAGCTGACAAAATTGATGATATGGACGAGGAAATCGAGGTTATCGGCAACGAGGTATTTGACGAATTTTATGATGACGACTACGATGACGATGATGATAACGAGTTTAGCATAAGATGTCAGGAGTGCGGCGAAGATATATGCGTTACCGACGACGATCTTATGGAGGGCGAGGTTGTATGCCCGAACTGCGGTACGGAAATCGAGTTTGATTTTGACTGTAATGATGACTGCGACTGCGAATAAACATCTGTGACATTTGGGGTTTGGGCATTATGCTATGTTCAGACCCTTTTTATATTGAAAACTGTGCGTGAAACACTCTCAAACAGAAACAATAAATAAGGAGATATTGCTATGTGGAAACAAAAAACAGGGATTTCTGTTTCAAACTCATACGGCGTTCCCGTTCCGGAGCTTGTGCGTCTTGTCGGTCGGACAGGGTTTGACGCGGTTTCGCCCGAATGGGAGGAAAATGACGATTTTGCGGAAACGGCAGAAGCGGCAAGGGAGAGCGGACTTGCAATCCAATCGCTGCACGGACCCTTTGACGTTGCGGCAAAGATGTGGTCGGCTGATACAGACGACTCGGAGGAGGCTCTGAGAAAGCTGTTTTTATCGCTTGAAACCTGCAAGCAATATAGTATTCCGGTTATGGTAGTTCATGTATGGATGGGTTTCGACAACATTCCCGCACCGAACAGCGAAGGTTTTGAAAACTTTGGCAAGCTGGTGAAAAAGGCGGAGGAATACGGAGTAAAAATCGCCTTTGAAAACACCGAGGGCGACGAGCTTTTGTTTGCGCTTATGGAACACTTTGACGGCAACGGTAACATAGGCTTCTGTTGGGATTCGGGGCATGAAATGTGCTACAACCACAGTATGGATTTGCTGGCGAGCTTCGGCGACAGGCTGAATATGACCCACCTCAACGACAACCTCGGAATAAGCCGTTTTGACGGCAAAACCTACTGGACAGACGATTTGCACCTGCTCCCGTTTGACGGCATAGCCGATTGGGACTATAACGTTGCAAGAATGAAAAAGGCGAAAAAGCAGGAATACATAAACTTTGAGCTTAATATCCGCTCAAAACCAAACCGTCACGAAAACGATGCCTACGGCGAAATGCCCATTGAACGGTATTTTACCGAGGCATATAACCGTGCGTGCCGCATTGCATATAAAATGGCGCAGACGGATAACGGCTGCTTTTAAGGACTTGGCGTAACGCCCGAAATAATGTGCGGGTGCGATATTACAAAGGGCGCGGATTTTCATTCGCGCCCTTTGTAACGTTAAAATGCAGCCGTCAGCAAATTTCAAAATCAAACAGTCTTAGCTCATCGCATCCCCATGATTTTATCGGAACAAACCGAATTTTATTCGCCTTTCGGTTTATTTTATGCTTTACAAACCGCTGATGATTATCGTCAATATACAATGATTCAACTGCTCCGTTTTCAGATATTATTTCTATTTTATATTCTTTAATAAGCGTTTCGGGCAGTTTGAATTTTGTTTGCACCAACGGATAGCTGCACGGCATATTATGATAGTCACGGTTCAAATCGCTGTCAAAAACAAGCCTTATGCCGCTTATTTCGGTGTCGGAATCAAATTCGTATTCTATAATATCCCCCTTTTTACCGACCCAACAGTTCTGCTCGCCGCGCTCCGTGCCGTTTCTTACAACCTCGGCGCTGCAAGCCGCCGCACGTGTAAGCCGCGGCAGCTCTCGTTTGTACCTCGGAATAAAGCAGTCGTCCTCTGCCAATGTCTGCTGCAGCTTTTTAATATCCACGTTTTCCAATGCTGCATTGTCGCGGACGGCATAGGAAACCGACGTGCCGAGAGCCTGACCCAAAACCGCGCAGGTTGCCATTACTCTTGACGAGCTGAGCGCGGCGTGCGTTACGCTTATGTTTCGTCCCGCAAAGCACAGATTTTCTATATTCTCCGAAATCATGCACCTAAGCGGCAGTCCCCAAGGCGCGGGGGCGGGGTGGTAGATTGTCGGATGCCCATCTTTGTAATAAAATCCCTGAGGAAAGTGGTCGTCCATGCTCCAGCCGCCGTAGGCTACCGCATCTTCAAACCTTCCGCCCGACTCCACATCATTTTGCGTCACAATGTATTTTCCGACATAGCGCCTGCTTTCGCGCTTGCCCGGCAGAAACCCTATCCATTCAAGCTCCCAGTTTTCAACGCCGTGATCACCGTAGTTCTTCATATGATCCCAGACGCCGTAGCAAATCTTTAAAAGCTCGTCGCGGCAGCGGTCGGTATCGTGAATACAGTCCCATTCGCCGCCGACCTCTATCCACCAGAAATTGTTGTCCCTGTCATGGTCTTTAAAAGGCAAATCCGCGTCCGACTCATACTTGTACGCCCACTTGGGCGGCGTAAACCGCACCGGGTGGTCTGTTTCCCGAATCTGAAAAAGACAGCTCATGCCCATTGTCTTTTTGTCTGCCTTATCCGGCGGAATGGTTTCGCCAAAGTCGCTCTTTGCCTCTCTGCCGTACATATATTTCGCTCCGGAAAGGGTCGACAAAACCGAATCCCCCGAGCAGTCGGCAAAATACCTTGCGCGTACAATATGAAACGTCTCCGCATTCGACTGCCACGCCTTTACGCTTTCAATAGAGCTGCCGTTCATTGTGCAGTCAAGGCAGCTTGAATTGAGCAGCAGAGTGAGGTTTTCCTCTGCTATAGCCTTTTCGTAAAGCACGCTGTCCCAAATCGGAAATTTAAGAGCCGTGTTCTGATAGAAGTTTTCGAGCATAATTTCCTCGATAATCCCTGTTTCGCGGTTATCCTTTCCGTGTGAGCCGCATATCCACATACGGATTTCGCTTGACGCATTTCCGCCAAGCACCGGGCGGTCGTGTATAAGCACAACTCTTATGCCGTGCCTTGCCGCGGCTATTCCGCAGCAAAGTCCCGCCATACCGCCGCCGATAATGCAAAGGTCGGTTTTGTATTCAACATTTTTCATTTTATGCTTCACTCCCGATATATTTTTTCAGAGCCGTCGCAAAGCAGCGTCCAAGCTCCGTCAGGCTTTTGTTATCCGCCCTGTTTTCAGCCGTGCCGAAATATGCGGTTTCAAGAGTGAAGGCAATATCGTTCTCCGCACGCTCTGTCATAAAAATCGCAAACTGATTCCCGGCGTTGTTCCACCCTGTTTCGGGCGGATAATCGTTTTTATGCTCGTATTTAAAAGAGTCCCCGGTCATGGATTCTTCAAGCAGTTTGCCGAATCTGTTCAGCCTCGGCAGCTTTTCGATACTGTTTTGGACTATGAACACATTGTCGTTCTCGTTGCCTATGTGCCACGGCGAGTGGAAGTCAAAGCCAAACCAACAGCCGTTTTTTCGCGCATAATCCATTATTGCCATACATTCGGGATAAATTGAGTCATGCTTTCCCTGTGCGTCATAGTCGCGGTTATGGTCGTGCGGCTGCCGTGCCTTGCCCTGGTCGCCGCGGATAACACCTTCGTAATCAACGAACGGAACGCAAAATATTTTTGTGTCAGGTATGGGATTGCGGGTCAGCTCATCCAAAACACCCTCCATTACATAGTTTCCCGTAGATTCACAAGCATGGTGACGCGCGGTCAGAATTACGGTTTTGCTGCCGCTGCCGATTTCCGCACAAGGAACGCTGCTGCCCTTGTAGCCCTTGCAAAGCTCTTTGACGGTGATTCCGTACTTTTCCGCAAATTCGGTAAACCTGTTTGGGTGGTATAGCATATGATGTGCGAAATATACTTTGGTTTCGTCCTTTGAAAAGCGATATGTAAACGAATCTCCGTCAACGCTGTCAAGCCAGCGCCAGTTTACAAGGTCATAACTCACTGCGGGACCGAAATATCCGAGCCTGAAACGGTCAAATTTAAATGTTATCTCGCGGTT
>OGRO01003427.1_pt1 | contig 11358 bp, 10 predicted proteins | sample 1553451 | NCBI WGS metagenome assembly OGRO01 (sample SAMEA2580021, study PRJEB22360) | human gut metagenome
TAATCTTCGGCTGAGCCTTGCCAGCGAGAATGAGAATCTTTTTACCATTACGATAAATATGAAGCTGTCGTGAGCGAACTACGGCAGTCAACTCCTCATCATTCTGCATGGCTTGCCAGATAGGATAATATACTCCCTCAGGTTCAAACAACTTCTTTTGAAGATGCGAGCAGAGGTTTGTTGTATCAATAGTCATTTATTTCTTCTTTATCGTTCCATTAAATATTTTCCATTGCTTCTCAAATGACAAATCTTTTTCTGCCGAATCAAAGTAACTGATGTTGAGATTTTTCTCCCAAGGAATCCAGTTGCCGCAAATTCTGCCATCATGGGCGATAACAGGAAAGAAAATGCCATTATTAGTGTATGCAGACGGCATTTGATGCGGATGAATCACTAATTCCCGGCTTTTATAACCAATCAGATATTCATCAAAGGGAGCTATCAGATGAGTCTTTCCTCTTCTGAATCCACGTGTTCGACATGATTCATGCAGGTAGAACTGATAGTCTTTCCATTTTTCAACCCTCAGTTCTGAACCAAGCAACTCAATGCCTCGTTGGCAATCAGAAGTGCTCAGTCCTGACCACCAGACATAATCTTCGAATGTGGCTGGCGAATGGCTCTGAAAATATTTTCTTGCCAGAAGCATCAGCATTTCATCACGTTCCAGCTTGGCAGTTCGGGGAATCTTCTTCTCCGTGAGACTGTATGTTGCCTTTGTAGGAAGAAGATTGCCGCTGCAGAAAGTACCGTTCAATTCGTTAAAGCGAATGTGGTAGGATAGGCGATGTTTGTCCATGATGATGCCCTTTTCGAGCAAAGCCTCGTTCAGGTCTTTGCTTGTTACAGACTGCATCTCATCGGTTTTTTGAACAAATATCTCGTGAATCAGATTGAGCTCAGAATCATCGATGCTGATTTTATTACTCTTCATCCATCCTTTTACAACAGAAGTTGCCTTAGGTGAAATCAGGTCCAGCATCCACCAATAGTCTTCATTTGAAACCAGTTGCCAAGTGCCACGCAGCAGGTGAAGACGGACTATCTTACCCTTATCGTATGCATTCTTGAATGCGAAGGAAGAAGGTTTGCGAGTACGCATCATCACAGCCCATCTTACCATCCGGTAATCCTGGGCTTGCATGGCTCCAAAATGAGACACCACCTTTTGGGGAGTATCAAATTGAGGGCAGATGAGCTGCTGCGAAAGCAGGCGTATTGCTATTGGATTCATTGTTTCTGAGTCGTTAAAATTACGTTGATTATTTCAAAGCCTTGCCGTCAGAGAATGCGTTTCCGACTTTCTCGCCCAGCTGGATATAGCCGTGATGAATAGGGTCGAAGACAATCAGTTCCATCTTCTCCATGTCTGGATTTCCGTCTTCTGCCAGATACTTTTCATCCACAAGAATATTGACGATTTCGGCAACGAGATAATAGCCGGTTTCGCTTTCGTCATACTTCTCCTTGATGCGGCACTCCAGGGTCATCGGGAAATCGGTGAACACAGGAGCGTTGACCATAGTCGCCTTCTCGATGTTCCATCCCGTCTTCTCCATCTTCTTCGGGGCGTTCTTGGCAGAAACAATGCCTACGAAATCAGAAGCCACCATGGTTTTCTTGGTAGCGAAGGCAACGGTAAACTCACCGCCAAGCTTCAGGTTGTCTGTGGTGACGTGATTTCCCATCGAGATCATAATCTCCTTCATGTCCCACTGTCCTGCCCAGGCAGCGTTCATTGCGTTGGCAACTCCTTCCTTATTATATGTGCCGATAATCAGCACAGGCTGTGGTACTACCCACGGCTTTGGTGCAAAACTTTTCATATACTTCGTTATTTATTTTGTTTTTTAATTCATGTGTAAATACGCCATCAGCGCAATCTGTATCAGCAGAATGGCAGGAATGCCGTATTTGAATTTCTTGTGCATCGTCTTATGGTGCCAGACTTTCATTCCAATCCATGCCCCGATGCTTCCTCCAAGAACAGCCAGCAACAAAAGCGTGGCTTCGGAAATGCGCCACTTGGCTTTCTTCGCCTTGTATTTGTCAATGCCGTACACGATGAATGTAACTGCATTGATAGCAAGGAGATAGTAGGCGAGATAACTATGTAAAGTGTTCATACTCATTTTCCTATTGTTACTCCTTTATTCTTTTATGTCAAGAAAGGATCAAGCGTAGCCAGAAGTTCGGCTTTGTCTACCACACCGCTTGTGCGCCACAATACTTCTCCGTTTCGGAAGAGCATCAGCGTAGGCACGGATTGAATGCGGTATTGGCTTGCTGTTACGCCATACTTATCTACATCTACCTTGATGATTCGGATGCGGTCGCCCAATACACTCTTTACCTGCTCCAGAATGGGGTGCATCGCCTTGCAAGGTTGGCACCATGTAGCAAAGAAATCGACCAGAACAAGCTGGCCACTGTTTATTACGTTATTAAATGTCTCCATAATTATTTATCTATTTCCGTGAAACGATTAAAAGTTTTGCCGTCCCTCGTAACTTTCCCGAAGAACATATCTTCCGGTCTTACCCAATAGGCTTGGTCTCCATAGAGAGCCTGATAAACCACCATGCGCTCCTGAGTCTCGGAGTCGAAGGCAGAATGGATGAACTTGTATTTGCCGCCCTTAAAGTGCTGGAAATATCTTTCTTCCTTTGCCGAAAACTCCATCATCATTTTCTGGGCAAGGGGAGCATACCAGGTCTTCACCTCCTGCTCTGTAGGCGTATGACCGCCAGGGAAATGGAAGGCTTGGTTGTAGTGCTCCAGGAAGAGAGGGGAGAAGTGAGCCAGGGTGTCCTGCTCACCAAAAAGTCCCCACACACGATCCTTATAGTAGGGGTTGCAATAGTCAAACTGCACGGCTTCCAGTTCCGCAAACTCCTCAATCAGCGCCTCGTCAATCACCAGCCGCTGATTTCCGTCCCTTCTCGGAGCCTTGTATTCATGCTCGCCGATGCGCTCCTTCAGAAACTCCGTCATCATGAAATACGGATTGCCGAGCAGGGCAGGAATGCCCATCACCGGAGCCAGCATCTGGGCGAGGAAAGAGCCGCAGCTGTTGCCCAGAAGCAAGTCGGGCTGCTCCCGGTCGATGATGGAGCGAATCTCCTTCAGTGCCTCCTTTGGGTGCAATGGGAGATCGGGAGTCAGCACCACCGCCGTCCCCTCAAACGCCTCTTTCAAGGCTCTTGCCATCGGACAGCTGCCCGTGGCGAAGAATCCGTGTAGGAATAATATCTTCTTCATGCTTATATTGTATTGTCTGTATCTTTATGTAGTAAATTGGATGGATGCTGGCTTAAACTCTTGTTTCATTCCTTTTTCCTTACTTCCCAATGACCACTATAGCCACTGCCAACATACACAATATGAGGCATTTTTGCAATACGACGCTTGATGGTTATAATGCTTTTCCCTGATAGTTGAGCCAGTTCACCTGTTGTTATTTTAGGATAAACAGCTACTTGATATTCTATCCATTTATCTAAGTCTTTTCCTTGAGTGCCACCTTGAGGGACATCTTGAGTATCACCTTGAGTATCACCTTGAGTATCACCTTGAGTATCACCTTCATTTTCCACAAAGTTTACCTCAATATTTGGATGAGATTCCTGCCATGCTAAAATCATATTGGGAAATGTGACAGTAAACTGGGCACGGTCGGAGAAGAAGCTTGGAAGCATCCTTTCCTCAAAGTAGGGAAGTGCTTTGATTGGATTGATGATTTTGCCCATACCCGAACCTTTACGCTCCATATAACCCAACTGAGCAAAGATATCTGCGATAACCGGATTGCGTCTGACAGAAGGAATATCTTCTAAGTTCATCGTCTGTATAAGTCTCCCTTCTGGCATGGAACCTGGAGAGTAAATCACCATACGGTCATCGTACATATCCACATGCACCTCGCTACCTTGAATCAGATAGTCGCGATGAGCCAGGGCATTCACTACAACTTCCATCACGCAACGTTCCATATATTGAGGAATCTCGATGCGCTGCATCGGTTCTTTATACCAAAGTGTACGATTGTTGCGACGAATGAAGGACATGGTGTCTTCGAGAAGAGTTACAAGTCCGCCTGTAATCTCTGCGCTGTCGAGAGCATCGATGCTTCCTCCTGCTTTTGTCTTGCCGTTCCATCTTGTGCAGAATACACGGCTTTGGCGCAATGGACATTCGTCTGCCATCAACAGACCGGCATAGGTAAGTATTCCCTTATTGTCAACCAAGCCAAACGAGCGGTAAAGTTTTTTATCGAAGCTCAGACCATTCCAGGCATAGTAGCGGCTGCGAAGCTTAGAAAATGCATAATCTTCAAACATTTCATCGCTTGGGCGGGCGTCGAATGAAGAGTTGCGACCTCTTAGTACCAGACGCTTATGTTCGGTACTATCAGCCACAACCGATTCGTTGCCAATGCGCACAAAGGTTTCAAGAACGCTGTCGCCAATATAATAATAAGGTGTATCTTCACCGCCATGCACATGAAGGATGAGCAGTTCCTTGTCTTCTACACGCTCTATCTTTAAGTCGATTTGGGGCATAGGGTCTATGCGCTCCTTGATTTTCTGACTGATAAATTCTGCATCAGCCTTGGCATCGTTCAATCCTATGATAGTATCGTCATCGGCAATACCAAACAATAGGCAGCCGCCACCTCCATTGGCAAAGGCACTGACGCTCTTTAGCCAACTTTTCACTTTACGGCGTTCCACTTCCTGCTTCTTATCGTATTCAGTAGTCTCACCTATATATTTTGCCATGTCCATGTTTACTTAATTTTATGATTAAACAATATATCTGCAAAAATACAAAAAATATTCAGAAAAGTGATTTTATGGATGGATTTTGTTGGCAGGGCGAACTTGATTTAACCTTATTTTATAAGATAGAGGGATATTGGGGGATAATTTGAAAAACCGAAATCCTTAATGACCTTAATGACCTTGACCTTCATGACCGGAAACGACCGCTCTCCTCAGAAATCATGAGGTGAGCGGTCGCTTTCTTTTACCATAGACAATTTCTGCCCCTTACGCAATAATCACCCGGTGCATCTGCTTGATGAAATCCTTGAGATTAACAAACGTGTCGCCGAAGGTTTCGCGCCATTTCAGATCTTTCAGCGGATACTCCAGGAAATTGCGGGTTTCTATGTCGCCGTTCATGCTGATGTAATCCAGGATGTTTTTCAGATAAAGCTCCTGCTCTGAGGTGAGGTTGTAACCCTCTATGAACTGCTGATAGATCTGAAGCGCCTTCTTGCGGTCTATGCCGTTGATTACACGGATAAACGCAGCCACATTGTTCTTGTACGGATGGCCCTCGGTAAGCTCGTTATACTCATCCTTGGTGCCCAGCTCCTCAAAGAAGATGCGCTCCAGCTCCTCTATGTCGGCAGAGGTCAGCTGCTCGAAATGCTGAATCTTGCGCAGTGTATCGTTGTTGCTGTTCTCTGCCAGATAGTCGATTACACGCTGCTTGTAGCTGGTCTTGATTACCTCATCCTCGACACCTTCCACTTTGGTGTAGGTGTCTTCTATGTCGATGATAAACTTCTTGCCGCCACGCTGCTCCTTCAGCAGATGAACCAGTCCTCTCAGTTCCCTGCGCACATGCTCCAGCGCATCCAGCGACTCATTTTCCCAGAACACAGGCTTCTGAACCTTGCGGATGATGTCGATGCGCTCCATCACAGCCGGGATGGAGGCCTTCTTCTCCAGGATGGCGGCGATGTTTACTACCACCTTGCGGAATTGACCCACACGCCTGGTTGTGTCGATGAGCGAAAGCATGATGTGGAGCATCACGATGTCGAAACGCTTGGCTTCCTCGTCGTCCTTATCCACTTTGATGAGATGTCCAATCTTCTTAAGCCGCGATACATCCAATTCCGATAGACAGGTCCATTTCTCCTGATTCTTGTAAGGCTCTATGATGTTCAGCCATGGGCGGGCCTCCTTGCGCTCCTTGCCGATGGCTGCCACCTGCTGATGGAGCAGGGTCTTCAGCTCATCATGCAGCTGCTTGTCAAATTCCTTCTCCTGATGCTCGGCGCTCTGCAGCTCCTTGGCAATATCCAGGCGCAGGCAGAAGAGCCGGTCGGTGAGCGATTTGCTGTCGGATGGATGAATGTCGTCGCCCTGCTTCGAGAAGAAGTCGAAATTGCCGCACCAGTCGAAGATGTAGAATTCCTGCTTGTCTTCGCCCGGACCGAAAAGGTCCTTGCAGAGACGGGTTCCTCTACCTATCATCTGCTCAAATTTTATCTTCGACTTGATAATCTTGAAGAATACAAGGTTCAGAATTTCAGGCACATCAATGCCCGTGTCGAGCATGTCCACCGATACAGCTATCTGCGGCATCTTGTCTTCTACCTCGAAGTCGGTGATGAGGGCAGAGTGGTTCTTCACCTGGTTGTCTATCAGCTGGCAGTAGTCAGCGCCACGCTCGGGATAGAGATGGCGGAAACGCTCCACGATGCGCTCCGCATGCTTGTGGTTGTAGGCAAAGATGATGGTCTTGCCCACGTCCTCGCCACTATGTACCTTCTGTCCGTTTGTCATCAGTTCTGACAGCACGTTGTCGATAGTGTCGTCATTGATCAGGTAGTTGAATATCTCGTTGCCCTGAATATCCCGATGATATTCCTCGTCCTCCGGAATGCCCTTCATTGCCTTCTCATACTCCCATACCTTCTCCAGCTGCTCCCGCTGCTCCGGGCTCAGATCGTCGTATCTGATGCCTCGGTTGATCATCTTCGAGTTGCATTTCTTCAGTCGGTACGGACAGAGATAGCCGTCGGCGATGGCTTCATCATAGGTGTATTCAAAGTTAGGCTCATTCTCCAGTTCCAGCAGCTGGAAGGTGTTCTTGTCTATCTCGGCTCTTGGGGTGGCGGTGAGACCGATGAAGAGGGAGTCGAAATACTGGAAGATGGCGCCGTATTTGCCGAACACGCTGCGATGCGCCTCGTCGATGATGATGAGGTCGAAATGACCGATGGAGAACTCCACTGGCTCGGCGTTGATGTAGTTGATCATCGTCTGATAGGTGGAGAACACGATGCGGGCAGACTTGTTGGGTTCTGTTTCGTCCGAGAGACTGGTCATGGTCTGGCTTGGTAAGAATTTTTCAAAGTTCTTGTGTGCCTGCTTCACCAGTTCCGTTCGGTCGGCAAGGAAGAGTACTCTCTTGATCCAGTTGTTGTTGTCTAGCAGTTTGCAGAGCGAGATGCTCACGCGCGTCTTGCCCGTACCGGTAGCCAGCACGAGCAGTCCACGGCGATGCTTCCCGTTGAGCCATTCCACCAGACTCTTGATGGCTGTTTTCTGATAGGGGCGGTTGGTGATTTCGTCGTCTATCATGAGGTGGGTAATGTCGGCACGGCCTCGTTTCTGAATCAGTTGTTCCAGGTCGTCGTGGCTGTGGAAGGAGATGACCTCCCGGTCGGGATAGCCCATGCCGTCAATCACCTTGGTAGTGTATCCGTTGGTGTAATAAATTACCGGTCTTACACCATACTTCTTCTCCAGGCAATCTGCATACTCTATTGCCTGCTTGCGTCCGGTTTCCGGGCTGTGTATGGTACTTTTGGCTTCTATCACCGCCAGCGGTTTGCTGCCCTTGCTAAAGAGCACATAGTCGGCATAGCCGGTGCCCGAAGGGTGGAATTGTGGGTTCATTCCCTCTATCTTTACCTCGATGGCAGCCTTTCCGCCCTGGATGTCGCCCTTTACGTGGAGGATTTCCCAGCCAGCCTCGTTCAGCATGTAGTCGATAAGGCATTGGCGGGTAATGGCTTCGCTTTCAAGCGATTCCGAAGGCTGAGATTTTGGAGGTTCCGGGTGATTGATAGCCTCGGAAGAAACATGGTCTGTGAGGTCGGGAGATACGGTTGGCTCGGAATTGTCTGATGCATGAATCTGGGTAAAGTCCTGCGGGATGAGCGTAGCATCGAAGGCAAGCATTTTGCGGATTGCCTGCCAGCGGTAGAGGAAACCGGTTGCCACATAGAAGAGGGCTCTCAGACAGATGAAAGCATCGTTTGCCTTTACCTGCTGGGCTCCGGTATGAGCAGCGTAGTTGCCTATTTTCTTTACCGTACGCATATTCTGTTCAAACTCCCAGTCTTCGTTGATGAAAGCATCTATCTGTGGGCGTTTGAGCATATTGTTCAAGGTTTCGTGCGGTTCGAGCGTCACGTTCGCCATAGCCAGATGGTTTTTCACGAGCCATTCCAGTGCCTTGCGGGCATTGGCGGCACTCTCTTCGGGGAATGCCTTCTGAAAGATTTCTGCCTTATCGCAGTATGCGTGTAGCTGGTAGAAGGCAGGAATCTTCTCTTCCAGCTCTTTGATAAAGTCAAAATTCTTCATTGTCGTTTTATTTTTAATTGTTATTGTTATATTTTTTGTGGGCAAAAGCCTTCAAATACCGGGCAATATTTAAAGCTTTTGCCCTTACAGGGCGCATTGCTAATTGCCATGATACCCAGGGCGTTGCCCTGGGCTAGGAGGGGTTGCCCTTTCAGGGCGCAGGGCGACCTGCAGCCCCTATTCGAACCAGTATTGCATGCGGGAAGCCAGCAGGGTTTCGAGATCCTGGATGGACTTCTGAACCTCCGATTTCTCTCGCTCGATTTGCTCTATGCGCTGGGCAAAGAGACGCTGGAGAGGGAGGGGTGGGAGAGGGATTGGTATTTTTTCTACATCCCCTTTTCTAAGGTTTGTCTGTCCTTTTCCATTGTCAAATGATAAAAGGTACGGATTCCTATTAATGATATTTTTTAAATAAACAGAAGATCCTTCAAACCCTCTAAAACAGCATATACGTTGATTAAGAGTATATTTGTTATCTTCGTCTATCAAAAAACATTTTGCTAATGATTTTCCATTTGGTAAATCACTTAATACCATAACTATATCATTTTTTAATAAAGGAAATCGTTGAATACTTGTGTATTTTTTAATTTGACCTTCACTTGATATGAATTTGGCATTGATTAGCACAAATTTTCCATCCTTATCTACATCTTGTTCATGGGCAACACCATTATAATATTTTGCAATGTCTTTTATTTTCTTCACTTCCCATCCCTTTTCATTCTCCACTGGGTCTCCAAACATCTCATAGAAGAGGCTTTGAGCGAGATTGTTGAAATCTTTAAGCTGCTCCTTCTTCAAACGAATCAACTCGTTTATCTTGTCAAGTTCGGAAACAATCGCAAGCTGAGTGGATAGGGGTGGGAGAGGAATCTTTATTCTTTCTACAATAGACTTCGGGATTTCCTTGAAAGTAGCACCACGTCCCAGGCTATTTAAATAGTCTTTCTTTAAACGAAAGAAGTAGAACAGATACTTATTATAGATTGCTTCTGAGCAGATGCAATTTTTAAATCCTTGATTACAATACATTTCTGCATTGGCAATTGCAACCTTACCTATAGGTGCTCGTGATGACAATAAGACTGTACCAACGGGTAAAAGGCGAAGTTTTGTTTTACTTAAAGCTTCGTCTGTAATTTGTCTTTCTGTTTTGTCAATATAAACAGTTGTATCATTCAATTCAGCTGGAGTAACCCAATAGTGACCTTTTCCCCAATATTCAGGAATGTTCGTTTTGGGTGTTGTTCCTGTTACAACTTCACACACTTCCCCCAGCTTCTTATATTCCCATCCCTTTCTCATACCATTTCCTCCTTCTTTTCATCTTCTTCCAGCATCTTGCACAACTCTCTATACCCCTTCAGAAACTTGCCTTCATTCTCTTCCAGTCTTACTAGAATATCCTTTACAGGCTCGTATTCCACCTTCTCACGCTCTATCTCCTTATACTTATTAATAGAGAGGTCGTAATCGTTCTGGCGGATTTCCTCTACGGGTACGAAGAAACTCTGGTCCTTGCGGGTGCGGGAACCCTCAGACTCAGGATGCAGGAAGCGGTTTACCACATCCGGAATATCATTGTCGGCTATCGGCGTACGCTTGTCATCGAGCGAATATCCATCCGCCTTCATGTCGTAAAACCATACCTTGTCCGTTCCACCACAGTTGGTCTTGCTGAACACAAGAACGGCGGTAGAAACTCCGGCGTATGGCTTGAACACGCCACTCGGCATGGAAATGACGGCACGCAACTGCTGGTTGTCAACTATCTCCTTGCGGATAGCCACGTGAGCCCTGGAAGTTCCGAAGAGCACTCCATCAGGCACGATGCTGGCGCAGCGGCCGCCCAACTCCAGGGAGCGGACAAACTGAGCCAGGAACAGCAGCTCGGTCTTGCTGGTGTTGGCGTAGGCAAGAATCTTCTTGTTCACATTGCCCTTGTCGAGACTGCCGGCAAACGGCGGGTTCGCCATGATGAGCGAATAGCAGCTCTGGTCTTCGTTCTGCTCAGAGAGCGAATCGCGCCAGGCAAGTTCCGGGGCAGTAATGTCGTGCAGCAGCAGGTTCATAGCTCCTATGCGCAGCATGGTCTGGTCAGTATCGTAGCCATTGATCATCGAGGTTTTCATGTGGTGAACATCCTCGCTTACATAGGCAGCCGTCTCATAGTTCTCCTTAATATATTTAACAGCCTCAACGAGGAATCCGGCAGAACCCATGGCTGGGTCGCAGATGTAATCTTTCGGAGTAGGCTGCATCATCTCCACAATCATTCGGATGATGTGTCGGGGCGTGCGGAACTGTCCGTTGGTGCCGCTTGCCGCCATCTTGCCCAGGATGTATTCATATACATCGCCCATCGCATCGCGGTTGTTCATGTCGAGAGAATCCACGCCATCTATCACCTTGGTAAGGGTTCGGGCGTTGGGAATGAGGAAGATAGCCGACTTCATGTAGCGGCTGTAGGCGCTTTCTTCGCCTGTGCCGATATGCTTGATGAATTCGAACACGTGCTGTCTTACCACCTTGAACATATTGTCAGCGCCCAGGTTCTTGAACACGTGCCAGCGCAGGCTTTCGTAAGGGATTCCAGCCTTCTCCTCGTCGGTGGTAGCGTCGGGGTTAATCCACAGTTGTCCTTCGGGGAAGGTAGGGTTTTCCACCTCGCTATCCCAGTCGCGTGCGTTCTCTTCTTCCTGCAACTGCTTGTCGTCGAGCATTTTCATAAAGAAGATGTAGGTCATCTGTTCCAACACGGTGATAGGGTTTGTAATGCCAGCCACAAAGAAGGTGTCCCATATCTGGTCTATCTTGTTTTTGATTTCTCCTGTTATCATATTATTATTTTTTTATCTTATGCAAAAGTAATAAAAAAAAAGGAAACGAGCAAAAATCTGATGATTTTTTACTCATTTCCCTTTAACTTTCTTTGGAAATCCTTAATGACCTT
>OGRO01003429.1_pt1 | contig 11352 bp, 8 predicted proteins | sample 1553451 | NCBI WGS metagenome assembly OGRO01 (sample SAMEA2580021, study PRJEB22360) | human gut metagenome
TACCACATCATGCTCGATCAGGCAGCGTTTCAGCTCCTGCGCCTGCAGTTCAGTGACCTCAGCCGCTTCAATCAGGCCATTTATAAAATCGATCTGGCCAACACTGATCACAAAATCATTTAACCCTGCTGCCTGCAGCGAAGCTACTGCTAAAGCCAGCATCTCGGCATCTGCCGAAGGTCCGGCCGCACCCCCGGCACAGCCACCTCTGGCGGCCGGCCGCGTCGCGGCCCTTCCTCACGAAGGCGGGACAGCCGCACCTCGGGCAGCGGTCGGGCTCGCCCCCGCCCGAGGCGAGCTCCTCGGCTATGGCCTGCCGCAGGGCCTCGGCCAGCCTCCTCTTCTCCGCGAGCGGCATCCTGCGCACTTGATCTATAATCCCGTCCATGGGGCCTCCTCTCCGGTGCTTTCTCGACAATCGCATCGTAGCGGGAGGCCCCTTTCCGCGTGTACCGAAAGTGGGTCTATATCAATGGTGGTTTAACAGCGGGATGCAGAATTCAGTCCAAAAAAGCACATTTTCCAAACGAGGACACCACTACCGGCCAATCCAGAATTGTCTTCCGGGCAAACAACCTAACTTATAAACGCGAGCGGCGCAGTCCTGTCCTATTCCGCATTGACCACACAAGGGACGAGCTCAGCGGACACCGCAATCGGACCAACCGTCACGACTGTCGCATCATTGCTGCCGCTTTCTCAGGGCCGCCTGCTCAACAGAGCTCATAAGCTCTTGCTTAGTATGGACGCCCGTCTTTGCATAGATGCGCTTGACGTGGGCCCAGACGGTGTTCTCGGAAATCACGAGATCCTCTGCGATATAGCGCGCCGAGCGTCCGCGGGCCAAATAGCCCAAGATCTCCCTCTCGCGCCGCGTGAGCCCATTTTCACCGGCAATTACCTCAACGCCGCTCTCTAGAATATCGTCGATCACCCTCAGTTCGCTCTGGATTTCTTCAGCGGAACCCTGGGTAAAGGCGTTCGCTTCGTGCTTGCCCTCGCATTTCGAAGCGTCCTCTCGAACATCGACCCCACTCCGCGCACTCTCATCCGCATCAGTCGTCGACCGGCGCTGAATCTTCCGAAGCCCGAACATGAAGACACCAGCCAACGGATAGATGGCCGCAAAGGCAAGGAGAGTGAGCAAGGAAAGGCCGTAATCAACACTCAGAGCTCGCAATACGCTGCCAATGCCTAGGCCCGCAAGGAGGGAAAGAGCCGAACCTCCCAAATAAGCACCCGCGAGAAGGTAGGCAGAAAGATCGAGGCGGCGCGAACAGTCGACGATGTAGAGTAAGAACACCATGCCGCAGACGTCGTAGCAGACGATCACGATAAGACCGACAAGTCCTCCCAGCGCATCTCCGAAAAAGGGCAGAAGCGACAAAACCACAAGCAGCAACGGCAGACAAACCCGATACACCGACGTCGGATGGGGACGCCTGAGGGCGACGATCGCCATGAGCAGCGTGACGAGCGTCGCGACGGCAAGCGGCACCCACATATTCACATCGCCGACCAAATGCTCCGATTGCGAGCCGAGCACGGCGGTATGCAAAATACCGACGACCCCCACAAGGACAAATACGCAAAGGTACGCGAGAGCCAGATCGCGTCGCTTTGGCGAATCAGCGGGCGCGAGAATGTTCCTCGCAGGAAAGACCATACCACGCTTCTTGTAGGCGAGCAGCAGGGCCGAGAGGCACACTGCCACGATCGGCGCCCCGAAAGCCCAAAAGCGATCGACACCGACTGCCAGGGGAATGAGGACGCACTGGACGATGAGGGCACCGATGATCTGGATGGTCGGCGCGGCCACATCTCGTTCAGCGGAGAGCACATCGAGCCACACGATATTGAGAACCGTAGAGGAGAAGCCGCAGAGTAAGCCGCAGACAAGAGCGAGAGCGTCCTCGGGAAAACCAGGGAGCAAATTCGCACCACCAAAGAGAAACCCTAGGGACAACGCGAGCACGGCAGGATATTGCTTGAGTGATCCAGGCGAAAGACGCCCTCTGCGCGCCCCGAGCACGATCAGAGACGCCGTGGCAAGCGAGGCGACGAGCATGGGGGTCATAAAGCTCAGCTCCGAGATAAAACCAACATTGGAAAACACCGACCCCATCGCTGTCAAATAAGCCACGCCAAGCGCCGTCTTGCAGAGACCGAAGCCGAGCACTCCTGCCAATGTTTTCGCCAGCCCGTCGGCCATCGACACCTCCCCTTTCGCAATTCGGACTATTCTACTGCTCGCACATGCTCGCCCATAACCCGAATGCCTCATTTTTTACAAACTTGAATACTGCATACAGCTGATCAGGCCTTATTCGAAAAGATACCCAATTTTCGGTCATACGGGCGGGCGTATCGCTCGCAAGAAATGCACCGATTTTCGGGGTCGCGGCCGCCGCGATTGCGTTCCATACTTCCAAAGGTCCACGCCGCGCAAGCACTGAGTCGCGGCACCAACAATCCCAAAAGGAGGGAATGCGCTTATGAAGCTCAATCGCAGGGACTTTATCATGGGGTCCTTGGCTCTCGGTGGGGCCGCCGCCGTCGGAGGGCTGGCCGGATGCTCCGCCCCAAAGCAGACGCCATCTGATCAAGGAGCCATGCCGGACACCGGCGCCGAGAAAGGGATCCCCGAAATCTTCACTGACGGCAAATGGATCGGCACGGCCATGGGCCACGACGACGAGCTGATTGCCGAGGTAGTTGTGGCCAACGGAGACCTCGCCTCGATTCGCGTGCTGCGATGCGACGACACCATTGGCATCGGCACGACGGCGGCCCCCATGATGGCGGCGCGAATCCTCGAGGCGAAAAATCTCGACGTTGATGTCGTCTCGGGCGCGACGACCACTTCCATCGCCGTCAGGAACGCCGTCTCGGATGCAATCATGAACGCCGGCGGCGACCTGGCGACCTTCAGCCTGGGAGCCGCGGAGCGGCGGGACCGACCAAGCCGTCGAGGTGGATGTTGCGCTTGCGGGGGCCGGCACCGCAGGACTCATCGCCGCCGTCCGTCTCCTGGAAGCCGGCAAGTCGGTCGTCCTTTTCGAGAAGCAGGACATCGCGGGCGGCTCGATGCCGATGACCTACTCGGGCGTGGCGGCTGCGGAATCGGAGCTGCAGGCGAACTACGCAGTCGGACGGCACGACGAGAACCCCATGTTCAGCAAGGCAGGCATGTTGGCGATCATGAGCAAGTACCTCGTGCCCGAGAACGACCGTTTCGATGGCGCGATGCCCTATCAGACCGCGATGTACGACAATTCGGGAAAGCTTGTGGACTGGCTGCATGGCATGGGCGTTGGCTTCTACAGCCTCGGCGTGAACCCAGCCTACGGCGTAACTCCCTATCTCGCCCCCGGCTGCTATATGGGCGGCTGCGGATACGCCAAGGACTTCCTCGTCGACCGAGTGGGCGCGCTTGGCGGCCAGATCATCTATGCTACCAAGGTCACTGAGCTCTCGCAGGATTCGGACGGGCGCGTGACCGGCCTTCTGGCTGAAGGGCGCGACGGATCCACCTGGACGGTGATCGCGAAGGCCGTCTGCCTCACTACCGGCGGATTCGCCGCGAATCCCGAGATGATCGCCGAGCACTATCCCGAATACGCCGAGTACAAGTTCAACTGCGCGCCGGGATCCACCGGCGAGGGCATTCTCATGGGCCAGAAGGCCGGCGGTGCCGTGGAATGCATGGGCCGCGAGCTCGGCGCGTTCCTCTCGACGACGAGCCAAGCAGGCTCCAACTTCGAGATCGCCTTCCTCTACCAGACGACACCGGGCATTATCGTGAACGCCTCGGGAGCGCAGTTCGGCAACATGATGTCCGACAATCACGGGATGCTCGGACGTGGCTTGCGCGATGCGGCCAACGGGGGCGCCTTCTTCTATATCACCGATGAGTCGGGGCGCATCACCACCAATAAGAATGAGCTCTACGCCATGGACACTTACAAGTGTCTCGAACGACGCGGGGACATGGTTCACTTCGCCTCAGTCGAAGAGGCGGCCGCGGCGCTCGACCTGCCCCAACTGGAGGCCACCATCGAGGCCCACAACGCCCATGCCCTCGCCGGCGAGGAAGACGAGTTCGGGCGCAAGAACCTCCCATACCTCGACACCTACAACGGCATCTGGATCGTCAGTTGCATCCCCACCTTCTACCTGACGACCGGAGGACTGGCCATCGACACTGCGGGGCACGTGCTCACTGAAGACGGAAAGCCCGTAGCGGGTCTGTATGCCGCCGGTGACGTGTGCGGCTCCATCGAGGAGAAGGACGGCCGACCCTACGCCATGGGATTCGACGCCGCCATGAACTACGGATACCTCATGGCGGAGGCCGTTATCGCCGATCTCTAGCGGCTCGCTTCGCCACCTCTTTCTCTTGCGCCGGGAGCCTTCGGGTTCCCGGCGCCTCGCCTTTTCGGAACCCCCTATTCCCCATCGCCCACGTAAGGGGCGAGCACGGCGGTGAGGACCTTCAGGTGGGCCTTGCTGCGGTTCAGGCAGGGGACGTAGATGAAGGCCTCGTCGTCGGAGCGCTGGCGGTGAGCGCCGCGGCGGAAATCGTCGCCAGCGCGCTGGCGGCGGCGCGCGTCGGCCAAGTCGGCATGGGCGTCATCGCAGCGGGCGGCGGCCTTGCCTGTGTTCTCCAAGGCCCCCGGTTCCTCGTCCGCGTTCACCTTCTGCCCCGCGATCACCGCACGGTAGAGGGGCTCCAACTCGTAGGGCACGTCGTAGAGCGTCTCCAGGCAATCGACCGAGAAGTTGGGGCACACCATGAACAGGCGGCTTTTCGGCTCGGCGGCCTGGGCCAGACGCTCCAGCGTGGGCCGCGTGAAGGGCGACAGCCACGTGCGGCCCTTGTCGAAGCGACTCTGATAGCTGATGGTCCAGCTTCGGCGATCGAGCCCGAGCTCACCGGCCACCGCCAGGCTCGTGGCCCCGGTCTGCAGTTCATAGGTATCCCCCGCCTCGATGTCCTTCAGCGGAATGGAATGGAACGAGAACAGGAGCCGATCCCCCGACTCTTCGGAAAAGCCCGCGTTGCGGATGGAGGCGGCCACGGCCCGGACGTAGGTGGCATCCTCGCCGTAGCCGTCGATAAGGCGCACACCGCCCTTGAACCGTGCGCGGCGCACCGCCTTGGCCACACCGTCGCTCACCGAGCCGGTGGTGGAAAACGCCGACTGAGGGTACATGGGCAAAACGACAAGCTCGGTGCAGCCCTCCTCCTTCAGCTCCTTCACCGCCTGCTTGAGGGAGGGCTTTCCGTAGCTCATGCCGGCGCGCACGACGACGGGCAGCCCCTGCTCGGCATAGTAGTCGTTCAGGCCGCGCTCCAGGGAAGCCGTAATGGCAACGAGAGGCGAACCTTCTTCGGTCCAGATCTTCTGGTACTTCTCCGCCGAGGCGCGCGAGCGCTTGCGCAGGATGGTCGTATGCAGCAGCGTCCACCACACCGGGCGCGGCATGGGGCAGATGCGCGGATCCATGAGGAACTGCGAGAGGTACTTCTTCACGGCCTTTCTCGTGGGAGCCTCGGGCGTTCCCGTGTTCGCAATGATGATGCCCACCTTGCGCGGGGCGGCGGCCTGCTTCCTACTCATCGGGTACCTCTCCTTCCACGGAAGGGACGGGCGACGTTGCCATGAGCTCGGCCACCTCGCGCCCCGCCTCGGTCTTGCCCAGCGAGCGCGCGGCCAGCGAATCGAGCGCTTCCTGCAGGTCGCGCGGCAGATTGTCGGCGAAGGCCATGGGCTCGCCGGTCGTCGGGTGCTCGAAGGCGATGCTGTAGGAGTGTAGGAACTGGCGGCGCAGCCCCAGCTGGGCCCGGGCGTCGCGGGGGCCGTGGGCGTTGTACACCGGATCGCCCACGATGGGATGGCGCGTGTACTGCATGTGCACGCGGATCTGGTGGGTGCGGCCCGTGAAAAGCTTGCACTCGATGAGGCTGTAGCCGTCGTCCTTGGGGCCGGCCTCGAAGCGCTCGAGCACGCGAAACGTCGTGATGGCCTCCCGGGCGCTCGGCACGTCGCGCACGGCCATGCGGCACCGCTCGTCGGCGGAGCGCGCGATGGGCGCGTCGATCATGCCGGTGTCGTGGGCCATGATGCCGTGAACGAGCGCGATGTAGTGGCGGTCGACGGCGCGATCTTGAATTTGGGCCATAAGCTCGCGTCCGGCCTCATCGGTCTTGGCCGCCAGCATGAGGCCCGAGGTGTCGCGGTCGAGCCGGTGCACGATGCCGAGCCGGTCGGCCTCCTCGCCCTGCACGTTGCAGAGGTTGTCCTCGCCGCAGTGCCAGATAAGCGCATTGACCAGCGTGCCGTGGGCATGATCGACGGAGGGATGGCAGACGAGCCCGATCTGCTTCGAGAGCACGAGCATGTCCTCGTCTTCGAAGCGCACATCCAAGTCGATGGGCTCGCCGTAGACCACCACGGACTCCGGCTCCTCGTCCACCTCGTAGACGATGGTGTCCCCCGCCGCCACGGCATGCTTTTTAGAAACCGTGGCGCCGTTCACGAAGACGCGGCCCTCCTCGATGACGCGCGCGGCGGCCGAGCGGGAAGCGTAGAGCCCCCGGGCAGCGCACAGGGCATCCAAGCGGCTTCCGGCGTCCTCGGTGGCGACGATATGGCAAAGCGAGCGTGACATGGCATCCATTCTATCGACGTCCTGCCAGAGGGTCATCCCCCGAACAGGCTACTTCTCCTCCGATGCGACCTCCTTCGCGGGCGCATCCTTCCTCATGGACCAAAGCATCCCCGCGAAGAACAGCACGAACCCGCAGGTAACCCCGATGTCGGCAACGTTGAACGTGGGGAAGCTGATAAACACCGTGTCGATGAAATCGACCACGTAGCCCAACGTGAAGCGGTCGAGCGCGTTGCCCAAGCCACCGGCCACAATCAGCGCGATCCCCACCGTCTCCATAACGCCGGCGCGCTTGCCGGCCGTGAACAAATACACCGTGAGCGCGACGCAGACGAACACCGACATCACTCCGAGGGCGAAGGTCGATTCATCGAACATACCCCAGGCGGCACCGGTGTTGTGCACCAGGCGGAACTGCACCAGACCAAGAAAGGGACCGGCCACCACCTGGCCCACGGAGAAGCCGTTGAAGTAAGCTTTCGTGGCGATGTCGATGACAAGCCACAGCGCGGCAAGAGGAACGAAGATGGCGGCGTTGCGCTTGCGCCGGCTGGGAAGCCTCTCCTCCACGGCAGAGGCCTCCCCTTGCTCTTTCTCGATGGTTAACGTCTCGGGAGCGGCCACTTACTCGGCCCCGCCCTCGATGGCGTCCAGCGCATCCCCGCAGCGCTCGCACACGTCCGGATGACGCGGGTTGCCACCGAGCTCGCGGATGTTCCAGCAGCGCGGGCACTTCTCGCCCTCGGCCACCGCGACCGCCGCCGTGATCTCGTCGCCGTCGCCTTCCACAAACTGCACCGAGGCCACTATGAACAGCTCCTCGAAGACCGACGGGTCGAAGGAGCCGGCCGTGGCCACGAGGGCCGCCGGCGCCGTCACGGTAAGCGATGCCTCCTGGCTCTTGCCGATGATCTTCTCGTTTCGGGCCTCTTCCAGCGCCTTGGTGACCACCTCGCGGACGGCCATCATCTCCTCCATGGTCGCCACTTGCGCGCCGGCGTCGGCGGGAAGGGAGGGCACGAAGTCGCGCGCGCACGGCCAACCGGCCAGCTGCACCGAGGCCTCGCGGCCCTCGATGTCCCTGAAGGCCGGCGGGTAGCACTCCCACACCTCGTCGGTGGTGAACGACAGGATGGGTGCCATGACGCGCACGAGCACCTCCAAGATGTTCATGAGCACGGTCTGCACGGCCCGGCGTCGCGGCGAAGCCGGCGCCTCAGCGTACAGGCGATCCTTGGTGACGTCCATGTACACGGCGGAGATGTCGTTCACATAATCGTACAGGGCCCGGTAGACGCTGTTGAAGCGGTAGGACTCGTAAGCGGCCTCCACGTCGGCGAGCAGCTGCGAGAGACGCACCATCGCCCACTGGTCGAGCGGCTCCAGCGCATCCCAGTCCCCCACGAAGTCGTCCGGCGTGAAGTCGTTCAAGTTGCCGAGCAGGAAGCGGAAGGTATTGCGGAAGCGACGGTAGGCGTCGGAGACCTGCTTCAGGATGTTCTCGGAGATGGACACGTCCTGGGAGTAATCGCAGGAGGACACCCAGAGGCGCAGCACATCGGCGCCGAACTTGTTGCACATCTCCTCCGGATCGATGCCGTTGCCGAGCGACTTCGACATCTTGCGACCTTCTTCGTCCACGGTGAACCCGCAGTGCATGACCGACCTGTACGGCGGCACTCCGTAGGCGCCGATGGAGGTGAGCAGCGACGACTGGAACCAGCCGCGGTGCTGGTCGGAGCCCTCCAGGTACATATCGGCCGGGAAGGTGAGCCCGTCGGCCTCGGCACGGTGGCGGCAGACGCTCGTGTGCGAGACGCCGGACTCCCACCACACGTCCAGGATGTCCTTCTCGGGGATAAGCTCGGTACCCCCGCACACCTCGCACTTGGTGCCGCGCGGCAGATAATCGCTTGGCGCCTCGGTGAACCAGGCGTCGGCGCCCTTGGTGTTGAACAGCTCGATCACCGCGTCGAAGGTCTCAGCCGTGGCCACCGTGTTGCCGCACTTGGCGCACTTGAACACGGGAATGGGCACGCCCCAGCTTCGCTGGCGGGAGATGCACCAGTCGGGGCGGTCGGCCACCATGGCGCCGATGCGGTTCTTGGCCCAGGCGGGAATCCACTCCACTTCCGAGTTGATGGCGCGCAGGGCGTCCTCGCGCAGGGCGTTCTTGTCCATGGAGACGAACCACTGGTCCGTGGCGCGGAAGATGACCGGCTCGTGGCAGCGCCAGCAGTGCGGGTAGGAGTGGTTGATCTTCTTCTCGGCCACGAGCGTCCCCTGCTCGCGCAGCCAGTCGATGATGACGGGATTGGCCTCGTCGGTGGAAAGGCCGGCAAACTGCCCCGCCTCGCCGGTGAACACGCCGTTGTCGTCCACGGGCATGAGCATGGGAATGTCGAACTCGAGCGCGACGAGGTAGTCGTCCTGGCCGTGGCCGGGGGCCGTGTGCACGGCGCCGGTGCCCGTATCCAAGGTGACATGATCGCCGTAGATGACCGTGCCCTTGATGTCGCGGCGCACGGGAGCCGTGTAGGTGAGGCCGAACAGCTGCTTGCCCGTCAGCGTCACCGGCTCGCCGTCGGCACCGCGGACGAAGTCGTAGTCCTCCCAGCCGGCCACCTCGGCCACCGTTTCCACGAGCTCCTTGGCCATGATGAGGTTGTCGCCGCCGACGGTGACCATGACGTAATCGGCGTCGGGCGCCAACGACACCGCCGTGTTCGCAGGAAGCGTCCAGGGGGTCGTCGTCCAGATGAGCAGATAGGCGGCGCCTTCGGCTCCGGAGGCCTCGAACACGCCGGGCATCGCATCCAGCTTGAACTTCACGTAGATGGAGGGCGACACCTCGTCGCCGTACTCAATCTCCGCCTCGGCGAGCGCCGTGTGGCAGTGGGTGCACCAATGGATGGGCTTGCGGCCGCGGTAGACCGAGCCCTTCAGGTACAGATCCTTGAAGATCTCCACGTTGCCGGCCTCGTAGTTCGGTATGAACGTGAGGTAGGGATGCTCCCAGTCGGCGTTCACGCCAAGCCGCTTGAAGCCGTTCCTCTGGATATCGACGTACTTCTCCGCCCACTCGCGGCAGCGCTGGCGCAGCTCTACCTGGGAGATCTCGGCCATCTTCTCGGGCCCGAGCGTCACTTCCACCATATGCTCGATGGGCTGTCCGTGGCAGTCCCAACCGGGGATGTAGGGGGTGAAGTACCCGCGCTGGGCGTGGCTTTTAACGACGAAGTCCTTGAGGATCTTGTTGAAGGCGTGACCGATGTGAATGGGGCCGTTGGCATAAGGAGGGCCGTCGTGCAGCACGAAGGGCTTGCCGTCGGCGTTCTTCTCCAGCACACGGCGGTAGATGTCCATTTCCTGCCACTGGGCGAGCCGCTCGGGCTCGCGGGCCGGCAGGTTCCCCCGCATGGGGAAATCGGTCTCGGGCAGGTTCATGGTGTCCTTGTAGCTGTTCGACACAGTTCGTCCCTCTTCCACGTCTCGGGTTCCTCTATATCACGGCCGTCGAAGTGCGACGGCGGCGCCTGTGAGCGTATCTTGCAAAGTATACGGCAAGGGGGCGCGACGCGGGCAATGGTTACAACTTTTTCTCAGGAAAGGCTTCATTAGCCGCAGCAGGTGCAATGGTCCCGATTTGCGCTAGAATATCGGATGCGCAGCAGCGTGCCGCAAAATGCAGCCCCCTACCCGATAAGGAGCCCTCCATGGCCTTCGCCATCGTCACCGATTCCTCCTCCAATCTCACTGAGGAGGTTATCGACCAGTTCGACCTGCATATCCTTCCGCTCACGTTCATGGTGGATGGCGAGGAGCATCACAGTTACCTCAAGGGGCAGAAGACCGATCTTAAGCAGTTCTACACCATGATGCGCGAGGGCAAGGTCATCACGACGTCGCTGCCGAATCTGAAGGACTCCCGCGAGCTGCTGGAGGGGCTTCTTGCCTCGGGCCAGGATGTGCTCTACATCGGGTTCTCCAGCGGGCTTTCCGGCACCTACCAGGCCATCGACCTTCTGCTGGCCGAGCTGGCCGACGCCTACCCGGACCGCACGGTGCTCGCGGTGGACACCCTGGCCGCCTCCATGGGCGAAGGGCTGCTCGTCTGGTACGCCGCCAAGATGCGCGAGGAGGGTGCGCCCATCACCGAGGTTCGCGACTGGCTGGAGGCCAACAAGCTGCATCTGGCCCACTGGTTCACCGTGGACGACCTCATGTTCCTGTTCCGCGGCGGCCGCGTCTCCCGCACGAGCGCCTGGGCCGGCACCCTTCTGAACATCAAGCCGGTCATGCACGTGGACGACGAGGGCCACCTCATTCCGCTGGAGAAGGTGCGCGGGCGCAAAAAGTCGCTGAAGGCGCTGGTCGATCATATGGCGCAGACGGCCACCTCTCCCGTGGCGGATCAGACCGTGTTCATCAGCCACGGCGACTGCATCGAGGACGCCGAGTACGTGGCCGACCTCGTGAGAGAGCGCTTCGGCGTCACCGACATCCTCATCAACTACGTGGATCCGGTCATCGGCGCCCATTCCGGCCCCGGCACCATGGCCCTGTTCTTCCTGGCCAGTGAACGATAACGACGCTTACCTGCCGCCATGGGAGGGCCCGGCCATCCTGCTGGTAGATCTGGACGCCTTCTTCGCCTCCGTCGAGCAGCTGGACCAC
>OGRO01003436.1_pt1 | contig 11335 bp, 10 predicted proteins | sample 1553451 | NCBI WGS metagenome assembly OGRO01 (sample SAMEA2580021, study PRJEB22360) | human gut metagenome
AGTAGCCATGTCCACAAAAACATGGAAAAAGAAATATCTGCCAAGGGGTGCAGGTTTGAGCACCATACATTTCTACATCATTCTCAAACGTTATGCTCATTTTTCCTTTATTGCATAAGTTTGAGCACCATACATTTCTACATCATTCTCAAACTTAGACATTGAGTTGACCATATCATAAATTGTTTGAGCACCATACATTTCTACATCATTCTCAAACTTGCAAAGCATAACCATTATAAGTAACCGAGTTTGAGCACCATACATTTCTACATCATTCTCAAACATACATAAAAGTAATATTGTCAAGTGATTTGTTTGAGCACCATACATTTCTACATCATTCTCAAACTTTGTTCCTATGCAGACCCACATCTCAGATGTTTGAGCACCATACATTTCTACATCATTCTCAAACTCTTTGAGAAGCCAGTACCGCTATACAGACGTTTGAGCACCATACATTTCTACATCATTCTCAAACAAAGTCACCCAAGAGGAAGTAAGCTCCACTGTTTGAGCACCATACATTTCTACATCATTCTCAAACGAACTTGTGAGGGTGGCAATCCCCCCTTCAGTTTGAGCACCATACATTTCTACATCATTCTCAAACTGTCCATGCTGACCTCACTCTCTCGGTGGTGTTTGAGCACCATACATTTCTACATCATTCTCAAACAGCATTTTCTGAACCCTCTCAAATAGATCCCGTTTGAGCACCATACATTTCTACATCATTCTCAAACAGAGCCGATTAAGTGCCATTCCGGCAGAGGGTTTGAGCACCATACATTTCTACATCATTCTCAAACAATCGTTTGCACGGTCAATTCGTTATAGGTGTTTGAGCACCATACATTTCTACATCATTCTCAAACGGTATAACGATAGACAACAAAAATAGTATAGTTTGAGCACCATACATTTCTACATCATTCTCAAACCTCAAATTAGAAAATGAAATGCCATCACTAACATAAAATGTATCTCTGCTGTGCTCAAACACACTTATCTAAATAATAGTATAACGAGATCTTTCTCTTTTTTCAATAGATTTCACAGTTATCCTTATCAATAATATACCACTTCTCACCATCTATTCTACTGTCAATATAATGTTCCATTAATAAAACATTCCATTCTCGACAGCACACTTCTGAATACAATAATTTCATTTCTTCAGCAGAAAAGTATTGTCTTAAATTCCAGAATATTAATAATTTTGGCTTTATCAATTCCTGGAGCAATATACAATATTGCAATAACCGCTCCAAGTCCGTTTCATATTCAGTAACTAATTGAATACCCATAGCTTTCGCCAAACTCGAATAATCAAGTTCCTCATTGATACTGAACTCAAACGAATACTCCACCTCTAGATTACCAAAGAATGTTTGGATATGTGTGTTTAGCTCCTGCCCCTCTCTCCAATGCATTTCGTTCACTGCTTTTTCTGCAAAAGATTTCAAAAAGGCAGTAACCAGCTTTCTTTGATTAACATCTAGCTGCAATGGATTAAATATCATTTCCATGACTTTGCTGATTTTTAATTCTTTATCACCTTCCGACAATACCCAGTTACCGCTATCACCACTTTGCTGAAATATTAATTCCTTTTGAATCTCCCGCCATCTTACCGGCGATTCTACAACACACACTGGTATCAGAGAATCAGCCTTTCCAAATTCTATATCGAAATGAACATCCGGATGTGTTAATTTCAAACATCCCCCTCCCCTCTTTTACCGTGATTACAGTATAATTAACCGTTCATCACTCTGAATCACTTCACTTGTAACTTCCCCGACCAAAAGTTCCATTCGACCATACTGTTTTTCGGTAATCGTCAACATTTGCACCAACCCTTCAGGAGGTTTGTTTTTGCGAACATTATCTTCAATCCTTTGAGCTATGCTGGTATTTAATGCTAACTTGCTATAGATTGACTCCTGCTGCATGACAAACCCACTCTTCAGCAAATATTTCCGAAATCTCGTATATTCTCGTCGCTGCGCACTTGATAGTACAGGAAGGTCGAACATTACTATCACTCTCATGTACCTATAACTCATAAGAATAAAAGGAAAGCTGCGCAATGTCCGACTCATTCAAAGCATCGAATACACTCTTAACATATTGCTTGATCGCATTTAGGATGACAAAATGTTTGCCTTCCATTATTACTTCTTCATTTAGCAAAGCAACTAATTTCATTTTTTGTTCATGCTCAAATTCTATTGGTTTCATTTCACATACCTTTCGATCGACAAGCACACGATACGGCTCCATTAGATCTGAACCCAAATTAAATTGGTTAAACATATTATCATGGAATAACCCCAGCTGCGTAATGTATCCATTCATTACAATTTCACGATTAATTGCAGAAAGCATCAGTGAATATCCATAATTCAATGCTGCGTTAATCGGGCAATCTTGACTCCGTGAGAAATCCATGCCAAACAATGCGTTAAAATATACTTTTGCAGCATGACCTTCACGATTAGTGGCATCATTCCATTGTATCTGTTGAACATAGTCTCTCAGCAGCGCAGCTTCCGTATTCTTCCCCCTTTCCAGCAAGAATTCCGCCTGCTTATTTATTTTCTCACGAACAATTTCCGTCCACACGGCTTCCTTCACAGACTGTGGCCACGTAATTTGTGTACGGATTTTATTGCTTGTATCATGTGAGCCATAATACGAAATCAACTCCGAGGATGGATTTCGCTTATGGTCACAAAATATCACTTTCACCTTCTGTCTCGTTAATTCCGCCAACAATCCAACTGTCAGCGATACAGAAGTAGCTTCCACAAGCAGAAGTGCTATTTCTGAAATATGTATCTTCTGCGTTTTCATCTCACTTCGTACCACTAAATATTGCAATTGCAAATCCAACTTTGCCGTGTTATGCACGACAACAATCCGCCAACTCATATCGTTTTTAGATCAATCACTTGTTCATAGAAACCTGTAATTGATTGGTTGATGATTTTTATATCTTCTAATTTTGATATATCATTATTAAGCACCAATATTCCCGCCTTCCCCGGTCCATCTATTAATTGCAAATTTGCAGCTTGACTGGCACATTGAAATAAATGTAGAATTTCCATTAATATCAGACATTTCTGCTCATTGCTCATAGATTGAAAAATCTCTTTTCCTTTTTCTATCTTTTCTATTTGCGCTGACAGCCTATGCCCATACAAGCTATTTCTTAGCTTATGCAGAAATTCATCATAGAGCTCTTCCAAGACTTCTTGTGTCACTTCACTTTTTTCGGATAGGACAGCCTCTTTATTCTCTTTATAGTCGGCACAATATTTGCCTATCTTCTTTACTATCAACTGCAACTCTTCGCTCAAAACCAGTTGATTTGCTCCCTTAAATAATAATTGCTTTCCTGTTCTTCCCGACAAATGCATCTTAAACCCATCCACGTCAAATAGCGTATTAATCTTTATCTTAAGTATTCGCACGTCTGGATTCACAAGACCGAGTTCCTCCTCGCAATATCGTCTACGAAGCTCCACAGATTCCTCTAAGCTTTTCGCCAAATATACCGGCACGAACTCAATCGTTCTCTTTCTCTCTCCCTTCTTACCATCGGATTCCACCAGCATAAAATAAGCACCACTCGCCTTATTATACGCTCCATATTTCTCAATCGACTGGAGTCTCTCATCGGCACCTCCCTTGATCGGTATCTGTCCTTTCCCTTTCTTCAAAATATTTTGATCAAAAAGCCCTCCTTTCACTTCGTATGCTCTTCTGGTGAATAAAACATTATTCTTTCGCATCCATTTCTTCACAGTACATATTGTCCCGTTATCTCCAGGAATCCATGCTGTTTCATTTCCACGTTTTACCGTTTCATTCTCAAACATTTTCTTTAAGTTGTATGTACGTCCCGGATTGTTGCGCACAAACCAAGCCGCATCCTTTGTAAATTTTACATAGTATGTGTTGCCGACAACAATATTCAAATAGGCATCTTTGGCATGATGGAAATCATTCACCTCACGCACTTTGATCATGTCAAATTTATGCCGGAATTCACTAACTGCACGAGCTTTTGCATAAACGATTTCGGCATCAGGATATGCCTCTTCCAATAAATGCGCAACTGCTTTGGTACTCTGACGTGTCTCCACTAATTGTCTGGCAATAAAACCAGCCAACTCATCTTCACCAAATGGCTCTGTTCTTGTCAATCTCTTATATTTTTCTTTAGAGATCAATCCCTTTTTCAACAGCGTGCTCCATAATGCTTTTCCTGCTTTTCGGTATTCCTCAGAGACCGGGAATGTATCTGTCTTTTTGCTATTTAAATCTCTTTTGACCAATACGCGGTTGTCTATACTATCGTCCATAACCTTCGATTGTGGATATATATGATCAATATCATATCGGTTTGTGAATAACTCATCCAAATCAATGGCATCTCCGGAATACATACATCTTCCCATCTGCGAATAATATAAGAAAAGTTTGTCACTGCGCAATGCATTGTCAGACTCCTTATTTGCCAGACGGTCGTATAATTCCGGTGCTTCCTTTTTGCAGGCTTTGTAAAGATCCAACAACTGGTTTCTTCTAGAAACTTTTCTCACGCCTTTTTCACCGGGCTCTCTTGCAACCTCGACAAAAATGCGTTTTGGTGCACCACCCATTATATTTGTAATTTCCCTTACAATTTTTATAGTTTGCCAAATTGGGCGCTTTACTGCAGGAGACACATAAAGCTCTTCAATGTCTTGATATTCTATCTCTCCTTTTTTCATCTGTCCGGCATTCCATTGCTCAATCTGCTTTGTATAATCGTATTTTCCACTTAAAAGTTTCATTAAGTTCTCATTCGTTTCCCAAAGCGCAGTGATGATATTCATTACTTCACCAGTCTCTTTATTGACTGATTCAATATTTTCCAAAAAGGTGCGCGACAATCTGCCCCACCCTGCATATTTTTTGTTGGCAAGCTGAGCAATCTGTTTGTCAGACAACATCGGATATTTTCTATGAATACGCTGTTTCAACATCTTTTGAGAATCTGCAAATAGCGTAATATCTCTGACGATATCCTCCTGTTCACTTTCCGAAAGGACCCCCGTTCCAACGATCTGCTTAAAATCATGATACGCTTTCAACGAACTCTTAAAATTCTGATCAAATCCGGATAGTTCTTGTTCTTTAGAAATTACGCCGTTGATTCTAAGGTAATCCTTGACCTTTTTCCCTGTTACACGTTGGTATTTCTTGAAAACATTATTATAAATATCCTGCTTAAGTTCCGGAGCTATCAGTTCCCCATCAATGCGCAGATTATTTAGCTCGTTCAATACATTGAATTTCGCATACAACAATGATTCCTTCGGCAAAACATCCTCTCCGATCAGATACGTGCATTTATTCGTCATGCGTTCAATAAATTTCGTTGCACTTTCTTCCTCGTCAATCATTTCTGAAAAATTCCATGGATAAATTTTGCCTTCCTTTTTACGTACAGACCAGCTATGACCACCTTTATCTTGATGCGCCGTGTTCAAAGGTCCTACGTAGTACGGAATGCGGAAGCGGAATATCTTTTGTATTTTTTCCACTGGTGTATAACCATCTTGATCTTTCTCCAACAAAAACGGATAGAATTTCTGTGCGTTGTCCAATATTGCATTCAATTCATTCTCATGCAATTGATAAGGAATAACTCCATTATCGCGAATCATTTGTTTAGGAAATAATGTTCCAAGATCCATCTCTGCTTTTAACTCATCGATTATCTCTTGCCCCATTTCATCCACAGACAGACGATCCAGCTGCTTTTTTAAGAATTTATAAAAATCTTCCTGTGAACATTTTTTCTCAATCGGCTGTTTTTTTCCATTTTTCTTTGCCATGCCAATATAAGCACTATAATTTGCCTCATTTTTCTCAGACACACCAAAAACAGCCTCGTAAACTTCTTTATCCATCCGAAGAAGCTGCTTCACTTTCCGCAGATCATCACGGTGTTTCTCATAGGTTTTAACTTTTGCTTCCGACAAAAAGCGCGCATCCCCCAGTATATCATGCAATACCGTCCAATCATACACACCCTTTGCTGCTGCTATAAGCAAAAATCGATCCGCCAATACAGACTCTATTTCTACCTCTTTTTCTTCATAACCATTATCAGAAAAGCATATTTTCGAGATTTCTTCTTTATCCAACTCCGGATCAGCAAAAATATCACTTAGCTTTACGGTGCAACCCGTAATTAAAGCTGCTATCGCTTTCTCCTGTTTTTGCTTCTGCTTATCTGTTCCTACTATGAGCTTGCTGACCTGCGTCTTTTTATCTGATTTTGTGCATTGAGCATCACTCATAATGTGTTCCAATTGAGTCAACACTTCTTCTTGCGTCAAAGATTTCAGATCAATCTCTTGTTCTTCAGCCTGCTGCACTAATGCCTCAATCGCTGTTGAAAATTCTTTTACTTCTGATAATTTCTTGCCCTCAAACAGAAAATGTCCTCTATGCTTAATAATGTGATGCAATGCCAAATAAAGCAATCGAATATCGGGCTTATCTGTTGTATTCGTTGCCAACGCATAGCGCAAGTGAAAAATTGTCGGATATTTCTTATAATAGTCTTTATCTGTAAATCCATCATCTGCAAACAGTGCATACGGCAGCTCCGGCATGTTTCCATTGATGTCTTTCTTATCCTCATGCCAATACTTACTCTCTTTCATCCGCTGATAGAATCCCATGTCTTTCTTGCTAATCTCTTCCGCAAAGATTTCCTGCAATAAATGTAATCGATTTTTACGGCGCTCTGTTCTTCTTCGGGACGTTCGAAAGATTCTTCTTTCTTCGGCTGTCTTAGCAGACTCAAACAGGCGAATTCCCCATAATGCCTTACCATGACGTTTGATAATATTGTACGCTGAATCCGTCACTGCCCATCCTACAGAACCGGTTCCCATATCCAATCCAATATAGTACTCTTCAAATTTTTTCATAAAATCCTCCTTTTTCTCTTGACATGTCGTAGTTTATGCTTTATTATTGATGTCAGTTAAGTACCATACGTATTAACTACATCATAAGTTCAAATAAAAATTTATTCAAATCGCCTTTGGGCATCACAGTGTGTGATTTAATTGAACTTTAGGAACTCGCCTCGGCGAGTTTTTTTGTTGCTTGTTCATACCAGATCATCTCCTCCCCATCACTTCAATCTAAGAATCAGCACTTGTTATCCTTCATAGCCAATTCCATTTCCAGATCATCCGCAAAATATTGTCTCCTCATTCTTTGAATTTCCTTTTGTAGTTCACTGACAACTTCCTGCGGTGCAGTAATCTTAACCCCTTCTCCTAATCCTAACACCCATCCAAAAAAATTATTACTGACAACCACTTCAACTTTTGCTTGAAAGTGATCCTCATCCACCGGGCGAATTTTAACGTCTCTTCCAAATCTATCTACGATCACACCTATAAACCCATTTTGACAAAGCAGCGTGACCGATTCCTCTTTTCCCGAAAACATTCCAAAATGCTTCTCTGCGTAGTTTGCTATATTTCCCTGTGGAAATAACTTTTGACCTTTTCTTTTGCATTTCATCGGTTGAATACGTAACATCTTGTCGACTCGAAAATGCTTGACAAGCTCAGCCTTTGCGTCATATCCTACCATATAATAATTCTCATTATCCCAAATCAGCCCCCACGGAGATATTATGTATCTCTCTCCTTCGTGTCTTGGCTCCATCTCCTTTTTCAAATTCCACTGAAAATATTGAAATGAAATCATTACGTCTGCTGTAATTGCATTATGTATTTCATCTACATTATAGTAGATACTTTCGTTCATGGTTTTTATCCGACCGTGAACATATACCTGTTGATTTAACTGTTTCGCTTCGTATTGACTAACGTAACGTTCCAGTTTTTCTATAAGCTGGCTGGATTTCTTCTCTGTGATAAATTTAGAAGACTGTACTGCGTCTACCAAAAGTTTCAATTCTGCCAATTCCAAATTTCGATTTCCTACACAATAATATACATATCGTCCTATGTGCTTTTTTTCAATATCAATTCCAAACAATTGCAGAGCTTCTAAATCAGAATATATACTCTTTCTCTCTGCCGCAATGTCATACTTGGCCAACTCATTGATAATCTGCTCTACCTGTAAACCATGTTCATCATCCGTCAGTCGAAGCATAATCTTTGCTAAATACAACAATTTTAGCCTTTGATTCGGTCGTTTTGCCATTTACCCTCCCATCTCTTATACGCATACCTATCGTAGATTTCTTGGTACAAAATTTAACATTACTTGTCTTAGTGTGGATTCTCTACACATTCTTTTATGACATGCCACTATTATAGCACATTTATTGTCCCATAAAACGTACTAAATCGTATTTTTCAATAATTTAAGTTCTTTTTTGGATCGGTGATTTTTGATTTTGTATCCACAATTCGGACATTTTCTTACGGTATCCGAAATTTCCCGGTTGCATTCCGGGCAACTAATTAGTGCCCTTTGCTTTTCATCCTTTCTTTTATCGTAATAGATAACATAACATTTTCTATTTTACGAAATCCTCTCATATGCAGTGCACCACCCCGCCCACCTTTTGACTTTCTCCCCCAAACTTTGTATAGTATATATGTTGTGCCATCGGGCACACGTTACATTATACGACTGCAAGGCATCAGCTTTTGATATACGCCCGGTTTCTTTAGAACAGGGGGATGGTCGCTGGTCTTTTGCAGCAAAGCAAACATTGGAGGGTACCTATGAAATCTTTTGGTAGTGAGGGGATTTTATTCCCTGTATATTTTATTATGCTGGCTTTGGCCGTATATCTGAACGTGTTTACGGGTTCGGGTCTTGATATCGCCAACATTATCATTAATATTGGAATGTTTTTAATTGTCGGCGGGATTATTTTGTATTCTACGACACATTGTTTCATGCCTGCTAATCGGATGATGGCTAGCCTGCATCTTGCGGCACGCAACTTTCAGACTGACTTCAAACGCAAAGGCGATTATTTGTGGGATGATTATAAAGATAATCCAAAGCTCTTTGGTAACAAATTGGCAGATACACGTTTTCGTGAATATTGCGAGGAGCGCAGAAGATTAACGATGTTAGAGCGAAGTGCCCAATGCGATATTGATGATTATCTGAATGAATATTACATTGACAGCGTAATGAAATGTGGATTGATCAGCATTGTTCCCGGCGTAATGACCGGTCTTGGTATTTTGGGTACTTTTATCGGTCTGTCGTTTGGTCTTCAGAATTTTAATACCGGCAGTGCGTCCGCAATTACGGACAGCATTCCGCAGTTGATGAATGGTATCAAGATCGCGTTCCACACATCTATTTATGGTATGGTATTTTCTTTGGTATTTAACTTTGTTTACAAGAAAAACTTAGAAGATGCTTATAATGCCATGGACGATTTTTTGGACAGTTACCATAAATATGTCGCACCCCGTGCACAAAATAATGCGGCAAATATTTTCTTGGATTATCAAGCTTTGCAAATGATGCAGACAGAGAAGATGATGGAGAAATTTAGTGATGAAGTAGCTGATAAGATTGCTCGGGCACTCAGACAGTAACACCACTCGGTTCCGCGTACAGAAAAGAGGTTTATTATGCGCAGAAAAAAGAAAAGACATTTGGAGGAAACCAGTTATTGGCTTTCCTATTCCGATATGATGGCTGCTCTTTTGTTGATCTTTGTGTTGATCATTTCGTTTACAATGCTGCAATCGCAAAGACGTTACGAACAAAAACAAGAGGAATTAAAGCAGCAGCAGGCTTTGGTTCAAAGCCAACAGGAACAACTGCAGGAGCAACAGGAACAGTTAGACAAATTGATCGGTATTCGAACGGAACTGATCGAGGCTCTCAAGAAAGAGTTTGACGGTACGGATCTCAGTGTGAAAGTCGATGAAAAGACCGGATCCATCGCGCTTGACTCAAGCATTTTGTTTGATTCCGGACAATTTGCGTTGAAAGCGTCGGGTGAGGAATTGCTGCAAAAGTTTTTACCAAAGTATATTGGCGTATTAACAGACAAGCAATTTAATGATTATATCTCAGAGATTATTATTGAAGGACATACAGATACACAGGGAGATTATTTATATAATCTGGAGCTGTCCCAAAAAAGGGCCTTGTCTGTCGCAACTTTCTGCTTGGATGAAAACAAGAAAGTGCTGTCGACTGCCAAGATCACGAAACTACGCAAAATTGTGACGGCAAACGGCAAGTCCTTTAGCAATCCTATATTGGATAAGGATGGCAAAGAAGATCAAAATGCATCTCGTCGCGTGGAATTTCTTTTCCGCCTGAAAGATGATGAAATGATAAATGATATCAGTGACATTTTGAATAATTGATATTAGTGACATTTTGAGCAAAAGATATCAGCGACATTTTGAGCAAAAGATATCAGTGACGTTTTGAATAATTGATATCAGCGACATTTTGAGCAAAAGATATCAGTGACATTTTGAACAAAAGATATCAGCGACATTTTGAATAATTGATATCAGTGACAGGAGGAAAACATGGAAATTCATCCGATTGCCCGGATACACTCTGATTTTCCGGGAAAGTTTGGCATTCCACGACAGAGCGGTCTGGTTCCGGAGTTACGCAGCCGTATCATATTTGAACCGGAATACCGCAATCGCGATGCGATCCGCGGCTTGGAAGATTTTTCTCATTTATGGCTGATCTGGGAATTTTCAGAAACAATGCGTGGGGAATGGTCACCTACCGTTCGTCCGCCCAAACTTGGCGGCAATAAGCGCATGGGAGTATTTGCAACGAGATCTCCATTTCGACCAAATTCACTGGCGCTTTCCTGTGTAGAATTACAGGACATTATTTTTTCAAAAGAAGATGGACCAATCCTGGAAATAACGGGTGCCGATCTCATGGACCGCACCCCGATCTATGATATAAAACCATATCTTCCGTATGCCGACTGTAAACCGCTGGCTACGGGTGGTTTTACAGACAGCGTAGAAGTTCATTTGCTGCGCGTAATACTTCCGGACAATGCGGGCCAAGTATTGCCTGCCGAAAAGCTTCTTTCTCTGGAAAAAGTGCTGGCACAAGATCCTCGCCCTTCTTACCAAAACGATCCGGAACGCATCTATGCATTCGAGTTCGCTGGCGTTACTGTCCGCTTTTTCGTACAGAATGACATTCTCACCGTAGTATCTATGAGTTAGCTGCCTATATACGCCAACTTCCCATACCTCAAATCCTCCACAACCACATATTGCTTATTATGTCAAAG
>OGRO01003449.1_pt1 | contig 11305 bp, 13 predicted proteins | sample 1553451 | NCBI WGS metagenome assembly OGRO01 (sample SAMEA2580021, study PRJEB22360) | human gut metagenome
TCATATATATTTCAATAATGTTCAATTTTCTATTGACACATTATAGTTGGTCTCATTATTTGCTTTAATTATATCATTTATTTTAATAAATTAATATATGTCTATATCATCTTCTAAAAGAAAATAATCACTAGTATTATCTTTATCATCTTAATCTTTTTCTCTTTTAAATAGCCATAAGCGATATTAAACGTATTTCTACTATTACAAAATGGACAAGTTACTTTTCCCATGTTTTCTCCATTTCTAGCAAGTTCTTTACTAAAATGCTTTCATTCTCCCTATATGTGTTACATCGGAATCATCATGGGAGAATTCTTGGTATCAAAAGAAGGTATCGGTTACTTAATCATGTATGGTTCCCAAGTATTTAATCTAGATCTTGTTATGTCTGGTGTCATCATTTTAGGAGTTGTCGCAACTGTTATGTATTACGCAGTCAATTTTGTTGAAAAAAAATTATTAAAAAACAAATACTAAAAACGTTAGGTATTTCTAACGTTTTTTATATGGAATAAATAAATGGTTAATCATTCTGTCTATTCTAATAAAGATTTAGTTTTACAGTTGTCACATAAAGGACATTTTGTACAATTATGTTTATTACAGTACTTATTTCCAATTTCCCACAAATATTTATCAACATTGCTGGGGTTGATTTTTAATTTATTGCTGACATTTATATATGCAGTTGATAATTCTACTATTTGTTTTGTTGTTAATGCTTTATCTTTGATAATACCATTTAAGTAACTAATTTCTATATCATGCCTATCTAATGGTATAGCTTGTATGCCATCATTTAAAACACAGATATTAGATTCATAAATTAGCCTTAATAATAATCCTCCTGTCTTTTGTCCATAACTTTTAGAAGTATTTATAAAATTATTTAAATCATTAAAGGAATTAAATGTTTTAATTTTATTTAATAAATTTTCATATTGATTTAAAAATACTGACAATTTTAACCACTTATTAACTGCGACATTAGGATACCTAGGATGAATATGATCTTTAATAATATTAAATAACGTTTCTTTATCATCATTAAAGTTCTTTACAACATACTGTGGATTAAATATATAGGGAAAGTTATGATAAGTATTGATTAGATTATTATGATATATTTTTGATCTCATACCATAATCTAATAAGCACGAATAAAATATATATAATAACCATTCATTAGATTTATATTTTATTTCTTTAGGAAATTCTACATTAGCAATTGTATCTGTATTTTCCTTTGAAAAATGTTCATTTAATATTTTTATAGTTTTGAATAAATTTTCTTCATTTATATACATGATTTTACCTCAATGATTCATTATTTCATCATTTCCCAACTTTTAAAATATACACAGTCTAAGTTATCATTAAATTTAATTTCATATATTCCATCAAATTCCTGATTATTTTGTTTCAGAGTCCATTCTGCTATTACTGTGTTTTTATCTATTGCTAATAATTTAATATTAATACTTTCTATATCTTCATCTTTTATGTGTTGCCATTCTTGGTTAATTTCTTGGATTGTTGTATATGGTTTCATAAACGGTGTTTCTTGATAAAATGTTGTTTTAGTAAATAATGATACTGCACTATCTATATCTTTGTTAATCCAATAATCTTTTAACTTATTTAACCACTTTACTGCATATTCTCTATTCATGATTATTTTCCTTTCATTACTTTAACTTTATATAATATTTTAGATTTTAAATATTCATCTTCATCTCTAGTCATTGAAGTTTCCTCTGCCTCAACTGAACCAATGATTCCAAAGTACCTATTAACGTCTTCTAAATCAAAAAATCTTTTTGTATAATCTCCTTCAAAGTAAAAATTTTTCTCTAGTTCTTCACCAACACCTACTCCGAAATTAAAATCATTAACAGAAGCAACTCGTGCTAACAATATTCCATCCGTTTTTAATATTCTTTTTATTTCATTCATGATATGTATAGTATCTTGATTATTAAAATACTGTAAAGATAAATCTGCTATAATTAAAGAATATGTATCATTATCAATTGGAAACTTCTCTAACATATTTAAATACATTGTTTTACTATTAGGAATATTATCTTCAACGCTCTTTAAAGCTTCTTTAGAAAAGTCACAAGATAAAACACTATATCCTCTTTCTATTAAATATAAAGTGTCAGCACCTATACCACAACCAAGATCTAAAATATCATTATCTTTATTTTTCTCTAAAATATCTTTATATTCATCTAACCACAAATCATAAACTGGAATACTAGAACGTTTTTTAGACCAATTATCCCACATTTTAACATAACCATTCGTTGGCATATTAAATCACCTCATTTTTTATTTTTTCAAATATTGGCAAATTACCCTTGTAGCTTTTAGGAGATATCGGGCTTGGATGATATATTGGTAAAATTTTATATCCATCAACTTCATACATTTTTCCTACTACATCTTGAAATTTATTAAACTTAAAATTAAGTAAGTTTCTAGTTGGAAATTCTCCTAAAGTAATGATTAGTTTTGGATTCAACAATTCAAGTTGTTTTAGCATAATGTTTTTACAGTTCTTAGAACACGCTTTTAAATTTTTTCGTTCTAAAGGATAACATTTTACTGATTCTAAAAAGGTTGTTTCAAATATATCTCTATCTATAATATCAAAAAGTTTTTGCAAAATAACACCACTTGGCAAGATTTTTCCATTTACGTCAGTCCATAATTTATGACTTTTTCTCCAACCATTATTAGCTGGTGCTTCTCCTATAAGTACAATATCATTATTTTTTCCTAAATAAACAGTTCTATCATTAGGAAACTTTTCTACTAAATCGTTACATAAACTACATTTATATACATCATAATCTATTAATAGTAAAGCAAGTTTATTTTTTAATTTTTCATACCTTACTCTTGTGTTTTCATTATCTACTATATCATTTCTTGATACTAGATTATAATTATCATAGTCAGGTTCATTTTCCCCAAATTGTTCTTTTGTCAAATCAATGATTTTATCATCTATAATGTTAAAGTAATGACTAATTCCTTGTACATTACATTTTGCAATCTTTTCACCAAAGTAATCATTTACAATCAAAGAGGTAACAGCACAATGACCTAATGTTTTATTTTCTATAGTCCATTCATCTTTTAACTTAGGATAACAGGTTTCACTAGAATAACATTCATACAATAAATTGTTAAGTTGTTTTAAAGTCATTTATATCACCTCTCTTGTTACACACTATTATAACATTTCTCAATAAGATTTTAAATACTGGTTCTTTCATAGTCATTTATAAAACATTTCAAAATCATCATTATTTTTTTCTTTATCTTCTTTATCTATTTGTTCTTTAGTATTTAGTCTATTAGTAATTTGTTTATTAGTACTTTGTTGTGTATTATTTTCTATATGTTGAAAAGCAGGGGCTGTTAGAAATTAATTATTTAATTTCGTAACTGCCCCTTTTTTATATGGAATAACCATTCGTTAAATTTATATTTTATTTCATCGGGAAATTCTTAATTATTTTGTTCCATCGTTCATTCTGCTGTTATTACATTCCCATCTGAAGCAGTTACTCTAATTTTTTGAGTAACTGAATCTTTATTTCATTCACCACTTTTCAATATATTTTGTAAATGGTATGTAATATTATTTTCTGCCACATTGAATAAATCAGCTATTGCTTTTTGAATTCATCAAAGATCTTCGTTGTCATATATAACTTCTATTTGTGCATTTTCATTTATCAGAACTTTCTATTCTTCCTTCACTCGTCATGTTATCTTTCCTTCCTTACAGAATGTCATCCCTCAAAAAAATCACATCCACATAAGGATTCGCTTTATCAATTACTATGAGAAAACATATAGATTCAATGGTATAGAAGCTATTTAACACTTTCCCTACTCAGTATGATACACTAATAGTGGTGATACTATGCAAGATAATATTCAATTTCAAATATCTGATGGATTGGTCATCAAAGGAACAATCATGGGAGATGTAACATCAAAAGATCTCATCATTTTTCTTCATAGTGGTGGATATGATCGCCATGAATTTGTTGTAAAAGAAGTGAAAAAAACACCAGAGGGAAAAGTAGTTACTCACTTTCGAGAACAAGGTAACTATGACTACTTCAGTAATTGTTTAAAAGAAGATGCAGTCCTTCTAGTCATTGATCTACGAAACCATGGGAAAAGTGGAAAAAATATCGATGTTCCAAAAATGAGACAAGCAATTTTAGACATTGTCCCAAATATAGAGGAAACAAAAATCCAATCGATCTTACAATCATTAAAAGAAAATAATAAAACAAAATTAAATACACTGATAGAACAAATTCGCAATTCTTTTTACCCTGCTTTTTTCAAACTCAATATTCCCATTTTTGTGTTCAAGGAATTGCGGACGAAATGGTACCAGCCTCTCTCTACCCAAAATAAAATATTTGAACAAGCAGCCAAATATCACAAACAACACCATTTAAGTGAAGTATATTACATGGAAGTAGAACCCGGAGTACACTGTCTATATGATACAATCTTTCAGGCAAGTGATTCCGCACTACAATTCATTAATTCCCAAATCACAAAAGAAACAGAAAAACAAGTATAAAGAAAATAGGAGAATCAAATTCTCGTATTTTTTTTCTGTTTTTGAATATATATAAAATTGACAGATATCATAAAATAAACTAAACTATAATTAGGAGTAAAAAAGGAGGATGATATCAGTTGTTTTGTGGTGAATGTGGTTTTAAAAACGATGCAGATGCAAGATTCTGTGCCGAATGTGGAAAACCATTAATCAAAGAAAATGAAAAGAAAAAAACTACTCCAAAAAAGAAAACACCAAAAGAAAAAAAGCCTATGAGTAAGAAGAAAAAAATCTCTATCATCATAGGTGTCATTGTTGTTCTTATTCTCATAATACTCTATATTATTGGAAATATCTTAACTGATCCAAAGAGAATCGCAAAAGAATATTTTGAAGCCAATATCAACTATGATGCGGATCAATTATATTCTTATTTAGATATTGAAAAGAGTGAATTTACAACAAAAGCAGTATTTGAGAAAATCATCAATCGTCAAAAAGAAGAAGAGAAAGAGGAACCAGAAATCACAAACTATAAAGTCACAGATACATCGATAAGTGATAGTGGTCTTTCTATGACAGTAACAATTACTTATACAGAAAAAGGAAAAACAGGTGATTCTACTGCCAAAATTCTTCTCACAAAAGACAAGAAAAATAAATATTTCTTCTTTGATAACTGGAAGATTGCTAATGATACATTGGAAACCAAAGAAGACTTCGAACTCACTGTCTTAAAAGACTCAACAATTACACTAGAAGGAATTGAAGTTGATCAAAAATATATCGATCAAGAAAAAAGTACTTCGACAATGGATGTTTATGTACTACCAGCTTTATTTTCTATGTCTTATCAAATGAAAATTGAACTTCCAATTGGAATCACTTTAGAAGATGAATTAGATGTCAATAGTTACTCTAATTCTGAGACCATTCACTTTGATGAAGATCATTTGACAGAGGAAGAGAAAAAAAAGTTGACAGATCAAGCCAAGAAAGATCTATCTACATTTTACCAGGGAATTATCGATCAAAAGGCTTTTGCAGATACCCAATCTCAGTTTGAAGGGGAAGGAATCAACTTAGATGATTTAAAAGAGGAATATGAAGATGCAGAAGAAAAGATTCAATCTTCTCGTTCTATCACACTAAAGAAAATTGATTTTCAAGAAGCAGAGATTCGTAATATGGAATTAGATGAAAATGGATATTTCACGATGTATTTATCTGTTTCCTATGAATATACCATTTCTTATGAAGAAGACGGGGAGACAAAAGAAAGAACAAGTTCTTCTTCTGATGGAATTTATGTTTCTTATAGTTTTGTAGAAGATACGTATCATTTAGTAGATGTAAGTAGTTTGCCAACTTATTTTTCAAGATATTTTTAAGGAGGGATGAATATGGCAAAGTTTTGTACCAAGTGTGGAGCAAAATTAGTAGATGGAGCATGTCCAAATTGTAAAGATGGAAAGGAACAAATGGAAGAAAAGAAAGGAATAACATTTCAACCAGAAGAAATGATTACTACGATCAAAGGAATGTTTACCAAACCAATCGATACTATGAAAGAAGTAATTGAAGGAGAAAATGTAACCCTGTCTTTGATCTTTCTTGGAATCAATGCACTTTTCATTGCTTTGTTCTGTTGTTTAGGATCTAAAGAATTATTTGGAGCATATACTAATCAATATAGTTATTTCATGATAGAAAGAACAGTTGATATCCCATATGCTCGTATCTTCTTTACTTCTTTTGTAACAGTCATTGCCACTTATGTTGTAATCGCTGGTTTATTCTATCTGATTGTGGATAAATTATTCCAAGGAAAAACAACGTTTCAAAAGATGATTGCTTACTTAGGAATTAGTTCTGTGATTGTATCTGCAACTATGATTGTAACAATGATCTTTATGTATGTATCTACACAGCTCATGTTATTATTCTTAATGTGCGGTCTTGTACTTTCTAGTGTTTATATGATACAGGGATTCCGTTATACAACAGAAATCGATAAGAATTATGTTGGATATGTTTATGCACTTGTATATTTGGTTGTTTTCATCATTACAATGTTTATCATACCAAATATTTTCCAATAAAAGATGAGTGTTCTCGTCTTTTTTTATATGAAAAAAGGCATCAGCTGCTAGAATTTGATACCTTTTCATATTTTAATTCTCCGGTTGCTTTGGCATTCAGAGAAAGATCCGCAATCTTTCCTTTTTGATATGCATAGTATGCTGCTGCACCTATCATTGCGGCATTATCTGTACAATATTTCATTGGTGGAATAACCAAATGAATTTGTTCTTTTTGACATTGTTCTTGGAGTTTTTCACGTAGTACTTTGTTTGCTGCAACACCACCAGCTACAATCAAACGATTTACTTGATATTCTTTTAAAGCTTTCATTGTCTTTTTGGTTAAGATTTCAACTACACGATTTTGAAAAGAACAAGCTAAATCTTCTTTTCTGATCTCATGACCACGTTGTTGTTCATTGTGTACTAAGTTGATGACTGCACTTTTTAATCCACTAAAACTAAAGTCATAAGTATCATCATCGAGTGGAATTGGTAAGTCATAAGTATCTTTACCTTGATGAGCAAGTTGATCTACGGCTGGTCCTCCTGGATATGGAAGTCCAATGACACGGGCTACTTTATCATAAGCTTCTCCCACCGCATCATCTAAAGTACCACCAATTTTCTGGAAGGAATAGTCTTCTTTCATGTAGATAAGTTCTGTATGACCACCACTGACAACAAGAGCAAGTAATGGGAATTTCATCTCTTCTACTAAACGATTCGCATAAATATGACCTGCGATATGATGAACGGGAATGAGTGGTTTATGATGGATATATGCCAGTGTTTTGGCTGCTTGTACGCCAATTAATAAAGAACCAATTAAACCGGGTCCATAAGTAACGGCGATGGCATCGATCTCATCCATTGTCATATTTGCTTTTTTTAATGCTTCTTCTAATACGATTGTGATATTTTCTATATGATGTCTACTTGCTACTTCAGGGACAACGCCTCCAAATAATTTATGAATATCGATTTGTGTTAAAACAATTGTCGCTATTTCTTCATGACCATCTTTGATAATAGAGACACTTGTTTCATCACAACTAGATTCAATTGCTAATATATACATTGATTTCAACTTACATCTTCCTTTCCATCAACCATGCATCTTTTGTTTGATAATAATTTTTTCTAATCGCTATTTTTTTGAATTGAAATTTCTCATAAAGGGAAATCGCAATGTCATTATCAATCCGTACTTCTAAAGTAATATTTTCACACTGTTTTTCTTTACATAGGTTCAACATATGATTCATCAGTTTGGTTGCGATTTTTCTTTTTCGATAAGAATCTAAAACAAAGATTTGATTCAATTCCGCGTGTTCATACATGATTGAAAAGTCTATATAACCAACTGCTTGTTGGTCTTCTATCACAAGATAACAAAAACGAAAAGGATTGGAACAGATTGTTTCCAAAGAGTCAGGTCTTTCATGAGAATGATCAAGAAGTTGACGATATTGTGAATCGTTTTCTTTTGTGAGCAGTTCTATTTTCATGTTATTTATTTAAATTTTCCTCTGCTTCTGTTTTCTTTAAATAATTTGGATTGACTTGATGAGGATTGATTCCAACATCGTTTTCGTGGTATTTCAATACGTTACTGAGATTTGGATGAGAAGGAATACAATGATCTAATTGGTCTAATTTCGTATCACAAAGATAAGTATAGCTTCCATCTAACTTCTCTACTTCTTTTTTTAAATCCTCGATAGAAAGATATTGATCATTTAGTACTGTATTTAAATTTTGATCATAAATTCCTGCATAGACACAATTTCTTCTTGCGTCGATCATAGGGATCAGATAATCAGTATCTGTTTTTGTTGATGCCATAACCTGTAATTCAGATACTGGAATGATTTTTTTCTTTAGTGACCAAGCATATGTTTTCGCAATGGTTACACCAATACGAACTCCAGTAAAGGAACCAGGTCCATTGACAACGACAATTTCATCTACTTCTTCTACCTTTTTTTCTGTACTATGAAATAATTGATCAATGAGAGGAAAGATACGAGAAGATAGTTGATGATCGTTCTCTTCTATGATTTCTTTTATGGGTTGATTGTCTTGATAAAGACCTAATATAATATTAGAAGAAGAAGTATCAATCAAAAACTTAATCATAATACCGCCTCACATAATTCTTCATATTTTTGACCATGTGGTTTTAAAATTAAGACACGGGTATTCTCATTTCCTTCTACTAGTTTAAATTTAATATCTAAACGTTCTTCTGGAAGAATATCTTGAATGGTATCTGCCCATTCGATGACTACAACTCCTCCTTTTGTGAAGTATTCTTCAATTCCAGTACCCTCCACATTTCCATTTAAGCGATATACATCCATATGATATAAAGGAAGTTCTCCTTCATATTCTTTTATGATTGTAAAAGTAGGAGAAGTGATACTTTCTTTAATACCAAGAGCATTGGCAATCCCTTTTGTAAATACGGTTTTTCCACTTCCTAGTTCTCCATTCAAACAAATAATCATATTTGGAAATTTTTCTGATTCGAAGTTTTGCGCTAATTCGATTGTATCCATTTCGTTTTTTGATGTAAATTTATATTCCATTTCTATCACCATCTTCATTATAATAAATTTTCCTATTTTTTACAATCAGTATCAGTTAATATTATCAGTTTATACAAAAAGAAAAACTCTTTTAATAAGAATTTTTTAAGTCAATATGGCGGGCAATACAGGAGTCGAAACCGTAACCTTCTGGTTCGAAGCCAGACACTCTATCCAGTTGAGCTAATTGCCCATGACAATATTATACATCAGATAAAATAAGATAACAATGATAATTAAACAAAAAGAAAAAAATATGACTATCTTATGATAGTTTCTTTTTGCCATTTTAAATTGAGCACTGAAGTTTTTATTTTTTCATTTCACTTGCAACTTTTTAAGGGTATCCACATTTTATAAAAAACACCCAATTTTATTATTGTTTACTAATAGAAATAAACATGCTCATTTTATCATTTTCTAATTGAATCATTTCGTTTTTCATATTCTTCAAACCGAAGTGCTAACATAGTTTTCATACGGTCTATCATTTCTTGAAATTTCTGAGTAAGGATAATATTTTCTCGTTTCACTTGTGGATTTTTCTTTTTAATTTTTATAAAATTATCATATGCATTTAACAAAATTGCATTCATATTCTGATAATTTTCTTTTCCAATTATATTAAGTATTTTATATCCTTTTCCTGTAATAAGGGATTCCTTAATAGCGTTATAATAAATTATATACATGGTTTTTATAACAAATTTTGAGCAAGAGTCTAAATCAATATACCCAGTATTAGTATTAAAATCTAATAGGGGATTAGAAGTAGCAACTTTCGTTTTAAATATTTTTAATATATCTAAAGAAATATATTCGTTTATTATTTCATAAATAAAATCTCCTGAATTATCAAAACCATAAAATAATTCTTTTTTATCATCAAATTTACTAGATAAATATCCTTTGCTTAACAAATGATTCATTTCATGAATTAGTGCTAAAATTTTAATTCCACATCCATATAATGCGATATATTCAACACCATTAACCATGTTAGCAAATCCGGAAGCATCCGGGATATCAGTATTTTCGACATTATATATAAGTTGTTCACTAAGAGGTACATTACTAGTTATAATGATACTTTTTTTTAAACTATTAAATTTTGATAGAGAACTATAATATAAAAAATTTAAAAATGCTTTTAATTCAATTTCACTATTCTGATTTGAACCACTATTATTTTTTACACTTAAATATTTTTTATAATATTTTATTGATTTTTTCTGAAACATTTCAGTACCAATATTTTTCTCGCAAAAAACAACGATTAAATTATTTATTAGATTTTCTATTTTACATCTATTTTCTTCACCATAATATTCGGTAAAAGAATCAATTAAACTAGGTAAAATATTATAATATTCATCAATTATTCTTTTTTTATAATTTTTCATATTATCTAGACTCCTTAATTAAGCAAATGATTGAAATCACTATACACTAAGCAATAATTATCAATACCTCCTATAAAAAATATATCATAGTTAAAGAAAACAGGCAATAAAAAAATAATAATCACAAAGATTATTATCAAATTAAAAAAAGCAAAAAAAAATTGGCAACTACCTATTTTCGCGATAAACTATCGTCGGCGTGAATGAGCTTAACTTCTGTGTTCGGGATGGGAACAGGTGTACCCTCATTGCTATCGTTACCAATTTACTTTAGAGAAATTATTCTCTGAAAACATGATAATGTGTTTCTTCAATCTTTTATAAATAACTTGGATTAAATCCTCGATCTATTAGTACTAGTCAGCTCAACATGTCGCCATGCTTCCACCTCTAGCCTATCAACCAGGTAGTCTTCCTGGGATCTTACTTTTTAAAAAATGGGAAAACTCATCTTGAAGTTGGCTTCCCGCTTAGATGCTTTCAGCGGTTATCCTTTCCCTACATAGCTACTCTGCACTGCCACTGGCGTGACAACAGATACACCAGAGGTAGGTCCGTTCCGGTCCTCTCGTACTAGGAACAGCTCTCCTCAATTTTCCTACGCCCACGACG
>OGRO01003462.1_pt1 | contig 11289 bp, 11 predicted proteins | sample 1553451 | NCBI WGS metagenome assembly OGRO01 (sample SAMEA2580021, study PRJEB22360) | human gut metagenome
AGCTGGGTTAGGGGGGCCCCCCCCGGTCCCCCCCCCGCCCGCCACAAGGGACTGCACGAAAATAGGCGTTTGGAGAAGATCGCGGCAGACACCGCTGATCGTCCATGCCAGCACCAGAATGATGTTGGCGGGCAGCATGGCCTTCATGCCTTCAACGGCCCCGTCCATAAATGTCCTGAAAGACAAAAGGCCGCGAGGAACAAAAAGCAGGAAGGACACGGTAAGGGCTCCGACGGATGCCCAAACAAGCGCCTTGGCGGCCGTACAGTTGCCGAAGGCCGCGCCCATGGTGTGGAACGCCGGATCCTTGCCCCAGTAACCGCCGCTATAGAGGAGGCCGAGTACGGCAAAAACGATCAGGCTGCCGATGGGAAGCAACATATCCCATACGGTCCCACGTTCCGCCGGTTGAACCTGCTTCTCGGAACTTCCATCAACGGCGCCAAGATCACCGTGCTGAGCGCGTTCCTCAGCTGTGCGCATGGGGCCGAAATCCGAATTGGTCAGGCAGATAAGGCCCACCATAGCGATGGAGAGCAGGGCGTAGAAGTTATAGGGGATAGTGGAAACAAACGCGGCAAAATCGCTGGAGAACGCCCCGGTTGTCCTGAGGTTGCTTCCCACCGCGGCGGCCCAGCTGGAAATAGGCGCGATGATGCAGATGGGCGCGGCAGTGGCATCAATGATATAGGCCAGCTTGGCGCGAGAAATTTTGTAGGAATCGGTGACAGGTTTCATAACCGTACCGACGGTAAGGCAATTGAAATAGTCATCGATGAAAATGAACGCACCCAGACCGCCGGTGGACAGCAGGGCGGCCTTTCGGCTCTTGATCCTGCGCGTAGCCCATTTCCCGTACGCTCTCGTCCCCCCCGCCATGGAAATGGTGTAGACCAAAGCCCCAAGCAGCGTACAGAAAACCAGGATGTTGAAGTCGACCTTGTTGGCCATAGTGTCAAAGGCCGATTCAATGGTTCCCATGAACAGGACATCACTATTCATCCCGGCGGAATAAATGAACGTTCCCGTCAATATGCCGATCAGCAAAGAGGAAATGACTTCTTTGGTCAGCAAGGCCAAGGTGATGGCGATAACTGGCGGCAGCAGCGAGAGCCATCCTGCGTAATACGGTTCCACGATCTCATCCTCCATGCAGCCGATATGAATCCGGCAACATCTTTTTATGCTCCTCTAAGCTCCGCAACGTCCATGTCGGCAATCGACACAAGCCGATCCGTTTCTTGCCTTGTATGAACATTCCCCTTATGTCGGGCAGAGTGAAGCAGTATTCAAGAGAGCTGTTTAGGGACAAAAACAGCATGGAAAATATGCCATTCGGGGGACTATAATACAGGCTAAGGGGGGTTGTATACCTGTTTTTGTTTGGGGTGAGTGCCGCTGCGTTACGGTATGAATACGTTGATTTTCGAATGGGATGTTTTGTATTTGAGGCTACCCATGCGTAGCCCATAATTATAATATAATTATGTAAATTCTATATACTCAACACACAAAATTTTCCACATAAACAAAACAGTTACGCAAAAATCTTCAAAACCATAACCGTACTCAAAACAAATTCCGCGCCAAGACCTAAAGTGAGAATCCTGCCGGTCCAAATGGTTTTTCAGCATAGCCCACTTGACAACGCGTCCATTTTTTATACCGTAAGCCTATGAATTGCGGATACTATCACAGGATAGCTTCTCGGTTGCCTTCAATCATATCGAGGAGAGTGCGGCATTCAGCCGTATTTTTTGATAGAAACAGGATGATGCTATGAAACGATTTGGTGTGATTGGTGCTGCGTTGTTGTTGCTCTCTGGTTGTGCCGCGAATGACACGGAAACTCCCTCAAACCTTGAAGGGGCCGTTTCTGAAGCCCCTGCAGCTAACGCTTCCGCTCCTGCCGTAACCGATGGACAGCTACATACGTTAAGCGTCGAATTGATGACGTATCAGGGCGGAACGAATGGCGCTCGGGAATACGTTGTAGCCCAAGCGAAGCAAGCTTGCGACAGCATCAATCAGGAAGTGTACATCGAAAACCTTACTTCGGAAACCACATGGCGCGGGGGCAAGGCAGAGTTGACTTTTGCCTGTGTCGATAAAAGCGATTCCCGCCTCAAGCAATAGCGGGCAGGCCCGCCACGCAGCTTTTGTGCGTTGTTGTGCCAATAAAAAAACTCCCCGAGGCTACCGGGGAGTTTTTTTATTGAGTTCATGAGTTGCGATTACCCGTTGAGCGCAAGCGAAATCCGCTAGGCCCTCATAACTATAGGGGGGCACTTGGTTTATGAAATACTGTAAAGCCTAGATCATGTCGGCGGTTTGTCGGCGGTATATGAGCGGAATGTGGGGATTGCCAACCAGATAGGATGTGTTCAGCTCCCCGAAATTTCCCTTCAGCGGGGCTTTACATTTGGTTTGTGAAAACTGTCAAGCTAAGGTGAAATCTTGTCACTTGGTTTGTGAAAAACCGTGTGCATGGGAAAGGAGCTACCTTATCTTTTAACCTACATATAATAATAAAAAAAGGCTTGTCTGGTGCTCTTGACAGGCCTTTTTTGTTGGAAAAGTTGCATATTCGCCATAGATGCAACTTGCAATTAAAATATGCAAGTAGAATTATTAATAGTTACTTTTCCTATACAAAATATACCTATAACATATTCCAAAAACTAACACGCCAAAAAAGAATAGCAATATGTCATATTTTACAGATAAATAGTCAGGCAAGATAAAATAAAGCATAACTAGTGCAACACACTGCATTATAAATAAAAGTATGCTTACAGCTATAAAATCATTTTTCCTTTTTTCAGACTCTTTTATTTCTCTAAAATATTGACCAACAGGAAAACCACAATCAGGACATGATAAAGCATATCTGCTTACATAAGTATTACAATCAGGGCATGGTATTAGCTTGTGAATATCATGTAACTTTACGTTTTGAATACAAATAATGTCATTTGCTGCTTGAAGTATATTTTTGCCATGTGCATTTTGAACTATTTTATTCATCTATTTTTTCTTTTAAATAAGCTACATAATTAGTAAGTTGCGCAATATCTAGCTCACTTCTAGAAGTAACTCCAAATAAATAATGTAGATGAGCACGATATTGTTGCTCTGTCCATCCGAGCAGTTTGTGTAGCCTAGTAGATTCTGAAAGTAAATTTTGTGTGGTTTGACCTTTTTTTACATTTGCTTTTAGCTTTCTACCTTTAATAGTATTATCTAATTTTTCTTCAAGATAATCTAAAATTTCTTTTCCTCTATTTTTAGGCCAAAGTTGATATGATGTATACTTTTGATTTCTCGGTATGTTAAAATATTTTTTGAATTCACTATACATAACAGGATAAGATGTTTTACCAAAGCGTTCTTCACGACGTAAACCTAGTTCATTAAATTTACCCTGAATACGTTGTAGAAGAAATGAATCAGATCCAATGCTTCCTTCAGGAGGTTGTATCTTTATTTCTTGTTTTTTATTCGTTGTCTTAATGGTTACAGGCCCAACGTCTCTTCCTGCTTGTATTATATTATTACCTTGTGCTTTCTGAAATACTTTATTTTTGCTGTTATCTTTATCTAGGTTATCAAATATTGATGCCAAAGATGACATATCAATATGTTGATCTTGACATTTATTAAATAGTTTTGAGTAAATATACTCAGTAGTTTTACTTATCAATAATTTTTGTTGTTCTTCGCTAAGAATAGCGCTTGAAACTCTATTTACAATATTTTTAATAAGTTGTGTATAAATATCCTTAACATCATCTTCATATATAGGACCTAAGCCCAAAAGTAGCCACTGGGGATTTGCATGGGTTTCTTTGCAAATACGGATAAGAATGTCCGCATTAGGCTCCCGATCTCCACACTCATAATTAAAAAGTGCTGTAGGACTAACCCCTATTAGTACAGCAAATTCTGCTCTCGGAAGCTGTAGTTTTCCACGTAGAAGCCTAATTCTTTCACCTAGTTCTTCCATATTTTTTGTGAGCACAAAAATATTTTCAACAAACGTGTTGATTAAAGTTCACGTTTGAGGCAAATAAGTGGTGCGGGCTGAGGTTGACAAGTACATCTCGATCTTACCCGCCCCCGCGTATCCGGTCAACTTGAGGCCGGATACGCTCGCCGCAAGGTATCGGACATGAAGGAAACGACGGCACGTTTTCCTTTCTGCCCGCCTCATATGGGCGACGCCAGCCAAAAAGAGAACCAGTACGCAGCAACCTCAAGCCGTCGTGAGAAAACTGCGTCCGTGTTCCGGCTGTCGTCGCCCTCCTTTTTTCAGCGGCCTGATTGTGCAGGATTCGCTCGCATCGGAGAGGGGCAGCCATGCCGAACTATCAAGATTACGAAATGTTTTCGACCATCAGAACGCCTCTGCGTCTGTATGCTGGAGAACTGGCTGTCCTTCTTGAGGTCTCTCAGGGAACCGTTCGGCGTCGCGCCAAGCGGGAAGGCTGGGATTTCACCTATGTTGATGCACGATTGCAACAGGCTTGGATGGTGGAAACCATGCCTTTTGAAACCCGCAAGGAAGTGGCGCTGGCCCTCATTGAAGATGTGGAAGCGGATGTTCCGTTGCGGGAACAGCTGGAAACCGAACTTCAATACGCGCTCAACTACATGCAAACCATCCATCGCGATTGTCTCCTTGACGCCGCCTATTACTGCAAGATTTTCAACGTCCTGATTGATACGGTTGAAGTTTTTTACCTTCCATTCAGCACGGGGCTTTCACTGGTGTCAACCGCCTTTGCCGAAGACGAGGAAGAGCTTGCCGGGATATATGAGGGAACACGGATAGGCAACAACACCTGTCTGCATTTTACCCCCCGGAAGTACTGGTTCATCACCCTGTATCAGCATTTTGCGGACGTGAAGATGAACATAGACTCGGAATCGCTTGAAGTCGGCTGTGCGCTGCGGGAACGCTGCGAACGGATAGCCGAGGAAAAGCGTGAAGCCCGGTGTGCCATAGTGGATCGTGAAGGAATTCATCTTCCTGTTTATCCTGAAAATATCAAGTGGAATTAGGGCGTTTTCATGATTTCGCTGCTCCCCGTCTTCTTTTCTTCCAACGAGATAGCCGATCTGCTCGGCATCTCCCGTCAGGCCGTCAGCCAGAGGGCCAAGACGCGGGGGTGAAATCCGTTGCTCGAAAGGGACGTGGGGGTGGTTTATGCTGGCTTTTCGGCTCGATGGATGAAGAGACGCGAGAGAGTATCTCCACGTCATGGTTGAAAAAGAGGAAGCGCGAACAATCCGAGCTGACGGGAGAAGAAAAGGCCCGGGAAAAGGAATGCGCTGAAGTCCGCGCCGAATACTTCGCCCGTAAGTCATGGAAGGCCCGCGAACGTGCCGAACGGCGCACTATGCTTCTCATGGAGGCAATGGAACTGGTCGATGGAGGGATGCAGATTCTCAGCTCGTTTTCCATTATCGGGAAAAAGCACGGCGTCAATCCCGCCAATCTGCGCAACTGGTATTACGGGACGGATCGCAGGCCCGGCGTCCGCAGGCTTGACCGTACGCAATGGCTGTATGCCCTTACAGATCGGTATACGGGACGTCTGAGAAAAGCGGAATTTTCCACACAGGCCAAAGAGTATTTTCTGGCGCTTTACCTCCACGGCAACGCTCCGGATCTGTCTGAATGTTATCGCCGGACGCATGAAGCGGCTCAGAAACAGGGATGGTTCGTACCGAGCGAGCGGAGCGTTCGCCGTATGGTCGCCCAGTATCCACGTCACCAGATCGACTATTTACGCGGCAAAGATAAGGACATGCGGAACGTAATGCCCCCGCAGCGCCGCGATCACAGTTATTTTGAAGCTGGAGACGCCGTCAACGGCGACGGTTTACATCTGGATATCTGTACGCTTTACGAGTTTGGGGAGGTCATCGAACGGCCCGTTCTGTGGGCTTGGCAGGATATCCGCTCAAGCAAGATTTTGGCGTATCGACTTGGCAAGTCTGAATGTACCGAGATTGTACGCCTTTCGCTTTTTGATTTGCTCGGGCTGGTCACACCTAAACATGTCTGGACCGACAACACGCCTGCCGCTTCCAACAAGCTGGTCACGGGCAACGATTCCAATCGACACCGTTTCTCCAACAGAGAAGACGATCCGCCCGGTTTACTTCAACTTTCCGGCATCAAACATCATTTCACACTTCCCGATCATTCTCTTTCCAGTCCCGGCTCCAAGCCTATCGAAAGGGCGTTTGGCAAGGGAGGGCTCCATCAGATGATCCGCAAGAATCCCCGGTTGCGCGGTATGGGAACGCTCAAAACCCCCGTTCCCGCCGCACTGTTGCAAGAAATCATCAAGGAAGAAGTCGAGCGATTCAACGCCCGCGAAGGTCGCCGGGGCATGGGCATGAACGGCAGGAGCTTTAATCAGGTTTTTGCCGAAAGCTACATGAAGCAACATGTTGTTGGTATTTCTGATTTTACGCGCAGTTTGTATTTGCTGGAGCGTGAGGTGGTCAAGGTCGGCAAGGATGGGTTGGTTGTCCTCAACGCCGGACGTGGCGAAGGGAAAAACCGTTACTGGAGCCCTGTTTCCAGCAACTACTCCGGGCAACAGGTTGTCATCTACTATGATCCCGAAAATCTTACAAAGTCCGTACGGCTGTTCAGTTTGGGCGGATTCTTTGCCGGATTTGTAGATTATCAGCCTTCTGTCGCGTTTATCAGCAAGGAAGAAGGGCGGAGGTACGCCAAGGCCCGCAAGGGGCGCATCAAGGCCGAAAAGAAGGCGGCGGAAGCACTTGTCACCATGCGCGATTTGGAACTCCAGCAACTGAGCAATCGGGTTGATCCTGCGCTGATGCCGGAGCCCGCAGCCAAACGAAAGAGCTTCGGAGATGCGGAAATCAACCGGGCCATGCGGGGTACGCTCTCTTCCGGCGAACGCGACAGGCTGCGCGAAAATATGGATCGGCGCGTAGCGGCTGCGGGATAGAAAAGGCCCGATGTAGCACCATCGGGCCTTTAAAGGTGTTCCGGCCTTCAAAGAGGCGCGGACACGCAACCGGGGATAACTCCCCAAACACAAGAGGTATACTACTACCATGTCCGAAAATGAAAAGGAAGCCATGCAAACGGTGCAGGAAAATGAGCTTCGGGAAGACATTCTGAAGGTCATGCACAGGCACGGAATCAGCCAAGCCCGCCTCGCACGGGAATCCGGCGTGACGCCCGCCCGACTTAATCAGTGGATTGCTGGGAAATACAAGGGCAATACCGCTGCCACGGCGCAGGAATTGTCGATATGGCTGAAATCCATGCTGGAGCGCGAAGAACAGGCTGCTTCGGGATGTATACCATCCTCACCTTCATGGATGCCTACACCTACGGCAAACAGGGTTCTGAACGCTCTCAGATATGCGCAGCGCATGGCGGATATCTCCATTGTCTACGGCGGCGCAGGGCTGGGGAAAACGCTTACGGCCCGTCGCTACCAGGAGGACAACCCGAATGTCTGGATCGCCACCATGACGCCTTCCGTTATCAGCGTGACGGCTTGCCTTGAACGCGTGGCCTATGCCGTGGGCGTCAATGGCGTTCCCGCCAGTGCGTCACGGGCGGAAAATGCCGTTATTTCGCGTGTGGAAGGCACGGGGGGCTTGATTGTCATTGATGAGGCGCAACACCTTCCCGTGGCCTGCCTCGACGCACTCAGAAGCCTTTACGACGCATCAGGCGTCGGGCTTATCTTTATGGGCAACGAAAGCGTGTACACGCAGCTGACAGGCGGATCGAGAAAAGCGCATTTCGCGCAACTTTTCAGCAGAATAGGCCGTAGGGAACGCCTTACGGCTCCAGCGTTGGGCGATATTGACACTCTGCTTGACGCATGGGGAGTCGCTGATGCCAAGGCCCGAACCCTGTGCCATGAAATCGGAACAAAGGCGGGCGCATTGCGTGGGCTCACCAAGGTATTGCGTATGGCATTCCTTATGCTGGATGAAGGCGAAAATAAGGTAAGCGCCCTGCATATTGAAAACGCTTGGTCGGAACTTGGCGGCTTGATGTAAGGAGAATTGCTATGAAGCTGCGCCGTCTTTCTGTCTCAGCCACCCAATACAGACATAAAGAAAAAGAAGAAAAATATTCTATAAGCGAACTAGCTATCCGTATTCTTGACCTCGAAGCAGAACTTCACGAAACGTGGAAAAAGCTTCTTCATCAAGAAAATATTAAAAATTTAAACGAAAAACTGAAAAAAGAAATTCATCATTATGAAAAACAAATAGATAAATGTGATGAGCACATAAATAAAGTACATGATAACTATATGCAAATGTACAGAGATTATAGATTTTTCTTTGAATGCCTTTCTTCACTTCCAGACAATGTACAGTCTGCATACTGGAAAGAACATTTAAAAAGAAAAAACTCTAAAAATAACAAACTGTGAGGCATCATATGCAAAACGATTTTATCAAAACGCTCTTTACGCCTGAGCTTATTATACAGACGCTTCAGAATCTTCCTAAACTGAATCTCCCTGTAATGGACACCATCTTTTCCAACAGAACGCAGCTGCCCTTTTCATCCGTAGCGAAAGAAGATGTATTGGCTGATCTTCATGAACTTCCTGTTATCTGCCGGGGTATGCCATCTCTGGAAATAAACAATAACAGCTATGAAGTCACGGTATATGAACCTCTTCCGGTACGGCATTCACAATTCATTTCTGCAAAGGATTTGAATGATCTCAAAGCGCTCGGCCGTGGCTCACAATCTGTATGGGCGCAAAATACGACCGATGTTATGCGCAGACGATACCTGAAGACTGTAGAGGCCATTTGTTCGGTAGCTCTGACCGGAAGCATTTCATGGCCTGTTCATCTGGCTGGAGGAAGATTCGAGAACTATTTGATCGAGTTCGGCACGCCGCTTCAGCTTGATATGTCCGGTCTGAAACTCTGGAATGCCAGCGGCGTAACAATTACAGATATTTTCAATACATTCAAGGCAATGCGCAAGATGCTCAGAAACGAAGGTTACGGCGCGGATATTGAGCTGTGGGCGGGAGAAGATGCTTTCGAAAAGGTTGTAGCGCTTGCGCAGGTTCACCCTGAAAAATCCTCTCTCAAGGTAACGGTCGAGAGCGACAAGCTGAATATTGCCGGGTTCCTTGTCTCCGAGCGAAGCGAAACCTACCGGAATCCGCATACGGAACAGATGGTTCCGGTCATCAGGTCCGATGAGGTGATCATGATAGCTAAAGATGCAGGACATCGGCTTGTCTATTGTGCCGTGGATGATTTGGAAGCCAACCTCAGGGCCATGCCCTTTTTCATCAAACCAGTAAAAAGCGACGATCCCAGCGGAATCAAGCTTATTAGTGAAGGCAAGCCGTTCCCCGTCGTGAACGTGAAGGGCATCTGTCACGCTACCGTTATTAACGCATAGGAGAAGAACATGACCGAATCTTCTGAAAACACATGGATCGATATTGCCCGAGAAGGGACTTTTGATGACAGCTACGGGCGGTCTCAAACCCTTACAGCCTCTGATTTTGACAGACTGATTGCCTCGTTTGAAGAAGGATCCCGACGTATCCCGCTGGTCTTCGGGCACCCCAAAACCAGCGCCCCAGCTTTCGGCTGGGTGGAGGCGTTACGATGTGCGGGGAGCGTGCTTCAGGCAAAATTCAAACAGGTTCATGAAGACGCGAAGAAACTTGTTGAGGGCGGACATTTCAAAAATGTCTCTATTGCGTTGACCTCAAATAAAGAACACATCGCCCATGTCGGCCTTCTGGGAGCAGTCCAGCCCGCCATTTCCGGGCTGCGCGAAGTTTCTTTTGCCTGTGAAGAGAAACCGATTGTTATTGAATTCAGCGCGGCGCAATTAAGGCCACCCCTTGATTCCGAAACAGAACAGCTAAAAATGGAACTCAGCGCGGCAAAAGACCATATCCGAATGCTTAAAGCACGAGAGGCAAATAAGTTACGCGAAGATCGCTTGAACAGCCTGACCGAACTCGTAGGAAAGGGGAAAGTTCCCCCCTCGGAAATGAGTTTGCTCATGCCATTTGCTGAAGCGCTGCTTGATGCGGATACCATGATCCAGTTTGCCGATCAGGAGAGCCCTGTCCATGCGGTAGAGGCTCTGGCGGAACTTCTCGACAAGCGCCCTATTAGCCCTTGCTTTTACGACTTTTCAATGCTCATGCCCCCCAAACACTATACTGAAAGCCAAAAGCAAGATTCAGAAAAACCAGAAAACCCCGCCTACCTCATATAAAGGAAAAATATGGGCAGTCAGATTGAACGCATTATGTTCTTGACTGAAAGAGGATGGCATCCTTATGAGGGGAGCGTGGACATCAGCGTTTACGAACAGCTGAAATGTCCCGCTCCTCTTTTTGCCAAGTGGCTCTATGAGGGAAAAGATGCTTTGGAAGCTGCTTGCGTCGGATGCGAACGTTATTGTACAGTTGATTGTTCAACCGGATTTAAATCAATCTCCAAGCGCCCGCAGCAACCCTATAGGGGACACTATTTTTCTCTGTCTCCTATGGAAATGGTGAAGCGTTTCCACGTGTTGACAGTACAGCAGGCGGCCTATTGTCTTAATGTATCGATAAGAACCATATATACTTATGTAGATATGGCAAAAGTCACTGTATTGAAGACGAGACCTCTTAGAATAAAAGCTAAGGATGTATATAAAATGATGAATGATTTTGATGAATGAGGTGGCAATATGAATTCTCAAGAAATAGTTGAAAAACTCACACCGTCTTTTGAAAAAGTTTCAAAGGAATTTATAGAAGATATCATTTCCATCTTTGAAGGAGGTACAACAGAGTCACTGTATCTAGAAGAAATCACCAAAGAACCCTATTTTACCTATGAAGAAGCGGTAGGATTTTATCATAGCGGGACATGTAAAGACGGTGACGAAGAAATACCTTTGGGCCTTGAAATGACAAGGGCTCTTCACTTCTGGGGGCTCTGGGGAGCTTTTCGTCTTTCTGGCCCTTATGAAGAGGGGGATGAGGATATCAGTCATGAGGAAGTTCTGCTTTTCCGGCGTACAGGAATCCGTCTTTGTGAATGTGTACTTGACCTTTTTCCCTAATGTAAACGCATTATAACGGATGATTATGAACGGATAGGTGATGGGACGGGCTGGAAATATCTGGCGGTCGTTCGCGTGCCTCAGGGTGGTTTTGAACATATCCCGCTTTCAGATGAAGAAGCATCCCGATTTTGGTAGAGGCATCCGGAGCAAAA
>OGRO01003463.1_pt1 | contig 11284 bp, 15 predicted proteins | sample 1553451 | NCBI WGS metagenome assembly OGRO01 (sample SAMEA2580021, study PRJEB22360) | human gut metagenome
TGCTCATCGTCGCTTCAGCGTATGCGGTGATTGCTTTCCTCTGTACTTACCTGGCACAAGGGGCGATGCAGGCGCTGGTGAAAGCGATGCCCGCCTGGCTGACCCACGGCTTTGAAGTGGCTGGCGGTATTCTGCCTGCCGTTGGTTTTGGCTTGCTGCTGCGCGTGATGTTCAAAGCGCAATATATCCCTTACCTGATCGCCGGTTTCCTGTTCGTTTGCTACATCCAGGTCAGCAACCTGTTGCCGGTTGCCGTGCTGGGCGCAGGCTTTGCGGTGTATGAGTTTTTCAATGCGAAATCCCGGCAGCAAGCGCAACCGCAGCCCGTTGTCAGTAAAAATGAAGAAGAGGACTACAGCAATGGGATCTGAAATCAGTAAAAAAGATATCACCCGTCTGGGCTTTCGTTCGTCACTGCTACAAGCAAGCTTTAACTACGAAAGGATGCAGGCGGGCGGTTTTACCTGGGCGATGTTGCCGATCCTGAAAAAGATTTATAAGGACGACAAACCGGGCCTAAGCGCGGCGATGAAAGATAACCTCGAATTTATTAATACCCACCCTAATCTGGTCGGATTTCTGATGGGGTTATTAATTTCGATGGAAGAAAAAGGAGAAAACCGCGACACCATTAAAGGCCTCAAAGTGGCACTGTTTGGCCCAATCGCCGGGATTGGCGATGCGATTATTGCCGATTATGGCGGGAATTTGCTCATCATTTGCCAGCCAGGGAAACCTGTTGGGGCCGATTTTGTTTTTCGCCGTTTACCTGCTTATCTTCTTCCTGCGCGTCGGCTGGACCCACGTCGGTTATTCAGTCGGCGTGAAGGCGATCGATAAAGTGCGAAAGAACTCGCAGATGATTGCTCGTTCGGCAACCATCCTCGGGATCACGGTAATCGGCGGGCTGATCGCTTCGTATGTGCATATTAACGTGGTGACATCGTTTGCCATCGACAGTACCCACAGCGTCGCACTGCAGCAGGATTTCTTCGATAAAGTCTTCCCGAACATTTTACCGATGGCCTACACCCTGCTGATGTATTACTTCCTGCGGGTGAAAAAAGCGCATCCGGTGCTGTTAATCGGCGTGACTTTTGTGCTCTCTATTGTTTGTTCCGCATTCGGCATTTTGTAAATGGAACGAGGCACTGCGTCTGGCGGTGCCTCTTTACTTAAGGAATTTCATCCTGTGCAAACCCTTCAACAAGTTGAAAACTATACGGCGTTAAGTGAACGTGCCAGCGAATATTTATTGGCCGTGATCCGTAGCAAACCGGATGCCGTGATTTGCCTGGCGACCGGAGCCACGCCATTACTGACGTATCATTATTTGGTAGAAAAAATCCACCAGCAGCAGGTTGATGTCAGCCAGCTTACCTTCGTGAAGCTCGACGAATGGGTGGATCTGCCATTAACGATGCCTGGTACCTGCGAAACTTTCCTACAACAGCATATCGTGCAGCCGCTGGGGCTGCGTGAAGACCAGCTCATCAGCTTTCGCTCTGAAGAGATAAATGAGACAGAGTGCGAACGGGTAACGAACCTGATTGCGCGCAAAGGCGGTCTGGATTTATGCGTTCTCGGATTGGGGAAAAACGGTCATCTTGGGCTGAACGAACCGGGAGAAAACCTGCAACCGGCCTGCCATATCAGTCAACTTGATGCCAGAACACAGCAACATGAGATGTTAAAAACCGCGGGCCGTCCTGTGACTCGTGGGATCACCTTAGGCCTGAAGGATATTCTCAATGCCCGCGAAGTTTTGTTACTGGTGACTGGCGAAGGAAAGCAGGATGCGACAGAACGTTTTCTCACGGCTAAAGTCTCTACCGCTATCCCGGCTTCGTTTTTATGGCTGCATAACTATTTCACATGCATGATTGATGAGATGTGTCGTCGTTAACTCGCCTGCTACAGGCGTTGTAGCGCTATTCCTGCTGCAACGCCTGTAATCACTCCCCCTGCTGCTCCAGCGCATACTTATACAGCGCGTTTTTTTTCACGCCGTGAATCTCTGCCGCCAGCGCCGCCGCTTTCTTCAGCGGAAGCTCAGCCTGTAACAACGCCAGCGTGCGCAGGGCATCGGCGGGTAAGTCTTCTTCCTGTGCTTTATGGCCTTCGACAATCAGTACCATTTCGCCTTTGCGACGGTTTTCATCTTCTTTGACCCACGCCAGCAGCTCGCCAACGGGCGCGCCGTGAATGGTTTCCCAGGTTTTGGTCAGCTCACGCGCCAGAACGACGTAGCGGGATTCGCCTAATACCGCAACGATATCTTCCAGGCTATCTAACAGACGGTGGGTAGATTCATAAAAAATCAGCGTGCGCGGCTCCGCTTCAATGGCTTTTAGCGCATCACGGCGGCCTTTTGATTTGGCAGGTAAAAAGCCTTCATAACAAAAACGATCGGATGGTAAACCCGCGGCGCTTAACGCAGTGATAGCAGCACACGGCCCGGGTAGCGGCACCACGCGAATCCCCGCTTCACGGCAGGTACGCACCAGATGGTAGCCAGGATCGTTAATTAGCGGCGTTCCGGCATCGGAAACCAGCGCAATGTTTTGCCCCTCTTGCAGCTTCGCCAGCAGCGTTTCGGCTTTTTGTTGTTCGTTATGGTCGTGCAGCGCAAACAACCGAGCATTAATCCCAAAATGTTGCAGCAATAAACCGGTGTGACGCGTATCCTCGGCGGCAATCAGATCAACGGCCTGTAATACCTCCAACGCACGCTGGGTGATATCCGCCAGATTGCCGATTGGCGTCGGTACAATGTAAAGCTGGCCCTGAGAATTATCCGCCGATTGGTGTTGTTTCATTGTGTCGTCCGTATTGCCGATTTAATATTGAGCATTGCGTAAAAAAAATATCACTGGATACATTATGGTACCCTCAACATTTTCTCGTTTGAAAGCCGCGCGTTGTCTGCCTGTTGTTCTGGCAGCCCTGATTTTCGCCGGTTGTGGCACCCATACTCCCGATCAGTCCACTGCTTATATGCAGGGCACGGCGCAGGCTGATTCTGCCTTTTACCTGCAACAGATGCAGCAAAGTTCTGATGATACCAGGATCAACTGGCAATTACTCGCCATTCGTGCACTGGTGAAAGAAGGTAAAACCGGACAGGCGGTGGAGTTGTTTAACCAACTACCGCAAGAACTGAACGATTCTCAGCGTCGCGAGAAAACACTGCTGGCGGCAGAGATTAAACTGGCGCAGAAAGATTTTGCTGGCGCGCAAAACTTGCTGGCGAAAATCACACCTGCAGATTTAGAACAAAACCAGCAAGCGCGTTACTGGCAGGCAAAAATCGATGCCAGCCAGGGGCGTCCTTCCATTGATTTACTGCGCGCGTTAATTGCTCAGGAACCGCTGCTCGGCGCGAAAGAAAAGCAGCAGAATATTGACGCCACCTGGCAGGCGCTCTCCTCCATGACTCAGGAACAGGCGAATACGCTCGTGATCAATGCCGACGAAAATATTCTGCAAGGCTGGTTGGATCTGCAGCGCATCTGGTTTGATAACCGTAACGATCCCGACATGATGAAAGCCGGGATCGCCGACTGGCAGAAACGTTATCCGAACAACCCGGGCGCGAAAATGCTGCCAACGCAGTTGGTTAACGTAAAAGCGTTTAAACCCGCATCGACCAACAAAATCGCCCTGCTTTTGCCACTGAATGGCCAGGCAGCGGTATTTGGTCGCACTATTCAGCAAGGCTTTGAAGCGGCGAAAAATATCGGCACTCAGCCAGTGGCGGCCCAGGTATCAAACCACCCCGGCCGGGGGGGGGCCGGGTGGCCGCCCCCCCCTGCCGCAGACGTAGCAGAACAACCTCAGCAGCAAACCGTGGATGGCGTTGCCAGCCCGGCACAAGCCTCGGTTAGCGATCTGACCGGTGAACAACCTGCGGCCCAGCCGGTGCCTGTAAGCGCCCCGGCGGCAACCACCGCAGCGGTAAGCGCACCCGCGAATCCATCCGCAGAGCTGAAAATCTACGATACATCATCACAACCACTTAGCCAGATCCTCAACCAGGTTCAACAGGATGGCGCGAGTATTGTGGTCGGTCCGTTGCTGAAAAATAACGTTGAAGAGTTGCTGAAGAGCAACACCCCGCTGAACGTGCTGGCACTGAACCAGCCGGAGAACATCGAAAACCGCGTCAATATTTGTTACTTCGCGCTTTCACCGGAAGACGAAGCGCGCGATGCAGCGCGTCATATTCGTGACCAGGGTAAACAAGCGCCGCTGGTGCTGATCCCACGCAGTTCATTGGGCGATCGCGTAGCCAATGCGTTTGCGCAAGAGTGGCAGAAACTGGGTGGCGGCACCGTTCTGCAACAAAAATTTGGTTCCACCAGCGAATTACGCGCGGGTGTTAACGGCGGTTCGGGTATTGCTTTAACGGGTAGCCCGATTACTCCCAGAGCGACAACCGACTCCGGCATGACGACCAACAATCCAACGCTGCAAACCACGCCAACCGATGACCAGTTCACCAATAATGGCGGCCGTGTCGATGCGGTGTACATTGTGGCAACGCCGGGCGAAATCGCTTTTATCAAACCGATGATCGCCATGCGTAACGGTAGCCAGAGCGGTGCAACGCTGTACGCAAGCTCCCGCAGTGCGCAAGGCACCGCGGGTCCGGATTTCCGTCTGGAAATGGAAGGTTTGCAATATAGCGAAATCCCGATGCTGGCGGGCGGTAATCTGCCATTAATGCAGCAGGCGCTCAGTGCGGTGAATAACGATTATTCGCTGGCTCGCATGTATGCGATGGGCGTTGATGCCTGGTCGTTGGCAAATCATTTCTCACAAATGCGCCAGGTTCAGGGTTTCGAAATCAACGGTAATACCGGAAGTCTGACGGCTAACCCGGATTGCGTAATTAACAGGAAGTTATCATGGCTACAGTACCAACAAGGTCAGGTAGTCCCCGCCAGTTAACCACCAAACAGACCGGCGATGCGTGGGAAGCACAAGCGCGTCGCTGGCTGGAAGGCAAAGGACTGCGGTTTATCGCCGCTAACGTGAACGAGCGTGGCGGCGAGATCGATCTGATAATGCTTGAAGGCCGGACCACCGTTTTTGTCGAGGTGCGTTACCGCCGCTCTGCGCTTTACGGCAGCCAGTGTGACCCGCAGCAAACAACACAAATTATTACAGACTGCCCGCTTGTGGCTCGCGCGTCATAATGGGAGTTTTGATACTGTGGATTGCCGGTTCGATGTGGTAGCCTTCACCGGGAATGAGGTTGAGTGGATTAAGGATGCCTTTAATGACCACTCATAATTAAGGTTTAAGGATTAGCGTGCAAGAAAGAATTAAAGCTTGCTTCACTGAAAGCATTCAAACTCAAATTGCGGCGGCAGAGGAGCTTCCGGATGCCATCTCGCGTGCAGCTATGACGCTGTTTCAGTCTCTGCTCAATGGCAACAAAATCCTCTGTTGTGGTAATGGAACTTCCGCTGCCAATGCACAGCATTTTGCTGCCAGCATGATCAACCGTTTCGAAACGGAGCGGCCCAGCTTACCTGCCATTGCACTAAATACTGATAATGTTGTCTTAACGGCGATTGCCAACGATCGCTTACATGATGAAGTGTATGCAAAACAGGTGCGGGCGCTGGGTCATGCGGGAGATGTATTGTTAGCCATTTCCACCCGTGGCAACAGCCGCGATATTGTAAAAGCGGTAGAAGCTGCCGTTACGCGTGATATGACCATTGTGGCATTAACCGGCTATGACGGCGGTGAACTTGCAGGTTTGTTAGGGCCACAGGATGTGGAGATCCGCATTCCTTCGCATCGTAGTGCTCGCATTCAGGAGATGCATATGCTGACGGTAAATTGCCTGTGCGATCTGATCGATAACACGCTTTTCCCTCACCAGGATGTTTAAGGAGAATACATGAAGGCATTATCGCCAATCGCAGCCCTTCTTTCCGCGCTGCTGTTGCAAGGTTGTGTTGCCGCTGCCGTAGTGGATACCGCTGCTGTGGGTACCAAAGCCGCAACGGACCCACGCAGTGTCGGCACCCAGGTAGACGATGGTACCCTGGAAGTGCGCGTGAACAGCGCATTGTCGAAAGACGAACAAATTAAGAAAGAAGCGCGCATTAATGTAACGGCCTATCAGGGCAAAGTGCTGTTGGTTGGGCAGTCACCAAACTCTGAACTTTCGGCTCGCGCTAAACAAATTGCGATGGGCGTAGACGGTGCCAACGAAGTGTATAACGAGATTCGTCAGGGCCAGCCGATTGGTCTGGGCGAAGCGTCTAACGATACGTGGATCACCACCAAAGTGCGTTCGCAGCTCTTAACCAGCGACCTGGTGAAATCGTCCAACGTGAAAGTGACCACCGAAAACGGTGAAGTGTTCCTGATGGGGCTGGTGACTGAACGTGAAGCGAAAGCGGCGGCAGATATTGCCAGCCGGGTGAGCGGCGTAAAGCGTGTAACTACGGCGTTTACGTTTATTAAATAGCAGCCCTTGTAATGCCTGATGCGACGCTTGCCGCGTCTTATCAGGCCTACAACGATGCAAACCGTAGGTCGGATAAGGCGTTTACGCCGCATCCGACATGTTTTCCCTCAAATCAAGCCAACAGCGCCAACCCGCCGACAATCACACCAGACACTGCCACCATCGCCCCTGTCAGCCATAAGGCTTTCGCCGGGAACGCTTTGCGCAGCATAATCAGTGACGGCAAACTCACCGCCGGGAGCGTCATCAACAATGCCAGCGCCGGAGCAGTTCCCATACCTGCCAGCATCATCGTTTGTACAATCGGAATTTCTGCTGCCGTGGGAATGACAAACAAGCATCCTGCCACCGCCATCGCCACCACCCACATCAGGCTGTTATCGACAGCACCATCGGCATGGGGGAATAGCCAGACGCGAGCGGCACCCAACACCAGTACTGCAAGGATGTAAACCGGGATCGTACTCCAGAAAAGCGTCCATAGCGCCCTGCCCCAGCGGCTAAAAAATCCTCCCTGTGCTTCCGGTATGTCAATTTCGACCGGTGCCTGCGTTTGCGGTGTTTCACGCACCCATTTTTGCACCAGCGTCGCAATCAGCAACACCATCACCAGCCCCGCCACCAGACGAATCGCCGCAAAACCCCAGCCGAGGACGAACCCCATAAACACCAGCGTCGCCGGGTTTAACAACGGATTCCCCATCCAGAATGCCAGCGCACCGCCCATCGACACCTGTTGGCGACGCATTCCCGCCGCGACCGGAGCCGCACAGCAGGTACACATCATGCCCGGCAGCGAAAACAGCGTTCCCAGCAGCGTGCCGCGAAAGCGCGATTGCCCAAGCGTACGCAATAACCAGTCACGCGGGATCAGCACCTGAATCAACGACCCGAGCAGTACGCCCAGCACCGCCGCTTTCCATACCGCGAGGAAATAGATCATCGCGTAATCCAACGCCGCCTGCCACGGATTAGCATCCGCCTGCGCAAGGATAGATTTACCGATACTGTGGGTTTCGGCAGCAGTAAACGCTTTGCCGTAGTAAGGTTGCCATTTCACATACCAGAGACCGGCAATGACAACGAGAAAGAAAAGCGCGGGTTTCCACCACTGAATGGGCGTTGCCGCCTGAGATGAAGACTGACCAGTCATAGCATTCCCCAGGAATAAGTTATGATAATTGAGCGCGTGAATATTACGCTCACTATCAATTCTTGGGAATAATTATTCAGCTCTTTTGCGTAATTCTGAAGAGCTTAAAATCGTCACACCTTCATGCTCAGGCCGCATCGCCTCTGCCAGCATGACCCGCGCCACGTCTCTCGCATCAATGGATTTCCAGTTACCTGGTAACAAACGGAACAGCGGCGCAAAAAGCGTTTCATTCATCCGCCGTTTGCTACGATCGCCCAGTAACATCGACGGGCGAGCAATGGTCAATTTCGGCCAGTTCTGGGCGATTAATGCTTCTTCCATCTCCCCTTTGACGCGGTTATAGAAAAACGGCGAGTGGGCATTAGCACCCATAGCACTGACCACCAGCATATGCTGCGCACCGAGCCGCCGCCCGGTTAATGCGGTATCCACCACCAGCGTGTAATCGGCATGAATAAACGCCTCTTTGCTCCCCGCTTCTCGCCGCGTGGTGCCGAGACAACAAAACACAATGTCGATGGGATCGGTGACCTGCGCCAGCGCGTCGGTCAGTTGCGGATCATGGGGATTAAACACCCCGGGCATATCGCCCAACGGACGTCGCGTCGGTGCAGCAATGGCGTTAACTTTCGGTTCGTTAATCAACATCCGCAGCAGGTGACCGCCCACCAGCCCCGTTGCGCCTGTAATCAGTACCTGACTCATCTTCGCTCCTTTACAGAATTGTCTGCCTTGCGCTCCCCGGCTCATGCACCAGGCTTAATAGACCATGAGGTAATTATCCCCGATTGTGGAAAATTCGCCTCATCCAATGCAACAACGCGGAGGAAGCATGAGTAAGAAAATCGCCGTTTTAATCACTGATGAATTTGAGGATTCAGAATTTACTTCACCCGCAGACGAGTTCCGTAAAGCCGGACACGAAGTGATTACCATTGAAAAACAAGCGGGTAAAACGGTGAAAGGCAAAAAAGGAGAAGCCAGCATGGCCATCGATAAATCCATCGATGAAGTGACGCCCGCAGAGTTCGATGCCCTGCTGCTACCGGGCGGTCATTCACCAGATTATCTGCGTGGCGACAACCGTTTTGTCACCTTCACCCGCGATTTTGTGAACAGCGGCAAACCTGTTTTCGCCATCTGTCACGGTCCCCAGTTGCTGATCAGCGCCGATGTGATCCGTGGTCGTAAGCTGACCGCCGTTAAACCAATCATTATTGATGTTAAAAACGCGGGCGCGGAATTTTACGATCAGGAAGTGGTGGTCGATAAAGATCAGCTGGTTACCAGCCGGACGCCGGACGATCTGCCAGCGTTTAACCGCGAGGCGTTACGCCTGCTCGGTGCCTGAGCCGCGTAGCCATACCAGTTTTTTACCAAAGCCCAGCGTGTTGTCGGTGAATTTGATTTCATCGAGCCGGATTTCCCACACCGGTGCCGACAGCATTCTGGCAACCGGAAAGCGACGATTGTACGCCTGGCGCGCACGCTCGCTTTCCTCACCTTCAAGCCTGCGGATCTCGCCTTTAAATTGCACGCCGCGAATTAACGCTACCGTTTTCGGCTGACCGTTTACCGTTCCGGCAACTGCCGCCTGCGGCCCACTCATCTGCGCGTGGCGCGTTTTTTCTTCCGTCAAAATGTAGAAGGCGACTTTCTGCGCATCAAAAAGATAAAAGGCATTAGCGCACCACAGTTCCCCTTCCTGCTGCACACACCAGGTGACAACATGTTGTTTTGCCAGCCAACGGCTGATGGCGGTGAGTGTTTCCATTGCTGTTCTCTTTTATACTGTGGGCCTGACCTTAACATGCGACGCAGACGATGACACCCTGGTTTCTTTACTTGATCCGTACCGCCGACAATAAGCTTTATACCGGGATCACCACAGATGTCGAACGCCGCTATCAGCAGCACCAAAGCGGCAAAGGGGCGAAAGCACTGCGCGGGAAAGGAGAACTAACGCTGGCGTTTTCCGCGCCAGTGGGCGATCGTTCGCTGGCACTACGGGCGGAATATCGCGTTAAGCAACTGACCAAACGGCAAAAAGAGCGTCTGGTAGCGGAAGGCGCAGGGTTTGCAGAACTGTTGAGCAGCCTGCAAACCCCAAAGATTAAAAGCGATTGAAGTGCTCGTGATACTCAACCAGACCAGTTACACCGTTCAGCGCGTCATCCGCTAAACGATGTACCTGGAAGGCACTTTCAGTGCCCGGCCAGCGGCAACGCAGATCGTGATGTGCCGCCAGTTCAAAGCCGAAACGGCTGTACAGCGCCGGATCGCCCAGCGTCACCACTGCGGCATAGCCGAACTCATTAAGCGAATCGAGTCCTTCATAGACCAGTTGGCGTGCCAGCCCCTGTCCACGGTATTTTTCATCTACCGCCAGCGGTGCCATGCCGACCCATTGCAGGTCTTCGCCCTGCACATCAACCGGACTGAATGCCACATAGCCAATGACCTGACCTTCGTCATCTGTCGCCACCAGCCCCAACGTCAGAAAGCCATCTTCACGCAGATCGTGAACCAGCTTCGCTTCCGCATCACTTTCGAATGAACGACGCAGCAGGGCATCAATACCCGGCGCATCAATGGGAATTTCTACTCGAATTAGCATGGTTCACCTACCGATGTCTGTTTGGTTTCAGGCGCGGTTTTCATTCCCGCCTCAACAAAATCCGCCAGTTGCAGCAGCATCATGCGTAAGGCATTCGGCATTTGCTCCAGTTCAATGGCGTCCATCAGGTTTTTCACATACAGCCCCAGCTCCGTATCGCCTTCAATCACCAGCCGACGCTGGAAGAAGAGCGTATCCGGATCTTGTTTACGCGCCGCAATCATCAGCAGATCGCTGGCGTCGGCACTAAAACTCACATCAGCTTGCGCGTTCTGGCTAACGACCAGTTTGCCATTCACCACCGAGGTAAACCATTGCAGGTCAATATCACGCACATGAATACTTAACCAGCGGCCTTCAAGAAACTCCAGCTCGCCATCATCCAGCGCCTGACGGAATTGCCAGCTTAAGACCTGCTCAAGAACCTGGCGTTTTAGCGCAAATGGCGTCAGTTTTACCGGTACACTCAACAGAGATGGCCCCAAATGCACAATACGGGAACGCAGTTTATCCAACACGAGTTTTACTCCCTGTTTCAACAATCATCCTATTTTGCCATATCAGAAAAATAACATAGCGGTATAAATCAACAATTCCATATGAAATTGCTGCTACCACCAATACAACTTTAACTGCCTTAAATCAAAAATTGTCGCAGCAAGGTTAACTAAAATCCCAGTTCGTTAACATTTTTGCGCTTTGATAGCGCAACCTTCAGGAAAAATTATGGAGCTGCTCTGCCCTGCCGGAAATCTCCCGGCGCTTAAGGCGGCCATCGAAAACGGCGCAGATGCTGTTTATATCGGGCTAAAAGATGATACCAATGCCCGTCACTTCGCCGGCCTTAACTTTACCGAGAAAAAATTGCAGGAAGCGGTGAGTTTTGTCCATCAACATCGCCGCAAACTTCACATCGCGATTAACACTTTTGCGCATCCGGACGGTTACGCCCGTTGGCAGCGCGCCGTGGATATGGCGGGGCGGCCGGGGGGCCGCCCGCTGGGCCCCTAGCAACGGC
>OGRO01003465.1_pt1 | contig 11280 bp, 11 predicted proteins | sample 1553451 | NCBI WGS metagenome assembly OGRO01 (sample SAMEA2580021, study PRJEB22360) | human gut metagenome
TTGTTCATCGCACACGTATTTTAAATATGCGTGCAAAGATACAAAATCAAATCGAATACACTATAAAAAGTCCGTAAACTTTTGAGTATTAATAACTTATTTAATAATCGTCTCGTTTTAACGGGACACTAGTGAGTAGATATATTATATATGCTTACAATCTGTAAGCAGAAAATAGACCAAATAGGGGCTTGAAATAAACTGAGTCACTGAGTCATTTATTTTAAAAAAAGAGGAAATGCAGGAACGGCATTTCCTCTTTTATCTGGGGTATTGCTCTTATTCAGAAGAGCCGAATTATTGCTTGTCCGAGTCGATGAGGGCGAGTAGATGCTCTACTGCCACCTCCTGCGGAATATTCTTTTCTACGCAAACCTGCTTGCGGTAGAGGCTTACTCGGTTAGGACCGGCACCTACATAGCCGTAATCGGCATCCGCCATTTCGCCTGGACCATTCACGATACAGCCCATGATACCTATCTTCAGACCCTTGAGATGCTTGGTTGCCTCCTTGATCTTGGCGATGGTTTCACGAAGATCGTAGAGGGTTCTGCCGCATCCCGGACAACTGATATACTCGGTCTTGCTGGTGCGCAGACGGGCTGCCTGAAGTATTCCGAAAGCGGTTTCATCTATTGTCAGGGCAGGGATGTCTCCATTGTTCATCAGCCAGATACCATCGGTAAGACCATCAATCATCAAGGCTCCCATATCAGCAGCAGCCTCCAGCTGGAAGTCGCTCTTCTCCTCCTTGCTGTGCTGGTACATCTCGGCAAAGATCACAGGGTTCTTCAAGCCGGCATTCATCATCTCGTGAACCAATGCACGCTGGTCGCCCAGACGGTTCTGATGATTGCTTACGCAGATAACCACCACCTCAGGATGAGCCTTCAGGCAAGCGATATACTCATCGGCAGGAGTTCCAAACTGCAGGGTGAGGAACTTGACGTCTGCCTTGATGCTGGCGATGAGCGGCATTGCCATGGCAGGGAAGATAGGGTAGAGCTTGGCACCAGTAGTCTCTGGCTTGCTGTTCAGCGTCTCGTAAACATTGTAATCTACGATGTAGCTCTGGCCAGCCACAAACTGCTTAGGCATCTTGCCACCGATGTAGATATAGTCTGGAGTAGCATCCTTGTTCTCACAAGCGGTGCTCTCGCCGTTGATTCGGTTGCTGATAACCACCGGAACGTTGCTGCCGCCGATATTGCCTACAGCCACGGTTTCGCGGCGGGTAGGGCGCAGCCAGTCGAATGAAGGACAAGCTGTGGCAGGAATCATCAGATGCCCCTTCTTCTTGCCGATGTAATCTACCAGATGGCGTGCCACAGGAATCTCTGCAGCCGGTTCCTCGCTCAGGCTTACACGAACGGTATCGCCGATGCCATCAGCCAGGAGAGCACCGATACCTACGGCACTCTTGATTCTGCCATCTTCGCCTTCGCCAGCTTCGGTTACGCCGAGGTGGAGTGGGTAGTTCATGCCTTCCTTCTCCATTTCTTCAACTAGGAGGCGCATGGAGCGAACCATCACAACGGTATTGGATGACTTGATGCTGATAACCACATCGTGGAAATTCTCCTTCTTGCAGATGCGCAGAAACTCGAGACAGCTCTCTACGATGCCCTCTGGCGTATCGCCGTAGCGGTTACGGATGCGGTCGGAGAGTGAACCATGATTCACACCGATGCGGATGGCAGTATGATGCTCCTTGCAGATGTTGAGGAAAGGTACGAAGCGAACCTCAATCTTCTGAAGTTCGTGGGCATACTCCTCGTCGGTATATTCCTGCTTGATGAACTTGCGGGCAGGATCCACGTAGTTGCCAGGATTGACGCGCACTTTCTCGCAATAGAGAGCAGCCACGTCGGCAACGTTAGGATTGAAGTGAACATCGGCTACGAGCGGAGTCTGATAGCCGTCGGCACGGATGCCGGCATTGATGTTTTTCATGTTCTCTGCCTCGCGGGAACCCTGAGTGGTGAAGCGCACCAGCTCGCCACCAGCCTTGATAATCTCCTCAGCCTGTCGCACGCAAGCCTCGGTATCATTGGTGTTGGTGGTGGTCATCGACTGGATGCGGATAGGATTATCGCCACCCAGGTCGATGGCTCCGATATGTGCCGCAGAAGAGGCACGGCGGGTATAATTGAATAAATCTACCATAATATATAAGATAAGATATGCCCCAAAAGAATGGGGCATATCACATATTAGATTAATTACACTTGAAGTCGTATTTCACCTCAGCCAGGTCCTTGTTGGCCTTCTCGATTTTGGCACCGAGACCCGCCTTCCAAGCCTCTACCTTCTGAGCCACTTCCTCATCGGCAAGGGCAATCATTTCAGCAGCGAGGATGGCAGCGTTCTGAGCCGCATTCACACCAACAGTAGCTACAGGAATGCCAGGAGGCATCTGGATGATGCTGAGCATGGCATCAAGACCATCGAGCATACCCTTGATAGGCACGCCGATTACTGGCAGAGGAGTAGATGCTGCGATAACACCAGGAAGGGCGGCAGCCATACCGGCAGCGGCGATGATAACCTTCACGCCACGCTCCTTGGCTCCCTTGGCGAATGACTCTACTGCATCTGGAGTGCGGTGAGCAGAGAGGGCATTAACCTCGAAAGGAATCTGGTTGTCGTTCAACCACTTACATGCTTTTTCCATAACAGGCAGATCGCTTGTACTGCCCATAATAATGCTTACTAATGGTTTCATTTCTTCTTATATTTTATTATAAACTTTATATTACCAATATAGCACAGGCGGTGCCTATCAGAAATCCTGTAACTACCTGTGACAGCGTATGTTGTCGGAGTATCATGCGGGCACTTCCTACTGCGCCTGCCATCATCAGCACAAGGCAGAGCCACCACAGCGGATTGAAATTGAAGGCTACAGAATAAGACACCAGAGCTCCTGCCACACCTCCGATGGCTGCCGTATGGGTGCTGATCTTCCACCATACATTGATGAAGGCGCAAATCATCTGTATCGCCAGCGCTACCACTACGATGATGCTGATGACGCGAGGCGTATTGCGGTATTCCATCCAGAAAAAACAGCCGAAGTAACATACGATAGAGAGGATGTAAGGCACAATACGACGCTCCTTCTTGCCCAGCTCACGCGAGGTCCAGCCTTGAACCATGCGGTAGAGGTGGATGAGTAGCGATGGAGCTACGACGGTCAGGAGGTAGACCATGCCCAGCATCACCAGTTTGTATCCTATCGGTAACAGCGACATATAACTGAAGATGAACAGAGCAATCAGTCCTACCATCGGCAGATAGAAGGGCGTGAAGATCATGCTCATGATGCGTGCTGTCAATATGATATTCTTCTCTTTCATAACACTAATAACGTATATATTCTTTTTATCTCTCAAATATTTTGTGGTGGGCCTCGGTTTCTTTCTGATTCATACCACTATCTTATTTCCTGAGTCGTGCCACCGGTATGCCTAGTTGCTCCCTATATTTTGCCACCGTACGTCGTGCGATAGGGAATCCCTTCTCCTTCAGCAGTTTGGCGAGTGCATCATCACTGATCGGCTTTTTCTTGTCTTCTTTCTCGATGATGTCGTGCAGGGCAATCTTGATTTTGCGGGTAGACATCTCTTCGCCGTCTTCAGTGGTGTAGCTGTCTGTGAAGAAGAACTTCAGCGGGAAGGTGCCCCATTTAGTTTGGGCATACTTCACGTTGCTCACTCTCGAGATGGTACTGATGTCCAGTCCCGTGCGGTCTGCTACATCCTTCAGGATCATCGGTTTCAGGTCGGCCTCGTCTCCATCCAGGAAGAACTGCCGCTGTATGTCGATAATTGCCTTCATGGTGACGATGAGGGTATGTCTTCTCTGCTTGATGGCTTCGATGAATCCCTGTGCCTTGTCCACCTTTTCCTTGGCGTAGAGCAGGGCTTCCTTGTCGCTCCGGCTCATCTTGTCTTTATGCTTCCTGTAGGTGTCAATCATGTCGGTGAATGATGGCGAAACCGTCAGTTGCGGAATGTTGCCACGGTTCAGCGAGAATGTAATCGTTCCGTCATCATTGGTGTCGATGATGAAGTCGGGGGTAATCTGCTGCATGTTTCTTCCCTCTGTTTCGCCCATCGATGCGCCCGGTTTCGGGTTCAGCTTTCTGATTTCTGCCTGCAGGGTTTCTACCTGTGTATCGTTCAGTTCCAGTCCTGCCTTGATCTTGTCCCAATGTTTCTTGGTAAACTCGTCAAAATAGTCGGTAAATACCTCTTCCATCGTCTTGCGGAGCACACCTCTTGGCAGTCTCTTAACCTGCAGCAGGAGGCATTCCTGCAGACTTCTTCCTCCTACACCGGCTGGGTCGAAGGTCTGTAGAATGTGGAGCACGTGCTCGATGTCTTTTTCCGTAACATCGATGTTGTGATAGATAGCGAGTTCATCGCAGATGCTGTCCAGGTCCTTGCGGAGCAGTCCGTCGTCATCCAGTGAACCTATGAGATATTCCATTACTTCCTTCTCCTTGTCGCTGAGCGGCTGCATGTCCATCTGTTCCTTCAGCTTATCATAGAAAGAGGTGGTGTCGCCGTAAACCATTTCTTCGTAGTCAGCGCTGTCCTGGTTGTTGTATCTGTCTGTATTGTAGTCAGGCATCTGGTCGTCTTTTCCGATGCTTTCCAGTGCCTGGTCCAGTTCGTCTTTTCTTTCTTCTTTTTCAGATTCAGCCTCGTAGGCATCCTCATCGCTGCTGTTGTCGTACTCATCATCTGCGGGCGAATCATCATTGGCGACATTCTCGTTGAGCATGTCGTCTGGGTTCTCGCTTTCCAGAGCGGGATTATCGTCCAGTTCTGCATTGATACTGTCTTCCAGTTCCGTGAGCGGCATTTCCAACAGTTTCACCTGCAGCATTTGCTGGGCTGAAAGTCTTTGAAGTTGCTGTAACTTCTGTGCCTGTGTCTGTATGAGTTTTTGAGCCATAATTACTTAAAGTATTCTTTTAGTTCGTTGGCAAGCTGGTAAAGCTTGTCTGGATTTCCGTTTCCGTATTGGTGCCAGATGTCGCTGCATGCTTCTAGCAGCGGGTGTATCAGCATATCTTCGCGGTTGAGATAGGGGTCGCAGTACATGAATACGCCCATCGCCTCGGCAATGACCTTCGGTGATGTCCTGATGAGTTTTCCCAGGTCGATGATTTCCGGTGTTTCCGGCACCATGGTGATTGGTGTAAGCTGGAAGTAGAGATCGAGGATGATGATGAGTTTCACGGGGGTGAGCGATGGTTCACTTTCCAGTGGTTCCCAGTTTTTCTCGAATGTTTCCTTCACTTCCACTCCCTCGAAGAACTGTATGGCGTTTCCGCAGCCGTTCATCTGTCTGATGCGCTGTATATCGCGCTTCAGTTTCTGTGGCTTATCGGCATACTTTTCCCATAGTCGCTTGATTCTCGGAGTCACCATTCTGAGTTTGAACATCTGTTCGTGCAGAAACTCAGGTGGAATATGCAGTTCCAAGCTCAAGTCGACCATCCCTTTCGAATAGAGAGGTTTCACGCCCATGGGCTTCTTCTGGTACAGCTGCAACAGCAGGAGCCAGTATTCTTCGTTCCAGAGAGGATGTCTTGCCATAATTTCTTATCTTTATATATCTTCTGCAAAATTACGACTTTTCGTTGGTAAAACAAAATAATTTGGCGGTTATTTTTTCTCAAACTGAACTTTCTCCAGTCTAGGAGTAAATGAGTTAAGTACTTTAAGGAGTTATGGCTATAGTCTTTGGCAAAGTTTTTATGTAGTAATACATATGTCCTAGCTTCTTTACCTAGGGGATAAAATAAAGAGCGCAACTTCGAATGATTTCGAAATTGCGCTCTTCTAATACGATATTCCCAAATTTCTCATAACTCAAGGGTTTTTTGTTACCCTTTCCATTACGAAGCCCGAAGCAGCAATTCTGCTCAGGCGTCATCTTTGGTTATCCCATACATTTGATCTTTTTACCTTCAACTCACCTGTTGAATTATCCTGTTGTCCTTGAATAAACAATCTTTAAATTTACCTTTAAACTAAAACCTAATAAAAAAACAACTAACAATCTTAAACCTAAAAACCTAATAACCTAAACTTTTTGTCGTCCTTGAATAAACAATCTTTTCTTTACCTTAACTAATACCGTTTCTCTGAATAAACAATCTTAAATTTACCTTTAAACTAACTAATAACCTAAAACAACTAACAATCTTAACCTAAAAACCTAATAACCTTTTTGTCTTATTGACGATGCAAAGGTACGACGATTTTCTGAACCCACCAAATGTTTTAAGAGAAAATCACATAAAAAAGCCTCTTTTTTGATATAAATCAACTATGTGTGTGCGCACACACGTGCTATTTAACAGCTATTTGATGTATGTCAACCATTTTAACACATTTCTTATGTCTGAAGCCTGTTTGGGAGCTTATACCTTATTATATATGCCTCTTCATTATATATGCCTCTTCGCTCATGAACACGGCGATGGTCTTGAGGCGCAGATAGTCTTCCGATAGGTAGATGAGTCCTTTGTTGCCCCAGTTCTTGCCCCATGAATTGCGGCAGACGTAGAATCTCTGCTTGCCTTTCATGAAGATACCTATGATTTCCATCACATGATCATCGGTGGTGCGAAGCTGTTCAAACTCCTTCTGTCGCGATGCCTGGGTCACGGGGCGTTCCATCGGCTGTATGTCTACACAGTTCTTCCTTGGTTCCTTGAAGCCAGGTTCGCTGATGTCACCTTCCCAGCATACCGGGTGTCCTTTTTCTACCGCCTTCCTGATGTGAAGCATCAGCTCGTCGAGCGGAAGGTTCAGATAGGCATCGTGCATCCGGTTATCGGGAATCTCGAGCGCAAAGTATTCTCTGTAAGGATGATGCGAGAAACTGGTGAGCGATACATACTCCTCGGGATAGCATACGCTGTGGGCAAACTCTTGAGGGGTATATTCGGCACCCAGCATGTGTACGGCCTTGGCAGGCATGTAGCCTATTTCTGCGTCAAACAGGTCGTTCAGTTCCTCCTTGAGCTGGCTGATGCCCGCTTTCTTCAAGATGGCGCCATCGCACAGTTTCTGCACCTTGCGGCAGAGCACCTTGTAGTTCACGTGCTTCGGATCTTCATAGCTGTCGTAAGGTTGTGCACCATACTTATCTATATAATGTATCAGCATCGGGGCAGTACCGCGCAGGCTGATGTTCTTCTTTCCTTGTGCAAAGTAATATTCCAGTGCCTGTTCTTCCAGCATCATGCGGGCTATGTAGGCGATGGAGAGATTCACGGAATCCCCCTTCATGATGTGCTCGCTTTCGATGGTGGCAAGCATGCCGTATGCCCAGCAGAGTTCGCTGTTGCCCTGGTCCTTGACGGGTGTAGTACTGATCAGGTGGATGTACTTCGGAAGATAATCCTCGCCTCCACCTGTCTCTGAGATACCGGCTCGCTGCTGCCTGTATCCGCAACCGGCGAATACAAGCAGAGCGAGTCCTATGGTTATAATGTTCTTTCTTTCCATGCCGCAAAAATACAAAAAAGATTTTAATCTGTGGCATTAATCTTTCTTAAAACGCCATGGGTTATTAAAAATTCTTGTCATAGCCTGATGCTGGAATCTCCGCCTGGTTGATTGTGAACGACATATTGTTGGCAGGGTAGGTGTAGAGCGGACCGGTATAGGTAGTCTTCTTTCCGATGACCAGGTGTACGTTGTCAAAGTTGACGGTCTTTACTGCTTTTCCTTCCTTGTCCTTTCCAGTAGTTGTTATATGAATGTCGGTTACATCATTGTCGGTCAGAAGAGTGTAGAGTGTGAATTTGATGTATGATTTCTGGTATTTTTTGGGGTCGAAAGTCCAACTTCGGGTGATGGTAGCCTTTTCTTTGCAGAATCCGGTAGAAGGATTGAACACCGTACCGCAGCTTCCGCTTATCGTGATATCCTGCGTATTGGTAGTAAGAGGCATCGGGTCGGTAGCTTCCAGTCTGAAACAGCTGACGGCACGTTTCAGCGAAACATTCTGTGTTACGGCTTTGCTGCCCGATTCCACCTTGATATCCTGCAGGGTATACGCCATATCGCGTACAATATTGTTGGCAAAGGTCATTTCATACCTTGATTTTACTTCGATTCGTTCTTCCTGCTGCAAATCAGTTTTTGCTGCTACGGCAACGAGCGTGTATTCTCCTGCCGGCACCTGCAGGCTGACGTTTCCGAATTTGTCATCCCAGTTTTCCTGTCTTACGGTATAGCCGGCAGTAGTTTCATCTCCTTTCGGAATGAGACATACTTGCAGATCTGTGTAGAGTTTTGCATCCTTGAGCGATTGCTTGCTCCCGTCGGCTCTCGTTCTGGCAAGATTGCTCTCTTCATCCTGACCGATAGGTACAATGGAGCTTTCGAAGAAGCAGAATCTTACTTCTTGGTTCTTGACTTGTGGTGTTGTTTCAAACATCACGTTTTCTTGTGTGCAACTAACCATTGTGGTCATTGCCAGGAACAGAATCATTCCTGAGGTAAAAGCTTTCTTCATACGCTTTCATTTTAATTTTAATTAATAATACCAGCCGTAAAACTGGATTGGATTCATATAAAAAGAAGTATATCCTAGGGATATATTCTTATTTATAGGCAAATATAGACAAATAATCGTGATTGATTTGTCAATATAATCGAATTTCTGTCATTTTTTTCTCCATTTTTCTGTGTTTTGTCTTCATTTTGGTGTAACTTTGCACCTGAAATTAGAAAATTGCATTCATGAATACAAAGATAAACGAATTTGAAGTGATGGCACCAGTGGGCTCACGCGAGTCACTGGCTGCTGCCATACAGGCTGGCGCCGACTCCGTATACTTTGGTATCGGCAAGTTGAACATGCGCTCCCATTCAGCCAACCATTTTACTATCGATGATTTGCGTGAGATTGCTGCTACCTGCAACGAGCATGGTATCAAGACCTATCTCACCGTCAATACTGTCATCTACGATAACGACATCCCAACGATGAAGGAAATCATCGATGCTGCCAAGGAGGCAGGCATCTCTGCTGTCATCGCCAGCGATGTGGCTGTAATGAGCTATTGCAATGAAGTGGGCGAGGAGGTTCACTTATCTACACAGTTAAATATTTCAAACACAGAGGCTTTGAAATTTTATGCACGCTTTGCTGATGTTTCCGTACTGGCACGTGAATTGAACATGGACCAGGTGAAACACATCCATGGGCAGATAGAACAGCAGAACATCTGTGGACCTATGGGCAAGCAGATCCGCATCGAAATGTTCTGTCATGGTGCTCTGTGCATGGCTGTATCGGGCAAGTGCTACATGAGTCTCGCTAATGCCAACCGCTCTGCCAACCGTGGCGAGTGTGTGCAGATCTGCCGCCGCAGCTATACTGTTACAGATAACGAAACTGGCAACCAGCTTGAAATCGACAACAAGTATGTGATGAGTCCGAAGGACCTGAAGACCATCCGCTTCATCGACCGCATGATGGATGCCGGTGTGCGCGTCTTCAAGATTGAAGGTCGTGCCCGTGGTCCTGAATACGTATATACCGTAGTGAAATGTTATAAGGAGGCGATAGCTGCCGTGCTCGACGGAACCTTTACCGAGGAGAAGAAGGATGAGTGGGATGAGAAACTCGCCACCGTCTTCAACCGTGGTTTCTGGGATGGTTATTACCAGGGGCAGACTCTCGGTGAATGGAACAAGCATTACGGTTCCGTAGCTACTGAGAAGAAGGTGCTCGTGGGCAAGGTGATGAAATATTTCTCTAAGTTGGGTGTGGCAGAAGTAGCCGTAGAGGCATCTACCTTCGACAAGGGCGAGAAACTGCTGATTACGGGTAACACCACCGGTGTGATGTATCTCCATGCCGATGAAATCCGCTACGACCTGAAACCGGTAGAAACAGCGCAGCAGGGCTGGAGAGTTTCCATCCCTGTACCAGATAAGGTACGCCCTAACGACAAGCTCTATAAGTTGATTACAGTAAACGAAATTTAAGAAATAAAATAATGGCAACAATTAATGAATTGCAGGATGAAGTAGTAGAGGAGTTCCAGGATTTTACCGACTGGATGGATAAGTATCAGATGCTCATTGACTTGGGCAACGAGTTGGCTCCTCTCGATGAGAAATACAAGAACGAGCAGAACCTTATCGACGGCTGTCAGAGCCGCGTATGGTTGCAATGCGATTATGTAGATGGCAAGCTCGTATTCACTGCCGATAGCGATGCGCTCATCGTAAAGGGTATCATCGCCCTCCTCATCCGTGTGTTGAGCGGTCATACCCCAACCGAGATTATGGATGCCGACCTCTATTTCGTAGAGAAAATTGGTCTGAAAGACCATTTGAGTCCAACCCGCAGCAATGGTCTTCTGGCGATGATCAAGCAGATTCGCATGTACGCCCTTGCCTACAAGACCAAAGAGGCAGAGGCTTAACCGCCTCTGATTATATTATATATAAAAGGTATATTATAATGCGCAAATTAAGAACGATAGAGATGAACCGCCTCACCCTGGAGGAATTCAAGGAAGCCGAGAAGCTGCCCCTGATAGTGGTCCTGGATGATGTGCGTTCATTATATAATGTAGGAAGTATTTTCCGTTCCTGCGATGCCTTCCGTGTAGAGGCGGTGTATCTCTGCGGAATCACCGCCACCCCTCCCAATGCCGAGATTCATAAGACGGCATTGGGTGGCGAAGACAGCGTGGATTGGGAATACTTCAAGACTACCGAAGAGGCGGTAGAGAAGTTGAAGCAGAAAGGCTACTTTGTATATAGCATCGAGCAGGTAGAAGGCTCCACCAAGCTCCAGAACCTGCCTGAGGCTCATGACAAGCTTTTCAATCAGGAAATCGAATCTGTAAAGCAAGAGAATTCTTCACTCTTCACTCTTCACTCTTCACTTCCCAAAGGCTACGCCGTCATCTTCGGTAATGAGGTGAAGGGAGTCAAGCAAAACATCGTGGATATGAGCGATGGCTGTCTGGAGATTCCTCAGTTCGGCACCAAGCATTCCCTGAATGTCAGTGTAACCGCCGGTATTGTAGTCTGGGAATTTGCCAAACTCCTGAAACTATAAGTTGAGTTCATGCCAAACTTGTGTTTTTTGAATTGCTCAGATTCTTAATGATTTTCAAAGGTAGCTGGGTAGCTTTGGCTACCTGTTCGGTAGAAAGTCACATCGCTAGCAAGCGTTGTGCTGTTTCTGTGTTGGCCTCATATTTGCCTTCAACTCTGCCTT